>Ga0315282_10002316_pt1 | contig 35269 bp, 25 predicted proteins | sample YL17G07_20_MG_FD_203693 | JGI IMG/M metagenome (GOLD analysis project Ga0315282, IMG submission 203693) | Sediment microbial communities from Yellowstone Lake, YNP, Wyoming, USA - YL17G07_20 | ecosystem: Environmental > Aquatic > Freshwater > Lake > Sediment | place: USA: Wyoming | collected...
TACCGCTGTAGACCAGGGAAGTGTTGCCTGGTGCGATTACGACGGAGATAAGGATATCGACCTGGCATTGACAGGTTCCTCTGCTGGTGGTCCGGTCACCAAAATTTATAAGAATGATGAATCTGTAGAAAATACTCTTCCTACTCCTCCTACCAGTAGCGAGTTTATAACAACTTATAATTCTACTACTGGGGAACTTACCATAAGCTGGCCGGCTGGCTCGGACAGCAAAACTCCAGTAGATGGCCTATATTATAACTTTCGCATTGGCTCGGAATCCGGGAAAGACGACCTTGTGGCAGCAAGATATGGAACCCCTCTATTTGGAAACTTTGTTTCTAAAAGCACTGCACCTGTGAGTGGTAAACAAACTCGGACTTTCAGCCTTTACGCTAAGGGATATTACTGGAGCGTTCAGGCAATCGATACTGGTCTGGGGTATAGCTGGTCTCAAGAAGGAACGGAGAGCAGCTGGTCCGAAGAACGCCACTATGTAGATGATTCACCACCGCCAGAGCCAGAGACACCTACTGACGAGGGAGAATATACCTACAATACTACAATTCGTTTTAATTGGACCCAGAACAATCCCGACCCTGAAACAGCAATCTATAACTATTGGTTACAAGTGAGGTCCCGGGAAGATGAAAAGCTGATATTTGATGGCAATGTGGGTGATGTTAAGAGTTACAGCGTTTCAGGATGCGAATATAATAAGACATATGAAGCTCATCTGAAGTCCCAAAGCGGGGGTGGTTACAGTAGTTATTGGTCGGAGTGGAGTGATGGGATTATGGTTGTCCGCCTTCTCGATATATCTAACAACTTGATTCATCCCAAGGAAGGGGCAGATAAGACAGCGGCCATTAAGTACTTTATAATAAATCCAGCCAAAGTTAATCTAAAAATCTATAACCTGATGGGTGAACTGGTAAGGACTTTGGTCGATAATCAGAATATAGCCCCCGGGTCATATCAGGAGCCCTGGTCGGGAGAGAATGAAGATGGCTCAACTGTAGCGAGTGGAATATACTTAGTGCACATAGAGGTGAAAGGAGCAACTGCAACAGAGAAGATATGTGTGGTGAAATGAGGGAGGTAAAATGGAAAAAAAGAAAGGATTCACTCTTATAGAATTGATGGTGGTCGTCGCTTTGCTCGGTATTCTGGGGTATGGGATTATGAAGTTTTTCACTAATACCTACAGAATTTGGTGGCAGGCGAGCCAGCAGATAGACGTACAGCAGAAGGCCAGAGCAGCTATGGACGAGATGACCAGGTTTATCAGGCAGGCAAGTCCTGTTACGGGAATAGCGGTTGGCGAGCAGGCTGGCGAAGATGCCAATACAATGATAACCTTCACCCATATAGAAGATGGCAGGCAGATTAGTTACTATAAATCTGGCGATAGTCTGAAACGGGTGGTTGGTGGAGTTACTACTGACGTAATACCAGAAGACCTTGTCTCGATATATTTTGTCCTCGACTCCACAATTACCCCAAGCCGAGTGGATATCTCAACATTGACTGTGACGACTCCTGGGATAGGAGGCGAGAAGGGCAGCATAACCTTCCCGAGAAAGAGAATATTTTTGCGCAATCGCTAGTTCCCGTAGGAATAATAATGGTTAAGATTATGAAAAAGAGAAAGAGAAGAGGTTTTTTCATTACGCTGGAGGGACCTGATGGCTCGGGAAAGAGCACACAGTCTCTATTGCTTGCTCGATACTTGAAGAGGCAGGGCCATAAGGTGGTGCGCACGAGGGAGCCGGGTGGAACGAGCATTGCTGAAGCTCTGCGCAGGATAATCCTGAATCCCAAAAACAGAATTTCAAAAGTTACAGAAGTCCTCCTGTATGAGGCGGGCAGGGCCCAGCATACGTCAGAACTTATTCTTCCTGCACTTAGAGAGGGCAAGATAGTCATTTGTGAGCGTTACACTGATGCTACTCTTGCCTATCAGGGTTATGGACGAAAGCTCGATATCCGAATGGTCAAAGAGTTAAATCGGATTGCCTCGTCTGGTTTGAAGCCCGATTTGACTCTTCTATTAGACCTCAATGTGAGAGAGGGATTGAAGAGGGTGCGAAAAATCTCCGGGGGAAGGATGGACAGGATGGAGCGGGAGTCTATAAGGTTTCATGAAAGGGTGAGAAAAGGTTATCTTAAAATCGCTTCCAGAGAGCCTGGACGAGTTAAATTGATTAGAGTGAAGGAGACTCCGGAGAAGACACATTTAGAGGTTGTAAAAATTGTTGAAAAATTGGTAAAATAAGTATAAATATGTGTGGGTACAGAGACAAATACGATTATGCACAAATTGAATTTGTGCCTACAATAAGGTTTGTAGGCACGGTTTCAACCGTGCGGAAATAGTTATAGAATGAAGTTTTCTGAAATTGTTGGTCAGGAAGTAGCGGTTAATATATTGAAGAAGTCGATAGAGAACAATAGGTGTGCTCACGCTTACCTATTTGCGGGGCCCGACGGTGTTGGCAAACGGACGACTGCCATTGCCTTTGCTAAGGCCTTGAATTGCCGCTCCTCCTCTTCAGATGGGTGCGGTCGGTGCGATTCCTGTAGAAAGATTGAAAATGGAACACATCCAGACGTGGAGTTGATTAGCGCCCGTGAGGGTGGACTCACAATTTCCATTGACCAGATTAGAAAACTCCAGAGAAGGGTCTCTTACAAGCCACTGGAGGGAAACTGGAAAGTATATATTATAGACGATGCTGCCAGTGCTACCGAAGAGGCTGCCAATTGTCTATTGAAAACTTTAGAGGAGCCACCTCCACAAGTAATCCTCATCCTCATAACTGAGAACATTTACCGTCTTCTCTCCACCGTTCGCTCTCGCTGTCAACTAATACTATTCAGGCAAATTCCCCGCACTCTAATAGAAAAGATACTGAGAGACCAATACAATGTGACACCTGATGAGGCATGCTCGTTGGCCTGGCTTTCCTCAGGGAGCATCGGTCGAGCGCTTTACTATCTGGAGAAAAAGACTCCCGAGTTCGTGGAAGGGTTGAGTGAGATTTTTGAAACGGGAGGCTCCTTAATTGGAGATTACGGTAGTCTATTTCAATTTTCGGCTGAAATCTCCGGAGATAGAGAATCTGCACTGGAATTATTGAATTTTTTATTAGCAGATTTGGGCAGGAAGTTTGTTGAAAAGCCATCCATACTAAGACAGAAAAAGATAGGAATCGTTATGGAAACACTGGGATTGATTAACAGGAATGTTAATGTCAATTTAGCAACAGATGGAATGTTGTTGAAATTGCTCAACATACTGGCACTCTGAAGAGTGCCCGACCACGCGTAGGGGCGACCCTTGTGGTCGCCCATGGGTCGGTCGCCCTTTAGGGTGACAGAGGAATAGCGAAGCGAAAGGGTCGCCGTCCCGACGAATGGAGTAGCGGAACCTTGCGTTTTGGCACTCTGAAGAGTGCCCGACCACGCGTAGGGGCGACCCTTGTGGTCGCCCATTGGTCGGTCGCCCTTTAGGGTGACGAGGAGTAGCGAAGCGAAAGGAGGGGAAGATGCCGATTGTTGTGGGAGTCCAGATAAGAAGAGCAAAGGATGTTTTCGATTTCCTGCCGGAGGGAATAGACCTCGCCATAGGTGATAAATGTCTGGTGGAGACAGATAATGGGATTGAAGTGGGAGAGGTTGTCTGGCCTGAGAGAATGATTGAGCGCAGCAAGGAGAAGCTTCATCGGGTAATAAAGAAGATGGATTCCAGTGACTGGGAAGTGGTGAAGGGAAATGCCAGAAAGGAAAGCGAGGCGTTTCAAAAGGTAATGCAGAAAGTAGAAGAACACGAATTAAAGATGAAATTGACCTGCGTGGACTATACTTTTGATTGTAACAAATTGTTTGTCTATTATACTGCAGAAGGAAGGGTTGATTTCCGTGAACTCATTAAAGACCTGGGGTACCTATTGAAAACTCGAATACAGATGGTTCAGATTGGAGTCAGGGATGAGGCTAAGATGCTGGGTGGATTTGGACCGTGTGGACTTCCCATCTGCTGTGGCACATTTCTGAAAAGTTTTAGACCTGTTTCAATTGATATGGCTAAAGAACAGGACTTATCCTTGAACCCGGCAAAGATCTCTGGAGTTTGTGGTCGATTGATGTGTTGTCTGGCATATGAGAACGATTTTTATCATGAATCGAGAAAGAATTTGCCAAAAGTAAATTCCAAAGTCACTACCAATGATGGAATAGGAGTCGTTAAAGGAGTCAATATTTTACTGGATGAAGTCACTGTTGAATATGCGGACGGAATGTTGAAGAAGTTGTCTAGAAAGGAAGTATCTCCAGTAGGATTTTTTGGGAAGTTCAAGTTTAGAAAATCGGAAAGTTAATAATTTCTATGGTTAAGAAATTTTATATTACCACTCCCATATTTTATGTGAACGACCTGCTTCATATCGGACATGCCTACTGCACCATAGCTTGTGATGTGGTGGCGCGCTTCAAGCGCTGGGCCGGATATGAAGTTCTGTTTCTTACCGGTACCGATGAACATGGACAGAAGATAGCCCAGGCAGGCAGTTTGAAAGGGAAGACGCCCTTAGAATGGGCAGATTACATTGTTTCTCAGGACAAAAGACTTTGGGAGAAGCTAAACATTTCTAACGATGATTTTATCAGAACAACAGAAGCTCGCCACGAAAGGACAGTGCAGGCAATTTTTACAAAACTTTACGAGAAAGGTGATATCTATAAAGGAGAGTACGAGGGATGGTATTGCACTTCGTGTGAGACTTTCTACCTGGAGTCACAGCTTGACGAAGGCAGGTGCCCTGAATGTGGGAAAGTCGTAGAGAAGCTCAAAGAAGAAAGTTACTTCTTCAGGCTTTCCAAATATCAGAAGAGACTTCTCGATTATTTTGAGGCGAATCCCGAGTTCGTGCAGCCACCCTTCAGGAAAGCGGAAATGGCAAATTTTGTCAAGGAAGGCCTGAGGGATCTAAGCGTAAGTCGCACGGCTGTGAAGTGGGGAATACCAGTACCTTTCGATGAAAAACATACTGTTTATGTCTGGTTTGATGCTCTGATAAATTACCTCACTGCCTGTGGATATTTAGATGATAAAGCAAAGTTTGGGAAGTTCTGGCCCGCTGACGTTCATCTGGTGGGTAAAGAGATTTTAAAGTTCCACACCATCATCTGGCCCGCAATGTTGATGGCCCTGGAGATACCCCTTCCCAAAAAAGTTTTTGGGCATGGCTGGTGGACTGTGGAGGGAGAGAAGATGTCTAAATCTCGAGGGAATGTGGTTAATCCGGTTGAAGTTTCGGAAGAGTTCGGGGTCGACGCATTCCGTTACTTCCTGATGAGAGAGGTCCCCTTTGGTCAGGATGGCGATTTTTCCCAAAAAGCACTTGTTAGACGCTATAACGCTGACCTGGCAAATAATTTAGGTAATCTTCTAAGTCGTACCCTGACAATGGTAGAGAAGTATCTTGAGGGCAGGGTCCCTGAACCAGGTAGAGAAGGAGAAGAGGATAGAGAATTAATTCAAAAAGTGAATGCACTTTTTGAGAGAGTCATCAGGTATTACGATAAGCTGGAATTGAATAGTGTCTTGGGAGCTATTTGGGAAGTTATTGACTATGCCAATAGATACATTGAGAGATTAGCTCCCTGGAAGTTGGAAAAGAATGATAGAAAGAGGCTGGAAACTGTGTTATATAATCTTTTGGAGACTTTGAGAGTGGTCGCTTTCTATATTCTTCCTTTCATGCCCGAGACAGCCGAAAGAATCTGGGAGCAGTTGGGGATTGAGGAGAAAATCTATAATCAGAAAATTGAAGAGGTACAATGGGGAAGGCTCAAATCAGGGAGAAAAATCAAAATAGGTAAACCTCTATTCCCCAGGATAAAAACAGATTTGTGAAGGACAAGAGTGTCAATCTTCCTCTCCCAAACGGCACTCTAAAGAGTGCCCGACCAATGGGCTACACCAAATTCCTCACATGGCAATGTAGCAGAGACGGGCTCAATAAATTGAGCCCCTACAATTATTGTAGGGGTTCGATTCATCGAACCCGCGGGAAAGGATTGAGGTGAGGGGGGAGAGTGTCAATGATTGGGGTAATCTCTGATGACTTGACCGGCTGTGGCGATGTGGGATTGCATTTTGCAGATTGGGGTCTAGTAACGATTGTCCATGCTTATAATTTAGAACGCCTCTCCGACGACTTAAAGCTGGATGTGAACTGGGACGTTCTTGTGGTGAATACTGAAAGCAGGTTCGATGAGCCTCAAACAGCCTATGAGAAGGTTAAATGTGTCTTGAAATTCTTCAGAAGATTAGAGATAAAACAGATTTATAAAAAGATTGATTCTACCTTGAGGGGAAATATCGGTTCGGAGATCGACGCACTTTTCGATGAGTTGAAGATAAAAAAGCTTCCTTTTTGTGCTGCCTTTCCCAGGACAGGAAGGACTACAATAGGTGGTTACCATTATGTCTGGGGAGAGTTGGTTACCAGAACAGAGTTTGCTCGGGATCCCAGAAATCCAGTGAACGAAGCTCATATACCCACTTTATTAGAAGGGGTGTCGAAATACTATGATAGAATTAAAATATACAATGCAAGAACTCAAAGAGATTTGAAAAATATCGCTAGAGAAATCCAGGATTACACGACTGTATGTGGAGCGAGCGGCCTGGCTGGAGAGTTGGTCAAATTCTGGGGGAAATCGGAATCAAGCCGGGGTGTTAAATCTAAGACCGTAACTGGTGGCTCAAAGCCTGTTTTGATTATTTCCGGAAGCGCCAAGTCGGTTACCTACGAACAGATTGAAGAGTTGAAGAAGGAGAAGGGTCTACTGGCTGTCCCTATAGACTTCGAGCGAAATCGAGTGGGAATACCGGATGTGAAAGATGCTAAACACATATTGATTTATGCCCAAAAGAGTAGCCAGAAACTCGATCCAGACAAGATTATTAGAACGCTTGTCCAGTTGACAACAGGACTCTGCAAAGGGGAGCTCTTTCATAATCTGATTCTTATCGGCGGAGACACTGCTTTCAGTATCTGTCGAGCATTAAAGATAGATACTTTTCAAATTATTTCTTCTGTATCACCCGGGGTTGCCTTCTGTCGGACTTTAGATGGAAAGTACGACTTCATTCTGAAGCCAGGGGGACTCGGGGACAAGGGAGCATTGATTAAGTGCCTGCGATTTTTTAGCCAAAATAATGTGTGTTTGTAGGCACGGTTTTAACCGTGCCGAGATTGTGCACAGATTGAATCTGTGCCTACAATAAGAATTAATGAGAAGATTTGTAGGCACGGTTTTAACCGTGCAGAAATTATGCATCCCGATTTTCAATCGGGAAATTTGTGCCTACAATTAATAGAGTTCATCCCATAACTTTCCTGATATGTATTCCCCTCCAAGAATTGCCCCTTTTGTACTTTACAAGTTAAAATAATATTTAGTATAATAAAAAAGTTCTTACTGCAAAAAGAGAGTTTTTAAAGAGAATGAAAAAATTTTTAAGGCTACTTCTAATATGCCTCTTATTGACTCTTCCTCTTCTACTTTTGGGCTGTGCTGGAGTGCCGCCGATAGAAAGAGAAGTGGAGAAAGTTCCACCCAAGCCACTAGAAGCTCCCCAGCAGCTCCTCTACCTCGCTCTTATGTGGGATGGGGAGACACCACTTGCAGGGGAGGCTAATTCCGAACCGATAACGAATCTTTTAGCTTTGTTAGAACGCTATCCCCGGATACAGATGACTTTCAATTTATCTCCTGAAATGATTGAATATATGAATTCCGGAGCTTTAGATATTTGCAGAAGACTTCAAGATTTAGGTCGGATTGTGGTGGCAATGGTGCCTCCCGGCCGTCCTATTCTTCCACTTCTTTATGATACAGATTTAGCCAGTGTATCGATGCCAAAAGCTCCATTACCTACCAATAAATACAGATATCCCGAAGATGTTAGAGCCAGAATAATGAGAGGGGTAAGCTCTTATCGGAACTATTTTGGTAAGTTTCCCAGAGGGATCTGGCCTCCCGCAGGTGCGGTAGCTCAGGAAGTATTAGAGGTCGTTAGCGATTGTCGATTGGAATGGATGGCTTCTGGTGAGGAAGTACTGGAAAATTCATTGAATGCTAAATTGGCCAGGGACGATTTGGGCCATATCCTGAATCCCGAGTTCTTATATCGGCCTTACCTTGTGTCTGGAGAAAAGAGAGCGCTGACAATGATTTTCCGCGACAGAATGCTGAGCGATAGAATCAATTTTGTCTATCCATTGATGAGTGGAGATGAAGCGGTTAGGGATTTTATGGAGCGTCTCCAGTTCATTCAAAAGGAATGGAAAGGGAAAACCCCTCCTCTTGTGGTCATAATTATGAATAATGAAAAAAGCCTATACTTCTTAAGTCAGCTTTTCAATCGACTTGAGGATATTGCCTCAATCAGAACTATTACCCCCGAAGAGTATCTGGAAGATTATCCTCCGGTAGCGAAGATAGAAAAGCTATGGCCAGGTTCTCTGGTCAATGCAAGTTTTGATAGCTGGATCGGCGAGGAAGAAGAAAATATTGCCTGGGAACTTTTAACTGAGACCAGATTAGATTTAGAAAATTATAAAAATAGTGGCAAAGCGAAAATTGAGGAACTGGATGAAGCATTTGCAACAATTTTAAAAGCCTCGGATAGTAAATGGTTCTGGTGGTACGGTCAGGACCAGAATTCCGGTGAGGACGAGATTTTCGACCAGGAATACAGGAGCTTATTGATTAAGGTCTATCAGACTATAGGTGGCCAGCCGCCCGGGAGACTATTTCAGCCAATTGTTGCTCAGAAAGAGTTGCTCCCTGAGAGGGAAATTGTAGACTTATTCACTCCCCAGATTGACGGTATAGTTGATGAAAGAGAATGGGACAATGCTGGCTACTATGTGGCTGAAAGACGGAAGATATTTAATAAGATCTATTATGGATACGATAGATTCAATCTCTATCTCAGGGTGGATTCGAAAGATTTGCTTGCTGAAAGAAAGGGAACGGAATTCTTCATTGGATTCTATATAGGGACGCCCGGAGCGGGAAAGTATAATCTGCTTACTCGCTATGGAGAGCCTGGTGTAGCAAGAACATTGGGATTTGGGCTATCTAACGAAGTAGGAATATGGTTTGATCAATTTAGCTTGGGTTCTGAGGTTGGGGGAGGAAAGACAGTCCTTTCCAGTGCGACAGGAGAAAATACCTGGCAACCTATCACAGATCTCTATTCTATGGCAGTGGGAGCCTATTCATTAGAAATTGCGATACCCTTCAAATACCTTAACGTTTCAGCCGGAGAAGCATTGAGAATAATTACTGTTGCGGCAGAGGATGGTGTGGAATTAGAGATTATGCCGCCTTTCGGACCTATCACTATAATTGTTCCCGAGTTGTTTCAGAAGAGGGCCGGTATTTTGAGAATTATTGACCCTGTTGGTGATGATTATGGACCGGGCACCTATACCTATCCTGCCGATCCAGTTTTTAAGCCCGGCTCATTCGATATTCGTGAGTTTTCGGTAAGTGAAGGACCCGAATATGTGATTTTTGAAGTTAAATTGGGTGTAGTTGAAAATCCCTGGAACTCTCCTTCTGGACTAAGTTTACAGATTGTCGATGTTTATATTGACCTAAATAATAAGACAGGAGCTGGCTCTATGCAACTTCTCCCCGGAAGGAACGCCTACACCAGGGCTGAAGATGCCTGGGAATACGCAATCTCTGTGGATGGCTGGCAAAAGACAATCTATAAAATAGATTCAGCTGGCAAGCCGGTTAAGCTGGCAGACCTGGAAGTGAACGTCAATTCTACAACGGGAGAAGTTACCATTTATGTTCCCCGAAGTCTAGTCCGTGGCGATCCTCGGAATTGGGGATATTTGCCGATGGTCTTAGCTTACGATGGAGAGGCTCCAGCACGGAATTGGAAGGTGAGAGAGGTTAAGCAAGAAAATGATGAATTCTACTTTGGTGGAGCCTACACGTCTTTGGAGAATAGCGCAGGTAGTAACCCAAATATTATCGACGTCGTTCTTCCTCGAGGAGAAAATCAGAAAAATACACTTGGTGTTTACAGGCAAGGTAAGGCAGTGGAAATCCCGGCAGTGAGAGTAAAGTAGTGTAGAGCTTTACCCCGTTAGAAATTCCCCCAGGAGAATTTGTACCATCCATTTCTAACGGGGTTTATGCCCATAATTTGAAATTTGAAATTTGTAATTTGTAATTTGAAATTTGAAATTTGAAATTTGTAATTAAAGGAGGTTGAAAAAAATGGGAAAAATCATAAGGTCTAAGACCTGGATTTGGATATTGGCACTGCTTTTGTCTCTTTCATTATTTTTTGGGTTTACATGTAAAGGGAAAAAAGGAGGAGAAAAAATAACCCTGACCAGGGAGAAGACATCTGCTGAGGAAACTGTATCCGTTCCTGGCGGAGTGATTGAGCTTCAAGAAGCTTTCGCCAACGTGGCTCAGGCAGTAAGGCCTTCGGTGGTAAATATCTCTACAGTGCAAATTCTGAAGATGGGAGCTCCTTATTATGAATTCTACTTTGGCGATCCTTTTCAAGATTTTTTTGATGAATTTTTTGGTAGACCGAAAACGGAGAAGCCAGTGCCTAAGAAGAGAGAGATTGAACGAAGGGCTGAAGCGACAGGTTCAGGGGTAATTATCGATCCAGAAGGCTATATTTTGACAAATTATCACGTGGTTGCTGGAGCAGAGGATATCAAGGTCACATTGTCTGATGGTGAGGAAAAGAAGTACGATGGTAAGGTAATTGGCAAGGACCCCAAGACCGACTTAGCCGTAATCAAAATAAAATCGAAGGAGAAATTTCCTGCAGTTAAACTTGGCGATTCGGACAAGATAAGGATTGGAGATTGGGCAATAGCCATTGGCTCTCCATTTGGATTGCAGCAGACGGTAACTGTGGGCGTGATTAGCGCCAAGAGGCAATCGCTATATGTGGAAGGTAAAGAGTATAGAGAGATGATTCAGACCGATGCCTCCATTAACCGGGGCAATAGTGGTGGTCCGCTGGTCAATATTAGAGGAGAGGTCATCGGTATCAACACAGCGATTTATGCTCCCACCGGAGTTTTCGCAGGGGTAGGTTTTGCCATTCCCATTAATAGCGCTAAAGAGATTCTCAGTGAGTTAATCGAAAAGGGAAAAGTTGTGCGTGGCTGGTTAGGGATAGAGATAAGGGAAGTGGACGAGGTCATAGCCAAGCAATTTAGCCTTCCTAGCACGAAGGGAGTTTTGGTTAATAATGTAATGGAAGGTTCGAGTGCAGAAAAAGGAGGAATGAAGAGAGGCGATGTCATTATAAAATTTGGAGACCACAAAGTTGAAGGCGCAAGAGACCTCCAGGAAGTAGCGGGCAAAACAGAGCCGGGAAAGACCGTAAAAGTAGTAGTGATTAGAGAGAAAAAAGAGGTTCCCTTGACCATAAAATTGGCAGAAATGCCAGAGGCCATAGAGGAGGTAGAAGTTGGGAAAGAGGAAAAGGAAAAAGGAAAAGAAGGAGAATTTGAAGAATGGCTGGGCATGAGAGTAGAGACATTAACAACTGATTTAGGCAGACAATACGGTATTGAAGATAAAGAAGGAGTTGTAATTGTCGGAATTGAAATTGGGAGTAAGGCTGAAGAGATTGGTCTTGTGGAAGGCGATTTGATAAGGAGTGTAAATCGGCAATCCACAGGGAATCTTAGCGAGTTTAAGAAAGTAGTTAAGAAAGTAGACCTTTCAGAGGGGGTAATTTTTGATATTGTGCGGCGGGGTCATCCGATATACGTAACTTATATGGAGCGAAAGTGAGAAAGCAGGGATTGTTTCTTGCGAGAGCCGGGTCTGAGAGGCAATCGAATTTTTCGCAACCATTAATGGTGTATTTAGAAAAGGTTATCCTGGGAATATTTATATTCTTTGTACTTTTCTCTGCCTTAGCAATTGACGTTAAACTTACTCGCTACAAGCTCTTTGTTATGCAATTATCTGTTATTCTCCTTCTGGTCTTCTGGATAGTCAGGACGATGATTGAGGGGCGTCTCGTTCTTAAGAAGAACCTTCTGAATTTACCCATTCTCTTCTATGGTTTGACCATTTTTCTCTATTACATATTTTCCAAAGATAAAGTGGTGGCTGAGAATGAATTTCAAAGGATGCTAATTTGTGTATTAGCTTTCTTTGTTGTTGCCAACAATATTCGTGATAGAAGAACCTTAAATTACATACTTTCCGCCTGGCTTCTGGGAAGTATCTTCGTCTGCCTGAATGGAATTAGCTCCTTCTGGGCAGTTAAGAGTCCTGCAAATGTTTTGACTTCACTCTTTTCCTGGCTGGCCGGAGTTTTCTCAGAAATCGATAAGTTGCTTCATCTTCCAGTGAGAGAATTCTTTGGTGTCGCTCACTATGGACCGAACGAGCGTCCTTTCGCCACTTTTGGCAATCCGAATTTCTTTGCGGGCTATATAGTAATTTCTTTACCCATATTCTTCTCTATGTTCTTAACTGAAAGGAGGGGATGGAAACTACTATTTGGTCTGGGTATTCTGCTTTTGCTTCTCAATTTGTACTTTACAGCTACCCGAGGGGCATGGGGTGGTTTTATATTTTCCTTTCTGATTTTCGCAATACTATACAGCAAACAGGTTGGGCAGGAATGGTGGCAGAAGCTCTGGAAGGGAAAGTTAAGATTTATGATTCCTTTGATTTTGATTCTTCTTCTACATTTTGGATTAATGTCAACCAGTCAAAGATATAAGAAGACGATGGAAGGGGGTGCTGATAAAGTTTACCAGATACTTGCCCGGCGCACTGAGCGTCTACTGATTTGGAGAGATACACTGGTAATGGGAGTGAATAACCCTCTGGGCGTGGGGATTGGAGCATTTCACATATATTTTCCCCGCTATGCCTCAGCGAAACTGTTGAAAATTCTACCGCCAGATAGGTTCATTGTCAATTATGCCCACAACGAGTTTTTGGAAATCTGGTCAGAAACAGGCCTTATTGGAATTGGCATCTTTCTCTGGACAATTTTTGCCTTCTTTGCTCAAGGTAAGATACTGTTGAAGGGAGATTTAGGTCTGGAGTCCCAGAAAATTTTAACTCTGGGTTGGCTTGCCTCAAGTGCTGGAATTCTTGCAGATAGCTTCGTCTCAGTCAATATGCGGTTCATCATAACCGCGGTCTATTTCTATTTTGTCCTCGGCCTCTTGGCTTCCCAGTGTAGGAGAGAGATTGTGGTGCCAATAGATTGGCCGGGAGCTTTAAAGCTAACTATGATTGGTCTCGTCTTCTGGATGGGGTTCATCTCTATAAAGGAAATAGTTAAGCCTTTTCGTGCCCACAAGTTGCTGACAGAAGAGGTTGGTTTCTTCGAGCAGAAAGAAGTCGATCCCCGGAAGGCAATCGTACGACTTGAGGAAACTGTTAAAGCTAATCCCAATGAAGCTTTGGCTTATTACAGGCTGGGGTGGGTTTATGCAAAGGAGAAGGACTGGGGACAAGCTATCAAGAATTTTGAGATAGCCTGTAGATTGAACCCCGAACTGGCAGGAGCGAGAAATAATTTGGGAAACATCTATTTTACTATAGGAAATAAAGAGAAGGCCATTGAGAATTATAAGACGGCAATTGCTGTTAATCCCGACATGATTGATGCCCATTTCAATTTAGGATATTGTTACTATACTATGGGGAAACTTAAAGAAGCTAGTGATGAATTCAAAAAGGTTCTGGGGCTTGACCCTAATAATTATAAAGCTACGATAATGATTGAGAAAATGGTGCAATAAGGGGGAAGCTCGGGATTTGGTTCGCTCGCTGACAATTTTTTGCTTGTAGGGGTTCGATTCATCGAACCCGCATCATCGGGCGCCATAAATGTCGCCCCTACAGTCTTCGATTTTTGGCTAAAAATTCTAATGCTCGCTACACCAAATCCCCTCGCATTAGGGGCCGGATACCCCCTCCTCTCCTCCTCCCCCGAATACCCCCACCTATATTCCTCCCCCCTTGAGGGGGAGGATAAAAGGAGGGGGCATTGGAGGGGGAGGAAAAAAGGTGAGGGGTAAGGAAGTGTCGTCCTCGTTTTTTGGCTAAAATTCCAAAAGCCTTTGACAAATTGCACAAATTGAATTTGTGCCTACAATAAGAGGAATTAATGACAAGACTTCCAGACACAATTTCAAATTATATACCATTTGTAGGCACGGTTTTAACCGTGCAGAAAGAGGAAGCAAAGCTTTCGCTTTGCTGCTACAAGCCCTGTTCATGTGGGTAATCAAAGGGGGGAAAGGGGTTCTGGTTTATGGAGCGAAGGACGAAAGGCTATAATATATTGAATGATCTCAACCCTCCACAGAGAGAAGCGGTTGAACATATTCAAGGTCCCTTTCTCATCTTAGCCGGAGCGGGTTCCGGGAAGACGAGAGTAATTACTTATCGGATAGCCTATCTAATTGAGATGGGTATCTCTCCCTGGAATATCCTGGCGGTTACTTTTACCAACAAAGCAGCAGGAGAGATGCGGGAAAGGGTGGACCGCTTAGTGGGAAGTAAGGGGAGAAGCGTCTGGATTTCGACCTTCCATTCATTTGCCGCACGGCTTCTCCGTGAAGAAATTGATAAGATTGGCGGGAATAGGCACTTTGCCATCTACGATGAGATGGACCAGTTGAACTTAATCAAAGAGTGTATGAAAGAGTTAGATATTGATGAGAAAAGATTTAAGATAACAGTAGCTCAAGGACTCATAAATAGGGCAAAGGATAATCTGGTCGATGCTGATTCCTTTGCCATTTATGCTCAAGCTTCTGGTGACCACTTCCGTAAAATTGTAGCCGATATTTATCAACTTTACCAGAAGAAGCTGAAGGAGAACTCTGCCTTAGATTTCGGTGACCTTTTGATGGAGGCGGTTAGACTTTTTAGGGAGAGAAAAGAGGTGCTGGAGAAGTACCAAGAGCGGTTCCAATATGTTATGGTTGATGAGTACCAAGATACCAATCACGCTCAGTATCTATTGACTAAACTTTTGGCTTCTAAACATAAAAACATATGCGTTGTTGGTGACGATGACCAATCGATCTATTCATTTAGGGGGGCAGATATCCGCAATATCTTACATTTCGAGAAGGACTATGAAGATGTTAAAGTTATGAAATTGGAGCAGAATTATCGTTCGACAAAAAATATTCTCAATATGGCCTGGAAAGTGGTCAGGAATAACAGGTATCGGAAGGAGAAGAAACTCTGGACAAATCGAGAAGATGGAATGCCTGTCGAGTATGCCCAACTGGATAACGAAATTGATGAAGCTAATCTCGTGGCAGAAGAGATAATTAGATTGATGGAAGAAGGCCACAATTTGAGAGACTTTGCAGTATTCTATCGGACGAATGCACAGTCGAGGGTTCTGGAAGATGCCTTCAGGAAAGCTAAAATAAATTATGCCATTGTGGGAGGAGTCAGGTTCTATGAGCGAAAGGAGATAAAGGACATTTTAGCGTACTTAAGGGTTATAGTCAATCCTTTAGATTCTCTTAATCTGAAAAGGATACTTAATATCCCCCATCGTGGCATAGGCAAAAGAACTTTGCACTATTTGGAGCAATATGGCCTTAGATACCACAACTCGCTATTTGAAACTCTCGGAAAAGTTGGAGAAATTAAGGCAGTTCCTGCCCGCATCTCTTCCCGTTTTGTAGATTTCATAAACCTGATTGGGGAGTTACGAGAGAAGAGTAGAAACTTAAAGGCGAAAGAGTTAACGCGCTTGGTAATAGAGACTACAGGTTACTTGAGTGAACTTGCCAGCGAGGATACTCCTGAGGCTCGGAGCAGAATTGAGAATATAAAAGAATTGGTCTCTGCGGTTGGAGAATTTGAAGAACAGTCAGAGGATAAGACCATCGAAGCTTTTCTGGAACAGGTGTCTTTAATTACTGTTATAGATACCTGGAATGAGGGGAAAGATGCGGCGACTCTGATGACCCTGCATTTGGCTAAGGGTCTGGAATTTCCGGTGGTCTTCATTACAGGTTTGGAAGAGGGTCTCTTCCCCCATGCCGATGCCCTTTATGACCAAGCAGAGATGGAAGAGGAGAGGAGGCTATGTTATGTAGGGATGACCAGAGCCAAGGAGAGGCTTTATCTGACTTCAGCAAGCCAGAGGCGACTTTACGGACAGTGGAGGTGGAATGCGCCCTCCCGTTTTGTGGCAGAGGCTGGCCTCCCTTTAGAGAGGACGGGTCTTTTAGAAGTACAAGTTTCCCCTGAAAACGGTGACAGTAAAGTTATTCAAACCTCTTTCTCCGGCGGGGCTCAAGCTGATGAGTGGCAAGTTGGTGCTTGGGTCCGGCATGAGGAGTTCGGTTTGGGCAAAATATTGGAACGGAGTGGTTCGGGTGATGATACAAAGATTATTGTTGTTTTCGAAAATGGTCAGTGGAAGAAACTTTTAGTAAAATATGCACCTATAGAGAGAATATAAAAGAAGGCAGGAAGGGAATGATTACTAAAAAGGAAGTTGAATATGTTGCCAGGTTAGCAAGATTAAAACTGACCGAAGAGGAGAAAGAAAAGTATACAAAGCAACTGGGAGATATTTTGAAATATATTAACAAACTCAGCGAGCTCACTACAGAAAAAGTAGAGCCCACTTCGCATGTCCTGCCTCTATCGAACGTTTTCCGCGAGGACAAGGTTAGACCATCTCTGAAGCAGGAAGAGATTCTAGCCAATGCCCCAGAAGTGGAATCCGGCCACTTTAAGGTAAAAAAGGTAATAGAATAGGATGAAGGGATAGTTTTCAGAGTCGCTCGGTCAGAAAAACCTCGCTCTAAATCCGCCAGCGCTCCTCTCAAACCTGGCGGATTTGAAGCTCCTGTAACTATCCCTTCATCCTTGGGGTGTTAGAAGGTGGGGATAGTTTTCAGAGTCGCTCGGTCAGAAAAACCTCGCTCTAAATCCGCCAGCGCTCCTCTCAAACCTGGCGGATTTGAAGCTCCTGTAACTATCCCTTCATCCTTGGGGTGTTAGAAGGTGGGGATAGTTTTCAGAGTCGCTCGGTCAGAAGATTACAGATAGTTTGTTCATCGCTTAGGAAGATATGCTCGGGATTTGGTTCGCTCGCTGACAATTTTTTGCTCTTCGAGCATCGCCAAAAATCCCAAGTCGCGTAGGGGCGACCTTTACGGTCGCCCTCAGGATGAAGGAATAGTTTTTAGAGTCGCTCAGTTAGAACTTCGCTCTAATTCCGCCAGCGCTGGGGCGAAGCCTGACGGAATTGAAGCTCTTCAAACTATTCCTTCATTCTCAAGCTTTACCGAATCCCTCGCATCGGGGGATGAGCCGTCCTCGTTTTTTGGCTAAAATTCCAATAGCTCTTCGCAAAACTATCTTTTCAATCTTTTGGGTATTATAGATTTGATTATTGGGTAAGGGGTAATTTGGAATTTGAAATTTGAAATTTGGATTTTGTAATTTGTAGGGGTTCGATTCATCGAACCGGTAAGTGGGCTCAATAAATTAAGCCCCTACAATTGATGTTTGATTTATTGAGCCCCTAGCCCCTATAGGAGGGAAGGAATGGGAAAGAAGATCAGGATAAAGACAGAAAAGGTTACTATGGAAGCAGAGCTCTTTGAAACAAAGACGGCAAATGCCATCTGGAATTCTCTCCCTATCGAGGCAAAGGTTAATACCTGGGGAGAGGAAATATACTTTGCTATTCCGGTGAAGATGGGTCCAGAAAAAGCTGTGGATGTTGTTAAGGAGGGAGACCTGGGTTATTGGTCTCAAGGAAATGGTTTCTGTATTTTTTTTGGAAAGACTCCTGCTTCTACAAAGTCTGAGATAAAGCCAGCCAGCCCGGTGAACCTTGTTGGGAGACTTCTGGGAAATCCAAAAGATTGGAGAAAAGTTAAGGATGGCGAGAAGATAATTATTGAGAGGAAAACTTAATGGAGCTATATGAACTGACTGCCCACGAATTACGAGAAAAGACGAAGAAAAGAGAGGTTTCCTCCGAGGAGATTGTAAGGTCCGTTTATAATAGAATTACCCAGGTAGAGGATAAACTTCATAGTTTCGTTACCTTAACTGAGGAAGAAGCTTTGCTTCAGGCAAGAAGCGTTGACGAGAAGGTGAGAAAAGGTGAATTGCGAGGCAAACTGGCAGGTATTCCTATTGCTATCAAGGACAACATATGTATCAGGAACGTGAGAACGACTTGCTCTTCCCATATACTCGAAAATTTCATCTCCCCCTACGAGGCTACAGTAATTAAGAAATTGAGAGATGCAGGAGCAGTCTTTATAGGCAAAACAAATATGGACGAATTTGCTATGGGTTCCTCAACCGAAAATTCCTATTTCGGAATAACTCGTAATCCATGGAATCTGGACTATATTCCGGGTGGCTCTTCCGGCGGTTCGGCGGTAGCAGTGGCTTCCGATGAGACAATTCTGGCTATAGGTTCTGATACAGGAGGTTCTATTCGCCAGCCAGCAGCCTGCTGTGGGATAGTGGGATTGAAGCCCACTTACGGCAGGGTCTCCCGTTATGGATTGGTTGCCTTTGCCTCCTCACTTGACCAGATAGGTCCCTTTGGAAAAGATGTGGGAGACGCGGCAATTCTGATGAATGTTCTTTCTGGCCATGATGAAAACGATTCCACTTCAGTTAACCTGGATGTGCCCGATTTCACCAAATCCTTAGTAGAAAATGTTAAGGGCATTAGGATAGGAGTTCCCAAAGAATATTTTGTTAAGGGCCTGGATGTGGAAGTGGAAAGAGCAGTGAAAGAGGCAATAGAGCTTTTGGAAAGTTTAGGAGCAAAGACTTTTGAGATTTCTCTTCCCCATACCGAGTATGGAGTAGCGGTCTACTACCTGATTGCTCCTTCCGAGGCCAGTGCCAACCTGGCCAGGTATGATGGAGTCAGGTATGGTTACCGCTCTCCAGAAACAGAGGACCTATTGGAAGAGTATGAGAAGACAAGGGGTGAGGGTTTTGGTGCAGAAGTTAAAAGGAGGATAATGCTCGGGACTTACGCTTTATCCCGTGGTTACTATGATGCATACTATCTAAAAGCCCAGAAGGTGCGTACTCTGATTAAAAAAGATTTCGATGAGGCCTTCAAAAAAGTGGATGCCATCGTGACTCCGACAGCTCCTACTCCAGCGTTTAAGATTGGCGAGAAGGTCGATGACCCTTTGCAGATGTATTTATCAGATATATTTACCATTTCTGCAAATTTGGCGGGCATTCCAGGAATTTCTCTCCCCTGTGGGTTTAGCAAGAAAGGACTTCCCATCGGACTGCAACTTCTGGCAAAGCCTTTCGGTGAGGAGGTCCTGCTTCGAATAGCTTACACATATGAAAAGAATACAGACTGGCACAAGAGAAAGCCAAAACTGTAGATTATGCTTTTGAGCAGCAAAGAAATCCTTTGTGATTTAAGAGGCAGTTTGTTCGTCACTGGCAATTTTTTTAACGCTGCAGAAGCCCTCTCTCCACAGGCGTTCCGACAGGTCGGAACTTATCGGGAGATATAGCCGAGATGGCTTCCTCGCTAAAAATTGCAATGTTCTTCACAGACTGCCCTTATATCAAAAGAGCTGTTGCACTTTAATAATCCTGGAAATTTTGTGGGAACAATTTTAAATTCTGCAGGGTCTGGGAGTGGTTAAATGAAAGAGTATGAAACTATAATTGGCTTAGAAGTCCATGTCCAGTTGAAGACGAAATCTAAGTTATTCTGTGGGTGCTCAACTGAATTCGGTGCACTACCAAATACTCACGCCTGTCCTGTGTGCACAGGTATGCCGGGGATACTACCTGTACTTAATAAGAAGGCGGTTGAATACGGAATCAAGAGCGCTTTGGCACTGAACTGCGAAGTTGCTTCGTGTTCAATATTTGCGCGCAAGAACTATTTCTATCCTGATTTGCCCAAGAACTACCAGATTTCTCAGTACGAGGAGCCTCTGGCTAAAAATGGCTACCTCGAAATTGGAACTAATAGTGGAAGGAGGAAAGTGGGCATAACCAGAATTAATTTAGAAGAGGATGCGGGAAAACTCCTCCATGATATTGGTTCCCGGGAAATTGATGGCAGCCTCGTTGATTTCAATCGCTGTGGCGTTCCCCTTCTGGAGATAGTTTCATCACCTGAAATAAATAACCATGAAGAAGCCTATTCCTATCTTACCACATTGAAGAGCGTCCTTAAGTACCTGGAAGTCTCAGATTGCGATATGGAGAAGGGTTCACTCCGCTGCGATGCCAATGTTTCTGTCAGAATAGTTGGGGAGAAAGAACTGGGAGTGAAAGCAGAAGTTAAGAATATGAATTCTTTCAGAGCCATCCAGAAAGCTCTGCAATATGAAGTCAAAAGACAAATTAAGGCACTGGAGAGTGGAGAGAGGATTGTTCAAGAAACAAGACTCTGGGATGAGAAAAGGGAGAGTACCTACCCTATGAGGAGCAAAGAAGAGGCCCATGACTATCGTTATTTTCCTGAGCCAGATTTGCTGCCTTTAGTAGTCGATAAGAGATGGATAGAGGAAATCAGAAATACCATTCCGGAGCTTCCAGATAGACGCCGGGAACGATTTATAAGAGAATACGGGCTTTCAGAATATGATGCAGGTGTACTGACTGCCGAGAAACCACTGGCCGACTATTTTGAACAAGTAGTTAGACTGTATGATAATGCCAAGGCAGTTACCAACTGGGTAATGGTAGAGCTTCTGGGAAGATTGAATGCAGCGAATAGAGAGATAGAAGAATCGCCGGTCTCTCCTGGGCAGTTGGCAGAACTTTTGAAATTAATAGAGAAAGGAACAATTTCTGGAAAGATTGCGAAAACAGTATTTGACGAGATGTTTAATACAGGAAAAAATCCTCAAATAATTATCAAAGAGAAAAAATTGGTGCAGATTACTGACGAGAAAGAAATTGAAAAGATGGTCGAAGAAGTATTAAAGGAAAACCCAGGTGCGATAGAAGAGTATCGAAAAGGTAAACAGAAAGCCTTAGGACATCTGGTTGGTCAGGTAATGAAAAAGACGCAGGGCAAAGCCAATCCTCAACTGGTCAATAGAATTCTTAAAGAGAAATTGGCATCATCATCCACAACATAGTAAAGCACATAGATTCTGGTGAATGCAACAGGGGCTATTTATAGTTTTTCAGAACTCCTTTCTAATATGGTAGTCCCGACTTGTCGGGACAAAACCTGTCCTCCCTCGGGGTCAGGGACGACCCCGAGCACCTCATTTTGGACTTTTTCAGAAACCTGCCTCAAAGTTCTTGACACTAACTTCGTTCTTTTTCTGGTTGATTTTCCAAGATTTTTTTAGTACTATTCTTTGGGGAATAGAGTTATGAAGGATGAATTAATTCATTTCTGGGAAGAGAATCGAAGCTTAAGAGAAATTTCTGAAAAGATAGCTAAGAAAGAGGGAAAGATAAAAGTCTCAGGGCTTTGGGGCGGTTCCAAAGCTTTTTTTATCTTGGGTCTAAAGGGGAGAATTTCTCAAGCCTTATTAGTAATTACCGAAAGAGAGGATGACTTAGAAAGGCTAAGGGAAGACCTCAAGGCTTTTGGGGGAGACAGCGACCTTTTTTCTCAAGAGAATAAGGAAGATTCTCTTGTTTCTCTTTACCATCTCTCGGTTCAGAAGAATCCTCTTCTGGTAACCACTTTAGATAGTGCAAAGAAGAAAATTATTTCTCCTTCCCAATTTTCTCTCCTCACCTTAACTTTTTCGAAAGGTAGAAAGATTGAATATCAGAAGATAGCTGAAAGCCTAACTCATGCAGGTTATGAAAGGGTTGAGATCGTAGAAGGAGTGGGAGAGTTCCGGCTTCGAGGTGAGATTTTAGATGTGTGGTCTGCCAATTTCGACCATCCCCTCAGAGTGGTCTTCTTTGAAGACCGGATCGAGGAGATGCGCTGGTTCGACCCCCTAACGCAAAGGTCGATAGGAACCCTGGTGGAGGCTAAGGTGCTTCCGGCAAAGTTATCAGATGAGAATAGTTCCCACACTATTTTTGATTATCTACTAAGGGATGGGGTGATATTACTGGATAGCCTCGAGTTTCCATTGTCTTCTTACAAGCGAGGACTCCTGGAGGTTTACTTGTCCGTCTTGCCTCAAAGGAGTTCGATTAATTTTTCCACGAACTCACCAGCATCGTTCTATGGCAAAATTGGTTTATTCTCCCAAGAGCTTGGGAAGTGGCAAAAGGAGGGATATGAGACCTATATCTTCTGTAACAATGAGGGAGAAAAGTCAAGGCTGGAAGAGCTTCTGAGAGAAGAAGAGAAGGAGATATCCACCCATTTCATGATAGGTAGCCCCAATTCCGGGTTTATTTTTCCTGCCTTGAAACTTGTGGTGATCTCTGAAAAGGAGGTCTTTGGTCGCTACAGGATAAGGCATCGCTATCCTAAATTCAAATATCCGGCCAGAAGACTAAGCGATTTGATTGAACTCAATGTCGGTGATTATGTTGTGCATGAAAGGTATGGCATTGGGAAATACTTAGGGCTTAAGCAGATAGAGATAGAAGGAAGGTTCGCAGATTATATAGCAATCGAGTATGCTAAAGGTGATAAATTGTACGCGCCAATTGAAGACTTCAATCTGGTGCAGAAATATATTGGAACTGAAGGTTACAGGCCGAAATTATATTCTCTAGACAGCACTGCTTGGCGTCAGGTGACGGCTAAAGTGAAGAAGTCTGTCCAGCGGATTGCTAGAGAGCTTCTGGAGATATATGCCGTGCGCCAGAAATTGCCAGGGCATGCTTTCCCTCCGGATAGCCATTACGAAAAAGAGTTTGCTGATGCATTCATCTATGAGACGACACCGGACCAGGAAAGGGCAATAGAAGAAGTTAAGCAGGATATGGTGCGCCAGAAACCGATGGACAGGATTGTTTGTGGTGATGTTGGTTACGGTAAGACAGAGGTGGCTATGAGGGCGAGCCTCAAGGCCGTTTTTGACAGTAAACAGGTAGCAGTGCTTGCTCCCACAACAATTTTAGTTGAACAGCACTACCACACTTTCTCTGAGAGATTCGCCGACTATCCTGTAGTGATTGAGATGCTCTCCAGATTCAAGAGCAAGGAGGAACAGAAGGAAATTATCGAAAAATTGAAGCAAGGTTTAGTTGATATCGTTATAGGCACCCATAGGCTTCTGCAGAAGGATATTGAGTTTTTTGATTTGGGATTGGTTGTGATTGATGAAGAGCAGAGGTTTGGCGTCCGTCATAAGGAGAAGTTGAAGCAACTTCGAAAGACCGTCGATGTATTGACCTTGACTGCCACACCCATTCCCAGAACTCTCTCTATGGCTTTGGGTGGGGTGCGTGATATGTCAGTTATAGATACCCCGCCACAAGGACGTATCCCTATTGAAACCTATTTAGGAGAGTACGATGAGGAAATTGTCGAAATGGCAGTAAGGAACGAAATTGGGCGGGGAGGTCAGGTCTTTTATGTGCATAACCTGGTGGAGACAATCGAAACGGCTGCCAGGCGTCTGAAAGAGATGATGCCTGACGTGAGGGTAGGAGTCGCACATGGCAAGATGGTAGCCTCAGAACTGGAAAGGGTAATGGTTAAATTTATAAATAAGGAGTACGACCTTCTGGTGGCAACCACTATAGTAGAGGCAGGACTTGATATTCCCAATGTCAATACCATGATAATTACTAATGGACACGAGTTGGGGCTGGCACAACTTTATCAATTGCGGGGAAGGATAGGCAGAGATAAATACAAAGCTTACTGCTACATTTTCTATCCACGCCAATTGCCTCTTAGTGACATCGCTGAGAAGAGACTTCAAACCATTGCCCAATACACTGAGTTGGGCTCGGGCTTCAAGATTGCACTCAGGGACCTCGAGCTCCGCGGAGCCGGTAATATTCTCGGGCCAGAACAGCACGGCCATATCATTGAAGTGGGATTCGATCTCTATTGTAAACTGCTGGAAGAAGCAGTTAAGAGTGAAAAAGGCATTAAGGTAGAACGGGAGCGACCAGTGGAAATAGATTTGCAGGTAGATGCTTATGTTCCTATCGATTATATTCCGGATCCAGCTCAAAGAATTAATATGTACAGGAAGTTTGCCTCCTCCCGGGACTTCCAGAGTCTGGAGAATTTAAGGGAGGAGCTCAATGACCGTTATGGTGATATTCCACTACCCTGTTTGATCCTGTTTGAATTGGTAGAGCTTCGCCAGCTGGCTACAAGATTGGGAATTGAGAAGATTAGTGAAAGAGATAGGGAGGTGGAAGTTGAATTCAGTCCTCAAGCTCACCTACCCCCTGAGAAGTTTATAGAGTTAGCTGACCGTTTGAGGGAGAAGGTTAAGTTTAACCAGACGGAGAATTTTAAGATTTCAATTGGTCCCTGGGATTACACCTCGAAGGTCAAAGGGAGTTTAAAAGAAAAATTTGAGTGTGAACAACTAAAAGTGAAGGAGTTGAGTGGTTTCTTGCAAAGATTGATATAATGTGATATAATTAAGTGTTTAATACCAACAGCAAAATTCTGTATTTTTTATGCACAGATTGAATCTGTGCCTACACTGATGTTGGAGTAGCAGGTTTTAACCTGCGTCTTAAAACGCGGACTAAAGTCCGCTACTCCAAGGAAATCCAGTAGGTACGGTTTTAACCGTGCAATAAGGAGATGCGATGAAAAGGAAAATTATATTTTTGGTACTGGGTACTCTGGTCATTGGATTTGGCGTACTTATTGTTTTTAAAACTAGGGAGAACGAAAATGCTCTGGCGCGGGTCAGGGGGAGAAAGATTAAACTTGAGGAGTTTCAAGAAAGAATTGCCGGGATACCTTCTTATTATCGGGGATTCTTGGCTACGCAGAATGGGAAAAAGGAGCTTCTGGATGGTATGATTGCTGAGGTCATGCTTATTCAGAAGGCAAAAGAAGAGGGGCTACATAGGAGGGAGGAGATCAAGAGGAGGTTGAAGAATGTAGAAGATCGAGTCCTGATGGAAGCGATGGTTCAGGAGTTACAGAAAGGCCGTATTGCAGTGTCAGATGAAGAAGTTAAAGACTATTTCGAGAAAAATAAGGAGCAATTTACAAATCCCGAGCAGGTGAGAGTAAGCCACATTTTGGTAAGAAGAGAATCGGAAGCCCGGGAGATACTAAATGAACTGGGGGAGGGTGCGAGTTTCGAAAAGTTAGCACAAAAGTATTCAATCGATTCAATTACAGCTCCCAGAGGAGGTGACTTAGGTTATATTTCTCGTGGAGAAATGATTCCTGTATTCGAAGAGGCTGCTTTTCGTCTGGGGAAGAAGGGCGATATCAGCGAGATTATAGAGACACAATTCGGATACCATCTGGTTAAGTTAACAGACAGAAAGAAGGTAGACAAGAAGACTCCTGAGGAAATAGATTACGAGATAAGGACGAAAATGCAAAACGAGAAACTCGATAGACTAATGGAGAAGTATAAGAAGGAGTTGATGGTTTCGATCAATTATGACCTTTTGGACAAGGTTTCAGTAGGGACCCAATCAGAAGATAAAGGAGAAATCAGAAATGAAGAAAGAAAATCGGAGAAGCCCTGAACGCAAAATGGCAAGAAAAGAAGTCATTGGCATCAGCGCAGTTTTTCTATTCATCATTCTTTGTCTTTTCATAGCCAGTTCCCTTCAGGCAAAAGTCGTCGACAAGACTGTTGCTACAGTTGATGGTGAAGTTATTCTTATGAGCGAATACGAAAAGAGAGCCAAACCTATATTAGAAGAGTATGAAAAGTTGCCAACGGGTCCAGATAAGGAAATAAGAATTAAAGAGCTTAAAGAGAAAATTCTCGACCAGATGATCGATGAGAAAGTTTTGATTCACGAGGCTAAGAAAAAGAAGATCAATGTGACTAGGAAAGAGGTACAGGATGGAATAGAAGAGATTAAGAAGAGGTTTGCCACAGAAGAGGAATACAATCAGGAACTTGCCAGGCAGGGATTATTGGAAGAGAAATTTAAGGAACAGGTGAAGGAACAGCTAATGGTGATAAAATTGATTGACCAGGAAGTTAAGGCAAAAGTAGTTCCCCCTACGGATAGTGAGATTGAAGACTTTTATAAACAGCACGAATCAGAAATGGTGGAACCCGAGCAGGTCCGCGTCCGCCACATATTGATCAAAGTTGGTGAAAATACAGACAAGAAGGAAGCCCTAAAAAGAATTACAGAGATTTTGAAAGAAGCTAAGAAAGGGAAAACCAGCTTTGCAGAATTAGCCAAAAAGTATTCAGAAGACCCCTCTGCTGCCAAGGGTGGCGATATCGGCTTCTTCGTAAGGGGTCAGATGGTGCGAAAATTTGAGGAGGTAGCTTTCGCTCTTAATGTGGGAGAAATTAGTGACGTGGTGGAAACAGAGTATGGTTACCATATCATTCAATCCATTGAGAAGAAGACGGCAGAAAAGAAGAGCTTAGATGAAATTCGAGACTACCTGCGAAACTTTATTTCTCAGAAGAAAATGGAAGAGCGTTACGAGAAATGGCTGAGGGTATTGAGAGATAAGGCAAGTATTACCGGGGGTGGGATTGATTGAACTTGGGTGGGAAAGCGGAGAATATATTCTTGAGATATATAGGTGAGAGAATATTAGATGCAACCAGTGGCTTGGGTCGGATAACAGAATTATTCCGCCAGACAATCTACTGGATTGGTCGCCGGCCGCTAAGGAGCCAAGACGTTGTAGGTCAGATGATGGAGATCGGTGTAAGGTCATTTCCAGTAATCGGACTTACTGCTCTATTTACAGGCATGGTTTTAGCTCTACAGACCGGCTATGCTTTCAGCAATTTTTTTGGTGAGCCTGTCTATGTGGGAATGGCTGTTGGATTTTCAATGGTTAAGGAATTGGGTCCAGTTACAGGCTCTATGGTCTTAGCTGGTAGAGTCGGCGCAGCGATAGCGGCAGAGTTGGGGACAATGAAGGTTACAGAGCAGATTGATGCTCTCTATACTCTGGGCACAAATCCTGTAAAGTATTTGGTAGTCCCCAGGTTTCTGGCCTGTCTGATTGTGGTTCCCATCCTCACCCTCTTAGCAGATATTATTGGTGTTCTGGGCGGACTTCTGGTTAGCGTCTATTCGTTTAATATTCCGGCGACCGTTTATCGAAATGAGATCCTGGATTTTATGCGGATTGACGATGTGTATCAAGGTCTAATAAAATCTCTATTTTTTGCCTTAATTATTATTATGGTCTGCTGTTATAAAGGTTTCACCTGTGAAGGTGGAGCGCAAGGCGTCGGAAGAGCAACTACTTCTGCAGTAGTAACTTCTATGGTCTTAGTTTTGATTTCAGACTACTTCCTGACAGCCTTTCTGGTCTCCATTGGAATTGGCGCCACCCATTTTTAAAATGCAGAATTGAAAAATAGTTTATTCGTTGCTTAGAATTATGCATTGTCATTGCGAGGAGTGGGAGCGACGAAGCAATCTGGCACGAAGTGTCATTGCGAAGGAGGAAGTCCTGAAGCAATCCCGTAATTACACAGGAGATTGCCACGCTCCTTTCAGTCGCTCGCAATGACATTGTAGGCACGATTTCAAATCGTGCGATTGAAGATAGCGGCAGTGTGGAGTTCTGCTAACAGGGAAAGATTAGAATATGATAAAAATTAAGAACCTTCATAAGAGCTTTGCAGATAATAGAGTTCTACAGGGAGTAAACCTGGAAATAGAAGAGGGAGAGACGATTACCATAATAGGTGGGAGTGGCTGTGGGAAGAGCGTCCTTTTAAAACATATTGTGGGACTGCTGAAGCCGGAAGCCGGTGAAATTGAAGTGGATGGCCAGGAAATCACGAGATTGGGAATGGAGGAATTGGCTGAGGTTCAAAAGAAATTCGGTATGCTCTTTCAGGGAGCTGCTCTATTCGATTCTTTAACAGTAGGAGAAAACATATCTTTTGGCTTGCGCATGTTGACCGGTTTGGAAGAGAGGGAGATAAGGAAGAGGGTTTCCGAAAAACTTTCCCTGGTGGGACTGGAGGGCATTGAACAGCTAATGCCTGCTGAACTTTCTGGAGGAATGAAGAAGAGAGTGGCGCTTGCCCGGGCAATTGCCATGAACCCTAAGTATATTCTTTACGATGAACCCTCAACCGGGCTTGATCCAATTATGGCCGATGTAATTAACAATTTAATTTTAGATTTACAAGAAAAGCTGAACATAACTTCTATTGCTGTGACTCACGATATGGTCACAGCGTACAAGATTTCTGATCGGATTGCGATGCTTTACGAGGGCCGGATAGAAGAGATAGGAACGCCGGAAGAGATAAGGGAAACGAAAAATTCAGTGGTGAGACAATTTATTACTGGCTCAAGTGAGGGACCCATAAAAATGAAGCTAAGGGAGTAGATAGATGTTAAGAGAGGAAACAAAGGTAGGGCTTTTTGTTCTGGCCGGTCTTTTAGCTTTAGCAACGGTGACTATTCTTTTAGGTGATATATATTTGGAGAAGAGGTATAAGATAAAAATCCTGTTTAGCGACGTTAGCGGACTTCCTGAAAAAGCCCAGGTAAGGAGAGCGGGAGTGGTCGTAGGTAAAGTCACAGATATCAAACTGGTGGGGGATAAAGCCCAGGTGGTTGCTTCCATAAAAAAGGATGCGAGAATCCATAAGGACGCACGGGCGAGGATTGTCTCTTTCGGAATTGTGGGTACGAAGTATCTGGAGATTACCTCAGGTTCAGAAAAGGAGCCGCTCCTCCAAGACGGGGATACTATTATAGGTATTGAACCTGTTAGTATTGATAGGGCGGTGGAAAAAGTCTTACTTGGTGTGGGAGATCTGGTTGAGAAAATAGGAGGGATTGGCAAAGAAGAGGAATTGGGCAAGTCTCTGAGATTACTTCTGGATAATATTGGAGATGTTGCCGAGAAGTTGAATAGTGCTTTGGGCGCTGAAGGGCAGGAGCTAAAGGAGACGATAGGGAACCTCCACCAACTCTCAGCCAATATAAGGGAGATAACTGATAGAATACCTGAGGGAAGTATTACCAGTTGCCTTCAAAAGATCGAAAAGACACTGGACGGAATCGCCGAGGTTGCAGAAAAGCTCAATAGAGGGGAGGGAGCGATGGGAAGGCTGTTGAGCGATGAAAAGATGGCCAAACAAGTTGAACAGGTGGTAAGTAGTCTGGAGGAGAGTTCACAAGAGGCTGAGAAGATTTTGCAGAGAACCTCTGGTTTCCGAATGGCATGGGAATATCAATTAAATTACAATGTAAATGAGGACAACCTTAGAAGCGACTTTGGTCTCTACTTGATTCCTGGAGAGGAGAGGTTCTACTACTTTTCCGTAAACAATATTGGAGAAAGTAGTAGTGCCACTGATTCGGGTGACCAGAGAATGAATAGTATAACTGTGAAGGTGGGAAAAAATTTGGGACTGTTCTCTCTATATGGTGGGGTTATTCGCTCCAGTGGTGGTTTTGGTGCAGCTTTCTGGCCAGTTAAAGACAGAATAGAAATCGATGCAGAAGTTTTTCGCTTTTCGAGAAAAAGAGCCTGGCTCAATACTGGAACAAAGTTCAGGATAAACGATTGGTGTTACCTTGGAATAAATGGTGAGGATATATTGAATCAGGGCACGGTCAATAGCAGTATAGGTATCGTTTTAAGGTGAGGTGGGATTGACAAAAGCAAAGACAACCTTTATTTGTCAGGAATGCGGATATCAGTCCGCCCGCTGGCTGGGCAAGTGTCCTACTTGTGGTAAGTGGAACAGCTTAATCGAGGAGAGATTAGATATAGACATTAGCTTGAGGGAAGAACGCAGACTTTCCACGGCAAAGCCGAGTCCAATCAGTTCTATCAAACCTCAGCCTGAGGAGAGGTTTCTCACGGGAATATCGGAGTTCGATCACGTTTTAGGCGGTGGAGTTGTGTCTGGCTCACTTGTTCTTATAGCTGGCTCTCCTGGTATCGGAAAATCGACTCTACTTTTACAGGTAGCGGGAAGTCTGGCAGCTTCGGGAAGAAAATGCTTATACGTTTCTGGAGAAGAATCTCTGGAACAGATAAAGTTGCGAGCTGAGAGGTTGAGGATAGATTCTCCAGAATTGATAATTTTCTCTGAGACAAATCTTAAAGAGATAATTAACCAGATTAAAGAGATCGAACCGAAATTTGTAATTATCGATTCAATTCAAACGGTTTACCATGATGGTTTTAGTGGCTCGCCGGGAAGTGTGGGCCAGGTTAAAGAGTGCACTGAGGAACTCCTCTATTTAGCCAAATTCAAAAGGATTCCAGTCTTCATTTCGGGACAGATCACTAAAGAGGGAGCAATTGCAGGCCCAAAGGTATTAGAACATATAGTAGATGCAGTTCTTTACTTTGAAGGGTCCAAGGATTACTTATATAGGATTTTGAGGGTGGAGAAAAATCGCTATGGTACCACTTCGGAAATTAGCATCTTTGAGATGAAGAGCGATGGATTGCACCAGGTCTTGAATCCCTCACAGATTCTTCTGGAGGGACGCATTTCCGCTGCCGGGACAGTTGTTGTTGCACTTTTAGAGGGAACTAGACCTCTTTTAGTTGAACTGCAGGCTCTGGTCACAAGAGCAAATTTTAACCTGCCAAGACGACAGGTGAGCGGTCTTGACTACAATAGGATACTTTTGCTGGTAGCGGTACTGGAGAAAAATTTCAATCTACATCTGGAAAATTCCGATATCTTCTTGAATATTGCCGGAGGCGTAAAAATTTATGAGCCTGCCTGTGACCTGGGAGTCATAGCAGCTATCTATTCAGGAGTGAAGAATAAACCTATCGGCGAAAAGGTAGTGGTTATTGGTGAAGTTGGTTTAACAGGTGAAGTGCGGGGAGTAACTTTTGTGGAAAAAAGGGTAAGCGAGGGAGAAAAGTTAGGCTTCGAAACCTGCCTATTGCCCAGTCATAACCTGAAAGAATTCCACAAGAAGAGAAAAATAGAGTTAATAGGTGTCTCTACAGTGAAGGAGGCTATTGAAAAACTGGGTCTCGGGCGGGCTTGAAAATCTTCGCCATATTTCCCTCTCCCTTAGAGGGAGAGGGGTGGGGTGAGGGTGAAATTGGATAGAATATTTAGAGAAAGGAAGCAAAAGCGAGGAGGTGAAAATTATTGTTTATCTGGATTGTTCGCTTATTAGTTATTATTGCTGGGCCAATTATTGGGTATTTTCAGATCTCTCCGGGACCTAAGGGTATTCTAATAGGAACCGCTGCTGCAATTTTGGTTATCATTGTAGAGATACTTATTGAAAAAGTTGCCCTGGATACAATGATAGCTGGTGGTATTGGAATAATTCTTGGATTAATTGCCGCTAAACTCATCGACTATTCGGTAGCATTGATGGAGAACCCAGCTGTGGAGACCTTCTTTAGGTCTTATTCTCTTTTAATAAAGGTTGTCCTTGCTTATATCGGAATGGTCCTGGCCATTAGAAAGAAAGAGGAATTAGAACTTCTGGATAGAAACATTGCCGTATCCGGTAAGCGAAGAGGCGGCGCGACGATGAAGGTCGTCGATACCAGCGCCCTAATTGATGGCAGGATTGCTGATATTTGGGAAACCAAATTTTTAGAGGGAACTCTGGTAATTCCCAGTTTCGTTCTCAAAGAACTGCAAGAAATTTCCGATTCACCCGATTCGTCAAAGAGGAACCGGGGCAGGAGGGGGCTTGACATTTTAAAGAGACTCCAGGAGACTAAACAGGCCTCAGTAAAGATTTTTGAGAAAGATTATCCAAAAATTGAAGAAGTGGATGCAAAGATAGTAAAATTGGCTGAGGAATTGGATGCCAAGATTCTGACTGCTGACTTTAACTTAAACAAAGTTGCAGCAGTGCAGGGAATTGCTGTTTTGAATGTCAATGAACTATCCAACGCAATTAAACCGCCAGTCCTGCCCGGCGAGGCAATGAAGGTCTTCATTTTAAAAGAGGGAAAAGAGCCGAAACAGGGAGTGGCTTACCTCGATGATGGAACGATGGTAGTAGTTGAGGATGGAAGGAGACATATCGGCAGAAAAGTTGACGTAATGGTAAATAGCATTTTACAGACTGCCGCCGGACGGATGATATTCGCCCGCCTTGTGGAAGGATGAGAGACGATTTCTAGAAGAGGGGTAACCTTTGAAAGTAGTAGCAATTATCGTTGCTGCTGGCAGCGGAAAAAGGATGAGACATTCAACAAAGAAACAGTTCCTCTCTATCGGCTCTAAACCAATTCTGGCATATACTCTCGACGCATTCGACTCAATAGATAGAGTGGACAGGATAATTCTGGTTATCCCCAGAGGCTGGAAAAGGTATTGTCAGAAGGAAATTATAGAAAAGTATGAATATAGAAAAGAGATAGAGGTAATTGGCGGGGGAGCACGGCGACAGGACTCGGTGGCTTGCGGACTTGCCCTTGTGTCTTCGGATTATGAGATAGTAATTATTCACGATGGGGTGAGGCCATTTGTCACCAGAAGGATGGTGGTTGAATCTATTGCTAAAGCAAGGAAATTTGGGGCCTGCATTGTGGCAGTTCCGGTGACTGATACTATCAAAATGGTAGGAAGAGAAGGCGTTATAAAAAGAACGCTTCCTCGTGAACATCTCTGGAGAGTTCAGACCCCACAAACATTCCTGCTCAGTGTAATTAAGAAAGCTTATGCCAAAGCTCTGAAAGATAGATTTTACGGGACTGACGATGCTCAGTTGGTGGAAAGGATGAAAAAACCAGTAAAAGTTATCTCGGGTGACTATCGCAATATAAAAATTACTACCAGAGAAGACCTAATTCTTGCCGAGACATTATTATCAGATGAAAAGGAGTAGCGAAGCAAAGCTTCGCTTTACAAATCTATGGGAGTAGTTGGAATGAAGGGATAGTTTTCGGAGTCGCTCGGTCAGAACCTCGCTCTAATTCCGCCAGCGCTCACGTGAAACCTGGCGGAATTGAAGCTCCTTAAAACTATCCCTTCATCCTTCGAAAAAATAGAATTATTGTAGGGGTTCGATTTATCGAACCCTTATAATTACTTTATAGGGAGTTATTATGAAGGTGGGTATTGGCTACGACATCCATAGGCTGGTTAAAGGCAGAAGACTGGTGTTGGGAGGTGTAGAAATACCTTTTGAGAAAGGACTGTTTGGACACTCCGATGCGGACGTTCTAACCCATTCGATCTGTGATGCAATTCTTGGCGCATTAGGAAAGGGCGACATAGGTCACCATTTCCCGAATACTGATTCCCGATATAAAGATATCTCCTCACTCATTCTTTTGGGGAAGGTTTCTGAAATTATGACTGAAGCGAATTTTCAGGTGAATAATCTCGATTCGGTAATTATAGCCGAGAAGCCCTATCTTGCTCCCTATATTGAAGAGATGGAAAATAATATTAGCAGGGTTCTAAAGATTGGTCGGGGAAAAATAAATATTAAGGCCACAACCAACGAAGGACTGGGATGGATTGGCAGAGGAGAAGGGATAGCTGCTTACACCATAGTTTCACTCAGAGAGCTCTAAAGGAAGATTATGTCTTTACTCGTTTACAATACTTTAACTCAGAAGAAAGAAGAATTTAAGCCACAGTCCCCGGGAAAGGTGAAGATGTATGTCTGTGGAACCACCCCATACGACCATTGCCATCTCGGGCACGCCCGCTGTTATGTAGTTTTTGACGTAATTAGAAAATATTTAGAGTATAGAGGCTACGATGTCACATATGTACAGAATTTTACAGATGTTGACGATAAGATTATCAAGAGAGCTCAGGAGTTAGGCAGCACGGCTGAGGAGATAGCAGAGAAATACATTAGCGAATATTTTGAAGCAATGAACAGATTAAACATAAGAGAAGCCAATTTTTACCCCAAGACAACAGAGCATATACAGGAGATGGTTAAACTTATCCAAAAGTTGCTCGACCGAGGCTATGCTTATGTTATCAATGGAGATGTCTACTTTGAAGTAGATAGGTTCAATGGTTACGGTAAACTCTCCCATCGGAACCGGGAAGAGATGCAAGCTGGAGCCAGAATAGATATTGATAAAAGAAAGAGGAATCCCCTCGATTTTGCCTTATGGAAAAGTGCCAAGCCTGGTGAGCCTTGCTGGGAAAGCCCCTGGGGGAGAGGCAGACCCGGATGGCATATTGAGTGCAGTGCTATGAGCATGGAGTACCTGGGGAACTCTTTTGATATACACGGCGGTGGGCAAGACCTGATTTTTCCCCATCATGAAAACGAAATCGCTCAATCCGAGGCAGCAACGGGGAAGCCATTTGTAAGTTACTGGTTGCATAATGGATTTGTTACAGTCAATCGGGAAAAGATGTCCAAGTCCCTGGGTAATTTTTTTACTTTGAAGGATATTTATGAGAAATATTCACCAGAGGTAGTAAGGCTTTTTCTCATCTCACAACATTATCGAAGTCCCATAGATTTTTCTGATGATAAGTTAGAAGAAGCCCGGAAAAGTTTAGAGAGATTTCACAATACTTTAGAAAACATTGAATTTCTGTTAAGTGGATTGAAAGCGGGAGAAAAATCAAACCTTCCCACAGGAGACGAGACTACTCTAATGGAGGCAAAAGAAAAATTTATTACAGCTATGGATGATGATTTTAATACAGCTCGTGCTTTGGGCTATATGTTCGATTTTGTGAATAAAGTAAACAAAGTAATGGCAGAGAGGAGTCCCAATCTCTCTTTTCTTCTTGCGTCGGAGAGAGCCTTGACAGGTATGGGCTCTATCTCGGGGTTTGTGAAAGGGAGGGCTGTAGAAAAGGCACGGATAGATGAGTTCCAAATCGAAATGCTTATTGACGAGAGGAATACTGCCCGGAGAAAAAGGGATTGGGAGAAGGCAGACAAAATTCGTAGTGACTTGGAAAAGATAGGGGTCGTCTTGGAAGACACTCCAGTGGGAACACGTTGGAAATATCGAGGCGCAAAAAGCCCTTGACAGAAGGTTGCAATTAGCGATATAATCTTTTTAAGATCTTAAGTATAGATAATGCTGGCGTAGCTCAGTTGGTAGAGCAGGGGTTTTGTAAACCTCAGGTCGTAGGTTCGAATCCTATCGCCAGCTCCAGAGGAAATATTCTGAAGGGGTGACGGAGCTTAGTAGTTCGTA
>Ga0315282_10002317_pt1 | contig 35264 bp, 34 predicted proteins | sample YL17G07_20_MG_FD_203693 | JGI IMG/M metagenome (GOLD analysis project Ga0315282, IMG submission 203693) | Sediment microbial communities from Yellowstone Lake, YNP, Wyoming, USA - YL17G07_20 | ecosystem: Environmental > Aquatic > Freshwater > Lake > Sediment | place: USA: Wyoming | collected...
AGAGGCTAGGGGATAGAGGCTAGGGGCTAGGGGCTAGGGGATAGAGGCTAGGGGATAGGGGATAGAGGCTAGGGGCTAGGGGCTAGGGGATAGAGGCTAGGGGCTAGGGGTTAGGGGCTAGGGGCTAGGGGATAGAGGCTAGGGGCTAGGGCCTAGGGGCTAGGGGATAGAGGCTAGGGGCTAGGGGATAGAGGCTAGGGGCTAGGGACTAGGGCTCAGAAGCCAGGGCCCAGGGGCCAGGAGAGACCGGTGAAGAGCTATCACGAACTGGAGGTTTGGCAGAAGTCCTATGGGTTGGCACTGGCAATCTACAAGGCCACCAGTGCCTTCCCGAAGAGCGAGGTCTTCGGTCTTACTTCCCAGGTTCGTCGGGCTGCTGTTTCCATTCCTGCCAATATCGCGGAGGGTCACTGCCGGCACACCCGCGCCGATTTCCTCCGCTTCCTGTCGATCGCCCAAGGTTCCGCGGGGGAGTTGGAGACGCTTCTCTCTCTTGCCCGTGACCTTCCCTACTTGAACAGCGAGGTAGCCGCGCAGTTGCTGGCGCAGTTGACCGAGGTGGGCAAGATGCTCACCGGCCTGACGCAGAGCTTGCGCAACCCCCGCCCGGAGTCTGGGCCGCTAGCCCCTAGCCCCTAGACCCTAGCCCCTCGAAGGAGGCTTCCATGGCCAAGAAGACCGTCTACGACATTGACCCGAAGGGGAAGCGCGTTTTCGTGCGCGTGGACTTCAACGTCCCCCTCGCAGACGGGAAGATCACCGATGACACGCGCATCCGCGCCGCCCTGCCGACGCTCCAGTACCTGCTGGGACACGGCGCGGCGCTGATCGTCGCCTCCCACCTCGGCCGCCCGAAGGGCAAGCCCGATCCGGCGCAGTCCCTCGCACCCGTCGCCGCGCGGCTCGCGGAACTGCTGGGCCGGCCGGTGAAGTTGCTTCCGGATTGCGTCGGCCCCGAGGTCGAAGCCGCGGTGAAAGGGATGAAGCCCGGCGACGTGGTCATGCTGGAGAACCTGCGCTTCCACGCGGAGGAGGAGAAGGGGGACGAGGGCTTCGCGAAGCAACTCGCCGCCCTCGCGGACATCTGGGTGAACGACGCCTTCGGCGCGGCGCATCGCGCCCACGCCTCCACCTCGGTGATGGCGAAGTTCCTCAAGCCCGCGGTGGCGGGCCTGCTCCTCGGCAAGGAGACGGAGATGCTGACCCGGGTGCTGAACGACCCGGCTCGCCCGTTCGTCGCCATCCTTGGCGGCGCGAAGGCGAAGATAGACGTGATCACCAACCTGATGAAGAAGGTGGATACCCTCATCATCGGCGGCGGGATGGCCTATACGTTCCTCAAGGCGCAGGGCAAGGAGATCGGGCACTCGCTGCTGGACGAGGAGAACTTCGAGACCGCGAAGCAGATCCTCGCGGGCGCGGCCGCCGGCGGCCCGACGCTGCTGCTGCCGGTGGACACCGTCATCACCTCGCCGGCCGGGATCGAGTGGAAGCCCAGCATCAGGCTCGTCCCCGGCGCGCCCATGACGGTCGTCTCCGCAGACGCCATCCCGGCCGACATGGAAGGGGTGGATATCGGCCCGGAGACGCGGAAGCTGTACGCGGCGGAGATCATGAAAGCCAAGCGCGTGGTGTGGAATGGGCCCATGGGCGTGTTCGAGATCCCGGAGTTCGCGGAGGGCACGCGGGCCATCGCCCAGGCCGTCGCGGATTCGGAGGCGATGAGCGTCATCGGCGGGGGCGACTCGGCCGCGGCCATCGAGCAGATGGGGTTCGCGAGCAAAGTCACCCACGTCGCCACGGGCGGCGGCGCCTCCCTGGAGTTCCTGGAAGGGAAGGAGCTTCCCGGCATCGCCGCCGTAGAAGACAGGTAGGGGCGACCCTCTGCGGTCGCCCAGCCGTTCCCTAGACCCTAAACCCTATACCCTGGAGTACAAGATGTCTCGCGTTCCGCTGATTGCCGGTAACTGGAAGATGAACAAGACCGTGGACGAGGGCGTCCACCTCGTGAAGGACCTGATGCCGCGGGTGCAAGGGCTGCCGGGAGTCGAGGTGGCCGTCTGCCCGCCGGCCACCGCACTCTTCGGGGTGGGCCAGGCGCTGGCCGACTCCGAGGTCGCCCTGGGCGCGCAGGACACCTTCTGGGAGGAGAAGGGGGCCTTCACCGGCATGCTCAGCCCCGTCATGCTCAAGGACGTGGGCTGCACCTATGTGATCATCGGTCACTCGGAGCGCCGCGGGCGCTTCGGCAAGCCGAACGAGTCCTTGAGTGAGGACGCCACGCGGGTGTTCGGTGACACCGATGCCAGCGTAAACCGCAAGGTGAAGGCCGCATTGAAGCACAACCTGAAACCGATCATGTGCTGCGGCGAGACGCTGCCGGAGCGGGACGCAGCGCGGACTGACGACGTGGTCGCCGGCCAGGTCCGCGCCGGTCTGGAGGGGCTGACCGCGGACCAGGTGGCAGGCATGGTGATCGCGTATGAACCTGTGTGGGCCATCGGCACGGGGCGGGCCTGTGACGCCACGGAGGCCAACCGAGTGTGCGGGGTGGTGCGGGCCACGGTGCGGAAGGCCTTCGGCGAGGGACCGGCGGAGAAGGTGCGCATCCAGTACGGGGGCAGCGTGACCGACCAGAACGCCCACGAACTCCTCTCCGAGCCGGAGATAGACGGGGCCCTGGTGGGGGGCGCCAGCCTCGATGCGGCGAAGTTTGCCCAGATCGTCCAGGCGGCCTCCGTGATCGCCAAGCAGGTGCAGAAATAGGGGCTGGGGGTCTGAGACGGGGCTTTGGCCTCCTTCCACAAACGTGGCATCTATAGAATGAAGATGCGGGGCGACGGGAGCGGGAGGAGAGGCGGCTTCGCGGGTATGCTAGAGTGGTGCTCGGGAAGCGCCCGGGGCAGGTGAGGCCCCGAGACGCGGCGAAAGAGCACCGGCCCGCCGCGCACCGTCCGTTTTCCTTCCCCGGTACGACGACGCTCGTGCCCCTTGGGTCGCTTGGGGAACGGCCGGTCGCGGGCGCGAGATCGAAGCGGAAGGGGAGAAGGTGGAACAATGCCCGCCAAGAAGAAGCCGACGAAGAAGAAGAAGGCCAAACCGGCTCCGAAGGCAAAGCGTGTGGTGCGCCGCGTGGAGAGCATGGCGGTTGGGGACGTGGTGCGCATGCCGACCGAGATCGCGGCCGAGTTGGAGGAGTACGGGCTGAGCCGGGAGCGGTTCGGCCGGAGTGTGGAGGCGATCGAAGGCATTGTCTGCTCGATCCGCGAGATCGCGAGCGGGAAGCTGCTGGCGAAGACGCGGGGGGCGTTGGAGGGGTTTGTGCTGGAGATCCTGCAGGACCGCACCTTCCTGCCCCAGTACTCCGCCAACCGCAACAGCGGCGGCCCCAAAGGCAGCAGCGTGGTGCGGGAGAATCCGAACTGGCTTCGCCTGCGGGCGCTGTTGCTGGAGATGGCCGGGCGCAACCAGCTCATCAGCCAGGCCTCCGGCGGCTTCGGCGCGGACCCTTTCGAGACGCTCCTGGACGGCTGGCGCGTGGTCAAGCTGCGCGCCAACCTGGTGGAAGTGGCCTGAGCGAGGAGGCGCGTGACGTTGACGCTGCTGGAGAGGGGGGCTACAATTTCCCACGGGGAGGCAGCGGCGCGTTCCCGCGGCGCGTGCGGTTGTTCCGGGGCTGGCGATGCCCTTCCTGATGGGTGCCGGGTGGTGTAATCGGCAACACGGCGGCCTTTGGAGCCGCTCTTCAAGGTTCGAGTCCTTGCCCGGCAGCCAGTACCCGCGCCGCGGGGGGCGGCGCCGAGGTCCGAGCGGAGAGTTTGACAGGTAGGCGAGGGGCGGTCCTCACGACGCCCGAGGTAGAAAGGCAGGCAGTGAAGACTGGCAAGTGCAGTAGTGGTGGTGGTCACGGAGGGGAACTCCCGGGGATCATCCCCGCGGCCGGCAAGGGCACCCGCATGAACGGGCAGGACTCCCCGAAGGCGGTGGTGGCGGTAGGGGGCAAGCCGATGGCGGCCCGGGTGGTGGAGGCGATGCGGGGGGCGGGCGTCACTCGGATTGTGGTCGTCATCGGGCATCGTGGGCAGGACGTGCAGGCCGCGGTGGGCAATCACGTCGAGTACGTGGTGCAGGAGGAGCAGCTCGGCACGGGCCATGCGGTGCTCCAGGCGGAGGCCGCGCTCTCCGGCTACGCGGGCCCGGTGGTCGTCACCTATGCGGACATCCCGCTCCTGCGGGGTGACGACATCTCCCTGCTGGTCGCCCACCACCGCGCCACCGGCGCGGCCGCCACGCTCCTCACGGCGGTGTTCGAGGACCCCGGCACGCTGGGGCGTATCGTGCGGCAGGAGAGCGGCGCGGTGGAGGCCATCGTGGAGGCCAAAGACGCGACGCCGGAGCAGCTCGCCATCAAGGAGATCAACGCGGGGATTTACTGCTTCGAAGCCCCACTCATCTTCGACGTGTTGAGACTGGTGACGAACAAGAACGCCCAGCACCAGTACTATCTGACGGATGCCATCGCCATCCTCATCAAGAAGGGCAAATTGGTGGAAGCGGTGGCGATGGAGTTCGCCTACGCCGGCATCGGGGTGAATACGCCGGCCGACCTCGACCACGCGCGACGCCTGGTGGCGGCGAGCGAGGCGTGAAGAGCCGCGGACGCCCATGGAGACTTCCGACTTAGACGGCCTGCGCATCCTCACGGGCAACGCCAACCCCGAGTTGGCGCGGGCGATCGCGGATCAGCTGTGCGTGCCCCTCACGGCGACGGAAGTGGGCCGCTTCTCCGACGGCGAGATCTGGGTGAGCATCGCGGACAGCGTCCGCGGCGCGGACGTGTTCGTCGTCCAGCCCACGTGCCCGCCGACCTCCGAGACGATTATGGAGCTGCTCATCATCCTGGACGCGCTGAAGCGCGCCTCCGCGCGCCGCATCACGGCCGTGGTGCCCTATTACGGCTACGCGCGCCAGGAGAAGAAGGTCAAGCCCCGGGAGCCGATCACGGCCAAGTTGGTGGCCGACGTGATGACCATGGCCGGTGCGAGCCGGGTGCTCACCATGGACCTGCACACGCTCTCCATTCAGGGCTTCTTCAACATTCCGGTGGACAACCTGCCGGGCGGCCCGATCCTGGCGCGGGACATGGAGGCGCGGGGGCTGGGGCGGGACGATACGGTGGTGGTATCTCCGGACGTGGGGGGCGTTGGCACCGCCAAGGCGCTCGCCGACCGGCTGAGCGCGGGCCTGGCGATCATCGCGAAGCGGCGTCCCGGGATCAACCAGGTGGAGGTGTTAGAGGTGATTGGCGACCTGGAGGGGAAGCGGGCGATTCTCATAGACGACATCATAGACACCGGCAGTTCGCTGGTGTCCGCGGCCGAGGCCGTGGCCGCGCGCGGTGCGCGCGAGGTGTACGCCTATGCCACCCACCCGGTCTTCTCGGGGGACGCGGTGGACCGCTTGCAGAAGTCGCTCATCCGCGAGGTGGTGGTAACAGACACGATTCCTCTGCCCAAGAAGAAGCGCCGCCCTAAGATCCGGACGCTGACGGTCGCGCCCGTGCTCGGGGAAGCCATTCGCCGGGTGCACGCGCACCTATCCGTGTCAACACTCTTCGACCAGTACTGGAAAGAGGATAAGAAGTAGCCGTCGAGGTTGCCGTCACTGCTAGTGCCCAGGGAGGTAAGGACCCATGCCAGGAATGCGGGGCGACAAGAGTCACACGAAGAAAGAGAAGAAGAAGCCGAGCAAGAGCATCAAGCAGCGGCGCAAGGAGAAGCGGGAGAAGAAGCAGGGAGAGAAGCCGGGCCTGACCTAGGCTCCCGCGGCGTTCGGGTTGACGACGGGGACCGGTGCCTGCCGGTCCCCGCCGCGACGTGTCTGCACCCCTATTCCTCTTCGACCCGTTCCGGCTCGGCGACCTCCTCCACCACGGCACCCTCCGCCGGGGCCGGCGCGACTTCCTCCACCGCGCGCGGCGCGGCCACCAGGAGGATCACCTCGTCGGGAGCGTCCACGATCTCCACACCCGGCAGCGCGGGCAGGTCGGTCACCCTGATTCGCTCGCCGATATCGAGAGCGGAGACATCCACCTTGATGGTGGTCGGGATGTCCGTCACGAGCGCCTCGATTACCACTTCGTGGATCAGGTGCTCCAGGATTCCCCCCATCTTCACGCCGGGGCTCTCCCCTACGTGCACCACCGGGACACGCGTGCGCACCTTCTCCTCGGCCGAGACTACGTGGAAGTCGGCGGCGACTACCCGGCCGGTGGTCAGGTCGTGCTGCACCTCGGTGAGCATCACCGTGGGCGAGAAGTCACGGTAGGCGGGATCCTGCACGACCAGCTTCATGGGAGTCGAATACCAGGCCGTTGGCGGGATGGTGCGGTGGAAGATGCGCTCCTCGACCGCGACGTCCAGGTTCGCCTGCACCCCGCGGCCGTAGATCACGGCCGGCACCTTGCCCTCCGCACGCAGTCGCTTGCGCGCGCCCTTGGTCTTCTCCGTCCGGAGGCTGACCGGGATCTCGATGATCTCTGTTCTCATAGACTGCGTCTCCTTGTTGCGCCGGGATGATTCCGGCTGGGACTATAGCACAAAGTGCCTGGGTTCGGCGACAGCACGCGGCCTCATCAGGGGCGGGCCGCGGGTGACGGGCGCGCCTCCTCCGGCTTCGGGGGGCGGTCTCCCTCCAGCAGTCGCATGAACTCGTCCGCGTGCTGCGGCTTCAGGGAGCCGAACTCGCGCCGCAACTGGCACGTCTTCTCAGCGGCCTCTACGGCAAGCTCCGCGAGCTCCGCCCGCCCCATGGCGGCGGTCTCGTATCCCAGCACCTCCCGCCAGTGCAACTGAGTCATCGCGGTGCGATGGTCAGCGAGGGTGCGAGTGAAGAGGCGATAGCCGTGCTCCTCGGGCGCGCAGAAGGCGGGCGAGCCCGGATCGAGGAAGGGCGCGAGCAGGGAGAAGGTGAGGTCGAAGTTGGCCGGATACGCGGCGAAGCGGTCGAAGAGCTGCCGACCGTACTCCACCGTCTGCCGCACCGAGGCTGCGGTCTGCCCCGGCAGCCCCACCATGAAGAACAGCCTCACTGTCCCGCCCAGTCCGAGAAAGAACTCAATGTTGCGCTCCATCGCGTCATTCGAGAACGGCCGCCCATAGGCCCGGCGAATACTCTCGTCGTGGCTCTCCGGCGAGAGCGAGATCTCCGGCTTCGGACCCAAGGAGGCGATCTCGCGCAGGAACTCCTCATCGGCCGTGTTGAACAGCTCCAGGCCGGGGCCGCGGGGGAGGGATTTCTGCTTGAGCGCGGCGAACAGCCTCTGCCAATCCCCCATGCGCACGTCGCCCGGCAGGCCGACGTGATGCAGCGTGTGCCGCTGTGTGACCGCGATCTCCTCGGCCATCGCCTCCGGATCGCGGACCCCCAGCTTCTCCCGTCCCAGCGCCCAGTTGTTCCCCCCGCACGTCACGCAGCGGTACCTGCAGCCCCGGCACCACAGGAGCATGTGGAAGCAGTACACCGGCCACTGATACCCGGTCAGCAGATTCCCGCGGAGGTCCAGGTAGCGCCACATGTGCCGGCGGAGCAGACCGAAGTCCACCTTGATATCCAGCGCCTCCGGCTGGTAGCTCAGCGGGTTGACGCGGACCTCGCCCTCCTGTTTCCAGGTGAGGTTCGGCACCTGGTCAGGGGCGCGCTTTGCCTCCAGGCAGCGTAGCAGTTCCAAAGCCGGCCGTTCGGTGGAGTCGCCCCGGAGGACGAAGTCCACGTTTGGGTCCTGGATCGCTTCCTCGTGGAAATAGGAGGCGGTGAGACCGCCGAGCAGCACCGGGATATCGGGATGGAGCCGCTTGCACAGGGCGGCGAGATCGAGTGCCCCGGGAGCGTGCGCGGCCCAGTGCAGGTCTATCCCGAAGGCGAGGGGACGGAGCTTCCTCAGGAGGCCCTCGGGCTGGAAGCGGCGGCTCTTCGCCATCTTGACCGCCAGATTCACGATGCGCACGGCGAAGCCATGGCGCTCGAGGTACTCCATCAGGGTGAGGAATCCGAGGGGGTAGTACTCAAACACGGGGCTGGTGGCGACGGTATTGCCGAGCATCCAGTGGCGATAGGGACGCTCCCGGAAATCCAGTTGGCTGGGAGGATGCAGCAATACCAGGTGGGGAGCGGCCATGTGGCTTCCTTCTCGGTATTCGTACGATCTACTTCTTTGCCGGCACCGCCACCCGCTCCTGCTGACCGACGGCGGCCCCGTCGGAATGGCTGCCCCCGCGGGGAGACGAAATGGGGATCGCGGCGGGACGGGGAGGCATGGGGAGCCGCTCCCGGCGGTCCGATATGCTCATTCCCGGCTCAAAATGTGGAAGTTACACCTATGGGAGAGTACCTCTATGTGACCTGAGCCGAGTTACGCTTCCGATAAAGGCAAACGCGTCGAAAGGCGCGGACGCAAAGCCATGGGTCTCCGGCCCCAGTGCGGGCCTTGATCGCCAGGTTGCCGAAGAAGTTGGGGCTTCACCCAAGAGCTCCGTTGCCAGCGTCGACGGGAGCGCCTGATGGACATAGGTATGGCACAACCTGGCTCTCAACTTGATAGGAAAGGGAAGGGCGGCGCGACCGCGCCGCCCCGACTCGCGCTCTCGGCGGTCCTGGCGATGATCTCCGGCGGCGACACCTCGGTGGACCGCCGGCGTCTCTACCGCTACCTGTGCGGCCTCGTTGCCGGCGCCTGTCTGACCGGGGCCGCGGCCGCCCTTCTCCTGGGCTGGCTCTCGCTCAACTTCATCAGCCTGGCGCTGGCCCTGGCGTGCGCCGTGCAGATCGTTGGGGTCAGAGCCATCCACCGGGTGTGGCTGTCCGACATCGTCCATCTCCATCGGAACTACGAGCGAGAGCGGCAGCTCGCGCACCTCAACTCCGCGATCATCAGTTCCTTCGCCATGGCCATCGATGCCAAGGACCAGCACTCGCAGGGACACACCGAACGGGTGCGGGACATCGCCCAGATGATCGCGCGGGAGATGCAGTTGGCGGAGGACGAGCAGGAAGCCCTGCGCATGGCGGCGATGCTCCACGACATCGGCAAGCTCGCGGTGCCGGACTACATTCTCTCCAAGCCCACCCAGCTCACCCAGGAGGAGATGCGCAAGGTACAGACGCATACCCTGGTCGGGGCCGCGCTGCTCGAATCGGTGGACTTCCCCTGGCCCGTCATCCCCACGATTCGCAGCCACCACGAGTGGTACGACGGCACCGGGTACCCGGATGGGCTGGCCGGCGAGAGCATTCCGCTCGGCGCCCGCATTCTCGCGGTGGCCGACGTGTACGACGCGCTGCTGTCGCATCGCCCCTATCGTCCGGCCATGTCGGTGAGCGAGGCCGTGCAGTTCGTACACGAGCGGGCCGGCACTCAGTTCGACCCTCAGATCGCGGCGACGTGCCTGCGGGTCCTTTCGGCTCAGCATGCGGGGCAGTCCGGCGCCTTCATCTTCGACCCGGGTACACAGCCGCTTCTGAGCAGCGAGGAGGCCGCCGACCAGAGTGCGATCTTCATGAATATTCGCCAGGCGCATCAGGAACTGCTGGCTCTCTACGAGATCGTCCAGACCACGGGCCAGAGCCTCGACGTTCAGGAGACCATGGAACTGGTCATGGGGAAGACAAAGCGCATTATAGATTTCTCTACGTGCGTCCTCTTTCTCTGCCAGCAGGATGAAGACTACCTCATGGCGGCCGCGGCGGCCGGTCCGCACGCCGACGTGCTCAAGGGACGCCGGCTGGCGCTGGGAACGGGGTTGAGCGGTGCGGTGGTGCAAAGCGGGAAGCCCTCGGGGCTCGGGCACGAGGCGGCCGAGGACCTGGATATCCTGCTCGGGCCGGAGGCCGAAAGCTGCGCCCTGACGCAGGCGGTGGCCGCGCCCATGATGTGTGATGCCACCCCCCTGGGCACGCTTACCCTGTATCGGCCCGACTCCCGACCGTTCAGCGAGGATGACGCCCGGCTGGTCGTCGCGGTGGCGCGGCAGGCGGCCATCGCCATCAAGAATGCGCGGGAGCACGAGCAAACCAAGCAATCGGCCATGACCGACCAGCTCACCGGCCTGTCGAACGCCCGCTACTTCTTCCTGCGCCTGGAGCAGGAGCTGAGTCGCGCGAGACGGGAGGCGCGCCCCGTCTCCTTGATTGCCATTGACCTGAACGGCCTCAAGCAGATCAACGACAACTACGGTCACCAGCAGGGAGACCGGGCGCTGTGCGTCATCGCGGAGGTGTTCCGTCGTCACGTGCGGGATTACGATACTGTCGTCCGCTACGCGGGGGATGAGTTCTTCATCATCCTGCCGGAAACGAACAATAAGCTGGCGGTGGAGACGGCCAATCGCATCAAGGAGGCGGCCCGCAACACCACCGTCGAGGTGCGGCCGGACACGTATGTCAGCCTGAGCGCGGCCTTTGGCGTCGCCACGTTCCCGGGCGACGCGGAGCACGCCGATGCGCTGATCGCGGTGGCCGACCAGGCGATGTATGCGGACAAGCGTTTGACCAGACAGGCCGCGATGCTCGCCGCCCAGGGCGACCGGGAGAGGCCCGGGGATGCGACCCCGGCCTCTCGCGCGTAGGCGAGAGAAGAAGAGCCATCATGACCGGTGAGACGAAAAAGGAATATGCCGGGGGGTCGCCCATCGTCTCGCTCTACGTGGCGCTGGTGACCGTCGCCGGCTACAGCCTGCTGGGCTGGCTGACGGTTGCCCAGTACCCGCTGGCGAGTCATCTGCCGGGCTTCGGAGGGAAGCTGCTCTTCTTCCTGGTCCTGGCCATCCTCGTGGGGATGCACCCGGTGAAGCTTCCTCGCGGGGCGACGACCACCGTCGGCTTCGCGGTGGACTTCGCCTGTCTCCTGATCTTCGGACCCGCGTTCGCGAGCTGGATCGGGGTGCTGAGCTTCCTCGTGCTCTTGCACCGCAGCCCCTGGCTCCGCCAGATCTTCAACCACGGGCAGCTCGTCCTCTCCTTCGCGGCGGCCGGGTTCGTCTTCCAGCGCCTCGGCGGCGAGTATGTGGTGCAGCGGCCGGAGGGCTTGGTCGCTTATGAGCATCTCTGGCCCGCGCTGCTGGGGAGTTGTCTCACGTACTTCCTGGTGTCGAGCTTCCTGCTCGCCATCGCGATGGCGCTGTGGGAGCGCCGCTCCATGCTCGGCATGTGGGCCGTCAGCTTCCGGTGGGCGGCGCCCCGCTACCTCTCCCTGGCCCCGTTCGGGCTGCTCATGGCCATCGTCTTTCAGGTGTATCAACCGGGGTCTCGGGCCGGGACCGTGCAGTATCTGGACATCATTGCGGTCTCGCTCTTCCTGGTGCCGCTGGTGGGAGCGCGCTATGCGTTCCAGGGCGCGATGGAAATGCTCCAGGTCCACCGGGAGACGGTGTATGCGTTGTGCAACGCGCTGGAAGCATACGATCCGTATACCCGGAACCATTCCGAGGTGGTCACCCGCTATGCCCTCCAGATCGGGAAGGAGCTGGGGCTCCCCGCGACGCGCCTGGAGACGTTGGAATGGGCCGGGCGGCTGCACGACATCGGCAAGTGCCGTCAGGACTGGGAGTCCATTATTCGCAAGCCGGGGAAGCCCAACGAGCAGGAGTGGCAGATCATCCGGCAGCACCCCGTCGAGGGCAGCCGGATGGCGGAAAAGATGGAGTTCCTTCCTCACACGCCGGGGGTGGTGGCTGGTATCGTCCGCGCCCATCACGAACGGATGGATGGGCGCGGCTACCCGGACGGCCTGGCGGGGGAGGAGATCCCGTTCGAGGCCCGCATCCTGGCGTGCGCCGACGCCTTCGAGGCGATGACCGCGCGCCGTGCCTATCAGCCGCAGCGGTCGGTGGAGGATGCGATCGCGGAGATTGAGCGCTCCTCCGGCTCGCAGTTCGACCCGAAGGTGGCCCGCGCGTTGATCGCCCTGTGGGCGCGCGGCGAGTTGGAGATGGAGGCGGCGCCGGTGACGGATCGCCTGGAGCCCAGCGGCCTGACCTATCGAACCGGCGGAGCGGCCCCGTGATGCGCGGCGAGCGGGGGAGACGGAAGCTTCTCGGGCTCTACGTCCTGCTGGTGGTGGTGGGAGGCGCGCTCGCGCTGGCCCTGCACCTGCCCCCGTGGCCGGAGGCCTGGCTCACGGTGTGGGAGTTCCTGGCCTTCCTGGGCCTCGCGGTCATCCTGGACCTGATGGTGGTGCCGTTGGCCGGCGGCGGCGCGGCCTCCACCTCCTTTGCCATCTACTTCGGTGGCCTGCTTGCCCTGGGAACCGGGCCCACCATATGGGCCGCGGCGATGGCCAGCCTGTGGTCGGAGGGCCTGCTGAAGCGCCGGTCCCTGGTCAAGATCGCGTTCAACGCGGGGCACAGCATTCTCTCGCTCCTGGCGGCCGGCCTGATCTACTCCTGGGCCGGCGGGACGATCGGTTCCCTCAAGCCGGAGAGGATGCCGGCCGTGGCGCTCGCGGCGGCCACGCTCTGGGTGCTGGAGACCGCGTGGGTGGCCTTTGCGGTAGCGCTCGAGCGCGGGGGCGCGGCCTGGCGCCGGCTCCTTTCGGCGCTGAAGCCCATGCTCGTGCTGGACGCGGCCCTGGCCAGCGTCGGCCTCCTGCTCGCGCTGCTGTATCAGGGGTCCGGACGCCTCCTGGCCCAGCAGGAGCAGGGGCACGGCACGCTGTTCTTCCTGGTCGCCATCGCGACCATTCCCTCCGGTCTGCTGTACTACGCCTATCGGCTCCAGGGACACTTGCACCAGACCTACGCCCAGAGCCTGCAGACGCTCGGTTCGCTAGTAGAGGCGAAGCTGCAGCACCTCCAGCCGAGCCATGGCGAACAGGTGGCCACCCTGGCCGCCGCGCTAGCGCAGGCCTTGGAACTGCCCGCAGCCCAGGTCGAGCAGGTGCGGTACGCGGGCTATCTGCACGACATCGGGAAGGTGGGAGTGCCGGCCCGCTTCCTGAACCGGTCGCGGGATTCCTTTGAAGGAGAGTCGGCGCAGGTCCGCCTCCATCCAGAGCTGGGCCTCCAGATCCTTACCCCCGTGCAGTTCCTGCGCCCGGCGGCGGAGATGGTGCGCGCGCACCACGAGCGTTGGGACGGCCTGGGCTACCCGGGTCGCCTGCAAGGGGCCTCGATCCCGGTGGGGGCCCGCATTCTCGCCCTCGCCGACGCGTACTGCGGTCTGACGAACGGGTACGGGCAGGCGCCCGTCACTCCCGATCAGGCCATGCTGCGCCTGCGAGAGAGCGCCGGCTCGCGCTTCGACCCGCGGCTGGTCGAGGCCCTGACGCGGCTGCTGCGCGCCCAGGGGCACCTCTCGGCCGAAGTGGCCTCCTACCTCGCCTACGTGGGCGCCTCTCTGCGCTGAGGGCGGCCGGCGTCTCGGAGTGGCGCCCGCCCAGGGCGGCTCCGCAGGTCGCGCGCCGCGGCTTTCCCCGCGCTGACCGGTGAGTCGGAAGGGTTCCGCCTCCGCGGGGCGGAAGTCACGTGCCGCGCGCCGCGGAGGACACCTCCCATGCCACCTCGTGTGCTGGTTGTCGGCAGTATCAACATGGACTTGATCGTGCGCTGTCGGCAGATGCCTCGCCCCGGTGAGACCGTCCTCGGGCAGGATTTCCACACCGCTCCCGGGGGCAAGGGCGCAAACCAGGCGGTGGCCTGTGCGCGCCTCGGGGCCGAAACGACCATGGTGGGAAGGGTGGGGGAGGATGACTTCGGACGGAGCCTCCTCGCCGGCCTGGCGGCCGACGGCGTGAAGGTCGAGCCGGTTCAGGTGACGTCCGGCGTCGCCAGCGGAGTCGCTCTCATCGTGCTGGAGGAAGAGGGCGACAACCGCATCGTCGTCGCCAGCGGCGCAAACGCGATGATCGGAGCCGAGGACGCGGCGCGCGCCGAAGCGCTGTTGGATCGGTGCGATGTCGTGCTGATGCAGCTCGAGGTCCCTTTGGCGGTAGTGAAGCGCGTGGCGGCGGCGGCGAAAGCCCGGGACGTGCGGGTGGTGCTGGATGCGGGGGCGGCCACCCGGGACGCGGCTGACTCGCACCTGTTCGCTTCCCTCGACGTGCTATCACCGAACGAGGCCGAGACGGAGGTGCTCACCGGGCTGTCGGTGCGCACGCTCGAGGAGGCCCGCCTGGCGGCCCGCGCGCTGTGGGAGATGGGCGCGGCGCAGGTGGTGCTGAAGCTCGGCAGCCGGGGCGCGCTCTGGTTCCGGGCCGGGGTAGAACGTCACGTGCCGGCCTTTTCGATTGACCCCGTGGATACCACCGCGGCTGGCGACGCGTTCACGGCCGGCCTGGCCGTGGCCCTCGCCTCCGGGGAGGGAATGGACGAGTGCCTCCGCCGGGCCAGCGCGGCCGGGGCCCTCGCCTGCCTGACTCTTGGGGCGCAGCCATCCATGCCCACGCGCGCGCAAGTGGACGTCTTTCTGGCCACCAGATAGGGGCGCCGTTCGCGGCACCCCTGGCCTGGCGTGTCGGGCGCGGCTCTCCTGCTCCTACAAGATGGGCAGGTACTGCTCCAACTCGTACTCCGACACCTGGGCGCGGTGCTTCTGCCACTCGATCTTCTTGTTCTCGATGAACTTCTCGAACACGTGGTCGCCGAGGGTACGGTGCAGCAGCTCGCTCTGCTCTGCTTCCTCGATAGCTTCCCACAGATCGCCCGGGAGAGACTTGATGCCCCGGCGGTCACGCTCTTCGACGCTCATATGGTAGACGTTCTGCTCGACCGGCGGCGGGCACTCGTACCGCTGCTCGATCCCTTCCAGACCGGCCATGAGCATCGCCGCGAACGCGAGGTAGGGATTGCAGGCCGGATCGGGGGCGCGGTACTCGATGCGGGTGGCATTCTCCTTGCCCGGCTTGTATTGCGGCACGCGAATCAGGTCGGAGCGATTGCGACGCGCCCAGGAGAGGTAGATGGGGGCCTCGTAGCCAGGGACGAGCCGCTTGTAGCTGTTCACCCACTGATTCGTCACCAGCGAGATCTCCCGCCCGTGCCGCATCAGCCCCGCGATGTAGTGCCTGGCGGTCGCCGAGAGGTGGTCCTCCGCCGTGGCATCGAAGAACGCGTTCTTGTCGCCCAGGAAGAGTGACTGGTGCGTGTGCATGCCTGAGCCGTTCTCGCCGAACAGCGGCTTCGGCATGAAGGTGGCATAGACGCCGTGCTTCATCGCCACTTCCTTCACCACCAGGCGATAGGTCATGGCGTTGTCCGCCATGGTCAGCGCATCCGTGTAGCGCAGGTCAATCTCGTGCTGGCTGGGGGCCACCTCGTGGTGGCTGTACTCGACTCCGATGCCCATGCCCTCGAGCGTGAGCACCGTCTCCCGGCGCAAGTCGCTCGCGATGTCGAGGGGGGTGAGGTCGAAGTATCCGCCCCGGTCGAGGGTCTGCGGCTTGGTGCCGGAGTCGCGGAAATAGAAGAACTCCAGCTCCGGGCCGACGTAGTAGGTGAAGCCCTTCTCGGCCGCGCGCTGGAGGGCCCGCTTCAGCACGAATCGAGGATCCCCCTCGTGGGGCGACCCGTCCGGCTCGAGGATGTCGCAGAACATGCGCGCCACCGCGCCGCCCTCCTTCGGTCGCCACGGGAGAAGCGCGAAGGTGCTCGGGTCGGGCATGGCGACCATGTCGCTCTCGTCAATGCGGGCAAAGCCCTCGATGGAGGAGCCGTCGAATCCCTGCCCTTCCACCAGCGAGAGCTCGAGTTCCTCCACGGTGATGGCGAAGCTCTTGAGGAACCCCAGCACATCGGTGAACCACAGGCGGATGAACTTGACGTCGTGTTCCTTCGCCTTGTTGAGCACGTAGCGGACCTGCTCGGACTGATTGGCCATGGGGCGCTGTCCTCCAGCGACGGGATGGATAGCCCCAGGATAGCCGGGTCATGTTTCCGGCATGTTTCCTCGACGCAAAATCCCTGCGACGAGGCCGGGTCTAGTCCCTGGCCTCCTCGTACACCACCAGTTCACTTGTGCCGGCCTGCTCCAGCCGCGTCGGCAAGCCCTCCCGCAGCAGTTCACGTCCCTCGCGTGCGAACGCATCTCCCGAGTTGCCCAGCATCACGCGGTAGGTGTGCTCGGGTCTAATCCCGCGGGGCCGAACTACGTAGTTGGGGTCTCCGCCCCCACCCACGCGGAAGACTCCCACATAGCCCGCGGCACCGTCTTGGTCGGCGTACTCCAGGACGCACCAGTCCGCCGGGCCGTGCACTCCGAGGTCCGGCGTGTGGTGGAACACCTTCGCCCCTCGCAGGAGAAGCGGGCCGGAGAGATCGCGGATCATCTTCACGTAGCGCTTCGTCTTCGTCACGTACTCGCTCGACGGCGAGGCGTCTCTCGCGCCAAACCCGACGAAGATGGGCCGCGCAAAGAGCGCCACCCGCAGGTGCGTGTCGAGGTCGGCCTGCTGATGTGCGATGGAGAGGTGGTTGTGGTAGTAGCACAGCCGCTCCGGGGGGAGGAAGAGCGTGAGCGCGTTGATCGCGCGGATGCTGCGCGGGAAGAGACTAAGATCCGAGACACACGCGTAGTCGAACCGGGCGAGCATGCCCAGATCGTTCCGGCCCCCGCCGGCCGCACAGTTCTCCAGCGTCACCTCCGGGAACTCCCTCCGTACGGCGTCGAAGGTCTCATAGAGCGTCTCGCAGTGGCGCCACAGCTCGCTCTCCGCGAACCCGTCCCGCTCGCGCTGGCCCCCTTCATGCACGCGCAGGTTATAGTCGAGTTTCAGAAAGTCCACCTGGTGCTCCCGAATGACTCCGAGCACCGACTCCCGGAAGTGCCGCGCCGCCTCCGGGTGAGAGAGATCGAGCGGCCGCCCGAAGTCCCGAAGCTGTCTCCCCTCGTCGGTCGCCTGCGCCCACTCCGGGTGCTCCTGGAACGTCCGGCTCTCTTCCCCCAGGGTTTCCGCCTCCATCCACAGCCCGAAGGCCATCCCCTGCGCGCGGGCGCGCTCCCGGCAGGCGGCGAGACCGCCCGGGACCCAGTCCCCCACCTGCCAGTCCCCGCGGCGCTTCCACCATTCGGCAAAGCTGTCGCCGTACCAGCCGGCGTCTACCATGAACGCCTCCACCCCCATCCCCGCGGCGGCGTCAATCTCCTCCAGAATCCATTCCCCCGGCTCCTCCACCACCCGTCCCGCCACGGAGAAGTACCGCTTCCCTGTAGGCTTCGGGGGAAAGACCGACGCGTGCACGTGCTCGTGAAAGGCGGCGACCGCCCCGTCCAGGTCTGTGTGCAGCAGCGCGAGGTGCATCGCCGGGGTCGCGATCATCTCGCCGGGCGCGATCAGGCGCTGCGGCGCGGGCCCCTGCGGCCCCATGCGGAAGGCCAGCGTCAGGCCCAGCGCCGGGTCAGGCCCTCCTTCGCCGTTCCGCTCCGGGAGGAACCTGAACTCGCCGAACCAACTGGCCGACCACGCGAGCGACGCGAGGGCGAGTTCCCCGGTGATCTCGTTGCGGACGATGAAGAACGGGTGGTTGAAGCCGCTCGCCCCGTTCCTGCTCTCGACGCGCCGCACGAAGCGGGGCAGCGGCTCCCACCCGAAGTCCCCTTCCGCGCCCCAGTCCACCGCGCGGTAGTACCCTAACGTGAAGGGACTGGCCACCTCCACAGGGAGCCTTCCCCACCCCCCGGTCATATGCCACAGCACGCCTGACCAGGGACACACGTGAGACAGCGCGGCGGGGGCCTCGCCGGTGTTCGTGATCTCCAAGAAGCGGGTCAGGAACGGCGTCTCATCCAGGCGCGTGACCACCTTCACGGAAATCGGGCGGACCTGGTGGCGCAGTTCCACTACGCCCTCCCGGGTGCCCTCGCGGGCGCCCGGGCGCTCGCCAGCATTTGCCCACTCCCAACGGTTATGCAGCGACTGCCCGTCAATCTCGAGTTGGAACGCGTGCAGGGGGACCCGAAGCGGATCCAGGACAGGCAGATTGGCGGTCACGTTCTCCCGCTGCACCTGTCCACTCGCCGACCAGTAGAGCCCGAGCAGGCGGGTGTGGCAGAGCGCCTCTTCATACACCGTGGTCGCGGATGCATACCGCGCCGTCGGTCTGCCGTGCGTGCTGAAGCGGATTTCCATGAGGGGTTCTCCAGGGATGGCTGCCCTTCGGTTCCATGGCCCCCGCCGATTGCCTGCCGTGGCCGCCCGTTCCGATTCTCTACTCCGGCTCCGGCGAACTGAGCCGATACCCTACCCCCCGCACCGTCTCCACCAGGTCCCCCGCCTCCGCCGTCTTTGCCCGCACGCGCCGCACGTGGACGTCCACCGTGCGCGTGCCGCCGTAGTACTCCTGGCCCCACACGCGATCGAGGAGCTCCTCCCGGGTGAAGACGCGGTTCGGGTTGCGCACCAGGAAGAGCAGGAGCTGGTACTCCTTGAGGGTGAGATCAACGGGAACGCCCTCAATGCGCACTTCGTAGGTGGCTTCGTCCAGCGTCATCCGGCCGACGCGGATCACGCCGGCCGCCGGCTCGGCCTCCGCCCGCCAGGCGATCAGGCGCAGGCGCGCGGCGAGTTCACCCAGGCGGTAGGGCGTCAGCAGGAGGTCGTCAAAGCCGAGGGAGAGATCGAGTCGCGTCGCCTCGGCCTCCGCCACCACGGCCACCAGAGGACAGGCCTTCAGCGTGCGGTGCTCTCGCACGGCCTGGCAGGCGCGGCGGGCTTCGAAGGTGAGGGCCCGGAGGTCTATGAAGACTGCCAGCGGCCCGGCCCCGTGCCAGCCGATCTCGGGCGCAGGCCAAGCGATCGCCTCCGCGCGATAGCCGAGCCGCTGGAGATCGTCGCGCAGCGTCTTGGTCGGTTCGCCGGCGACGCCGACCACGGCCACCAGAGACCTTGGGGTCATCGCGCGCGCGCTCACGCCCGGCCGACCGACCCGAACACCTGCATCCGGTCCATCACTGCGCCCTGCATCGCCTCCCGGGTCGGCGCGAGCAGCTTGCGGATATCATACTTCCGCACGCCTCCCTGCCGGTCCACGGTCGCGAACTCCTCCTCCACCTGGTGAACGGCCGGGAGGATCGCGTCGTAGAAGGCGACCCGGATCTGGGTGTCAATGTTGACTTTCGCGATGCCCAGCGCCACCGCCTTGCGCACCGCCTCGTCCGGCACCCCGGTGCCACCGTGCATCACCAGCGGGAGGGGCACGCGGGAGGCAATCTCCGCCAGCCGATCGTGGGCGATGAACGGTGTGCCTTTGAACAGACCGTGAGTGGTTCCGATCGCCACCGCGAGCAGATCCACCCCGGTCTCGTTCACGAATTGCTCCGCCTCCGCCGGCTTGGTGAGCAAGTCCTCACCTTCGGCTTCGGTGGTGATCTGTCCCAGCCGCCCGATCTCGCCCTCCACGGTCACTCCCATGGCGTGAGCCACCTCGATTACCTTACGGGTGACCGCGAGGTTCTCCTCCCACGTGCGCGGCGTCTTCCCGTCCGGCTGCAGTGACCCGTCTATCATGAGCGAGGTCACGCCCAGTCGCAGGAACCGCATGCACACCTCGAAGCTCCGCCCGTGGTCGAGGTGCAGGGCGAAGGGGACGTTCGCCTTCTTCCCCAGCGCCTGCACCAGGGCCACCAACTCCTCCGGCTCGGTATAGTTGAGCGTGGTCTGCGTGATCTGCAAGATGAAGGGAGACCGGGTCTCCTCGGCCGCGCGGAAGATGGACTGCGCGGTCTCCATGTTCACCGCGTTGAACGCGCCCACCGCGTACCCACCGGCGCGGGCCCGGGTGGCCAATTCCTTCGAAGTCACCAGCATTTCTCGCCCCCTTGTGGATCCCTCGTTCCCGTCTCTCGGGCACGCCTAGGTGGCCAGCATGCACACCAGGTCGTACAGCGCTCGGCTGAGGGGCTTACGCTTCTCCCACGTTTCCCGGAAGGGCGTGAGGACGATCCTGTCCCCGATCCGGCCGGCCATCTTGTCGGCCTCCCCGTTGAGCAGCGCGTGCACCGCGGCGGCGCCGAGCTGGCTGGCCAGCACCCGGTCGCGCGCGGTGGGGCGGCCGCCTCGCTGGATGTGGCCCAGGATGCTCACCCGGGTTTCGAACTTCCCCAGCGCCTGCACCTTGCGCGCGATCTCCAGCGCACCTCCCTCCTCGTCTCCTTCGGCCACCACAATGATACTACTCATCTTCCCCCGGGCAATGCCCGCGCTGAGCGTCTTGTGAATCTCTTCGGCCGTGACCCCGTCCTCCGGCACCAGCACGATCTCCGCCCCGCCCGCGGCCCCCGCCTCCAGCGCGATGAACCCCGCGCGCCGCCCCATCACCTCGACGAAGAAGATGCGGTCGTGGCTGGTCGCGGTATCGCGGAGGCGGTCAATCGCCTCCACCGCGGTGTTCACCGCGGTGTCGTAGCCAATGGTCTCATCGGTGCCGTAGAGGTCGTTGTCAATGGTGCCGGGTGCGCCGATGACGGGGATGCCGTGCTCCTCCCACAAGCAGTGAGCGCCCTGGTTGGTGCCGTCTCCCCCGATGGCAACGAGCGCCTCCACCCCCTCCCGGCGCAGGTACTGGGCCGCCGCCGCTCGCCCCTTCGGGTGCAGGAACTCTTCCGAGCGCGCGGTCTTGATGATCGTGCCCCCGAGCTGGATGATGTTGGAGACGGAGGAAGGCCCCATCTCGACGAACTCGCCTTCGATCATGCCCGCGTAGCCGCGGTAGATGCCGACGACGCGGCACTGATGGTAGACGGCCGTCCGCACCACCGCGCGCAGGCAGGCGTTCATGCCTGGGGCGTCGCCGCCGCTGGTGAAGACACCAATGGTTCGCGTCATGCGTGTCACCGTCCGGAGAGGAGGTAGATGGCCAGACCAAAGGGGCCCAGGGCGAGGACCAGGGGACCCCAGAGCAGGCCGAGACGACCGGAGGCTTCGGCATCATGATAGGTCCATCCTGCCATCAGCAGGCTGGCGCCCATCCACAGGTAGGCCGTCACCTGCCCCTGCATCACCCGCGTCATCGCCACGAACAGCGCGGCCGCGCCGGCCGCGGCGAGCACGGCGAGGAACCAGCTGCGCTGGTACCATCCCGGCCCTGAGACCGCGAAGACCCCCAGGGGAGAGGCCCTTTCGGCGTCCCCGCGGAGCACCTCCCGGATGGTGTCCTCCTGGATCTCCGCGCGCTCCTCCCGCGCCGCGCGCAGCGCCCCGGGGGGCGCGCGGCCCTCGACGGCCGCCGCCTCCGAGGCAAGCTGTGTGGTCTGCACGGCCCCGACCAGGTCGCCCCGCGCCCGCTGCAATTCCGCGAGCAGCGCCAGGGAGGGAACGTGCCCGGGCTTGGCCTGCAGCAGCTCCCTGACCATCCGCTCGGCTGCCTCGGCATTCCCCCGGTTCTGCATCAGGTAGGCGCGCCGCAGCTTCAGCCATTCCTCCCGCGTCAGTTGCTCCTCCAGCTCGCGCGCGGCCGGCCCGGGCTGCGCCTCCGGAAGCGCGAGGTCACGCCCACACCCCCAGCAGAAGCGGTCTTCCTTCTGGACGAAGGCGCCGCAGAAGAAGCAGCGTACTACATCGCTCATCGTCGTCTGTTCGCACTCCGGAATCACAGCCCGTGGACGACATACCTTGATCCCGAACCGGTTGAGCCTCGCGGCCCTCGTCCGGCTAGTACTGATTGCGGACCAGGACCGTGATCCGTCCTCCATCGAGCGGGATGCGCTTGACAGCAAGGGCCACGCGATTCTCGGCGTTGAGTGCGTCCCAGTAGACGTCGAGCACCGCTTCGGCGTGGGCCTCCAGAGGGAGCAACAGCGGATCGCCTGAGAAGCTCGGCAGGGGATCGCCGTCGCCGGAATAGGTTGTCAGCCCGTAGCCGTAGCCCGGAAACAACACGGGCCGATAGGTGAAGCGGTCGGTCTTAGCCGTATCAAGCGAACTGGCGCGCAGCAGACTGAGCGCCGCGGCTGCGGTCGTACCGCGCAGATCGAGCATCCCGGTGATACGCGGCGTATAATGCGGCGCATCAGGCTCGCGCTCGCGGGTGGCGAGCGCGCCGTCGAAGGTCTCCCCGCGCTGCAACGCGTCGTACACCGTCCGCGTCTGGTCACCATTGCTGACTATGTGCACGTTTGCCAGTTCGAGCATCGCTTCGTATATGACGAGGCTTGGATCGGTGACCTTTGAGGCGTCAACAGGAGCGGTGCGGAGAACCGAACCCTCTACCACAAAACGCCGGTTTCGGCTATTCGGACTCCGACCCATGATCCAGTAGATCTGGATACCAGCCTCCCCATCCGACGACAGGCCGATCACCAAGCCACGGCCGGGATACGCATTGCTGCGCAACACCCCGAGATCTGTTCGCCCAAGCTCCATCCCGTCCGCACCATCCTGTCTTGACTCGGTACTCAAAGAGCACCTCTTCCCCAGCCCCGCCCCGCGAAAGCCCGGGCCCCGACGGCGCTACTCCTTTTCCACCAGTTCGTCGTAGAAGGTCACATAGTCGTCCGGCGCGTCGCTGGCGCGCATCGCAATCGCCGCGCGGGGGTGAACGTTGAGCATCCCGGTGAGCATGTACGGGATCTGATAGCCCCATTCCATCTGCTCGCGCAGGGGCAGGAAGTGCGTCTGGATGCAGTCCAGCACCGGGCGGAGCTTGAACTTCGGGTTCTTCAGGAACGCGACCAGCAGTTCCATCGGGCAGTTCCCCGCACCTCGGCCCATGCCGTTGATGGTCGCGTCCAGGCGATTGACTCCCAGAATGAGCGCCTCGATGGTGTTCGCATACGCCACCTGCTGGTTGTTGTGCGTGTGAATCCCCACCTGCTTGCCGGTCCCCTCCAGCGCCTGCAGGAAGGTGAGCGCGTAATCGCGGATCTGCTCTGAGTAGAACGAGCCGAAGCTGTCCACGATGTACACCGTGTCCACCGGGCTGGCCGCCAACAACTGCAAGGCCTCCTCCAGCTCCGCATCGTGCACCTGGGAGAGAGCCATCAGATTGAAGGTAGTCTCGTAGCCCTTGTCGTGCGCGTCCTGCACCATGTCCAGCGCGGTCGGGATCTGGTGGATGTAGGTCGCCACCCGCACGCAGTCCACCACGCTCTGCTCCTTCGGCAGGATGTCCTCATGGTAATCGGTGCGCTCGGCGTCGGCCATGACGCACAGCCTGACGGGATGCGGGCCCTCCCCGACGACGCGGCGAATGGCATCTTCGTCGCAGTACTTCCAGTCGCCGAACTTGGTAGGGACGAAAATGCGCTTGGAAGCCTTATAGCCCAGCTCCATGTAGTCCACGCCCGCGGCCGCACAGGTTTCGTAGACCGCGCGCACGAACGCGTCATCGAAGCGGTGATCGTTGATCAACCCGCCGTCGCGAATGGTGCAGTCCAGCACCTTGATCTCGGGCCGGTACGTCAGCCACGAGCCCTTCGCATGCTCGTCCCTTCGATGGTGGATCATGGTCCCTCCGCCCACCGGACATGGGCAGGGAGGCTTTCTTCGGCATTCATAGCTCGCCTCCTCTTGCTCCCCCGCAGGGAGCGGAAGGGTGGTCGTGCCCGGCGGTCGCCTCCGACGGTGTCGGCTTTCGCGCGCAGGTCCCTCCCCGGACGTGCAGAATACACACAGAGATGAGACGCCTCCCCGTCAGAACCGCCTGCGCGCTCTCCCTCTCGGCTGGCAGTGCCCTCCTGCTCCTGCTGTCTCTTCCCGCCCCGGCCGCGATGTTCGACGCGCGTACGGTGCACTCCGACGCCCTCGCCAACGGGCTGCGCGTCATTGTGGCGGAGGAGGCGGACGCCTCCGTGGTAGCTGCAGAGCTTGTGGTGAAGGCCGGGGTGGCCGACGAGAGGCCGGCCGAATCCGGTGCGGCGCACCTGCTGGAGCACGCGCTGTGGGCCTACGGGGGACCGGGCGACCCTCGCGCCGCCCTCGAAGAGGTGGGCGGGGTGACGAACGCGGGCACGCGGCGCGACTTCACCCACTACTACGCAACCGTGCCCGCGGGAAGAGGCGCCGCAGAGCTGGCCGTGCGGGCGCTCGCCCGGATGGTGCTGCGGGATCACCTCGAGGAGAGCGTAGTGGTGCGGGAGAAGAAAGTGGTCCGGGACGAGGTGGCGGAGCGGAGCGCGTCTCTCCCCCTGCTGCTCGACGATCTGGCCTTTCGCACCGTCTACGGAGAGGACCATCCCTACGGACGGCCCCTGGAGGGAGAGGAGTCCTCCTTCGAAGCCCTGGACGCGACCGCGCTGGAGGTGTTTCACCGGACCTGGTACGTCCCCAACAACATGGCCGTGGTGCTGGTCGGGCGGGTAACGCTGGCCGAGGCCACGGCGGCCGTGCAGCAGGCCTTCGGGGCTCTCCCCCGGGCGCCGGTGCCGAGCCACGCCCTGCCGGTGCCCCCGCGTCCCGCCCCTTCGCGGGAGGTCAGGGTCGGCGTTGACGCCAAGCAAGCGTATCTTATGGCCGCGTTTGTCGGGCCGGCGATCACCGAGCCCGCGGACGTGTGCGCCACCGATGCCCTCACCGTGCTGCTCTCGGAGGCGACGTGCGGCCGACTCTATCGGCGTCTGCTGGGGACCCCCGCCGTGGCGCACAGCATGGGGGTGGACTTCCTCACCCAGAAGGGCCGCGCGCTCCTCGGGATCTGGATCGCCTGCGAGCCAAGCAAGGTGGAAGCAGTCCGGCGCGCGCTCCGGGAGGAGCTATCCCGGCTGGCGGCCGAGCCGGTCTCCCCGCAGGAGCTGGCCGCGGTCAAGCGCCTCACGGTGGCCGCCTACGCTTTCTCCAACGAGACCCCGTCGGGCCGGACGAGCACGCTGGCCTTCTACGAGGCCCTGGGGAACTACCGGGAGGCCGGCCAGTACCCGTGGCGGGTGCGGGCGCTCCGCGCCGCGGACGTGACCCGAGTGGCCGCCTGGTACGCGGGCGAACCGACGTGGATCGTGGTCGCTCCGCAGGAGAAGGGCACATGAGGCGAGCCCTGGCCAGCGTGATCCTGCTGCTGTCCTGCGTGTCGCCCTCTTGGGGAACGAGCAGGGAGGTACTGCCCAACGGCCTGCGGGTGCTGCTCGTGCCCAGTGCCTCCACCGAGGTGATGGCGGCGACGATGCTGCTGGCGATCCCGGTGTCGGCCGATCCGCCTGACAAGCTCGGCCTGCGCTACCTGACGCACCGTCTCCTGCTCCGGGGGACAACCCGCGAGACGGGCGAGGCGATGGGAGAACGCTTGGCGGCCGTGGGGGGCACGGTCAGCGTGAACTGCGCGCTGGACTACCTGGAGATCACGGTGCGAGCGCCCTCGGACGGGCTGGAGGTGGCGCTCGACCTCCTTGCGCAGGCCGTGCAGAGCCCGGCCTTCCTGCCCGAAGAGGTCGAGCGAGAGAAGACCCGCGCCATCGCCGCGGCGCGGGCGGCCCGGGATGACCCTTTCCAGTGTACCTACCAGGCCTTGCGGGAGGAGCTGTACGGCAAGGAGGCCTACGGGCGGTGGGCCCTGGGAGAGCCGGAGTGTCTGCGGCGGCTGACGAGAGAGGACGTCGCCGCCTTCTACCGTCGGCACTACCGCCCGGAGGCGGCCGTGCTGGCCATCGCGGGAGGCATCGAGGCGGTTAGCGCCGGGGGGGCGGTCCGTCTACGATTCGGCGCCTGGCGAGGGCCGGCCGAGCGGAGGGCGACGCCGGCGCGCGCGACCGGGGAGCCCCTGGCGAGTTCGCAAATCACGGCCCGGGAGCGGCCGACGGCCCGCCTGCACCTGATGCTGGGCTTCCCTGCCCCGGCGGTGGCGACACAGGGGTACTATGCCATGCAAGTCATTGATAGCCTTCTTGGAGGAGGGAGCACGGCGCGGCTGCCCAAGGCCCTGCGGGAACAGGCCGGGCTGGCCTACGAGGTCTCCTCGTTCTACCCGACGCTGGCGGGAGACAGCCACTTCGCCATCTATGCCGTGGTTGACGAAGACGCCCTCCGGGAGGCAAAGCAGGCGATCCTGGCGCAGTTGACCCGCCTGCGGGAGGAGCCGGTCTCGGCCGAGGAACTCGCCCATGCCAAGCGCTACCTTCTCGGCGTCTATGCTCTCAGCCGGCAGGAGTCGCGGAGGCAGGCCTACTCCGCCGCCTGGCACGAGCTGCTCGGCTGCCCCCCGGACTTCGCCGCCCTCTACCAGGAGAAGCTGAACGCGGTGACCGCGGAGGAGGTGCAGGACACGGCGCGGACGCTGATACACCACTTCATTTTGGCGCTGACGGCGCCTTCCGTGTGAGATTTCCTTCCGCCTGGAAGGTTGACGGGCTGTTGTCGTCGAATGAGACAGAGGCCGAGCGCGAGCGCAGGCCACTGCGCTTGGTTTGGCGTAAGGTTGTACCCAAAGCCGACACACGCCTCTAAGAAGGAAAGGGGCACGCGGATGGCCCAGAGCGACTACTCCAAACACGGATTCGACGACGGGGGGCCGCCTCCCATCAAGCGCTTTGCGGTGAGGCCGCTCGTCCGCAAGGAAACCGTCCTCAAGCAAGAGATCGAAGCCTACTACGTCAGCGACGTGGACAACAGTGCGTTCCTTCGCATGGGGCGGCGCTCCGTGGGTATCGCCTGCTCGCTAGACCTGCCGGACTGCGTGTGTGCCGGCCTGACCTATAAGCAGCGTCTGGTGCGAACCGCGCGGGGGGACTGCTTCCTCCTCGCGCGGTGGAAGCCGGATCGCCACATGCGCCGGAATGCCCCAGATTGGTCGCAGAAGTGGTTCGTGGAGAAGCAGTTGTTCCCGCCGGACAAGGAAAAGCTCTTCACTCGTCTGGAGAAGCGGTTCCAGGACCAAGCGGCCGCGGCGGCCGCCGCGCCCACGCCGGTGGCCTACAGCGCCGCGGAAATGGAAGAGGAGGCGGCGCCCGAAGCGGCGGCGGAAGGGGCCGAGCCGGCCGAGGCCGCCGAGGAGGAGGAAGCGGAGTAGGTCGGGTTTCGGGATTCGGGTTTCGGGTTTCGGTGGAGACGGCCGGCCGGAGGGGGGGCGGCCGGCGGCGACACGTTGGACCCCCTTTTGCCGCTTTCTGCCGCTTTTCGTGATTTGTGCGAAAGCGGCAATCGCGCGAGGCGATTTGGGCGTACAAGCCCTCTCAGGTGGTCTACGGGGCGAAATCGGGGGTGGCAGAAAGCGGCAGATCAGCGGCGGAGGGCGGCAGAGGCGGCAATCGCCCGGGAGCTCAACACAAAGAGCACAAAGGGTTCGATGCCGTCTGTCGGAGGCAGCCCGCTTGGTTCAACGTGTCCGTTCCGCTCGCCCGCTTCTTCAGGTGCCAGTAGTTCCCTGTGCGGCGTTCCACGGCCTTACCGGGAGGACGGCATGGTGGCGCTTCAGAAGTAATCCCCTAGGATGGGAATTGCCGGGATTTTCCGATTATGGAGTTTTCGGAGAATCGGAAATCGCGGGGCCGATTTTGGCTAGAAGGTGGGCAGGTTTGGCTAGAAGGGCGGTTCCGAGATTTCCGATGGTCGGCAACGGTCGGAAAGATCGGAAATGGAGGAGCCGAGGAGGCGAAGAGGCGAGAGGCGGCAGTGAACCCGCCACGCGTCCGGCGGGCAAGCCCGCCAAGGGGAGGGCGGGCAAGCCGCAGATCCGCCTAACGGCCGGCGGACAAGTTGCGCAGATTCTGCAGGGAACGGTTTGCTCGCCTTCGGCGGCGAACGGCCACAGCCGAAACAGCCGGGGATTGGGCTGGGGATGGGCGCAGGTCGCGGTTCAGTTTTCAAGGTGCGCGGCGTTCTGCTTCGCTGAAGGTTCGCAGAATGGGCGCCGAGGTCCGGGAGGCAGTATAGCACATTTGTAGCAGCATTGCAAGCAGCAAACGAAATTCGCTGCTAGGGCAGTACGGCGGCGGAGTGAGCCGCGGCGATCTATCCGCAGATTGCGCAGATGGAGTAGGTAGGAACGGCGAGATAGAGGGGCCAGGGGCCAGGGGGAACGGCCGGGGATCTATCCACAGATGACGCAGATGGAGTAGGTAGGAACGGCGAGATAGAGGGGTCCGGGGCCCGGGGCCAGGGGCCAGAAACGGCCACGGAATCCATCCGCCCAGACGGCCGGGGATCTATCCACAGATGACGCAGATTTCGCGGAAGAGAAGTTAGGCGCCTTCGGCGAGGAGGGATAGCCGCGGGGGGCAGGGGGAACGGGAACGGCCTCGCCTCCCTCCGGTCGCTTCGGCTTCGCCCTCAGGGCAGGCTTTTGCGCAGGAAGGCTGGCAGGCGTCGCGCTCTGAAGAACACGCAGGGGGGACGCCCATTCGGCTCCGCTGAGGGCAAGCTTTGTGCCACGAGGAGCCTACAACGCCCCCTTGTCGGATCATGCTAGAAGTGGCATAATGGCGGCATGAGCGCGCAGGACAAGCCGCGGTTCTGGGTCGGCACATCACGCGATGAGATGAGGCGATTCCCGGAAGAGAGCCATGGGCAAGACTACTAGGGTGGTGCGTTCGAGTGGGAATGTGTTTGCCGACCTGGAGGTGGGGGAGGCGGAGGAGGCCTTCGCGAAGGCGGAGATTGCGTCCAGGATAGGCGAGATCATCGCGAAGCGCAGGCTCAGCCAGACGCGGGCCGCCGCGATCCTGGGGGTGGATCAGCCAAAGGTGTCGGCCTTGATGCGGGGGAAGCTGGAGGGGTTCTCCTCCGACCGGCTGTTCAGGTTCCTCACGGCCCTGGATCAGGATGTGGAGATCGTGATCAAGGTGAAGCGGGAGGGGTCCAAGCACGGGCGGGTGCGAGTGGTGGCGGGATAGGGGATAGGGAGGGACAGGCCGAAAGGCGCGTCGCGACTGGTGCGCAGCGCTGAGGGCGAGTCGCCCCAGGGGGGCGCCTCGGGCCTGACATCAGGCGTGATTCACTGTATAATGGTCATAGGACGAGGTGTGGGAATGGCTTCGCTGGCGCGAGCGAACAAGTATCTGCGAAAGCGATCGGTGCTGAAGGCCGTGAGAGAGAACGCCTCGACGTCGTCGGCCTTCGAGGGGGTGCGCGCGGCGGCCCGCGGCGGCGCTTTCCACTACAAGGTGTCGCGAAGCAAGATGGCCGTTTCGAAGAAGCGAGCCAAGGCCTCGTAGCGCTGATCGTATCCGCTCCGCACCGCCGCCAGGTAGTCCTCTCGCACGCGCCGCGATCCCGGGCCCGCGAAGTGGTAGGCTGGAAGCGGGCACCCGGCCTGGGTGACCATGATGTCTGCGAGCCAGCGCGCCAGGCGCCCGTTCCCCTCTCGAAATGGATGGATATAGAGGAAGTCGGCATGGACCACCGCGACCGAGAGGCACACCTTCCCTAGCTCTGCGGGCTTGCAGGGGGTGTGCGTGGCCAGTACCTCCTTCTCGAAGCGGGCCATGTTGTCAGGCACGATGTAGGAGGAGGGCCAGACGAAGCCGCCTTTCTCCAGCTCCACACTGCGATACTGCCCCGCCCACTGGTAGATGCTTCCCAGCCAGTCGCGGTGCATCCGGCGGAGCAACGAGGAGGTGATCCGGGTGGAGGGGGTGATGACCACTTCGTAGTAGTGAGCTTGGGCCTGCACGAGCGCGGCGTATTCGGCCCGGTCGGCATCGCTCTTGCGCTTCAGTCCGAGCTTGTTGCGGAGAACGCGCCGGTGGGAGCCGGGCTCGCATTCCGCCTCTGTGCCGACGGGGCCTTGATAGGGGGACATAGCGACTTGCTCTTCCCGTCACCACGGCCTTCAGCGGCCCTTGCCGCGCGAGGCCGGAGAGGACTCAATGGTGTTCGTCGCGTAGGAGGGGGCCCCTGCCAGACGGCAGGGACTAGGGGCTAGGCGTTGGGGGTTAGGGTGAAGGGAACGGCCTCGCCTCCCTCCGGTCGCTTCGGCTTCGCCGTCAGGGCAGGCTTCTCCGCAGGAGGGCCGGCAGGCGTTGCGCTCTGAAGAACACGCAGGCGGGGGGCCGTCGTGAACTCGGGGGAGTGCCGTGTTCTGGCGGGTTAGCGCGCCGCTCCGGCAAACCTGCGGATGTCCACCTGCACGCCGGACCCGGCTGCTTCCTCCGCGTCTGTGGAGGAGCTTCCGCGTGACGGCCTGATCTACGTAGGGCTCGCCGCAGTTGGCACAGACGCGGGCCGGCACCCCTTTGAACACGAGCGTCATCGCGCCGCGTTCCAGGGCCACGGTGGTTCGGCCCGGTCGGGTGTGACCAGTCTTGCAGACGACACACGTTATGGCTTCTTCCTCCGCCTGAAGTCGTCCTCCCAGAGGGCCGGACCGTTCGGCTTCGCCCAGAAAGAGGATGCGGCCGCCTTACGCGTCTCCGAGTAGATGGCGCAGGCGCGGCAGGAGACGCGGGTGTCGCACTGCAGAGCAGTGCTGCGATGGCGCCCCAGACGAAGGCCAGCTCAAGATCGAAGTAGCCGTGGATCAGGCGATTGCGCATGGCCGTGATCGCGGCCCACGGGAGGTCGGGATGCTCCCCACGGAACTCAGGCGGCAACTGGCTTGCCGCTTCCCCGAGCAACTCCAGGCAATGAACGCAGATATGCTGGAGACCGCGATCGCCCAGCAGGTCCTGATAGGACTTGCCCTCGGTGAAGCGCAGCAGTTCCTCGGCGACGGAGAGCATGTCGCGCAGATAGTCGTTGGGATCTCTAGGCGGCATAGAGCACTTCGGCCCCGGCGGTGACGGCTTCGCGGAATGACCGGTGCAGATCACCGGGGGCGCGAAAGTCGGCCGCGCGGCCGATGAGGTCGGAGAACTCCAGCTGCATGCTCATCAGCGTGATGAGCCCAGGGACGTGGCCAGGATCGAACTCGACGAGCACGTCCACATCGCTGTCGGGGCCGAAATCATCCCGAAGGACTGACCCGAAGAAGGCCAGTCGGCGAATGTGCCGCCTCCGGCAGAAGGCGGCCACCTTCTCGCGATTGATCTCCATGCCGATGCTCACGGGAGGTCGCTCCTGGCGGAGATTATAGCAGAAGAGCGCATGCCGGCACAAACGGAGGGCCCTGGTAGCGCAGAGCCTGCCCTGAGGCGTAGCCGAACGGGCGTCTCGCCTGCCGGTCTGGTTGGCGGCGTGGCGGTGGGCACCACCACATCCGCATCGCATGGGATCGGCTAGTGGGTCACGCGTGGATCGAGGCGGGCGGCGGAGCGCAGGTATGAGGGGTCCCGCCGGCTGGACAGGGAGCCGCAGGCGCGGGTAACGCGGTTGTCGTGGTTGCGGCTGCAACTCGGAGCCGATGTCGGGCGCTGCTGCTGAATGGGGCGCCGCACGCCGCGGACGCGGGGCGCGTCAAGCACGTCGAATCCGGTTGGCCCTGACCCGGTCCGCGGACCGGATGCTGGATTGCGCCAAGTAGCGCGATTATGGCGCAATTATGGTTTCAATCCTCCTCCGGTCCGTGCCCAGGAAGCGGCGGGGCGTGGGGGCGCCCCTCTGCGGGCGCCCGTGTGCTTCTTCCGTCTCTCCCCTCTCGGCTCGGATCCCCTTCTCGGAGCCTATCCCCTGCTCTCTACTCCCTACGCCCTATCTTCGACGAATGCCGCGCTTGGACAGGTCGGCCGCGACGTAGAGTTCGGCGGCATGACCGCCGAGCTTCCTTACCCATTGGGGGGTGGGCATGGGTCGGGGTCTTTGTGGGGGAGTCGGGGAGGGTCCGCGGGCGTGTGGTCCGCGCCGCCTGCGCGCGTCATCACCGGGGGAGTCGCTCCTGTGGGGGCGATGGAGAGGATCGGCGAGCCCGCTTTCTTGGGTGGAAGGCGACCGTCATTCGGTGCCTGCACCTCGCGTCGGCGGGGCCGAATCTGCCGGTCGTTCCGGCACAGGGTGTGACGGGCGAAAAGGCGCGTTGTGCCGCACGGTGCGGCGTTTGGTCTTGCCTGTCTTCCGCCTGGCACCTGCGGTAGCTGGCGATGCGGGAGCAGGGAGGGGTGACGGCGGCGCGAGCGGCTTTGCCGCGGATTGGAGCTGGACGGGCGGGGTGGGAGGGTGCGACGGGGAGGGCGGCCGCTGAGGCAGGAAGCAGAGTAGCACGATCCAGAGACCGAGAAAGAGCACGGACAAGAGGAACGCCTGGACCCGCACACTCACCAAACGGATAAGGAAACCCCTTCCGGAGTGAAGCGGAGGCACGGCCCCGTTCACGATCTGGCCCGGGAGGCCTAGGTCGCGTTCGATCTGCTGCATCTGGCCGTCCCACCAGGAGCACCACAGGTGACCCGAGATCGCCGTAGCGAGCCACCCGACCGAAACAAAGATGCCGCCCCAGCATATGGTGCGGAAGAAGCGCGCAGCGGTCACCACGCCGAAGACAAGGGCGTCTGGCTTGGCTTCCTTGGGGGCGCCGAGGGCCAGGGCGGCAAGGAGGGCCGAGGTCGCTCCCACGTAGAGCGCGTGGCGCTGCCAGAAGGCGGCCCCCTCGTAGTGGTGGTAGCCGGCGAGAAGCTTGTACTCTTCTAGGCGGAGGGCGTCTCTCTCCTCCGCGGTGTAGGTGCGCAGTCGATTCTCCTATCGCGTCGCCGTGCCTGCAACGGGCGCTGCACCCGCCTTCACGTTTGCCCTTTCGCTGGCGGGGCGGGATTCTCCTGCCTGTAGGCCGAGTTATCCGCATGCCTGCCGTTCAACGGCCGCGGGGGCGCGCCGGGCGATGGCCGCGCCAGACGCGCTGACTACGGGAGTTCCCTCGCCTTGGTAACGACGCGGTAATCCACACCCAGCGCTCCGCGGAAGTGCTTCTCCCCGCAGCGGACCTTGCGCCGTTCGCCGGGTCGGAGTTCGTCCAGGTTCCGCGTGTCCTTAGTCTCCCGGACGAGCCGACAGGCGTATGTTTGAATCGCATTGACACGTCTAATGATGCTACTTATACTCACCTAAGGAAGACCGACGAAGCTGGAGCGGATGGATCGTATGGAACGCAGGATCCCTGGAAGAAAACGTCCAGACGGGGTCTCGACAAATGATCTGGTGCACAGCGCTCATGTCGGGGGCAATGAGGGTGTATTCCCGCAGGTGCTATCGCTCTACGTCCCCCTCGGGAGTACCGTGGCGGACGTGACCTTTGGCAAGGGCGTCTTCTGGCGTGGAATCCCGGGAAACGCGTACAACGTGCTAGCGACCGATCTGACCACCGGAGTGGACTGCCGATCTCTGCCGTACAGGGACGCCTCAATCGACTGCGTTGTCTTCGATCCCCCTTACATGCACACACCGGGAGGGAGCGCCCATGCCAACCACCAGAACTACGAGGAGTACTACCGCAATAACGAGGCCACGTCGACCAGGAAGTACCACGAGGCGGTTCTTGACCTCTATTTCTCCGCGGCGCGCGAAGCATGGCGAGTTCTGAAGGCAGGTGGCGTCTACATTGTGAAGTGCCAAGATGAAGTGTGTGCCAACCGCCAGCGACTCACCCACGTTGAGATCATTAACGAGCTGACGGGCCAGGGGTTTGTAGCTGAGGACCTGTTTGTGGTGGTCCGCCCCGGGAAACCGGGGGTTAGCCGGGTCCTTCAGCAGGCGCATGCGCGGAAGAGCCACTCGTACTTCCTGGTCTTCCTGAAGCCACGCGGCAGGAGAACATGGCAGGGCGTGCCGCGAGGCGAGAGGCTGCATCTGCCAAGGGGGATGGGGTCGGTCCCGCCGAAGGCCAGAACGGAAGCGCCAAGGCTATTCGCCTATGAACATCTCGTGGAAGGGCCTGATCCGGATGATCTCGGGGAACCGCTCCGTTAGCTGTTGGTACCTCTCTGGCAGATCGAAGTAGTAGATCATATCCATGCGTGAGAGCAACGTCTGGTAAGTCAGCCACTGGTCGGGGACACAGATCTCCACCACCTCCCGTTTGCGGGAGTCCAGCTTCGTCTCCGAGAACAACACCATCACGCCTCGATACGTCCCCTCACCGTAGGCTGAGCACAGAAGCCGCTGGTGCGCCCATGCCTGCACCACTCTCTCTCTCGTGGACATCTTCACGGGCAGATGGAGCCTCCCGCCGCCGGCCACATCAAACAGGAAATCCATGGTCATCCGCACCGACTGACCGCAGACGGGAAGGGCCACTTTTCTCTTGGGGTCTACGCCTAGCGCAGTGGCGAAGATATGCCCGATGAAGCATTCGAAGTACGTCGCGGGGCCCTTCTTGTTCTGACGGTCAAACAGCTCCATTGCGAGACACGGAGCTAGGGCAGCTGTGTAGCACGTCCGCGCGACGAGCGTCGGGTCAGCGCCTCGCTTGAACCAGACCCCCCAATCGCTCGCAATCGCGTCCGCGTCCGGCACGAAGAGCGCCGTATTCGCTGGCCTGGAAAGCATTCCCATCTTGTCCCGTCTAGCGAACGATATGTACTGCTTCCCGCGAACGCGGGAGACCAGGTCAACGGGGGAGCATTTCTCGACAAGGAAACTGACTGACAGAAGGGCCAGGTCCCGGAGGGTCCGGTCGGCCTCCGCGGATGAAGGGCTGGCACACGCTTGTTTCACGCGCAGGTAGCCGGCCTTGACCGATGCTAGTGTGCGGGGAACGCGCGGCACCTGCTACAGCCCCCGCATCAGATCGGAGCAGGTCTTGCCCAAGGCCCGCGCTATCACTTCAATGTTGCGCAGGGAAATGTTCCGCTCGCCGCGCTCCACTCCGCCGATGTAGGTGCGATCCAGGCCGCAGGTATCGGCGAATGCCTCCTGAGACAGGCCCGCGGCCTTTCGTAGCTGGCGGACCCGAACTCCGAACCTACCCAGGATGTCGTTGTCCTTCCGCATGAGGGGAGTGTAGCGGTCGTGAGGACCAGAAGTCTACGGGCTATGAGTAGCATCGTCCTCTGAGGTCTCAGCGAGGCGCTCTTAGTTCACGTTACCAGGCACACACCTAGCGTGGGGTGCGCAGGACGACCTAGACAGGGGCCGTCGGAGTGCGCGTGGCGGCCCCGCCGCTCGCCGCGGGAGCAGGACAGGGACGCGCAGCGCCCCGTAGTTAGGGCGTCGGGGATGCGGAACACGTCCGCGTCGCGCTTGGTTGCGCCTGCAAGGAGAGGCGGGGATTCCGAGGAGAGCGCAGACCAGGCGGGAAACAAGAAGGGAAAGGATTGGCAGGCTAGACACCCGCGCTCCCGCCCGCGCCCCGCCTCCTCCCCTCCCACCCAAACAAACCTACCCCCTCCTCCCTACCCCCTCGCCCCCAGGGCCCAACCAACCCCTCCCCCGCGTGTCGCCATTTCCCCCTTTCGTCGAATCCCCCGCGCGGCCAAAAGGATTTCCCCAAAAATGGCGACATAGCGACACATAACGACACGCGCGGGGTCCAGGGCCGGCCCCCAGCCCCTCCACC
>Ga0315282_10002318_pt1 | contig 35259 bp, 24 predicted proteins | sample YL17G07_20_MG_FD_203693 | JGI IMG/M metagenome (GOLD analysis project Ga0315282, IMG submission 203693) | Sediment microbial communities from Yellowstone Lake, YNP, Wyoming, USA - YL17G07_20 | ecosystem: Environmental > Aquatic > Freshwater > Lake > Sediment | place: USA: Wyoming | collected...
TGGGCGTCGTCGCATAAGTTGAATGAGACCACGAGATAAGAGCCGAATCGGCCAAACGTGGAAACTCGGATAGAAGGATGAAGCAATCAAACGAATTTTGATGTTGACAGGCCTGGCTTCATAGAAGAGCACAGAGGACACAGAGGTAAAAAAGAAATTCAATGCCGGACGAGTTGACAGAAAAAATTATCGGTGCGGCAATTGAAGTTCATCGAGAGCTTGGCCCCGGACTTCTTGAGTCGATTTACGAAGAGGCTCTGTGCTATGAATTTGACTTGCAGAGCATAAAATATAAAAGACAAGTTCCTGCTGATATTATCTACAAAGGCAAAGTTATCAAAGGCCAGAAAATCGACCTCCTTGTTGAAGATGAAGTAGTTGTAGAAATAAAATCGCTGTCTAAAATGCCTGAAATTGCGTTGGCTCAAACCCTCTCGTATCTGAAGGCGACAAACCTCAGACGAGGCCTGATAGTAAACTTCGGTGAAAAACGATTGATTGACGGCGTTAAACGTGTTGCCCTTTAATAGCCACAGAGAAAATCAATTTGTTTTTAGCCACAGAGGGCACAGAGGACACAGAGAAAAATAAAGGAATCAAATAATCGTGGATAAAAAACACATCATTGAAGAAATTATTAGAACAACTAAGGAAAATAACGGCGTTCCATTGGGAATGGACAAATTTGCCAGTGAATCAGGAATTAAGGAATCAGATTGGTTTCCCAAATATTGGACTAAATGGAGCGAAGCCCTTAGAGAAGCAGGTTTCAATCCAAACAAAATGAAATCTGCTTATGATGGGAATGTGCTGATAGAACACGTGATTTCCTTAATTAGAGAATTAAAAAAGTTTCCTACAACATCTGACTTCAAATTTAAAGCATATCATACAAATGGTTTCCCTTGGGATAGGGCATTTCGCCGGTTAGGGAAAAAGCCTGAAATGGCTCAAAAAATTCTCAACTATTGTAAAAGCAACTCTGGATACGAAGACATTATTGAAATTTGTAAAGGAGTTCTTGCTTCTTCAGAAAAGGAAGAAAAAGAGGTTGATTTTGAAGGAGTTGAACCTCAGTTCAGTTACGTGTATTTAATGAAATCAGGACGCTATTATAAAATAGGCAGAAGCGATTGTGTTGAAAAACGTAACTATGAAATCGGGATTAAGTTGCCAGAGGAGTCAAAAATAGTGCATAAAATTAAAACGGACGACCCAAGTGGAATAGAGGCCTATTGGCATAAAAGATTTGAGGATAAGAGAAAACAAGGTGAATGGTTTGATTTGTTGAGTAGTGATGTAAACGCGTTCAGGAGAAGAAAATTTATGTGAGGATTGTTTTGGCACAAGCCGCAGACCCTGCTCTCTGGTTTTGCCGAAAAATATGGCGAAAAAGTTCTTATTTAAAAAAATTCTCTGTGACCTCTGTGTCCTCTGTGGCTTAAAAAATATGTTTGTTCTCTGTGGCAAAGATAAATCGAACGGGTAAGAAATGCTGAAATTATTTCTTTGGCTTAGGTACCTGCAGAAGAAAAAGATAGTTTTCCTGAGTTTCGCTGCGGTTGCACTTTCCGTTGCTCTTCTGATAGTTGTTGCCAGCCTGTTTACAGGCTTTATTAACGCATTTGAACGAAGTGCGGTTGAAATGATAGGGGATGTTGTTGTTTCGCCGCCGACCAGATTTCCAAAATATCCGCAGTTTATCGAGCAACTGGAACGGCTCAATTCCGTGAAGAAAGCTACCGCAGTTCTGTTTGGACAGGGATTGCTGCATCTCGGCAAAGGCGATGTTCGGGCGGTGGAGATTTGGGGGATTGAGCCGGCCCGGAGAGCGGAAGTGATGGATTTCAAGAGCGTTTTACTCAGGCAGAAGGGACTGACCAGCCAGCCGAGTTTTGAGGTTCAGGGACAGCCGGGTAAAATCGGAGGGTTTGTGGGAATCGGGGTATTGGCTGAGCCGAATGAAAAGACCGATGAGTATGATTTTGAGAAAGCCGAAAAAATGACAGGCCGGCAGGTTGTGCTTACGACGGGGACGGTAATTGAGAATAAAGAAGGGCAGCAGGGACAATTTAAAAGAAAAACCGTCGAATTTACAATCGCGGACATTGTTTATAGCGGCGTATATTACAGCGATAAGGCTTTTGTTTATCTGCCCATAGAGGAATTGCAGAAGGTTTTGTATCCGAATGAAGATGGTCAGGTGGCAAAACAAATTCAAATCAAGCTTGCAGACGGCGCTAATGTTGATGCTGCGCTGGCGCAAATCAGAGGCGTCTGGGAGGATTTTGCATCGAGACAGCTTGGGTGGGATTCGTATCTTATAAGAAGCACAAGCCTCGAAACAGCCAAACAGATGCAGAGTCAGCTTGTTGCCGAATTTAGGAAACAGATGGGGGTTTTACTGTTGATATTCGGCATCGTAAGTTTAAGTGCGGTTTTGCTGATTTTCTGCATATTTTATATGATTGTGATGACCAGGCAGAAGGACATTGCGATAATAAAAAGCTGCGGAGCGGGGAGCAGTTCGGTGGCATCGATTTTTATCGGCTTTGGTGCCTGTGTGGGGATAGTCGGCTCAGCGATAGGTACGGCGATTGGTTATGTCATAACGAAAAACATAAATGTTGTTGAGCAGTGGATACGGATAATCTTCGGGCTGAAGATTTGGAAAAGCAGTATATATATGTTCAGCAGGATTCCCAATGAGGTTGACTGGGCGTCTGCGAAATTTATCGTGGTTCTGGCTGTTATAGCGGCTGTTGTTGGTGCATTGATACCGGCGATTGTTGCAGCCAAAACAAGGCCTGTGGAAATCCTGCGATATGAGTAATTTATATTGAAAGCCTGGTTATGCACGAGATTATTCTTGCGGTCAGATATTTGCTGAGGCGGCACATAACGTATTTTGCGGTGCTGGCGGTAACGCTTTGCGTATTCATAGTGGCTGTGGTAATGACGGTGATGACGGGACTGGTGGATGAGTTTAAGCAAAAAAACCACAACTTTGTCGGCGATTGCGTCATCGGCACGGAGTCGCTTGTCGGGTTTCCATATTATGAGGATTTTGTGAAGATACTGGGGGGGTGCGATTATGTCGAGGCAGTTTCGCCGATAATTAAAAGCTATGCACTGATAAGTCAGACGGGGGTTGAAACAGGACGAAATGAGGGCGTTGAGATTATGGGGATTGAGCCGGGCAAACACGGCAAAGTTACAGGTTTCAGCGGGACACTGAGTTATAATAAAGATGATGTGTCGAAGGCGTTTAAGCCTGTTTATGACCCTAATCTCGCAGGTTTTGTAGCAGGAGTTGAACTTGGCAGGAGGCTTGGTATTCAGGGCGGCTATGGTACCGCCGGCACAAGGGTTCTTGCCGTAAGTTGTTTTCCATTGACGGCGAAAGGCACTTTGGCCAGAGCAGGGACGGACCTGGTCAACACAAAAACATTTTATTATAGTGACACCTCGCAAAGCGGTCTGGTGTATGTAGATGGTTCTATGATTTATTTGCCTTTTGAACAGGCGCAGTTGCTTTGCGGGATGAGCGAGCCGGTCAAAAGAGCGAACTGGTTGTATATAAAGTTCAGGCCCGGCGTTAAATTTATTACCGGATGTGAAAAAGTCTCTTTGTTATGGCGGGACTTTGTGAAGGAAAGAAGCAATCAAACGCAGGCGGATTTGCTGGATAAAGTGACGGTGCAGAACTGGAAGGATTACAGGCGGGCGTTCATAGCGCCGGTTGAAAAAGAGCAGGTGATGATGACGGTGATGTTCGGCCTTGTGGGGATTACGACTGTTTTTATTATCTTTGTAGTTTTTTATATGATTATCGGCCATAAGAGCAAAGACATCGGCGTACTGAAAAGTATAGGCGTTTCAAATATGAGCGTTATGAGATTATTTTGCGGATTTGCATTTTTGATTGGTCTGTTAAGCTCGTGTGTGGGGCTTTTCGGCGGATGGCTGTTTTTGCTGGAAATAAACAAAATAGAAGGCTGGCTTTTTAAGCATTTCGGATTTCAGTTGTGGGACAGGACTATTTATGCCATAGGGGACATACCGAATCGAATGGGGTTCGGCGTTGCGGCGATAATAGCCCTGTCGGCGATAATTGTGTGTCTGGCAGGAGCATTTTTGCCCAGCCGGCAGGCGGCAAAACTGAATCCTGTGGAAACTTTGCGGGTGAGTCAGATATGAGTGAAAACGATTTTATATTACAGGCAGCGGGTGTTTATAAATCTTATAAGATGGGTGTGGCTGAGGTTTGTGTGCTGAAAGGCATTGATTTGGCCGTAAAGAGGAGTGAGTTTTTGGCAATAGTCGGGGCATCCGGGAGCGGCAAAAGCACATTGCTGCACATATTAGGGTCGCTGGACAAGCCCGATAAAGGTGCAGTGAAATTTGAGGGTCGGGAGTTAAGTCGGCATAGCGGGAGGGAATTAAACCTGTTTCGCAATAAAACGGTGGGTTTTGTTTTTCAGTTTTATCATTTATTGGATGAATTAAATGTGTTGGAAAATGTTTATTTGCCGGCGATGGTTTCAAAAGGCATAGTTGGCTGGCTTGGCAGTCGCAAACAGGCCAAAAAGCGGGCTGAGGAGTTGCTTGCCGAGCTTGGATTGAGTGAAAGGGCCGGCCATAAGCCGTACGAGTTGTCGGGCGGAGAGAGGCAGAGAGTAGCTATCGGCAGGGCGTTAATGAATGAGCCGAAAGTGCTTTTGGCCGATGAGCCTACCGGAAACCTTGACTCTGCGACGGGAAATGGTATCTTAAAGGTTCTTGAGAAGCTGAACAAGACCGGCCAGACGATAGTTATGGTTACTCACGATGAAAGAATTGCACAAAGAGCCAGCCGGGTAATAATGTTGGCTGACGGCAAAATAGTGAATAAATAACGGCAGTATAGAGCAAAAAGGAGATTTTGCGTGGCATTGAAAATATGGCTTAACGGAAAGCTGGTAGACGAGGCGGATGCCAAAGTATCAGTTTTTGACCACGGATTGCTTTACGGCGACGGGGTTTTTGAGGGCATTCGTGTTTACAGCGGCAAAATATTCGAGCTGGAGGCGCATATCGCCCGGCTTTATGAGTCGGCAAAGGTGCTTCGCCTCGATATTCTGATGAGTAAGAAGGAAATCATCAGGGCGATTGAGGAGACTATTGCGGCCAACGGTGTTATCGACGGCTATATTCGGCTGGTGGTAACACGCGGGGTTGGGGACCTGGGACTGAATCCTCTTGTCTGCGAGAACAGCACAGTATTTATTATAGCCGACAGCATCCAGCTTTATCCCGAAGAGCTTTATGAGAAGGGTATGAAGGTTATAAGCGCAACTACGGTGCGCAGTCATCCGCTATCGGTTCCGCCGCAGGTAAAGAGTCTGAATTATCTAAATAACATCCTGGCCAAGATTGAGGCGCTGGACAGCAACGTGCCGGAAGCGATTATGTATAATCACGAGGGATATGTTGCCGAGGCTACCGGAGACAATGTTTTTATCGTGAAGAACGGTGTAATCAGCACGCCGCCGGTTGAGTCGGGTGCCCTCGGAGGTATAACGCGAGGTATAGTTATCAAATTGGCCGGCAGGGAAAATATTAAGGTGGTTGAAAAAGTCCTGACGAGGTTCGATTTATACGTTTGCGATGAATTGTTCCTGACGGGAACCGCCGCCGAGGTTATTGGTATCGTTGAAATCGACGGCAGGGTTATAGGCAACGGAGAGCCGGGGCCTGTTACGAAGCTGCTGAGAAAAGAATTCTTCAAATATGCTCACGGAAAATAATACCGACATATCGAATGTCTTTGGCATTATAAGTGACGAATTAAAGCAGGCCAGGGAGTTTATATCATCGTCTGTTTTTTGTGATATGCCTGCTGCGATACGGCAGACGGTGCATCCGCTGCGGAATTCGCTGTTCAGCGGCAAAATGCTGCGGCCTGCACTTGTTATATTATCATACCGTGCCTTAAATAACGGATTGTGTCGGAAGGCCGTTGCAGACGAGGTCGTTCGCGTGGCGGCGATTGTCGAAATGATTCATAATGCCACGCTGCTGCACGATGACGTTATAGATGAGGGGACAAAACGGCGGGGTTTTCCCACAATGAACTGTTTGATGGGTAATGAATCAGCCGTGCTGCTGGGCGACTTTCTGTTGAGCAAGGTTTTCAGGGTCTGCGCTAATTTAAAGCCCGCGGTAGTGAGGATAATTTCTGCCGCAGCGGAGCGCACCTGCGGAGGCGAGATAAGACAGATAACTTGCAGAGGCAACTGGCAGTTAAGTGAGCCGGAATATCTTGAGATAATCACTGAGAAAAGCGCCGCACTTTTTAGCGGCTGCTGCCAGACGGGTGCTGTTCTGGCAGATGCAGACGAATCGCAGATTGAATCGCTTGGCAGTTTCGGCCTTAACCTTGGCGTTGCATTTCAGATTGCCGACGATTTGCTCGATATAATCGGCGATGAGAGCAAGGCCGGCAAAACGCTCGGAAGCGATACCGGCAAAAGCAAATCGACCCTTGCACTGATACATTTGCTCAGGACCGTTAAGAAAGAAGCCGGAGAAAGGTTGATAGAAAGGTTAAATAATCCCCTCGAGAATAAAAGCGTTCTGTTGGAAATGTTAAGGGCGCACGGCAGCCTGGGATACGCCCAGAGCAAGGCGCAGGAATTTGCGGCAAAAGCGATTGATGAGTTGAGCGGTATAAAAGAGGGTAATGCCAAAAATGCTTTGATTGAAACAGCGAGGTTTGTGGTCGGAAGGGCAGGTATATTTTAAATCAAGTCCCGACAAAAAAGGTTGGGGATAAATATACACAAAATAAAAGAGGCGGGTTTATTGGAAACCAGCCTCTTTTGTTGACACAAAATTTTATGCTTTAGAACTTGTAAGTCAGACTTGCCCTGGCCCAGGTTATATTCTTGTCCTCGTTGACGGAGCTATCCATCGTTATCTGATGATAGACGCCCGGCGTAAAGGTAAGGTCTTTGCAGACAGCGAAGTCCGTTGAAACGCCGAACACAGCGTTTGACCAGTCATGGTCGACGTCTGTGCCCATTGGACTGACGCCGTCGTTGTATACCACTTCGCCGTGCAGGTTAAGAACCTGCTCTGCGGTATTCGGCACAATGGCCGGTATGGCCCAGCCATAATCAAGCATAAAGATATGCGCAAAGCCCGATGCTGAGCCGCCGTTCTGTAATGAGCCGCTGTTTGAAGGCCACAGTTTGACAAGCACATAGCTGGGAACAAGTCCCTTTACGCTCAGAAGATTCGGAAAGGAAAATACGCCGTTTAATTCCTGCAGGTCGAAGCTGTCTCTGGTATGGCTGCTATGTTTGGGGAAGTTGTAATAAACATAGTCTAGCCTGTAATTCATAGCATACCATTCGCTTTCCCAGAGACGGTTGCCATAGTAAAGAGTATAGTCCCACCGTTCGGTGCCTACATATCCGCTTTCATTGGCCATGTGTCCTACGGCGCTGATTCCGAATCCTGTGCCGTACAGGTCCAGGTCAATGCCCGGGTGGAAGGCGCTCTGTGTGCCGAATACAGAGAAGCCCCGCCAGACATACTTGCTGGTGTAGGTTGCGTCAATAGCCCCGTGCAGCTCTCCTGCCGCAGCCTGTGCCAGTCCCGTCATACTCAACATAGAGATGACGGCAATTAGCAGAATTAATCTTTTTCTCATAGCTTTTTCTCCTTAAAAAATCATTACCTATCCCTAACTTTTTCAAAAACCGTTAACGTGTATTTTTTTAACGTTACTGCAATCAAAGCAAGTATTTAACACAATATATCGGCATAGTCAAGCAGGCAAAATTAAATTTTTTTTAAATATTTCAGACCTTATTTTTATTACCATTTGCCGGTCTTTCGCACCTCCGCCTTTGGTAGTTTTTTAAGTGGTTCGGTGTATTTTTTAATTTCCTCATCAGGAAGCGTATAATCTGATAGTTTCCCGGCCAGGAAAGCATCATAACCCGAAAGGTCCATAAGGCCGTGCCCGCTGTAGTTAAACAATATCACTTTTTCTTTACCTTCTTCTTTGGCTTTTATGGCTTCATCAATAACGGCGGCGATTGCGTGGCTGGTCTCGGGAGCGGTGATAGAGCCTTCAGTTCCTGCCCATGTCATAGCGGCCTGGTAGCATTTTGTCTGCGGATACGACTTTGGCTCAAGAAGTCCTTCGTTGATGGCCTGGCATACCAGAGGCGCCATACCATGGTATCTTAGTCCGCCGGCGTGAATGGGCGGCGGGATAAAAGCGTGGCCGAGAGTGTGCATCGCCAAAAGCGGTGTCGTGCAGGCCGTGTCACCGAAATCGTAAGAGAATGGGCCTCGTGTCATTGACGGACAGGCAGCCGGCTCTATCGGCATAATCTTGATATTTGCGCCGTTGATTTTGTCTGCCACGAATGGGAATGAAATGCCTGCGAAGTTACTTCCGCCGCCGGCACAGCCAATCACTACGTCCGGCTGTTTCTCGCCTGCGATTTTCAACTGTTTCTTGGCCTCAAGGCCGATTATTGTCTGATGAAGCAATACGTGGTTTAACACGCTTCCGAGCGAATAGCGGGTTTTGCCCGTGGGGTCGGTTACCGCTGCTTCAATGGCTTCGCTTATCGCTATACCGAGACTACCCGGCGTATCGGGCATTTCTTTCAAAACTTTTCTTCCTGCATTGGTTTCATTGCTTGGGCTTGCAACGCAATTAGCGCCCCAGACCTGCATCATAATCTTTCGGAAAGGCTTCTGGTCAAAGCTGATTCTTACCATAAAGACCTTGCACTCAAGGCCGATAAGTTTGCAGGCGAAGGCCAAAGCGCTGCCCCATTGTCCGGCGCCGGTTTCGGTTGTCAGCCTTTTGATGCCGAACTGCTTATTATACCAGGCCTGAGCGACCGCGGTATTTGGCTTATGGCTTCCGGGCGGGCTTAAACTTTCATCTTTGTAGTAGATTCGAGCAGGGGTTTTCAGATGTTTTTCGAGATTTACGGCCCTCTTGAGAGGGCTGGGTCTCCAGCGATAGAGGATGTCGAGAATTTCCTGAGGAATATCTATCCAGCGGTTCGGGCTGACCTCCTGCTCTATAAGATTCATTGGAAAGACCGGCGCGAGCATCTCAGGACCTACCGGTTTCCCATCGGGCCCCAGAGGCGGCAGTAGCGGCGTGGGCAAATCAGCAGCCAGGTTATACCACTGTCTGGGTATGTCTTTTTCTGCAAGGTTAATTTTTATTTCCATATATCTGTTCTCCGCTTAATAAATATGTGGTTAGTAAAGTTGCATACACGAATCTACCTTTATAGGTATTAAAATCACCCTGTCAAGCAAATTTGAGCTAAAAATATACTTTTCACAGACTTGCGTATTCTGCGTATAATATGTTGTTATGCAAGAGAAAAAAGGCGACAAAACATTGTTTGGCAAATCTGAAGAGGCCAATATTCGGTCGGTGCAGCCGTTGGCGGTGCGGATGAGGCCGCAAAATATTGAGGAATTTGTCGGCCAGAGGCATTTTCTTGGGCAGGATAAGCTCCTGCGGAGGATGCTTGAGGCCGACAAGCTGACCAGCCTGATATTTTACGGCCCTCCCGGTACAGGCAAGACCTCACTGGCAATGGTGATTGCAAATTATACCAGGGCCAAATTTCACTATATCAGCGCACCGGCAGCCAGCGTCAGCGATATTCGGGAGGTGATTGCGGCTGCCAAAGACCGGCTTGCGGCCAACAATCAGAGGACCGTGCTTTTTATAGACGAAATTCACCGTTTTAACCGCGCCCAACAGGATGTTTTGCTTGATGATGTCGAATCAGGGGTCTTGATTTTCATTGGTGCCACTACTGAAAACCCGTTTTTTTCGGTCAATTCGCCGTTGATTTCCCGCAGCACGGTATTCTGCTTTGAGCCGTTAAGCGAGGAGGACATTTTGCATCTGCTCAAGACCGCAATTGCCGATAAGGAGCGAGGGCTGGGCAAGTTGAATGTCGAGGCGGATGAAAAGGCACTTAAATTCTTGGCGGTAATGAGCGACGGCGATGCACGCAAGGCGTTAACAGCACTTGAGATAGGGGTCTTGTCGCAGGCTGCTCGTAAAGAAGGGGCAAAAGTCAAATTTGACCTGGAGGTTGCTAAAGAGTCGGTGCAGCGCAAGACGATTGACTATGATGGCACAGGAGATACTCACTATGATTTGGCCAGCGCCCTGCAGAAGAGTATGCGGGGCAGCGACCCCGATGCGACCATTTATTGGCTTGCCCGGATGCTCGCCGGCGGCGAGGACGTGCGGTTTATCGCCCGCCGGATTGCGGTCTGTGCTGCTGAAGATGTGGGAAACGCCGACCCGATGGCGACTGTTTTGGCCGCCGCTGCCGTGCAAATCTCCGAATTCGTCGGCCTGCCGGAGGCGCAATTGGCATTAGCGCAGGCAGCACTGTATGTTGCCTGTGCGCCGAAATCGAATGCGGCCTCATCGGCGATATGGAGCGCGGTCGAGGATGTGAAGTCGCAGCCGACCATTTCTGTGCCAAAACACCTCAAAGACAGTCATTATGCGGCGGCGAAAAAGATGGGTTATGGCGTTGATTACCTGTATCCTCATAATTTCAAGGATGGTTTTGTGCCGCAGGATTACCTGCCTGCGGGGGTGAAGAAAAAATATTACCAGCCCAAAGATGCAGGCTATGAAAAAAATATTAAGTCTTATTTACAAAAGCTGCAAAGCTTGATACAAAATAACAAGGATGATGCCGGGAAAAAAGGTTAGTCAGATGGAAAAAGAGTCATTGCGGCAGGAGCTTCAGAAGCGTTTGCTTGGGATGACGGAGGAGCAAAGGACTGCCAAGAGCAAAAAAGCCTGCCGGAATTTGATTTCCACGCCGCAGTTTCAGAATGCATCGATTGTTATGATGTATTTATCTCTTCCCCACGAGGTGAATACTTCCGAGGCGATATTATGTGCCTGGCAGATGGGCAAGATAGTGGCGGTGCCGAAGATTTCCTGGCAGCAAAGGCATATGATACCGGTGCAGATAAACTCGCTGGAGACGGAATTTTCGACCAGCGTTTCGGGTCTGAGAAATCCGGTGGCAGGTGCCCCGGTGCCGTTTGAAGAGATAAATCTGGTTGTTACGCCGGCGCTGGGATTCGATAAAAAAGGCAACAGGCTCGGCCGGGGCGGCTCATATTATGACAGGTTTTTCGCAAACGAGAAACTTCTGGCCCCAAGGTGTGGCTTTGCCTTTGCTGAGCAGTTGATTGATTTAATACCTGTAACCGAACACGATGTGCCGATGGATTTTCTCGTTACCGATGAAGAGGTGATATATTTTCACGAACGGAAAGGAGAATAAAATGGCTATTTATCCTTCCAGCCCTTATGGCAGGCAAAAATCGCGAAATTTGATGTGGGTATACGTTGTTTTGGCGATGCTGATTATTGGACTGGTGGTAATCTTCCTTTATAGTTACCCTCTCGGCGGCGGTAAGAGCAGGCCGGTGCAAAGCACACCTGCCGGTCTGACGAAAACCGCCGAGCCGGAAAAAAAGGTCATCAACCCCCCGCAGCAGCCTGTGTCCCCATCCCCCGCCAGGCCTGTTACTCGGACGTCTGCCAAAATGGCGGTGAATGAGCCTAACAGGGTTGTCCCCGACCCTAATGCGAAACTGGCCGGGCTTATCGCACAGGCTATGGCCTGTGTCAATGACAAACCTCCGAGGATTATAGAAGCGAGGGACAGGTTGAATGAGCTGCTGCCGATGTCTTTAACCGTTCAGCAGCGGGCGTCTGTGAAACGTCAGCTTTCCGAACTTTCGGACAAATGGCTGTTCAGCAGGACTATCTTTCCGGAGGATAAGCTCTGCAGCAGTTATGAAGTCAAGCCGGGCGACCTTTTTACAACTATCGGCAGGCAGTTTAAAGTGCCTTATGAAATCCTTATGGAAATAAACGGTTTTAGTCGGCCTGAGGCCCTGCAGGCAGGCCAAATCTTAAAGGTCGTAAACGGCCCGTTTCACGCCAAAGTATATCGTTCTGCTTTCACACTGGATTTGTATCTGCAAAATACCTTTGTGCGGAGTTTCTCGGTGGGATTAGGCAAGCCGGGTATGGAAACCCCGACCGGCCTTTGGCTTGCCAAAGAGAATGGCAAGCTGATAAAGCCGGTATGGACAGACCCTGTTACGGGTAAAACTTACCGGCCTGAGTCCCCTGATTATCCGCTGGGTTCGAGATGGATAGGGCTTGAGGGTCTCGAAGGCAAAGCCGTAGGCAGGACAGGTTTTGCCATTCACGGCACAAACGACCCAAACCAGATTGGCGCCGCCGGTTCGCAGGGATGTATCAGAATGTATAATGGCGATGCAGTGCTTATGTATAATTTGCTGACCCCGGGCAATTCTCGCGTTGAAGTAGTGGAATAATCTGGCTTCGGTAAATTTTACGCCGATTCTTTTTGAACTGCTTGCTTGGCGGTAAGCAATTCAGCCTTGCCTTCGACTATATCTTTTGTAACCACATATTTTGCAGGCTTGGCCTCCTCCGGCAGTTGATACATCAGGTCAACCATCAATTCTTCGACAATCGCCCGAAGCGCCCTGGCGCCAGTGTCCCTTTGAAGCGCCTTTAGCGACAGCGCTTTTAGGGCGTCTTTGGTAAATTCGAGCTCGGCGTTTTCCATCTCAAATAATTTTTGGTATTGCCGGATAAGCGCATTTTTCGGCTTGGTGAGTATGTCTACGAGCGCATTTTCATCCAGTGGCGTCAGGACCGTTATTACCGGCACTCGCCCCACAAATTCAGGAATCATTCCGTATTCGATAATGTCCTCCGGAATGACCTGCTGAATCGTAGTGCTGTAATCGGTTTTTTCGTCGGTTCTGCTGCCAAGTTCGGAGCTAAAGCCAATCATTTTTTTGCCAAGCCGTTTTTTAATGATGTTTTCCAGCCCCACGAACGTCCCGCCGCATATAAATAGTATCTGCGTAGTGTCCATCTGTATGTAGCTCTGCTCCGGGTGTTTTCTGCCGCCCTGCGGGGGGACATTGGCGATAGTGCCTTCGAGCATCTTCAGAAGCGCCTGCTGGACGCCTTCGCCGGAGACATCGCGGGTGATAGAGACATTTTGATAGCCCCTTTTACCTATTTTGTCGATTTCGTCTATGTATACGATGCCCTGTTGGGCCAGTTCAAGGTCGTAGTCGGCGGCCTGAATCAGTCGCAGCAGGAAATTTTCCACATCCTCGCCGACATACCCCGCTTCGGTAACTGTAGTGGCGTCGCATATTGCAAAAGGCACTTTCAGCATCCGGGCAAGCGTCCTCGCCAGAAGCGTTTTGCCGGAGCCGGTAGGCCCGATTAAAAGAACGTTCGATTTGTCGATTTCTACATCATTGTTTTTGTTGTCGGCGTGAATCAGCCGCTTGTAATGATTGTGCACCGCCACCGAAAGATATTTTTTTGCCAGCTCCTGGCCGATTACGTACTGGTCGAGATATTCCTTTATTTCTCTTGGCGGCGGTATTTTTTTCGGCCTGCCGCCTACGCGGGCGGTGCTTCTGCGATTTTGCAGGATTATATTATGGCACAAATCAATGCATTCAGGGCAGATGTATACTTTGTTTGGGCCTTCTATCAGCGTATCGGTCAGGCTGCCCGCCCGCCCGCAGAAACTGCAAATGGCTCTGCCTTTTGAGTTATTATTCTTGGTCATAATTCTTTCCTGTTACGAATAAATTTCGATTGCCTATTTTAGTTTAACCAGCCTGCCGGGGCAAGTTATTTATTGAGCTTTGGTCTGCAGGACTTAAAAAATTCGCAATACGCAATATGAGCTAATGAAGCCCCAAAGAGTTTATTTGCTCCATAAATCTTGAGTATACTGCCGCTGTGAGGTAGTAAAGAACGCCGGTCAAAATGATAACAGCAATTGTAACAACCACCCTGGTAACTGCTTTGTAACGCGGATTAAACCATACCAGCGGCAGGGCGAACGGCCCCACGCAAAGTATCGCTATCACAACAGCGGAAGTGGCAAAATACCATTTTGTCCCCGGCTTGCCTGCTTTATCCAGGAATTCGTTGCAGAACCGGCACTTTATCGCGTCATCCTGAATCTCTTCTGCACAAAATGGACACTTCTTCATTGTTGAGCCCGCCTATTTTCTATTCTGTTTTTTTCTATACGCTACCCGCTATACGCTATACGCTACTTTACGCCACCGCCGCCGTTGACTCTGTCTGCCCTTCGACAAGCTCGGGGCGCTGCTCATACTGGTCAAACCGGACGCTTATCTTCTTGCTGACCCCGCGAGTCTGCATCGTTATCCCGTAAAGCACGTCGGCAATACTCATCGTGCGCTTGGAATGGGTGATTATTACGAACTGCGATTCCTTTTGAAACTCCCGAACCAGAAGGTCGAATCGCTCGTTATTCGCCTCATCGAGCGCGGCATCGACCTCGTCGAGGAAACAGAATGGCGACGGTTTTGTCTTGAACACCGCAAATAAAAGTGCAAGCGCCGTCATTGCCTTTTCCCCGCCGCTCAGCAGTGATATGCTTCTCGTCTCTTTTCCGGGCGGCCTCGCTATTATCTCTATTCCCGCCTCCAGAATATCTTCGGAATCTTCAAGCAGCACGTCTGCCCTGCCGCCGCCGAAGAGCTTGCGGAAAATCTCCTGGAAATTTACCCTTATCTTTTCAAAGGTCTCCGCAAATCTGTCTCTGCTTTGCTTGTTAAGTCTGATTATCAGTTGCTGCAATTGGTTTTTGCTTTCATTAAGGTCCGCAACCTGGCTGCTCAGGAACTCGTTACGTTTCTCCAGGCCTTCTTGTTCAGCTATCGAATCCACGTTTACATTGCCTAACCGTTCGATTTTGCCCCGCAGCTCCGCAATTTCCTCCCTGATTTTTTCCCAGTCGACCGCCTGCTCGGTGTAGTTCTCGTATGCTTTTACCAGGTCGATTTGTAGTTCGTCCCTCACCCTTTCAATCAGACCCTGCTGCTTTACCTCGAACTCCGCAAGCTCTATTTTAAGCTGATTGATTTTTTGCTCGATTTCCGTTTGCTCGGCTCGTTTAAGCCGCAAAAGCTGTTCCGTTTGTCTCTGTTCCTCGAAAAGCTTTTCCGCCTTTTCGTGCAGCTCTCTGCTGCTTTGCTGCCTGGTTTCCTTTTCGACAAATAACTCCGACACCGCCGCCTCACTGCTGAGAATGTCACCGGCTGCATCCTGAGATTGTTTGCCGCAGTTTTCTATCTCCGCCTGCGCCGTCTTTGCAGCCGCCATATTTGCCTGAATCTGGTTCTGCACGTTTGCGATTGTCTGCCGCAGCGATTTGCTCTGCTCGGCAATCTGTCCCAGGGCGACCCTTAAATCGGTCAGTTCTCCTGTAAGCAGTTGCTGCCGGGCCTTTCGTTCCGCGCATTTTTCCTCAAGCTCTTTTATATGCGATGTCCGTTCCCGGTTTACCGCCTCCAGTTCCTGCAATTTTTGCTTGGAATTGTATTCTTTCTGGACCGATTGTGCTATCTGCTCCTCCAGCAGGCCGATTTCGCCGGCTATCAGAGGCTGTTCCTCCGTCAGCCTTTTTACGTCCTGCTCCACCAGTCCCAGTTTTGAGTTTACCTGCATCTGTTCCGTTGTGGTTTCATAAACTGCGGTTCGCAGCTCTTTGCACAATTTGTTCAAATGCTCATTTTGCTGCCTGTTCTTCTCAATTTGTTCCTCGAGCGCCGCAATCTCGCCTGTGACGTCCGCAATAGTGTTTTGAAGCTGCCTCAGCCGGCTTTTGCGTGATATAAGTCCCGTTGCCTTGCCCATCGGCCCAAGTTTTACCATGCCCCCTGAGCTTACAAATTCGCCCCGCAGGGTAACAAATTTATAATCCTGTCCAAGCTGCCTGCTCATCTCCGCCGCGGTCTCAATTGACTCGACGATTATCGTCTTTCCGAGCAGCTCCCATACTAACGGCGCATATTTGTCCTCATACCTTACAAATTCAACGACCCTGCCTTTCGCGCCTTGAATCTGCGAGAGGTCTGTATTATCTGCAAATGGCCTTGTTTGGTCTGTGCAGATAAATTTTACTCTGCCTTCTAATTTCGCCGCTGTCTCCTTGTCAGCCAGCAGTTTCTCCATACTGCTGACCGCCAGTGCATCGGTTTTCCCCTCCAGCGCCGCCTCGACCGCATTCGCATATTCGATGTCCGCAACGATAATGTCCGCCAGTATCCCCTGCACATAATCGAGCCTGTTGTCCCCGGCCTGCTGGTTTTGCAGAATGGTTTTGACGGCGTTATTCAGCCCCTCGCGGTTATTTTCCATCTCCGTCAGCACCGCCAGCTCGCCGCTCAATGCGCTCAGCGTCTCTTTGCTGTGTGCCAGCCGCCTGTTGTCCGTTGCTATCAGCTTGTCCGTCTCTTCTATTTTTTTGCTCTTTGCGGCCAGGTTTTCCTGCAGTTCGCTCAGCACCGTTTCTATGTCACCTCGCCGCGCATTATGCTGTGCCTTTTCGGTCAGCAGCTTTTCAAGTTCCGCCCGCGCACGTTCCGCACGTCCCGCAAGCCGCTCTTTCTGGTCCGACAGGTTATGCAGATAAACCGATATGCTCTGCACCTCATTATGAAGCTGTGCCGTCATCCTCACTATGTCGATAATGCCTGATTTTTCATCCTCCAGGTCTGCCTCCAGCGAGGCGCATTCCGCATTTATCGCCTGTATGTCCTTCTGGATTTTTTCAACTGCTGCGGTTTTCTCGCCGAGCAGCTTCTCGCAGTTCGCCAGCTCATTTCCGGATTGCGTCAAATCATTCTCGAAAGCGATTTGCTGTTCCCGCAGGCCCTCCGCCCTTTTTTCCGCCGCCTCTTTTCTCTGCTGAAGTTCGGTAATTCTCACCCGCAGAAATTCGATTCGCTGCAATTGCTGCTCGATTCTGCTCTGCACCGACACAAGCGAGTTGTCTGTACTGTTTATCTCATTTTCCGTCTCTATTATCCTTTGCCCAAGCTCGCTCAAATGGGCGTCATTTTTCGACACCTCTCCCGCAACCTTCGCAAACTGTTCCTCTACCTGTCCGAGAGCATCCTTCTTCTCCGCAATGCTCGTATGGTTCTTATGATATTCGACCAGCGAATAATTGACCTGCAGCTCTTTAAGCCTCTGCGTATATTGCAGGTAATTTCTCGCCTTGCCCGCCGCAAGTTTCACGCTTCGCAGTTGCTTCTGCACCTCGCTCAGGATGTCCGCCAGCCGAAGCAGGTTTTGCTCCGTCTGTTCCAGCTTGCGAATCGCCTCTTTCTTGTGCGCCTTATACTTGCTTATCCCCGCTGCCTCTTCGAATATGGACCTCCTGTCCACTTTTGACGCCATCAGCAACTGCTCAATCTGTCCCTGCTTGATAATCGAATAAGCCCGCAGCCCGACGCCGGTGTCCATAAACAGTTCGCGAATATCTCTGAGCCGGCAGACCTTGTTATTTATCCGGTATTCGCTTTCTCCGCTTTTGAATATCCGCCTGCTGATTTGCACCTGGTCGGTCTCAATCGGCAGTTGCCCCATAGTATTGGTTATGAAAAGGCTCACCTCCGCCGTCCCTAACGGCTTTCTGCTGCTGCTTCCGCCGAATATCACATCCGCCATCTGCCCGCTTCGCAGGCTTTTGACGCTTTGTTCGCCCAGCACCCACTTCACCGCATCGACCACGTTGCTCTTCCCGCAGCCGTTGGGGCCGACAATGCCGGTTATCTGCGAATTGAAAAGGAATTCCGTCTTGTCAGCAAAGCTTTTGAACCCGTCAAGAACGATTTTTTCAAGTCTCATTTTACGTCCTGTAATATTCAGATAAATTTATTAAAAAAAACAGCACATCCTTATTTGTGCCGACACATATCCTTTTATTATCGGCCGAACATCCTTCGTTTCTTGACTCAAATCGGCCGTTTTTGAGAAAACAGTTGATAGACTGCTTAGCTAAAAGAGCATACCGTAATTTGCCATTCCCGTAAAGCCCCACCCCGCCAATTTAACCCCCGCAACTTGCCCGCCGTCCTTTTGGCGGGCCCGCCTTGCAGACCGTGGCAATTTCATTTCGTCGGATGCAATAAAATGAAATACCAGCCCTATTTAATCACCTTTACTTTATCAGAACCGTAGAAATACTGCCCGCTCTTAAGCGAACCGACAACAGTAACTTCTATCTGGCCGTTATTCACCGCACTACCACAGAAAGCCGAACGGCCAAAATCGACCATAACCTCAACCAAACTCCGTTCGCTGCCCAAGACACTCATACCTTTTGATTTGACTCCCATCGGCTCAATAGTAGCGCCTTTATCAGTATCCACATCCCCAGCCGAAATTCCCTTTGGCAGAACAAAATGTGCCTTTACCTCGTTGCCATTACTCTTGCAGTTCACCGCCTGCGGCGTAAACTTCATCTTCGCCGCAGCCGCAGGCACAACGGTTATAACAACCTCGTCCGCCTCGGAATCGACTGTGCCGTCATTGACGATTAACGAGATAATGTGCTGGCCGACAGGCAGTTCAATCGTGGGGTTAACACTGTTTGCATCATAAATGTTCCCGTCAATTGTCCAGCTCCACTTATAGGTCAATGGGTCGTCGTCCTCATCGTAAGAACCCGAACCGTCCAGATTCACTTCTGCTATGCCATCTATCCAGGCATAGACCGTCTGGCTATTGCCAGCATTTGCAATTGGAACTGTAGTCAAAGATTCATATGACAAAGATAAGTTACTTTCCGTTGGGAATGCAGATATTATTGTGGCAAGATGTTCTCCTGCAATGATTTCTCCTTCATAAATATTATTCGTAACTTCATTGCCGTCTTGGATACCATTGACCATTAAATGAAATGGACCATTGCTGGTGCCAATTAACTCAATTCTGTAGATGCCCGTTGCCCAGATCGGCAGATTGATTGTTTGATTGAAACCTTCATCTGGAGTATTGCCATCGTATGGAACTTCGTTCCCGTCACCATCGAGGATTCTGAAAGCTGCTCTGGGGATATCTTCCTCTACCTGCCTTGTCGCATAATTCACACCTAAATGTCTGCCAAATTGGTCATAGACATGCATATCGCAGTGTGACTGGAGAGTTAAGTTCATTCCAAAATGAACATCTTCAGGTTCTATATCATCATAGCGACATGCAAATTCAATTTCCCCGCTTACTTTTTTTTCTCCTGCAATTAAAGTAGTTTTTGCAATTACGGCCGGGTCTTGGAATGTAAAAGTATCAATGAACCAATTAGGAGGCACAAACCCAAATTCACACGTTTCACCAGTGTTCAATGGTTGTGGTATGCCATAAGAAGGCTCACGATGTCCTTCGCAAACCGCCATCCATAACGACGGTGACATTGTTCCTAACTGCACATCATGAAGCGGCATCCCCTTATTATGCACGGAAACGTGATAGGTACTTCCTTCCGGTGTGCGAACCTTAGTTAGATCATCTACACAAGCACGGCTAAAATCATTTTGCAAATCACACCATTCTATCCATGCCGGAAGTTCAATCAATGTATCAATAGCAACACCCACAACAAAACCTTCGGGTCCTGTTGTCATTCCCAACTTAAGACAAATCATCTCCCCAGCAGCCCAAGTCAAACCCGCCTTGGCTAACTCATCCACCTTAAGCTCCTCGTCGGGGTCAGTTACTGTCAAAACTATGACAGTTGCGACTTCAGAAGCAAGTAACGATTTACCTGACATTGGTGCTGCCTCGAAAAACTGCCCCAATACTTGCCCCATCGTACCCGCCACCATCGAGTTGTTCACATCACTACCAGGATTGGGTGGTTTAATTTCTCTCCTCTGACCTGCTGCTAATTTCCCCAATTTATCCGGATCTGTTAGAAGGCAAACAGAAGCCCAATCATGCTCTCCGGCATCAACATGTGTAACAGTCTCGTTCAAAAGTTGGTATGTGTAACGCTTCAAGTACCTATATGCCCACTCATCTATGCCATAAGTCTGGTTGCTCCACATGATAAAACGAGACACTAAGTAGTACTCATATGGGCCCCTTTCATCCACTCCTTCTGACAACGTCGGATCAGGCGGTATGGCTTGTATTGGTTGGCCTGTACTCTCCTCGACAACGATACCATCGACTTGGATAGTTGTAGAGCATCGTACTATATACTGCCCCGGGGACGGGACATCATAAGTAGTTTGTTCATCGTAATATCCCCATTTTATTCGCCTGCCACCCTGAAGTATTTCAACCAAAATCTCTGGAACACAGGGGTCGTAATGATGGGGTTCGCACGACATATTGCCATCCCGAAGCCTAGTGTAATTCGGATAAGGAGATTCATCTCGATCGCGGACATATATTTCTTTTGACCAGTCGAGATCTAAAAAATGAGGTGCAGTCTTATCATAATGAAACTTTTCGATTGTATCGCCCTTTTGATCTTTCACAACAACATGAATAGATTGTTTAGTTGTTGGCGGCGGTAGGGATAGGGGTTGGGAAATGAAATACAAATCGGTTTGTCGAACACCTTGGTTATCACCCCAGTAATCATCTTCGTGCTTGAGCATAACTGTGTGGGTTCCTGGGCTAACAGCCATCGCCAGATATATTCCCATAAGACGGCCGTCAGCCGCTCCTCCAACATTGTTCCGCTCTACGCCTCGTCCGTCGAGATACAAGCAGTGGCACCCTCCGCTGGGCTGGCCGTTTTGAACAAAGTCCAGCAACAATGTGCCTCCGGTGGTTCCGGCGTTGAATGTGGCAGAAATAGAGTTGTGTTGCAGTGGCGGAGAAACCAGACTCAATAACGGAGGCTGTGCCGGTTTGGTTAATAGCTGGTGCTCATACCAAACTTGAATACGATTGCTGCCGGTATTCTGAGTGCCAATACCAGTACACAAATATGTCGCTTGATAGGTGCATGAACCCCAACTCGATTGAACGGGCAAGGCATACCAGCTTATATCTCGGCCTTGTGTAATTTTGATTCTGGATGGCACCGACAGATCGTACAATGGGTCATTCGTTGTGCCATAAAATAATTCATCATTGTAGTTGAATCCTCGCGTGACGTTCCTGAAGGTTATCACGCCATCGGCAGAGGCATCCGGATTGTCCATTCTGATTAGGAACCGACCATCGGTAGGAGCGGTGAAGGAGAATGACCAAGGTACTTGATTACTACTGGCCGGAAACGTTTTATCTAACAACATATCTTCCCCGCGTACCGGTGAACATATGAAGATAACCAGAACAAATGTATTGTATAGAATTGCCTTTTTCATTTTTCACCCTCGTTAAATCAAAATGTTATCCCTATTATTTACAGTTCTCCGACAATTGACTCCTATGCCGGCTTATACACTACTTTTGAAAAGAAAAAAACCCGACACAGCAACTTCCCTTTCACCTGGCTTTCCCAAGGTTTAAAACTCCACAATTTCGCAGCAATTTTACCACAAATCAGTCCATTCCGCAATAAAAAAGTTTTGTAAACTCTTATCTTTTGGTTTCGATTTAAGATATATCCAGTCAGGTTAGCAGCTTGACAGGCACTGTTTCATCGTGTTCTGGGCCAAGACATCAATGGCACAGTTGATTTTAAAGACTTTGCTATCTTGTTATCCTGTCCTTGCCTTTCAATCATTTACGCAGGGGGTAAATAAAAAATTCCGCAAATCCCGATAAATCGGGACAAATCCCCTTACTCCTTATCCCATAACAACTTATCTCTTTTTTGCCTGCCCTTCGTAGCCCGCAGGGCGAAGTAGGGTCAACTCAAATGCGCATCTCCGCCCAATTATAGAAAGACAATACGTCTCCGTATAGGAAGCGTAGTGTTTTATGGTAACGTTGTTTCGGTCATTTGGATTTGTTTCGGATTTCGAGTTTAGGATTTCGGATTTTTCGCTGCCCTCTGCCTTCGGCGGGAACTTCAATCAATCAAAAGCGAATGATTATGCAAAACGAACCCAATTTTCGGAATGCCAAAAATGGTTGTAACCTTAGTAAAGACAACTAATTACAATGAACAATGAACTATGAACTGTTATTCAAAACGAACCCAAACGAACCCAATTTTATCCGCCTACGGCGGACTTACCCGCCTTTTACCCGCCTATGGCGGGATGGCGGGTTTACCGCCACTCCGTTTGGCGGAAATCTGCGTGAATCTGCGTTAATCTGTGGTTTGATTTTCTTTAAGTTCTTGTTATGACAATACTTAAGCAAAAACACTGGTGTCTTCTGATGCACTTTGGAGTGCTTCTGAATGCGTTCTGATTACATCTGGATACCTTCTGATTACAACTGACGACAACTGATTACAACTGATAACATCTGATAACAGCATAAGGTGCGGTATTTTATGGTGAGCGAGTCTGTCCTGAGTAACTCGAAGGAGTCGAACCATTTGTGGTGAGCCTGTCGAACCATCGACAATTTTTGTGGTCTTTTCTGTACCCTATCCGCTATCTGCTACTTTTGATTCGGGTCTTTGGTTTGAGCAAATTGCCCCGTCCAGCGTTTGACCTGCTCGTCCCATATCGGCCTCTTAGGGATGTTGATTTTAGACAGCGATGAAAGCATTGCATTTGGGTCGGCCCCGCTCGGCGGCTTATTTAAATAACTTTCTACGGCCGATATCGCAGGCCCATTCGGCTCAAGGTCTTTTTCCAGCAGGCGATTCGTAAGAAGCTGCGTCGCAAGTTTTACATTAGACCATTTCAGGTAAACATCCAGCAGATTGTCTGATATTCGGTCTTTCTCCCCGGCGGTGCCGGCAGCCTGGCGCATCGCACCCCAGCAGGCCGCTGCTTGTTCGAATCTGCCGTTATTGGTGTAAAGTTCCGCCAGCCTTTCTCTTATATGTTTGACCGTGTTCGGGTCATTCTCGCTGACAGCCTTGGTCTCCGCTATTTCCCAAAGTGATATCATTTGCTCATCGGATAGTTCAGCCTCGATTTTTTCCGATTCAAATTTGGCTGTCCATTCATTCAAAACAGCGGTTCCGCAGCCTTTAAATATCTTTAGCATTGCCTGCCAGGCTGCCTCGCCTTCCTGTCCTGTTCCTAATTTCTCCGACAGCCACACCAAATCTTCCTGCCCGCCCACCTCGCCGGCAATGTCTATCAGTCTCTTCCTTATTATTACGCTGTTGTCGTTGACCAGCAATGTCCTGAATTTTTTCAGTGCTATCGCCTTATCAATATAGATTAGCCCCTCCACAGCGGCTTCCCGTGCAGGCTCTGCCTCGTCATTGAGCGCATTTTCAAACAACGGCTTAAATAGTTTGTCTGCCTCCGTTTTGTATGCGCTTTGCGCGCACAAGCCCGCCATTGCGCTGAGCAGCTCTCCTCGCAGCGTGCCGTCGCGTTCGCTTTTCTGCTGATTATATTTTTCTGCAAGCATCGCGAGATATTTGTTTACCTCGGCATCCGACAGGCCATCCTGCTCAAGCAGCTTTTTTATAATCTCTGCACCTTTTTGTGCTTTTTTGCTGTCTTGGTCGTAGATATATTTCACCGCCCATTCGAGCGACTGTTTTCTTATTTCGGGCGATATCTTAAATTCTGAATTAGGCGAGAATGCGTAGTGACAGGCCCCGCCCAGCGCAACTAAAAGCTCAGCCTGCACCTCGTCATCCTGTTCAATTTTTAGCTGCTCAAGCAGTTTCTCTGCTGAATTTATCTGCCCCATCAAAGACAGCAGTTTCGCCGTTTTCAGCCGGACGTTTCTGTCTGGGTCTGAAACCAGATTTATCAAAATCGGGCCAAGCTCAGGCGGAAACTTCGATGTGGTGCCTACCCTGCTCTGGTAGAGTTTTTCGAGGGCCCACAGTTTGATTGCCGAACTCGGATTGCCCAGAGATTCATCGAGGAATTTACCCCTGGCGGTCTCATCGGTTATGCCGTTGTATATTTTGTCCATCGCAAGCAGGTAAAGTCCCTGCCAGGAGTCTAATTCCGCCTCGAGCTGGCGCATACGTGCTTCCTGGCGAATCAGCCATTCACGCAAAAATTCATCTTTGCCTTTTCGCTTCAACTCCTCTATGTTCTGCCTGCGGGTCTTGGCGTCTTTGCCTATTGTAATACCGATAAATTTAAGCCCTTTTTCCGAAGCGGCGGCTATTTCCTTGTCGGCGTCATCAAGCAGCTCTATAAGCTTAAATACCGCATTCATATCAGGCTGAAGTTTCAGCGCCTCGATTGCATTTAGCCTTGTTTTAGGCGGCTGTGAGGCGTCGGTTGCCATTTTTTCGAGCGGCTTTGCGATTTCGCCATAATCGAATATTAGCAAGGCCTCGGCAGCCGACTTGGCAGCGGCAGGGTCGCCCGCCTTGAGGGTTTCGAGCAAAGGCTGGATAAAATCGTTCCTGTTTTTTACCGGTTGCTGGATTCCTCGGGTCTGGCCAAGTGTTTTACATATAGCTATGCGGGCAGCGTTATTTTCAGATTGCTTCAGAGTATCGAGCAGAAACTTTCTGGCTGCCGGGTCATTGCTGAACAGCATTACCGTTGCAGCATCGATTTTTATCTGCTCGCTGGAGCCTTTGAGCAGGGCTTCTTTATTGATTTTTAGTTGCTTGTCGGGGTCAGTTGTCCCGGCCGGCTGTTCTACCGCCGGCGCCGGCTCATTTGCGCCGACAGCCGATGATTGGCATCCTGCTATTAACATCGCTGTTATAAGACATATAAGTTTTTTGCTCATTCGGATGCCTTTTTGAGATTAACTTGCCAAACTTTGTTCAACTGGGCAATCATATACATTCCTGCAACTATATTCAATAATTCTGCTATGGTCTTGGGTGAAATTTTTTATGAATTTTTCGCAATCTTTCATTGTCGACGTGGGTGTAAATCTGGGTAGTTGCTATATCAACGTGGCCGAGCATCTCCTGCAGGCTTCGCAAATCTGCGCCGCCGGCCAGCAAATGTGTAGCGAAACAGTGCCTCAATGTGTGGACGGTCAAATTTCTCGGCATACCTGCGCGAACAGCATATTTTTTAATAATTCGCCAGATTTCAATACGGCCCATTGGTCTGCCGGTTCGGGACAGCAGCAGAAAATTGTCGCTGAACGGCTTGGTCAGCTTAGGCCGCAAGTCCCTTAAATATTCGGTAGTTACGGCGAGGGCGGTCTTGCCGACAGGGATGATTCTTTCGCGGCGGCCTTTGCCGATACAGCGGAGATAGCCAATATCGAAATTGATGTCGGTGGTTTTAAGAGAGGCAAGCTCGCTGGCGCGAACTCCGGTAGCATAGAGAAGCTCAAGCATAGCCTTGTCGCGAAGATAATACGGCTCTTTGGGCGAAGGACAGGTGAGAAGCGTATCGACCTGCTGCTTATTGCAGATGACCGGCAGACGCTGCCAAATCTTTGGGCTTTCAAGGATTGCGGCAAAATCGTCCTGCACAAGGCCGGTAAGGCGGGCAAAGCGGATGAACATCCTTATGGCGGTCAAAGAGCGTTTTATCGAGGTTTCAGCGCTGTTTTTTTGAGAGAGAAACTTCAAATAAGCCTGAATGATAGGGGGTTTTATCTGCTGTAAGTCCTTGATTTTATTGGAGCTACAATATTTGAGGAAGCTTTTTAGGTCGCGGCCATAAGCCATTATGGTATTGGGAGATAAGCCGGCCTCGACGGTGAGATAGTCGAGAAAGTCATTGACGCTGCGGCCTGCGGGCAGCGCAAGTAGCTTATTTGCAATGGCTTGTGTTTGCGTCAAGGGCTTGCTCCTTATAGATAGCTTATGCATTAGAGACCCTGATAATTAAGTATCGGCGTTAAAGAAGGCAGGGCTTTAGGGGTTTATAAAAGTTAAGATAGGTAAAATTTAACGATTGTAGGGGCGGGATTTGGCGTGTGCTAACTGTTATCAGATGTTATCAGTTGTTATCAGTTGTTATCAGTTGTCATCAGTTGTAATCAGTTGTCATCAGTTGTAATCAGTTGTAATCAGTTGTAATCAGTTGTAATCAGTTGTAATCAGTTGTAATCAGTTGTAATCAGAAGGTATCCAGATGTAATCAGAACACATTCAGAAGCACTCCAAAGTGCATCAGAAGAAGCCAGTTGCGAGGAGTTGATTTTGTTTTAAGGTTTTGTGCCATAATTAGTTAGAGTCAAAATTAACCACGGATTAACACGGATTAACACAAATTTCCGCCAAACGGAGCGGCGGACAAGTTTTTGTTTTTATTAAATTTTATTTCATACAACATCGGGACGTAGAGTCGTTCTATAATTGGGCGGAGATGCGTGTTTGGGTTGACCCTACTTCGCCCTGCGGGCTACGAAGGGCAGGCAAAAAAGAGATAAGTTGTTATGGGATAAGGAGTAAGGGGATTTGAAGAATTTTTGCGATTTTGGGATTTTTTTGAAGAGGTATCCTCGGAAATGATTGACCCTTCTTCGCCCTGCGGGCTACGAAGGGCAGGCCCGGCTCGCCTACGGCGAGTAAACTTCGGCTACGCCGCGGCAAGGGAGCGAACAGCGGATAAGTGAGCGGCAACGTAAAATAAGGACTTACGGCAAATCATACCACTTAGTGGTATGGTTTTTCGGGTTAAAAGTGTGTTTTCAGGGTAAAAATGGGGGTGTCGGCGGGCGGCGGGGGTAGGGGGTAAGAGCTTGTCGTTCGTGGCTCGGGGCTCGTGGCTCGGGGAGTTGGCGGAGGCGGGCAAGAAGATTGTCGATTGTCGATTGTCGAATGGATGGATTGCTTCGCAGAATTTTAAGTTGCCTATTTTGACAGAAGGGTTTTTGTGGTGTGGGTGGGAAAGTCGTCAGGAGGAAAGAAAGGCTTTGAGTTTTTGGGTGAGTCTGGGAATATTTCGGGTCTGGCATTCCCACACAGTCAACACCTTCCATCCATGATTTCTCAACTTCCTAGTATTTCGAATGTATCTCTCTTTATTTGCAAGAAGTTTGGGAAGCCAATATCTAAGCCGTGATTTGGGAATTCTACGTCCGAGCTTGCAATTATGCCTATGCCACCAGCATCCGTTCACAAATACAATCTTTCGATGACTTGATAGCACAATATCGGGACATCCCGGCAGATTCTTCTTATAAAGGCGATAACGGTATCCTAAGTTGTATATTATTTTCCGAACAGCTATTTCGGGTTTCGTGTCCTTGCCACGAATCCTCGACATGCAATACGAACGTTGCTTTTTAGTAAGAACATCCACTTATAAGAAGGAATATATATGTTCAGCAATGACTTTAGACAAAAGAGGAGGAACGGCATTGCCGACTTGGTTATACTGGGATAAACAGTTGTAATGGGATGAGCCATTTCTTTTCAATAATTTGGATGATATAAGAGTCCTTTTCCCCATAAACCTATAATTATCGGGAAAAGATTGGAGACGCGCGGCTTCTCTTGCCGTTATATTCCTATCTAGATACGGATGAATAAAGCAGGAATAAAATGATGCTGGAATCGTACAAGATGGTCTGTTAGGATCGAGTCTGCGATTGTTCATATTATATGACTGTTCAGATATCTCCCCATTGCCATTTCTCTTTCTTTCCTTATGCTTAAGTGGGACATCAAACACTGATTCACCAATATCAATATGACTGAATCTATCAATAATTCTTTGGGTGTGTTTCATTGCAATATGGTTGTATAATATTTTCTGATTTCCCCTTGCCCAAATTTGATAATCTGATTTTGGTTTTGCTTCATATTTCTGGGTTTCCTGACCTTCCGACGCATTGATTTTTGGCAAATCAGAAATTGCTTCTCTAACAGTAATTGCTTTTTCTAAGCCTCTTGCTCTTTTACCTATATAATGCGTTTTTGGTGGGGCTTCTATATCTATATTCTCCTTGTGTCCAACAATGAATACTCGCTCTCTTAATTGTGGAACCCCATATTCAGCCGCGTTCAATATCCATATGCTTAGATTGCTATAACCTATATCTGAAAATGTATTTCTTATTAGCTCAATTACCTTTATGTTATTTGAATCACACCTTGATAATATTCCTTTTACATTCTCCATTATAAAAATAGTGGGCTGCAAATATTCAACCCATTTGGCAAAATCCCTAAAAAGAGAGTTTCTTGGGTCGTTATGTTTTCTTTTGTAAGAGCCAGCATTGCTAAATCCCTGGCAGGGAGGACCGCCTATCACAACATCAGGAAGAGTATTACAAGCTTCTAATATATCCCTCTTCTTTTTGTAGTTCCTAATATCATCTTTGAGAATAACCATTCCATTATCGTTATTTTCGGATAAGGTATCGGTCGCCCATTTATCTATTTCCAAAGACAGGCATAGGTTGTACCCGGCCATTTTAAATCCTAAGCCGAAGCCGCCAGCGCCAGAAAACAAGTCTATGACTTTGTATTTTTTTCTTTTGCTCATTTTATCAATGTATCTCTGCTTCCACAAAGTTAGGGAAATACCTATATATTTTACTATATTGTTTTCTCAATTCTTTTGGTATAGACGTTATTTCTTTATTATTTTTTATTGATATGGATTCTCTTGCTGGAAGTATCTTATCTAAACTTCGCATTTCCCTAAAAGTTAATTTTGGAACAATTATCTCATATGGTTCATATTTTTTTCTATCAGTTCTTATAAAATCTAATTTCTCAAAATCGCATTTTGATATATTGATTTCATCATCCTTTGAATAAATAATTCCCCCAACTGTAAGCATTGGAGAAGATCCGTCTTTATAATAAAAGTTAAAAAGTTGCTTATATGCCAATTTAGTTTCAAGTACACCATTTCTTATTGATAATACCTGGTCGATTTGGTTGTTTACAACTTTATAGCAAACCTTTGGAAAATTTTGAGGATCTAAATCTCTTTCCACAACTCCAGGCGGGATTTTATTTCTACCTATATTCTCTAATAATTGCTCGTACCTGCTTTTATCTTTTGGTTTTTTAGGCAATTCGTAGGGCGTAACATCCATAGTTAATAATATAATACTTCCGGATTTGGCTCTTGAAATGAAGCTGTTGATATCGGCAAGCATATCCCCTTTCAGGGGATAGTCGTAGTCGAGCCAAAGAATAACCCTTCTAGTCAATCTCAGAATAGGTAATATATCACTAGATTTGCCAAATTTTAAACGGATACACTTATAAGGGCGATTAAATTCAAACCTTTTTTTGTCTTCCGTTTCCTTTTCTATACTTAACAAGTCACATATTCCAAGAGATTTATGTATAAGAGTAAAATCACTGAAATATATAGAACTAAAACCAATATAACTATAATCTGTAAGGTCAGAAATATTTATTAACCTTCTAAACGCCTCGCACAACATTTTTCGTTCAATTGATTTCGCGGGACGAAGTCTGTAATCGATTCTATTATAACTTCGTTCTTTTTCTTCCCTTAGTTCCATTATTTCTGGCATTCCCGTTTATAAGTGTAATCAAATGTTTTCTCTCCGACTTCCGCAGCCGAAGAAGCGTCAAGTATCCCTTTGAGCTTATTTACTCGATCTTTTGGCTTTCTATATTGTATTGTAACTTCATTTCGTTTTATTCTTTCGCCTTTTCGTTGTGGAGCAATAAAGCATTTGCCAGTTTTGACTTTTTCATAATTCTTAAGATTGGCTGATTCCATTTCTTTTTCCAAATATTCTTCATACATTTCGTCTCTAGAGTGGTTAACGCTTTCAGTATGTACTTTATTTAAGAAAGTCATAATAGGTTTTGCTAAATTAATCATATCCTGTCTTACACTTTGAAAAATTGGGGAATCAATGTCCAAACCATTTTTTGAGGTATTCCAAGGTAAAACACCAGGTTTTTTTGACTTGAAAAAAACAAATCCACGAAATCTATTATACTGGATATGGTATTTGGGCAATCCATCGCCCCATCCAGTAACTTCGGTTTGTTCAGGACCTCTTATAAGTCTATTATTACAGAAAATATACCATCCTCCTAATGCTGATTCGGCCGTTGATATGCCGGAATATATCTTTACGTTCATATTATCATATATAGCATAGTTTTTTCCCGAATAGGCAGTTGTAAATTTTTTCGAATTTAATAATTCAAGTTGATTTGCCTTAAGCGCAATCTTATTAATATTGATCTTAAACCCTTTTGAGATATTTATTAAGTGCTGTAACTCTAGCTTTTGAATCAATTCAGACACAAAATTTGGTTGTTTAAAGCGTTCTGCTACATCTTCTTTTAAAGAGGTTATTGTTATTTCTGTACCACAATTAGTTAGCTTATTTTTCTTATCGTCGTCGGTTTCAAATTTAAAGTCCCAATTTTTAGGATCGCTTCTCCATTTATTAACATCAATTTTAACTGTAAAGGAATTATTATGAGATATGGATTTTATTTCAAAGTTGTTCCCCATCTTAAATAAAGCCCTTTTCATGCCGATACCAAATTGACCGACAGAATAATTAATCGCATCCACGTCTAAAGGCCGTCCAAATCGAAAAGCATATTCTTGCGCGTCTTTTTTATCTATGCCACCGCAGTTATCTTTTATGCTAAAGTGTTTTTCTGATATGTTAATGTCGACTTTTAAACCGGTAAAATTATTACCTTTTTTTAACCTAATAGCCCCGTCAATACAATTATCTATTAGATCGGAAATTGCATCAATTAATGATATGTCACGGATTAGCATTGAAATAAATAACTCCTTGGTTGGAGTTCCATTAACAACTTTTGAAGATGTTTCATTTTCTGGGCTCATAGCTTCCTCTTAAATGTATTTTTATATCATAAATAACATAGTTAATATTAGAAAACGTTTGCCTATTTTTGTCATTTTTGTTCCCAACTCGGGGTCCACCATACTTAATTCCATTCCGCCAGAGGCGGACAAGTACAATACAAAAGCCGTGTTTTAAAGCGGCAGTATAACGTTAAGCAGTAAAAAGGGCAAGGAGTAATCGGATTTTAATACCGCTCACTAATCCGACTTCGCCAAGGCTTCGCCGGACAAGCGTTCGCGGCTCTGTTTTATATAAGGGGGTAAAAAGGCGCAAGGGTGTTACTTGACAAGGTTTATGGGTGGGAATAGAATTGTAGTTTTGAGTTTTTAGTGTTGAGTTTTTAGTTTTGAATCGGGAAGCAGAAGATGCGGGTGTCGGTAATGCGGCTGATAGATAAGTGGGTGGGTGTGCCGATATGCGCAGGTCTTTCGCTGATAAGGCGGTTAAGCTGGGAAGATACGAAAGGGGCTGGGCCTTTGCGGATAGCGTTTGTGAAGCTTGCGGAGCAGGGGTCGACGGTGCTGGCGTATTCGGCGATTCGGCGGGCAGTGGAAATGGCGGGGCGGGAAAATGTTTACTTCGTGGTGTTCGAGGAGAACCGGTTTATCCTCGATGTGCTGGGGCTGATACCGCAGGAGAACGTGATTGAAATCCGCAGCAAGGGCGGAGCGGCGGCGATGGCGGCAGATGTGCTGCGGGCGATTCGGCGGATGCGCAGGCTGGGTATCAATACCGTTATCGATATGGAGTTTTTTGCGCGGTCGACGGCGATGATAAGCTACCTGTCGGGTGCGGAGAGGCGGATAGGGTTTCATTCGTTCGGCGGCGAAGGGCCTTACAGGGGCGATTTGTTCACGCACAGGCTGAGATTTAATCCGCATATACATACGGCGCAGACGTTCCGAATGATGGTCGAGGCGATTGGTGCGGAGGCGGATGAGCTGCCGACGTTTAATATGAAGCCGCCGGCGGCGGACGAGGAGAGGCCGAGATTCGAGGCGAGCGAAAAGGAGGTCGAGGAGGCGAGGGACATTGTGCGGCGGTGCGCGGGCGGGAAGGATGTCGGCGGGCTGGTGCTGATGAATGCGAATTGCAGCGACTTGCTGCCATTGCGGCGGTGGCCGAGCGAGCGATATGTCGAGGTTGCGAAACGGCTGACGGAGCGATACCCGGAGATTTATGTGGCGTTTACGGGCGGGCCGGATGAGGCGGAGGCGGTGGCGAAGGTGGCGGAGCGTGTGGGGTCGCAGCGGTGCTTCAGCCTGGCGGGGAAGACAACGCTGCGGCAACTGCTGGTGATATACGGGCTGGCGGATGTGCTTTTGACGAATGACAGCGGGCCTGCGCATTTTGCTGCGCTGACGGGGATAGACGTGGTGACGCTTTTTGGGCCTGAATGCCCGATGCTGTTTGCGGCGCGGACGGCGAGAGAGCATTTGCTGTGGGACGGGATAGTGTGCAGCCCGTGCGTGAGCGCGCTGAATAACCGGATGTCGCCGTGCCGAAACAATTACTGTATGCAGAATATTTCGGCTGAGAAGGTTTTTGAATTAGTGTGCGGGATTTACGAGAAGAGACGGGGACGATAGTTTATTGCTGCAGGCGGTATAATTTGACGTTTCTGACGATGGCGGGCTGGGGGAAAGTGTGGCGGGTAAGCTCAGGCCGAGTGCCGTCATCGGGTCTGGCACGGTGCGAAGGGTAAATATCGGCGATTTTGTAGCCGGCAGGAGTGGTTTTAACGAAGTCGAGGGCGTCCAAAATCCACGCAGGTTTTTCGCCAAGGCGGCGGAACGAGGTCTCTCCTATGACTTTGCGAATATACTGTTCAGATTCGGCGGCGGAGGCATACGGCACAGGAGGGACAAGATAGCGGTCGCCGAGGTAGAAGATTGCGATTTCCTGCGTCCAGTCGGGCAGGGTGACTATCGTTTTGTAGGGGTCGGCGGGGTCGGAGGGAAGGCTGCGGAGCTTAGCGATGACATTGTCCCATACATCCTGCTGCGGGCGGAATATTTCCGAATAAACGGGGAAAAGCCAGGAAACGGGGACATTTCTGGAATAAGGTTTTGTCCAGAAAGAGAGCGTGAGGACGTTGAAGGCCATTACGAATATACAGGCGGAGACGTAAATGCCCCTGATTTTAACGGCGGAGTCGAGCATAAGGAATGAAAGAGCCGTTGCGGCGACGACAAGATGCGGCATATAACGAAGGATTGAGTAGTTGTAGCCGGTTTCACTGCCGAAGACGGCGGCGGTCGCTACGGCCTGGACGAGAATGTTCAGGAGTATAAATGAGATAAGCGGGTCTTTAAAGATATTCAGAAAGGTTTGGCGATTTTTCAGGAGGAGGATGGTCAAAAGAACAAGCCACAAAAGTATGGGGAGACAATCAACGGCGTCGAGGTCAATTATGGCGGCGAGGAGGCCTGTGAAGAATTCTGCGAGGAAATATTTGAGCCAGGCGCTGAGATTGGACATAATGAGCGAAAGGGACAGGGTAGATTTTGCGAGCGACGGGCCGAGAGACTGGTACCATACGAGCCAGGCCAGGAAACCGATGCAGGAAGAGAACAAATATACGGAAAGCATTTTTCTGCGGAGAAGCAGACAAAATAAAACCAGCGAAAAGCAGCAACAGGCGGCTGCAAAGGGGTGGGTATGAAAGAACAGTATAAAAATCGGCAGGGCGGTGAGAAACTGGATTTTTCGGCTCTTAAAATCGGTTGATAAATGCCAGAGGAGGAGGGCGTAAAGCAAAATCAGGATTGAGTAATACCTGGCGTTTCTCTGGAACAGGACGGTCTGCGGAGAAAGCAATATCAGGGCGGTGATAATGTCCGGGTATTTGACGCGAGTTTTCAGGAAAGAATAAATCGGGAAAAAGGCGATGATGCCTGCGATTGCGAAAAGGCAGCGAAGGCCGGCGGTATTGTTGCCGAAGACCGCCAATGAAGCGGCTGCGAGGTAATACTGAATCCAGGGGATTTTTTTGCACAAAAGATTTCTGTTAAGCTGTGAGCCGTTCTCGTATACGCTTACGTTTCTGCCGTCATAGGCCATCGGGTAGCCGCAGCGCAGGATGTTGCGAGCCTCTATGCCTGTGTCGGCCTCGTCGCCCCATAAAAGGGGTCTGTCGAGCCGGTAGAGATACACGAAAGAAATCGCAATAAGTGCCAGCAACAGCCGCAGCCATTGTATATAGTTTCTGCCGCCGGGGTCAGGTTTCACGGTTATATCCTTTAAAATCGGCTGTTTATGATATGTTAAAAAAACGGTCCAGTCCAGAAGTTTTGTTGCAGGACCCCGGATTCAAGGCCGAAGACATAGCTTGTAAAATTGGAGACCGGGGTTTAAAATAGGCGCAGTGTCTGAAAGAAAGTTACTACAATTATCTTTTTTGCGATTCGCCGCAGCGGTAACCTTTATTATTGCGGCGACCCTTGCGGTTTATATTCCCGCTGTGCGGGGAGGATTTATCTGGGATGACGATGCTTATGTTGCGGACAATCCGCTGATGGTCATACCCGACGGGCTGTATAAAATCTGGTTCTCGAAAGAGCAGACCTCGCAGTATTTTCCGCTGACCTTTACGACCTTTCGGCTCGAACACAAACTATGGGGACTCAACCCTCGCGGCTATCACATTACGAACATCATCCTGCACATCATCAACGCACTTTTATTGTGGCGACTGCTGCGGCTGCTGGATGTCCCCGGCGCCTGGTTTGCCGCCGCAATCTTCGCCCTGCATCCGGTGCAGGTCGAGTCGGTCGCCTGGATTACCGAGCGGAAAAACGTCCTGATGACGCTGTTTTTCTTTATGTCGCTTTTGGCCTGGGTACGGTTTATGGAAAAGCCGGCGATTTATCTTTATTTTCTCTCGCTGGCGTTTTATGCACTTGCGCTTTTCAGCAAGACCACCGCCTGCACGTTGCCGGCAGCCCTTGTGCTTATACTGTGGATAAAACGCATTCCTATCGACAAAAGGCGCCGGCTGCAAATTGCCCCGTTTGTGGTTCTGGGCCTTGCGATGGGGATATTTGTGGCCTGGTGGGAGCATCATTTGCAGGGGACTGGCAGATTGAAGCTGGGGCTGAACGTTGTTGAGCGGCTGCTTCTTGCGGCAAGGGCGCTGTGGTTTTACATCGGCAAGCTCTTATGGCCGACCAAACTGACATTTAGCTATCCGAAATGGGACATAAGCTGGACGCAGCCGGTCCAGTACCTCTGGCTGATTGCGTGGCTGATTGTCTGCTGGTGTATGTGGCGGTGGCGGGAAAGGCTCGGCAGGGGAGTCATTGCGGGTATCGTGTTTTTCATCGCCACGCTGTCCCCAATGCTTGGTTTTATCCCGCTGTATACGTTCCGGTATACTTATGTGGCCGACCATTATCAGTATGTGGCGAGCGCCGGGCTGATTGCGATTGTAGTTGCACTGGGTTATCGAGCAGCGGCGAAAATCAGGATATTGCCGATAGTTGCAGCGATAATTTTAGCCGGGTATG
>Ga0315282_10002319_pt1 | contig 35258 bp, 13 predicted proteins | sample YL17G07_20_MG_FD_203693 | JGI IMG/M metagenome (GOLD analysis project Ga0315282, IMG submission 203693) | Sediment microbial communities from Yellowstone Lake, YNP, Wyoming, USA - YL17G07_20 | ecosystem: Environmental > Aquatic > Freshwater > Lake > Sediment | place: USA: Wyoming | collected...
ATTTTGAGCGTCGTTCTCTTCGAGAAAATGCCCATTTTACGGGCCTTCTCGGGCATCGACTGCAAAAACCAGGAGGACGACCTGTTCAACCAGTTGAATCTATTCAACTCTTAACCGGACAGTAGTGCTCACTCATCATTCATCATTCTCTTCGCCGCCTTTTCATTTGACACCGCCGGGCACTGACATTACTATTAAGATTATGAAGAAAATTCTGTTCGATTGGATCATGCGCTTGAACCTGGCCGCGGTCTACGTGATCGTGCTTCTGATTTTTATCACGCCCATCGCCTTCCTGGCGGTGTGCGTGGGCTTTCTTCTGGACCGCAGCGGCGACTTGTCGCATATCGCTTCTAGGTATTACGCCCGCGTCATCCTCTGGATCAGCTTCGTCAAGGTGACAGTCGAAGGCCGGGAGAACCTGGCGCCTGGCCAGAACTACGTCTTCGCCGCCAACCACAGCAGCGTCTTCGACATCCTCGTGCTCTTAGCGTACCTGCCCATCCAGTTCCGCTGGCTGGCCAAGGAAGAGCTGTTCAAGCTGCCCATTTACGGGTGGTCCATGGCCTTGGCCGGGTACATCCCCATCAATCGTTCCAACCCGCGGGAGGGGGTGCGGAGTCTGGAACGGGCCGCGCAGAAGCTTCGAGAGGGGGCCAGCGTGATCATCTTTCCGGAAGGAACCCGCAGCCGGGACGGTCGCATCCAGGACTTCAAGCGGGGCGGGTTCACCCTGGCCGTCAAATCCGGTCTGCCCATTCTGCCGGTAACCATCAGCGGCACCCACGAGGTTCTGCCGACCAAGACGCTGCGCCTGAGGCCCGGTCCGGTCAAAATTGTCTTCAGTCCGCCGTTTCCCACGGCCGGGATCGACCGCGGCGCGCAGAACGACCTCATGGCGCGAGTGCGGGAGGTCATTGTCAGCCAGCACGACCCCGGCTATGCCTTTCACGGGGGGAAATCCGCGGTTCGCGCGGCCTCATGACGCCTCCAGCGGTCGATCTCGTAGCGCTCGGGGGACTGGGCGAAATCGGGCTGAACGCCATGGCCTTGAGCTGCGGCCAGGACATGGTGCTCATCGACGCCGGCCTGATGTTCCCCGACGAGACCATGTACGGCGTTGACGTGGTCATCCCGGACTTCAGCCACGTGCTGGAACACGTGGATCAGGTCCGGGCCATTCTCCTGACCCACGGCCACGAAGACCACATCGGCGCCCTGCCCTTCCTGCTCCACCAGCTTCGCACCTCGGTGCCGGTCTACGGCACCCGCCTCACCCTCGAGCTGGTGCGGGACCGGCTGCGGGAGCATCGTCTCGCGGACACGGACCTGCGCCTCATCACGCCTGGCCAGACCCTGACCCTCGGCCCCTTCACCTTCGATTTCATCCGCGTCAGCCACAGCATCATCGACGGCGTGGCCCTGGCCATCGACACGCCGGCCGGCTGCCTGATCCACTCGGGCGACTTCAAGATCGAGCAGAGCCCGCTGCCGGGCCAGGAGATCGAGCTGGGCCGGTTCGCGGCCTACGGGCAGCGCGGCGTGCTGGCCCTGCTTTCGGATTCCACGAACGTGGAACGGCCCGGCTACACCCTGTCCGAAAAAAAGATCGGCCAGACCTTTCACGACCTCTTCGCCACCTGTCAGGGCCGCATCATCGTGGCCATGTTCGCCTCGAGCATCACCCGCATCCAACAGGTGATCCACACGGCCGCGGCCTACGGCCGGAAGGTGGCCATGAGCGGCCGCAGCATGGTCACCAACGTGCGCATTGCCCGGGAGCTGGACTACCTGACCCTGGACAAGGACCAGGAAATCGGCCTGCATGAGCTCGACGCCTTTCCGGACGAGCAGGTGGTGGTGATCACGACGGGCAGCCAGGGGGAGCCCATGAGCGCGCTGACGCGGATGGCCGCGGGCGACCACAAGCAGGTTCAGATCCGGCCCGGGGACACGGTCATCCTCTCCTCGCGGTTCATTCCGGGCAACGAACGGGCCATCACCGACATCATCAACAACCTGTACCGGCGGGGGGCCGAGGTCATTTACGAAACCGTGTCCGAGATCCACGTCTCGGGCCACGCCTACCAGGAAGAGCTGAAGCTCATGATCAACCTGACGCGGCCGCGGTACTTCATCCCCATCCACGGCGAATACCGCCACCTGGTCAAACACATCGAGCTGGCGCGGGAGGTGGGCCTTGCGCCGGAGCGGCTCATCCTGGCTCAGGACGGAGACCAGCTCCGGTTCGAGAACGGGGAGTGCCGGCAGGTGGGGCGGGTGAACGTGGGGCGTATCCTGGTGGACGGCAAGGGCGTGGGCGATGTGGGCCAGGCCGTGCTCAAGGACCGCCGGCACCTGGCCGAGCACGGGATGGTGATCGTGCTGCTGGTCATCGACGAGCAGACCGGCGACATACTCAGCGGCCCGGACCTGATTTCCAAGGGGTTCATTTTCGAAGAGGCCGCGCCGCACCTGCTGGAGGATGCCAAGTGTGTGATCCTCGAGGTCTTCGATCAGTATTTTGAAGGCCGAGACCGGCTTGGCGAGGTGAAATTTGACCTGGGGGAGATCAAGGCGGACATCCAGCGGGAGCTGAGACGTTTTTATAACCAGATCCTCGACCGCAGGCCGGTCATCCTGCCGCAGATCATCACCCTCTGAGCCCGGCGGCGGCCGCCATCAACCCGCCATCAAACCCGCCGTCAACCCGCCGTCAACCCGCCATCAAACCCGCCATCAACCCGCCGTCAACCCGCCGTCAACCCGCCACCAGGCCCTGCCTAACGGCCAAGGCGGTCAAGGCTGCGGTGCCGTGAAGGTTCAGCTTTTTCACGAGATGGGCGCGGTGCTTTTCCACGGTCTTCAGACGCACGCCCAGGAGGTCGGCGATCCGCTGGTTCCCGTGGCCTTCGACGATCAGCTTGAGGACCTGCCGCTCGCGCCGGGTGAGGAGGTCCAGGAAGGATGGCGGCGGTCTTCTCCCGGCCAGATAGCCCTCGACCACCTGCGCGGAGATACCGGGGCTGAGGTACGTCTTGCCTTCGAGAACGCTCTGGACCGCGGTGATCAGCTCCTGAAAGGAAGCGTCCTTCAAAAGATAGCCGTCGGCCCCGGCCTGAAGGGTGGCCAGGAAGTGCTCCTCGGTGCGGTGCACGGTCAAAACCAGCACCCGCGTCCGCGGAAACCGCCTCTTGATCTCCAGGATCGCCTCCAGCCCGTTCATGGCGGGCATGGACAGATCTATCAGGATCAGGTCCGGGTCGAGCTTCTCCACCCGGCGGACAGCCTCCAGCCCGTCGGCCGCCTCCCCCACCACGTGGAATCCGCCATGGGTGGACAGCAGGACGCGCAGCCCCTCCCGCAGAATGGCATGGTCCTCGGCCAGCACGATTCTTCCGGTCCGCATCATGCGGCGCGGCGTCCTCCTTGTGCGGAAAAGGGCCGGCTTCCCATGCTCCCACGCGCGTTCCGCCGGCCCTACTTTGAAGATAAACTACCCTGCCTCGACCTGCCATTTCTGCCCGGCCGTCCGGCCCGGAAGCCGTTGCCTTTTGCCTCGGGCTTTCGTATCCTCGAGGCTCATTAAAAAACTTTTAAATAAGGATGGGATCATGCCGAAGGAAGTGCGAAAAGAGCTGCTGGCGCCCTGCGGCTTATACTGCGGCGTGTGCGGCGTCCTCATCGCCGCCCAGGACCGGAACCCAAAGTTCCGGGAGCGGCTGAGCGCCGTGTACAACATGCCGGCTGACGAGATTCGTTGCCGGGGCTGCCTTTCGGACGAACGCTTCGCGTACTGCCGGGTTTGCCCCATCCGGTCCTGCACCCAGGCCAAGGGCTATGAAGGCTGCCACCAGTGCGACGAGTTCCCCTGCGCCCAGATCGAGTCCTTCCCCCTGCCGGTGGGGAAAAAGGTCATTTTGCGGGCCGTGCCGGCCTGGCGGGAACTGGGCACCGAGGCCTGGGTCGAGGCTGAGGAGGCGCGCTATCGCTGTCCTTCCTGCGGGCGCGGCCTCTTCCGCGGCGCCAAGCGGTGCCGGGAGTGCGGCGAGCCCGTGGACCGGGACTGAGCCGGCGGCCCGACCTCGATAACCTGGATCAGGTTGGTGGTCCCGGCGACGTAGAGCGGGAGACCGGCCGTGAAAAGAAGCCGGTCGCCGGGCTCGGCCATGCCCTGGGCCACGGCCCACCGCGTGGCCTGCTCGATCAGGTCGTCGATGTCGGTGTAGGCGGTGCGGACCGGCGCGGGCACAACCCCGAAAGAAAGGCAAAGCTGCCGGCAGACTCCGGGAATCGGGCACAGCCCGACCACGGGCAGGGGCGGCCGGTAGCGGGAGATGAGGCGGGGCGTGCTGCCGCTGATAGTGGCCGTGAGGATGAGCCGCGGCGAGAGGTCCCGGGCCAGCAGCGTCGCGGCATGGGAGACGGCCGCCGCCGTCATGTTCAGCAGGGGAGACGGTTTCTCCCAGAGAAAGTCCTCGGAGTCCAGGTGAGGCTCTGTGGCCTGGCAGACCCGGACCAGGACCCGCGCCGCCTCGATGGGATAGCTTCCTACCGCCGTCTCGTCGGAGAGCATGACCGCGTCCGTGCCGTCCAGGACGGCGTTGGCCACGTCCGTCACCTCGGCCCGGCTCGGAAACGGGCTGGTCATCATGCTGCGCAGCATCTGCGTGGCGGTGATGACCACCTTGCCCGCCTGCCGCGCCTGGTGGATAATGCGCTTCTGGATGACCGGCACCTCCTCGAAGGGCATCTCCACACCCAGGTCCCCCCGAGCCACCATGACCCCGTCCACCACGGCCAGAATCGAGTCCAGTCGCTCCACGGCCTGCGGCTTCTCGATCTTGGCGATGAGCAGCGGAGGATGTTCCCGCGGGTCAAGCATCTCCCGCAACGGGGCCAGGTCCCGCTCGTGGCGCACAAAGGACATGGCCACCATGTCCACGCCCTGCTCGAGCCCGAAGACCAGGTCGCCGCGGTCTTTCTCGGTAAAGGTCGAGATGCGCAGGGTGCTGGCCGGCAGGTTCACGCCCTTGCGCGAAGTGACCACCCCGCCCACCAGGACCTGGCAGTGGACCTTCCCCCGCCTCTTTTTCGTGACGGAAAGCTCGACCTGGCCGTCCGCCAGCAGAATCCGGTCGCCCCTGGCCACGTCTTCATAAAGATACGGGTAGGTGACCGGCAGCTCGTCCCCGACGGCCGTCTCGCCCGATACGAGCACCACCTCGCCGCCGGACTCCAACTGCCGAGGACCAGGCAGCTCACCCAGACGGATTTTGGGCCCGGCCAGGTCCATCAATATCCCCACCTCCCGGCCGGCCCGCTTCGCCGCCTGCCGCACCAGCCGGATCAGCCGGCGGTGGCCGTCGTGGTCGCCGTGGGAAAAATTGAGGCGGGCCACGTCCATGCCCGCCTCGACCAGTTCCCGGACGCGCTCTGCCGAGGCAGTCGCCGGTCCAAGAGTGCAGACGATTTTGGTCCTGCGAAACCGGTGGACATGCTCTTCGCTCAAAGCCATCTTTCAAACCTTTCCGCCCTTGCCGGCGCAAAACCGGTTCGGTTCCCCGTCCGGGTCACGAGGACTGGAGGACCATCGTTTCGCCCGGGCTTGGGACACAGGCGTCATACCCTATCTGCTTCAAACGCCGCTCCAGGCCCAGGGACTGCTCCTCCTCGCCGTGGACCAGGGCGATCTTCTGGAGGCGCAGGTTGGATTCCTTGAGGAAACGTAAGAGTTCCTCGGCGTCGGCATGGGCGCTGAATCCTTCCAGGGAGACCACGTGCGCCTTGAGGGGATAGACCTTGCCCAGCAGCCGCATCAGGGGCGGCTCTCCCTGGCGTCCGGACCGCTCATAGGCCGTACCCTGATCGAGGATACGCCGTCCCAGGGTATTGGCGGCCATGTAGCCGACGATGAGGATGGTATTCCGGGGGTTGTGCATTTTGTAGCGCAGGTGGTGCAGAATGCGCCCGGCCTCGCACATGCCCGAGGCGGCGAGAACGATGTGCGGGTTCGTGTCGCGCATGGCCGCCATGGATTCCTCGACCGAGCTCACGAAGGTCATCTGGGGGAAGGAGAAGGGGCTTTGGCCTTTTTCCAAAAAGGTTTCCACCGTCTCCCGGTCATAGACCTCGGGATGCTCCCCAAAAACCCGGGTCAATTTCGTGGCCAGGGGGCTGTCCACGTACACCGGGAGGCGCGGCACCTCGCCCGCCCGATACAGCTCGTTCAGGATGTAGATCAGTTCCTGGGTGCGGCCGTAGGCAAAGGAAGGGATGACGAGCGTGCCGCCCCGCTGCTCGTTCGCCAGGAGCACCTGCTTGAGATGGTCCTTCAGGTCCGCCACCGGCCCGTGCTGTCGCAGACCGTAGGTGCTCTCCATGATGAGCAGATCGAGGTCGCGGTCCTGCTCGGCAAAGCGGAGCGACGGGTCCTTGAGAATGGGTTTGCCGAACCGGCCCAGATCGCCGGTGTAGCCGATGGTGTAGGTTTGGTCGTTTTCCTTGGCGTGGACGATGGAAATCGCCGAGCCGAGAATGTGCCCGGCGTCGTAGAAAGTACACTCCATCCCCCGGCCGACCGCGACCGAGGTTTCATACGGGTACCCCTCGAAAATCTCCAGCGTCCGATTGACGTCCTCCACGGTGTAGAGAGGCTCCACCACGGCCAGGTTATGGGCCGCGGCCAGCTCGTTGATCTGGCTTATCTTCAAGTGATGCTGTCCGTCCTTGAGCAGCTTCTTGATCCGCTTCTTCTCGGCTTCGCTCACCTTGTTCGTCCGCCGGGACTGGCGAACCTCGTACAGGAAGTTCCTCACCCGCTTGTAATTCAAATAGGCCGCGTCCGATTCCTGAATGTGCGCGCTGTCCAGCAGGAGCAAGGCCGCGGCGTCGGCCGTGGCCCGAGTACAGATGACGCGCCCGTGAAACCTGTCCCTGGCCAATAACGGGATGCGGCCCGAATGGTCGATGTGGGCGTGGGACAGGATCACGTTGGCCACGATGCCCGGGTCCACCGGCAGGGTCCGGTTCTTTGTGTCGCTTTCCTTCCGGTGCCCCTGGAACATGCCGCAATCCAAAAGGACCCGGTCCGTGGCCGTGCCCAAGAGGTGCATGGACCCCGTGACTTCTCGTACCGCGCCGTAAAACGTGACATACATCCGTTTGCTTCCCCCGAAACGGTTGCCCGGCTGGCTTCCAGCGGAAAATCAGGAGCCCTGGCCCCCGCCAGGATCGAGCGAGGCCGAGAGCTCGGCAGCCTCGGGATGCGCCTCGAAACTGAGACGGCGAATCCGGCGCCGTCGCTCCATGGGCAGGCGGAGATAGAAGGTCGTGCCTAGGCCCGGAGTCGATTCCACCCGGACCTGGCCGTCGTGACGCTCGATGATGCGTTTGATCAGGGCGAGGTCAATACCGATTCCGTCCGCCTTGGTGCTGAAAAAAGGGCTGAATAGGGCGGACATATCATCCGGCGAAATGCCCACGCCATTGTCGGACACGCTGATTTCGCAGTCCTCGCCCACCTGCCGGACCGCGAGAGTGATCTCGCCCCCGTGCGGCAAGGCGTCCAGGGCGTTGGCCAGGAGGATGGACAAAACCCGGCGGATTTGATCCAGGTCCACCTTGAAGGTCACGTCAACGGCGATCACACGGAAGGCAACCCCGCGCTCCTCGCACTTGTGACGGTGCGACCGGCCCACCTCCTCGCACAGTTCCTTGAGCGACACCTGGCTGAGACTGGGCAGGGGCAGGGAGATCAGGCCGTCCGTCTGATGCACCAGCTCCTCGATTCTCTTCAGGTTGGACACGATGAACCCATAGTACCGCTCCTGCTCATCCGTATGCGGGCCCAGGCGGTACATCCGGCTCGCAAAACCCCCGATCCCCATCAGCGGATTCCGAATCTCATGGGCGATCCCGTTGGCCACCTTGACCAAATCTTCGTACTGGTGATCTTTAAAGGCCTTTTCCAGCCGCTTGTGTCGATCGATATCCTGGATGGCCAGAATGAGCAACGGTTGGTCTCGCCCTTCCTCGACAAAGGTCCTGAGGGACAGGCGGGCGAAAAACCGGCGCTCCCCCTCCCCTTGAAGCATGGCCTCGCCATCGAATGAGTGGCGGTTCCGGGCCAGGTGGAGCAGGTTCGGCAAAAAGAAAGGGAGGTCTTCGGCCGTGAAAAACATGGAGAGGTTGGCGCCCGCGAGCGCTTCCGAGGAATACCCCAGCACCTCCTGGGCCCCAGGGCTGGCATACAGCATCCTGCCGTCCACTTCGGCCAGAATCACCGCCTGCTGGATGCAGGCCAGCACTTCATCCAGGAGATTGCCGGGCATCGCACCAAACCCCGCTTCGGCGGCCGGGGCCGCGAAAAGGCCGGTATCCCGCCTCCGATCCTCGCAAGAGCGTCCACAGGGTCGCGGCTCGCACGCTCGAAGTCACCTCGCCGGCCTCGTCATCAAACCATCTCGAGCGCCGCCGCGCGGCCGACCTCCCGGCCCAGCCGGCCCCCAAGGCCGCAGCCCGGCAAAACCTATTTCGCCGGCTTTTCCGCCTTCGGCTTGGCCGGGTCTTTTTCCTTGGGTTTGTCTCCCGCCGGGTTGTCCGTTTTCTTTCCCTTTTCCGCTTCCGCGGCGGCCAGGGCCATCAGCACCCGGAAGTTGGACAGGGAGTACAGATGCGCGTAAATCCAGGACAGGAATCCACGGCGAAAGAGATTCAGCACCTTCCCGTCCTCCAGATTGAGCATGGCCATCTCGTCAATCATCATCAGCCCGGCAAAACCAAGCTTCTCCCCGGCCGGCAGCGTGATGTTGGCCGAAACGTCCTTGAAAAGCCCGTATTCCTCCAACAGCCGGATCATGTCCTTCGTGGCCGCATGCTGAGCCTGGTAGTTTTTTAAAAACTCGATCACCCGACCGAATTCCTCGGTGACCTCCCCTTTCTCGTTGAACAGGGCCATGCCTTCTTTCTTGCCGAAGCCCTCGAACTGGGAGTCCACGCAGACGGCAAAAGAGCCGTCCTGATCCACGTTGCTGGCCAGGATGAAAGGATACCGCCGGAAAAAGGCCGGAACGTAAGCCCCATCCTTCCAAGCGCCCTCCTCGCTCACGAACAGGTTGTCCGCGTCCCGAAGGCCCAAAATGGTCACGGGCACGATCTCCTTGTCCCGGGAACGGGTGAAAACCACGGGATAAAACTTAGCCGACTCCAGGAACTCCTGTCCCACGATCACGACGGAATTCAGGGTTTTGGCGAACAGGTAGTTGGAAACCGGCGCCACCCGCACGGACCTGTGCGTGACGGAGTTCAGAAAAATGGGGTTTTTGTAAATGCCTTGCTCAGCCATTTTCGGTTTCTCCTTTCAGACCGATAGGTTTACGCGACGTTATTTTTCCGGGGGTTACCTATACCAAATTTTTAAAAAAAAGCCAAGAGGCCCGCGGTCAGCCGTCGGTCCTCTTGGCTTTTGGCTTAGGTTTTGGACAAGTCCCCTGCTGTTTCCGCTATTCGTCCTTATTCGGCTGCACACCCTCGACCGAGTACAGGTCCGGATACGGGGCGAAGACCGCGTCGCCGAAGATATCCAGGAACAGGGCGTACGGCTCGGGTTCGGTGGCCAGCCAGGCCGAGTCTTGCGCCGTGGCCTGGAAGTACTGGCGGGTCATGTTGCTGTCAAAGAGCGCCGCCGAGCCGCCGTCTCGGATGATCCGGCCGGGGCCGGCCACGTTGTACAGCACTATCCCCGGGATTCCAGTATTCGGCACCAGGGACCAGGGCTCGAGACCCTGCAGGTTCACGGACAGCCAACCGTGCTGCATGCCGCCGGCAAAGACCCGCAGCGCCCCCACACCATCCACCTGCACCTCGACCGGCATGCCCCATACACCGATGGTTTCATGCAAGGCCGTCAGGAACACGTCCTCACCCGAGATGTCGGTCCCGGCGATGCCATCGGGCTGGATACGGCGGTCAAGCGGATTGCCCGCTACCCAGAGGCCGTCGTTCAGGATGGAGCCGTCCGCGGTGATGGTGATCGTGGTGGTCGAGAAGATGTCGCCCACGTAGATGTCGGCATTGTTCCCGGTGTTCGCCAGGTGGACCTCGCCGAAGTTGCCGCCACCGTGTCCGTGCGCGTTCACCCAGACGAAGAAGATGTCGCCGCCTCCGGCCTGGGTGAAAACAATGTCGCCCTCGGTGGTCGTCAGGCTGGGAACCAGCACGTCCGCGCCGTTGGAGTTGTTGAAGATCTCCACGTCGTTGAGATGGGTGTCGCCGGTGATGGTGGTCGCTCGGATCTCGAGAGCGTTCCCGTCGCCGATGCCGGTTTCCGCCTTCAGGTGCACCGCGGCCGCGCCGCCGCCCAGGGCCTCGATGTCCCAGACGTCGGTGTCCCCGCCGTCCACGATGGCGCCGGAGGTCGAGGTCACGCGGACCGCATTATCCGTTGTGTTGTTCGTCACCAGTCTGCCGATGACCACGTCGCCATCCGCGCTCACGGTGATGGTCCCGGTCCCGGTTATGGCCGTGGCCGTATCCGCGCCGTTGTCAACCATGACCAGGAAGCCGCCGTTGTGCGCGCTTTCACCGTCCGCCATCAGCAGCAGGTTTCCGGTGTTGGAAGTGACGTCGCCATGGATGTTGAAGGTGAGGTTATGATCGGCGATGATGCTGATGTTACCGGTGTCGTTCACCACGCCGTCGTTGACGAAGATGTCTGAGGTGGGTCCGTTGGCCGCCAGGAGGATATTGCCGGCGTTCACGGTGCTCACCGCAGGCGTCGCCAGGACGCCGTTGTCTTCGACCGTGATCGTCCCTCCGGCCAGGATGGTGATGTCGCGGTTCGGGTCCACGACGCCCGGGGTGTCCTGCACCGCGTAGGCGATGGTCACCGCGTCCATCTCCACGATGTTGATCAGGCCGGTGAGTTGGTTGTATAGATCGAGCCTGCCCACCTGGGTTTCCAGGGCATCGGGAGCGGCGAAGGTGCCGCCGATGCCGGTGACCGCAGTGATGATCAACCCGCCGTCATTGGCGAAAACGTTCAGGTCATTGCCGTTGCCGTCCACCACGTCCGCGCTGGTCGTGGTAATCTGGACCGCGTCGTTATCCGTGTTCAAGCTGCGGACTTCGCCCACCGTTATCCGCTCGTCCGCCCTCAGGTCCACTTTGCCGGCCCCGGCGTCGAAGATCGTGCCGTGGGACATGGTCAACGCGCCGCCTGAGCCGTTTTCGTCAAAGTCAGAATCGGCCCAGACGAAGATGTTCCCGCCATTGGAGTAGACGCTGCCGAGCGGCCCGAAGATCGCGTCGTCCTCGGCAAAGAGCCCAATGGCCCCGCCGGTGGAGATAATCTCCTGGTTCACGGTCAGAGTGGCGGTATGGGTGGCGTCGCCCGCATAGATGTTTATCGGGCTGGCGGTACCGCCGTTAAACACGCCGCTGCCCACGCCGTCCACCACCACGCTGCCTAAAGCGGTGATGGTGATAGCGCCCGTGCCCGCGCCCACATTGAACGCCCGCAGGATGTTCAGAGCGTTCGCCTCGTCGATCCAGATGGCGCCGCTGGTTTGGTTCTGGGCGATGAGATTGACGATGTCGGTTTCCAAGGCGGGGTCGGCTCCTCCGCTGGCGGCGGAACCGATGCCGGTGTTGGCCTGGAGGGTCACCACCGCAAGGGCTTGCGTGGCGTTGATGTCTGCGCCGCCTGTATCTCCGCCATCTATGATGCCCCCGGTCTGCGAGGCGACATCTACCGCAAACGGAGTGTTGTTGTTCGTGAACAACTGGCCGAGCGTGACGTCGCCCGCGGCCTTCATATAGATCCGTCCGCCGGTCGGACCGCCCGTCGCGGTGAAGACCGTGCCGTTAGCCATGGTGATCACGCCGGTGTTGGCTATGATCCGGATAGTATCCCCGCCGGCGTTGATGTCGCCGGCCGCGGCGAAGGTGGCGTTACGCGCAGTGGTGATCTCCACGCTGCCCGTGTCGGAGGTCACCGTGTTGTTCACCGTCGTGTCGTACGGGTCGATGTTGATGTCCGCGGACGCGCCGGTGGTGTGCAACGTGCCGTTGATCACCACGTTGTCGCCGGCGACCGTGTTGATGGTCGTGATCTTGATCACGTCGCCGTTGGGATAGGCCGCGCCGGCGCCGCCGGCCAGTACGTTCCCGTTCAGGGTGATGGTATCATCGGCCGCGATGAACACTCCGCCACCCGTGGCCGTGATGGTCGCGGCTCCGGCCGTGGTCACGCCGCCGTTTATGGCCACGATGGACACATCCCGGTCCGCCCGGATGAGGTCAGACAGGCTGACCGCCACCGTAGTGTCGGTGCTGCCAGCGGTCAGGGATACGTCCCGGGCGTCCGTGATAGGCGCGCCAGTGTGGGTGGTGATTGCGCCTCCGGAAACAACCGTCACGTTGCCGGTGCCCGTCGCCGTAGCGCCGGCCTGGACGAGACCGTAAAAGTCGGTGTTGCCGGCCGTGGTGATGCTCACGTCGCCCACCGCGTTGTTATTGCGGTTCGACTTGATCTGGTCGAAGGCGCCGGTCCCGGTCAGGGCGGTGATGGTCACGTTCTCGCCGGAGAGGATCGTCGGCGTTCCTCCGTCGTGCGAGGTTACGAGCCCGCCGGCGTAGAGGGTCAGGTCGCCCACGCCGCTCGAGTCGCTATCCGCCGTGATCAGCACCCCAGGATCGTCCACCGTGATGTTCGTGCCAGCGGTGATGTTCACATTCCCATTGGCAATCACCTTGCCGGTTACGAGCCCGTTGAGGCTGGCGTTCACGTCCACGAACGTGCCGGCCGTGATGCCCACACCCTGACCGATGGGGGCCCCTCCGCCGCCGATCGTACCGTTGATAACCACATTGCTCAGGGCCGAACCGATGGCCACGTTCCCGCTGGCCCGCATATTCTCGGTGACGTCATCCTGGCTGATGACCACCGGGCCGGAGGTGGTCAGGGCGAACAGGTTCTGGGCCGCCACCACGTTGGAGTAGATGTTCAGGTTCCGCGTGGCGTCGATCGTGATATGGTTAATGGTGGACTGCACCACATCCGTGGCCACAGCCGCGTCGGTGACGCCCAGGGTGATGTCCTGCGCGCCCTTGATGCGGACGTCTGCGGCCCGCACCGTCCCGGTGATCAGGATGCCGGTGCCGGTACCTGCGCTGGCGATGATGATGTCGCCGTCGAGGTTGCCATTACGGTCGCCGATAATATTGCCTGCGATATACGCCGCCACCTGGCCGACGGTGAGGTTCCCGCCGATGTTGATCGTGACGTCCTCGCCGGTGAGCGTGATGCCCGCCGCGTTGAGAGCCACGAGGTTCCCACCAGCCTCGATATCGATGTCGCCGATGCCGTCCACCAGATCGTTGTCGGCCGTGACGTTCGCGCCGAGGGTGATGTTCGAGCCGGCGCTCAGGGTGATGTCGTCGTCCGCGGTCAGCGTGCCCACCGCGTTCGTGGTGATAGTCGTGCCGGCGATCAGGGTGATGTTGCTGCCGAAAGCGCCCACCGCACCGTTCACCTGGATGAGCCCGTCGGCCGTGACCGTCACGTCGCCGGCGTCCGCCGTAACGGCCGCCACCGTGACGTTCTGGCCGCTGATGACCACGTCGTTGCCATTCAAGGCCGCCGTGGCCAGCACGTCGCCCGCGCCGCTGTCGTCCGAGTCCGCGGTGATAGTCAGAACGCCGCCCGTGGCCGTCACCGTGGCGGCCAGAGTCACGTTGCCGCCGGCGATGAGAGACACCGCGTCGTCCGCGGTCAACGTGGCGCCTGCGATCGTGGTGATGGTCGTACCGGCGATGAAAGTGAGGTCGCTGCCAGAGGCGCTCACCGCACCGTTCGCCAGGATGAACCCATCGGCCGAGACGGTCACGTTGCCGGCATCCGCCGTAACGGCCGCCAGCGTGACGTTCTGGCCGCTGATGACCACGTCGTTGCCATTCAAGGCCGCCGTGGCGAGCACGTCGCCCGCGCCGCTGTCGTCCGAGTCCGCGGTGATGGTCAGTACGCCGGTGTTGGCCGTCACCGTGGCCCCCAGGGTCACGTTGCCGCCGGCGGTCATGGTCACCGCGTCGGCCGCGGTGATGGTATCCCCGGCCTCGGTCACGATGTTCGTACCCGCGGTCAGCACCACGCCGCCGGTAGTGGCGTTCACTGTGTTGTTGATGTCCAGGTTCGCGCCGGTGGAGGTAATGGCCACGTCGGCGCCTTCAATGGTTCCATTCGTCTGGACCTGGCCATTGCTCACCAGGGTCAGATCATCCGTCGCGTCCACGTTGCCGTTGGTGGTGATCGAGGTGTCCGCGTTGATAATGATGTCATCGCCGGCTGTAACCGCACCCGAGTTGGTGAAGGTCCCGCTGGAGTTAACGGTCACATCGCCGCTAGTGGCTACAAGGCTGGCTACCGTAATACTCCCACCATCGATGGTCACGTCCACGCCGCTGAGCGTCTGACCTGCGGCGTTTACGGCCCCATCCGCGGCCAGGGTCAATTTGCCTGAGCCGTTGCTATTGCTGTCGGCCGTCATCCAGGCGTTGATGGCCATGCTGGCCGCGCTGGCCGTGACGTCCTCGGTGGCTTGCACCAGACCAGTGGTCGTCAAGACCCCGTCGGCCGAGATCGTCACATTGCCGGCGTCCGCCGTGACCGCCGCTACTGTGACCACCTGGCCGCTGATGACCACGTCGTTGCCGTTCAAGGGCGCCGTGACGTACACGTCGCCTATGCCGTCGTCATTCGCGTCCGAGGTAATGGTCAGAACGCCGGCGTTGGCTGTCGCCGGGGCGCTCAGGGTCACATGGCGGTCTGCGGTGATGGTGACCGCGTTGGCCCCAAAGATGGTGCCACTGGCATTGGCTATGATGTCTGTCTTCGCCGTCAGCACCACCTCGCCCACCCCGCCCGAATTGCCCGTCACTGTGTTGTTGATAGCGAGGTTCGCAGTGGTGGAGGTAAGGGCCACGTTGGCACCTTGCACGATCCCGTTGGTCTGGACCTGGCCGTCCGCGGTGATGGTCACGTCGTCGCCAGCCGTGACCGCACCCGAGTTGGTGAAGGTCCCGCTGGCGTCCACGGTCACATCACCTGCCGTGGCCGTGATCGTTCCCACAGCCACCGAGCCGCCGGTGATCGCCACGTCTTGATTGGCCGTGGTGGTGGTTACATTGACGTTGCCGCCGGCGTTGATGGTGACGTTCACGCCCGTGGCCTGGGCAATGGCGTTGGTCAGCCCGGCCACGCCGGTGGTCGAAATGACTAGGTCGCCGTCCACACCGTCGCCCGCGTGATCAGCGTTGAAGGTGCCGCCGTTCACGTTGGCCGCCAGCACGGTCACATTCTCGCCTGTGACAAACTTGGTCGCCGCCACGATCAGATTTCCAGCGCCCGAGGTGTCGCTGTCCGCGGTCAGGTAAACGCTGCCCGCGTCGTTCGAGTTGGAGTCCGCAGTCACGTTGGCGTTCAAGGCAATGTTGTTCGTAGCGGCGATGGACACGTCGCCGTCGGCCGTCACGTTCGCGCCGATGGTCACGTTCACGGGCGGGTCGATGACGATGCTGCCCTCGGCCCCGGCCGTGGCGGTCAGGACCGCGGTGGCGCCGGTGATGACGTCGCCCGTGGCCGTGATTTTAATGGCTATGCCGGCGTTGGTCGCCGCGACTATGCCGAGACCGCTCAGGGTGACGTCGTTACCGATGACCAACACCGTGCCGTCCGCGCCGTTCTGCTGAATCTGGGAGCCGGCGCCGTCCTGCACGATGTCGCCGTTCACGTTTGCAGCCACGATGCTGATCCAGCCGTTGGCCGTGATCACGTTCGCGCCGATGCGGAGCGATTCATTGCCCGCACCGCCACTGGGCCCGTCCGCGCTCAGGGTAATGCCGTCCGCGGCCTGCACCAGGGCGTTCACGTCCAGGAAATCGCTGGCGAAGAGCTCCACCAAGCCGTTGAGGGCCGTTACGGCGCCGTTTATGGTCAGCGAGCCGTCCGCCTGGAGGTTGACGTTTCCGGTACCGCCCACGCCTATGCCAGCGTCCGCTCCGCCGGCGGTGACGGTCAGGTCGTCGTCCGCAAAGACCTGGATATCGCCGTCATCCGTGTTGCCGGTGAAGGTGACCGGGGCGCCATGCTGGCTGATGATAATGATGCTGCCCCGGTTCACCGTGGTATCCACGTCCAGGATCGGCGAATCCGTCTCCAACGTAACTTCGCCCAGAGCGTCGATGGTCAGGCTCACGGCCGCGATCACGTCGGGATTCCCGTCGATATTCGACGAACTGACGAAACCGCCGGCGTCAATGACCACGGTCTGGCCGGCCGCGGCCGCGCTGATGTGACCCACCATCAAGTCATTGGTCTCGTCGATATTGACCGATCCGGTGGTGGAATTGGCGATGATGAAGTCGATGTTGGTATCGATCAGGATGCTGCCAATGGCCTCGGCATCCAACGCCCGGCCGGTGATCAGGTTGTTGTTGCCGGTAATGGCGCCGCTGACGCCGCCGTTGCCGGCGGTCAGGTTCACGTCGCCGGCCACACCGGCAGCGTCATCGTCCGCATTGATGACCCCGGGCGCGGTCTGGGTGATGTTCCGGTCGGCGGTGATGTCGATTCTACCCTGGCTGGTCTGCACCGCGCCGTTCACCAGCACGTCGCTGCCCGCCCCGCCGGCCGTCAGCGTGATGTCGCCGGCCGTGGCGTCCAAGCCTCCGGCGTCGACGGTCAGCGTACCGGCGGCCGTGGTGATGGTAATGTCGCTGCCCGTGGCCAAACCTGACACGCTCAAGGGCCCGCCGGCAGTCACCTCATTGATCTTGACCTCGCCCGCGGCAATGAAGCTGAGGCTGGTCAGGTTCGTTTCGATGGCATTGCCGGCGCCGATGCCGCCTCGAAAAGCATACAAGGCCCCAGCGGTACCGATGAGATCCACGAGCGCGTCCTCGCCCAGGTCGGTCATCTCGCCGCCGGCCGACAGGGTGATCGCGGCCCCGCCGCCGACGCCACCGCCGCTGTTGGTATTGATACTGCCGATCAGGATGTTTGCGCTGGACAAGGTATTGTCCACTTCCACCACGCCATTATTCGTGGTGATGTTCACGATGGCCAGGCTGGTTGCCTGAGGATATACGTCGGTAATGGACACGTAAGCGCCCGCATCGGTAGTCTGAATGTCCAGGGAGTTCACGTGGGTTTCTAAATCAACGTTGCTGCCCGCGCGCACATACAGCAATCCACCAGTCACCTCGGCTATGCCGTTGGGCACACCACCCAGGACTTGCTGTCCGGCCCCGCTGGCCGTCAGGGTCACGTCTCCGGTGCCGGCGTTGATCGAGAGCACGTTCATGTTGCCCACGGTCTCCGTCAGGTTGATCAACCCGCCGGCCGCGCTGCTGTCGGCCGCGACCGAGGTGGTGCTGTCGATCTCGATCGCGTTGCCCGCGGTGCCGATGGAGCCGTTGGTTGCGGTCAGGGAGATGGCCGTGCCAAGGATGTCGGCAACGCCATCAGCCCCGGATTCCAACACCGAGGTGCCGCTAATATTTACGGTCGTGCCCGCGTTGACCAGGTTCACGTTCACCACACCGCCGGCGGCTATGTTGACCAAACCGGCGGACCAGATGGCCGTGAGCGTCACGTCGTTCAGTTCGTTCAGCCAGACGTTGCCGCTGAACGGGATATTGATCGTGTTGACATTGGTGTCAATGGCCGGCCCCACGCCGCCCGCGCCGCCGATGTTGCCGGTGAAGGTCAGCTGCAGGTCGTCGCCACTGATCCTCGTGTTTTGCAATCCGTCGTCCACCAAAGTGCTGCCCGTGAGCTGGACGTCGCCTTGACCATGAGCAGCCACTATACCGGCGGTAATCTGCTGCCCGGTCGAGTTGATATTGATGTCGTTGGCGTCGAGATTGCCGCCGTTCTCCACCGTGGTCAGGGTCAAGACCCCGCCGCTCGAGGTGATGTTGATGGCCCCGCCGGCCGCGAACACGAACGCCAGGTTCGTGCCGCCGGCGGCGTTCACGTTGCTCAGGGTGATGTCGCCCGGAAGGCCGGTGGTGACCGCGCTGATCGTCGCCGCGGACACGGTCGCTTGATCCAAGGTAATGCTGCTGCCCGCGGTCATGCTCAACGCCCCGGCCGTGATCGCGCTGCCGGCGCCGTCCTGGATGTTCCGGCCAGCCCACAAGGTCGCGGTATTGCCGGCAGCCGAGACGATTCCGGCCGCTGGCAAGGTGATGTCGCTGGCCCCGCCGTTGGCCTGGATGAAGACGTTGCTCCCGGCGCCGTTGGCCGTGACGGACGTGGCCGTGACCTGACCGGCCGAGACCACGGTGATGCTATTGCCCGGGACTGCGGCGGTGGAGACGTTCAGCAGGTTGATGCCGTCGTTCGTGGCGGCGTCGTGCTCCTCGATGTTGATCGCCCCGCCGACCCCGACTGCGGTCAGGTTGGTCACGTCCAGGTCGATGTCCGTGGCTGCCCCGGCCCCGCCGGAGCCGATGGAACCACCCGCCGCATTCATGGTCAGCGCGTGGGCCGTGACGTTTATCCCGTCGATGCCGGCGGCGTCGACGAAGTTGCCGCCCGTGGCGGTCAGGACCGCGTCGCTGACCCCGCCGTTGGCGCTGACGGTGCCGATATTGAAGTTGCCGTCGCTGGTCAGGAAGATGTTGCCGTTGGCCATGGCGTTGACCGCCGTGGTCGCGGCGAACTCCACCGGGAACACCGTGCCGATGCCGGCGCCGTTGGCGATCAGGTTGAGCGTCGCCGCGGTGATGTCCGCGTTGCCGTTGGCCGCGGCAAAGCTGTCGATCTGGCCGGTCGAGGCCGGGGCCTTGCCCGCGGTCAGGTTGGCGATCCCGGTCGTGGCCACGCTGAAGTCTCTCAGGACGATGTTTTCACCGGAGAGATCCACGGTGCCCGCGCCGGCCCGGAGTTTCTCCGTGCCCGCGCCCCCGCCGACCCCGGTGAAGGTCAGGTTGCCGGCGCCATCGGCGTCCTGATCCGCGTTCAGCTGCACGTTGCCGCCAGTGCCGACGCCGGTAGAAATGACGTTGCCGGCGTTGACGTTGAGGTTGTTGCTCGCTTCCACGTCGATGGTGGCGCCGCCGGAATTGATGTCGGCGTTGATGTCCACGTTCACCGGCGCGTCGATGACCACCTTGCCGCCGACAACGAGGATGGCGCTGTCGGCGGTGTTAATGCCGTTGATCGTCAGGTCTTTGCCCTGCTGGCTGTAGAACACATCGCCGTTGTCCGTAACAAAATGGACGGTCGCGTTGTCCCGAGGCTGGTTGAAGAGATAAATCCCGCCACCGGCGAGGAATTGCGAGGTGTTGGCATTGATATTCAGCGCATCCACCTCGATGGGATCGATGGCTTCGCCGATCGCGTTCGCGGTGAGTATCAAGTTATGCGCCATGGAAATCTTCTGAGTGCCATCGTCGTCATAGTCGACGATATTCCCGGCATTGGCTGTCAGCCTCACATCGTTCTCATAAACATGAGGCGTGGAGTTGGCGTTGATGTTTCCGATCAGGCGGATGTCGCCGCCGGTCGTTCTGGCGTAGAAGCCGGTATTGCCGCCCGCGCCGTCACCGTTGCCGTTGAAGTCGATGATGGCATTGTTAATCTGGATGTTGCCGGTGACGCTGCCCGGTATGGCGCCCAGAGCGCCATCGCCGATGTCCACGCCGCCGTCCACCTCGATATAGCTCGGGTCGCCCCCCATGGTGACGTTAACGGCGTTCTGGATGATCAGGTTGCCGGGTGACCCTATGCCTTCGTATACCTTGATCAAAGCACCGTCGTCGATGATGACGTTATAGGGCAGGCCCGGGTCCAGGGTCAGCGTCCCGCTGCCGGTCAGTCCGGTCGCATAAACATGAATGTCGCCCGGCTTCGCCTCGAAGGTGATCGTGCTCAACTGCCGCACAATCACGCTGCCGAGGATGTCCACACTGCCCCGGATGTTCAGGGCGCCCGTGATCGGGTCGGTCACCAGGGTATAGGCGCTCAGACCGGCGTCGCTGTTAATGGTTATGTGCCCCGCGTTGGGTCCGGGGAGTCCACCGCCGCCCTCATCGTCATTGTCATTGTTGTCCACGGTCAGATGGGAGCCGGGGCCGATGGCCGCGACACTGACAGCATGGGCGGCTACCGTGTCGCCGAAAGTAACGGTCCGAGGCGTAGACGGCGCACCGATGCTTATAATCAGGTCGCCATTCCCGCCGCCGCCGTTGGTCTTCATATCCAAGGTATGGTCAGCCAGTGAACCGAGGTTGATGTCCCCATCCTGTACGTCGATGTCCATCGAGGTGCCGGCGATGACCGAAGTGTTAGTGGTGACGGCCGCATCCAGGCCACTGCCCACGCCGTTCACGTTGATCTCGATCAGGCCGGTGAAGGTTTGGACAATGTTTTCGAGCACGGTCAGGCCGTTCGTCGTCAGGTGGAGATCGTTCGTGGCCGTCAGCGAGTTGCCGTCGAAATCGAGGTCAATGGCCCGGAGGTCGTCGACGTCCGTAACCCGTAGATTGCTGCCCACGCCGGTGATCGCCGCGTCGATATCGTTCGCGTCTATGTAAACCGTTTCACTGTTGTCGGACTTCAGCATGAATTTGTTGGCGATGATGTTGATCTCTGTGCCCGCCCACACGTCGCCGAGAGGCGCTTCTAGCCGCAGCGTGCCGTTATGTACATTCAGGTCCTCGCCGGCCACCTGAGTGTCGCCGCCGTTCGGAATGGTCACGTTGCCGTTCGTGGCGATCAAGGCCACGTTGTCGTTGCCGTCGATGTTCCAGCTAGCCGGCGTAGGCACCGTAATGGAAGCGTTGTTGCGCACCCACATCGAGGCGTCTAGGCCTAATGCGGGCGTGAAGGCTACGTTCACGCCCAGAGTCAACAGAGCCCCGGAATTGTTGTCAATGGCGATTTCGCCGCCGGCCGCCGTAACCACTGCATCCAGGTTCTGGATCGTGGTCTCGATGGCGTTGCCGAGGGGGTCCGTGGCCAGGCGCGAGATTCGGGGATCGGTACCCGGAACTTCCGGGTTCTCGACCACGTCGTCGCCCTTCACGCGGCCGATCAGGTCCACCGCGGTCAAGGTCACCACGGCGGTGGCGTTGTTGGCCACGATGTCGACGTTCGTGTCGCCGCCGTCCAGGATGCCCATGCTCGTGGACGTGACTCTGACCGCATTGGCCGTGTTGTTCGTCGTCGTCAGGCCGGTCAGGATGACATCCTCGTCCGCCTGCATGAAGATCGTGCCGGACCCGGAGTTGATCGTGGCTTGGTCGGCCATGGTGATCTTGCCGCCCGTTCCGCCACCGCTGCCGTCGAAGTCGGCGTGCACGTCGACGTTGCCGTTGTTCGAAGAAACGTGCGCATTGGCCGCGAAGGTAACATCATCGTTGGCGTGCAGCCTGATAAATCCGCCGTGCGTGGTCACGCTCTGGTTGATGTTGATGGAACTCGACCCGAGCCAATCGGCTCGGATGACGATCTGCTCGGCTCCGGCCACGTCCGCGTCCGCCTCCACCGCGCCGTCGATGGTCACGGTGTCGTCCTCGATCAACACCCGGCCGTTGGCCCTCATGGCGTGGGTCTCCACCGTGGCCGTTTTAATGGTATTGCCGATGACGATGTCGTTGCCGATGGCCGCGCTGTTGCCGACCGTGCCCTCGAGGTCCACACTTGTACCCGCATTCAGTATCACACGGTGGCCGGCCAGCATGTCAGCGCCCAGAATTTGCAAGAGCGTGCCGGCGGTAGCCGTGGCCCTGATATCGTTCCCGGCCGAGACGGTGTCGTTCAGGGTGACGTTGTTCAAGGCCACGATGTTAATATTGCCTGTGGCGGTCATGCCAGCGGAGATGGTCACGTTGACCGGATCATCGATGGAGATATTGAGCCCGGGTATGGAATTGGCCACGCCCGTGGCGGTCAGGGTGCCGTCGACATACACGTTGCCGCCGGCGGTGAGCTTGATGGCGTTGCCGACGAAATTATTGGCCTCGGCCCAGATAATGCCCGAATGGATGTCGCCCACGGCGGTCATGCGCACGCCGCCGCCCGTGGACCTGATCGTTCCGGCGGAGTGGTTAATCTCCCCGCTGGCATTGTAGTCCTGGTCGCCGCTGAGGGTTATAGCGTTGCTGGTGAAGACGTCGTTCTGAATGAAGATGTCCTTGCCGCTGACCGTCACCGCGCCCAAAGCATTCAAGAAGCCTATGGGGTTGCCGATGGTCACGTCGGCATTGCTTCCACCGCCATCCGCGGTGCTGTCAATGGTCAGGCTGAAGTCCCCGGCCGCCAGGCCGTCCACGTATCCACCCAAGCTCACAGTGCCGGCGCCCGTGGCACCCCCAGCCCAGTCGGTGTCCAATCGCGTGTTCGCGTGCAGGGAAATGATCGAGGCGTTGCTGAAATCAATGCCGCCGCCGCCGTCCGTGTTCACCACGGCCGTGAGACTGCCGTCTGAATCGTAGATGTGCAGCGTGCCGTTCAAGCCCGTGCCGCGCGTGTCCACGGTCAGGCTGGCCAGAGGCGTGGTCGCGCCCATGTCGCCGATATACACGTTGCCGGCATTGACGCTCGAGCCCGCCCCGGAGGTGGTCAGGGTCAGGGCCGCCGGACCGTCCGTGATCAAGTTCCTGACGTCGATCGCGCCCGAATTCAACCCCGAGTGGGAGGCGTTCGTGTCGATGACCAGCGAGGTGCTCGGCAGGGTCATATGTCCCAGGATGGTCACCGTGGGCGTGCTCTGCGAGCCGGCCACACCGTCCACCTGGATCACGGCGTTGGGCCGCACGTCGAAGCTGAGCGTTCCCGCCGTGGCGCCGGTGTTGGTCGTGGACATGTCGATGCTGACCGTGTCGAAGTAGTCGCCCCCGTCGTTGGCGGTGATGGAACCGAGGATGACGTTTCCGCCGGCATTGGCTGCATTGGCGACGTTAGCGCCATTAAAGCTGGTGTTGATCACCAGGGTCGAGCCGGACGCCGCGGGAACGATGTTCGAATTGCCCACGTCGAACAGACCGCCGGCCGTACCGTTCACGGCGCTGGACACGTCAATGGTCGTTCCGGCAATCACGTCGCCGTAGAAGGCCGAGCCGTTATTCACGCGGAACATGGCCGGGATGCCGCCGGACGGGTTCATTTGGATGTTTTGAGTAATGTACACGGTTCCGGTGTTCGCGTCGCTGGACCCGAAGGTATAAAGGTCCAGGACCCGCATCCAGTTCCAGTCGTCGTTTACCGGCCCGAGGTGGATGTCACCGCCAATGGTGCCGGCCGAGGTGTCGATGACCAGATACCCGCCCGCGACCGAGCTGGTAATCGTCACGGCGCTCAGATCCACGGTGCCGGCCGAGGCCGCGCCGCTTGCCGTATCGATCGTACGCGTGGCACCAGCATCCACCACCAGGTCTCCGCCGCCGGTCATCGTCACGTAGCCGCCGTCTGTGGACAGGTTGGCCGCCAGCGTGGTGTTTGTGGCGGAACTGCCGGTGATGCGGATTTCCTTGCCTTGCGCGCCGCCGGCCGCGGTGGTGATGTCGTCGTTGATGATCACGGCCGCCCCGTTGTTGGCAATGATGTCCAGGTTCGAGCCGAAGTTGAACGTGCCGGCTCCTGTCAGGTCAAAGGTGATGGTCCCGGTCTGGAGGTTTCGGCCAAGATATACATTGGCAAAATCCGTCCCGATAAAGCCGACCGAGGCGTCGGACATGTCCAGAGCGCCGCTCGAGACGCTGCCCAGGTTGATGGCCGTGCCGACCGTCGCCCCCTGAATGGTCAGATTACCGCCGTTGGAATGCACCAGGGCGCCGAAGACCACGTCGTTGGCCGACTCGAGGAAGATATTGTGGGTCTGGGCATCGGCCCCGCCGGTGAAGACGATGCCATGGCCCGCGCCGTCATCCCCGTTGGTCAGGATATGGATGTCGGCCGTGGTGAGGATCGCGCCCGTGGCCGTGAAGCTGTCCACCGGGTTGGTCGTGGTGATCCCGTTCGAGGTGATGGTCGAGCCGAAGCTCACGTCGTCTGCGTTGGTGATGGTGATCAGACCCAAGAAGGGGCTGAGGTTGCCCGCCGCGCCGGTCACGGTCACGTCTCTGAGAGGGGCATTGATCGTGAGAGTGCGGGCGGTGCCATCCGAATTCACCGAGGAACTGAAACCCACGGTGCCGGCATCTCCGCCGCCGTTATCACTGGTATCGATGGTGGTGTTCTGGTACAGGGTGGCCGGGCCGTTTATGGCCACGTTGCCGTCGTTGGCGCCAGCGTCTTCACCGGTGAAGATCGAACCGTTGATGTTGATCGCCCCGCCGGTCGCGGTAAAAGCGTTGATCCGGTCCGCGGCCACGTCCGTGCCGATGGTCTGGAAGGTGACCGTTCCGGCCCCGGCGTTCAGGGTCAGGTCCCAGCCCGCGCCGAGCGTGTCGCCGGTAACATCGTCCACGTCGATGAACGTGAGGGCTCCGCCCACGCCGGCGCCGCCGGTCTTGATGGTCGTGTCTTGCTTGATCGTGGCCGTGCCGCCGGTGACGATGTAGTTGCTAGCCGAGTTCGTGCTGGATGTGGTCAGATCGCCGCGCAGGGTAATGCCCCCGCTGCCGCTGATCGTGATGGAGAGAATCTCGTTCGCGCTGCCGATGGCGCCCACGTCCACCGTGTTCGTGGTCCCGGTGTTGGCGTTCAGGGTCACGGTTTCGTCGCTGTTGCCGCGAATCCCGGCCTGGGCCGAAATGGCCCCGCCGTTCGAGTTCACCGTCAGGTCGCTGCCGTTGCCCAGCGAGATCGTAGCCGTATTGAAGCTGATGGCGTCATCGTGGCTGGTAAAAGTCGTGGGGGCGCCGGCGTTCATGAGGAAATTCTGACCGCCCGTGGCCGTGTAGGTCTGCTGGCGGGCGTTGTAGTTCGGGCCATCGAAGGTGATGCTGGCCGTGGCCGCGTTGCCGATGGTCGTCGCGCCGGTCACACCCACGCCGGCCAGCAGCGTACCCGTGCCGAGTCCAAATAGGCTGATGTTGCCCGCGCCCGCGGCATTGTTCACGGTGAGGCTCGAAAGGGCCGACGAATTGCCAACCAGGTCGCTAAAGAACACATCCGCCGCGGCGCTCTGAACGTTCAGCGTCCTGGCCCCGCCCGTGGAATTGACCTGATCGCTAAAGGTAATATCGTCGCCGGCGACGCCGCCGCCGGTCACGGCCACATTGGCGTTCAACAACACCGGGCCCGTGAAAGTGATGGGATCTCCGCCGTCCCCGTTCACGACTTGGTACGTCGTGCCGTTTAACTCGGTGAACGTCACCCCCGTGATGTCAATACCCACGTTCACCCCGGTCGAGCCATCATTCTCGATGTTGGCCACGTTGACCTGGTTGCCGCTGATGGTCAAGCCGCCCAGGTCGTTCCCCGCCGTCCCGCCCACATCGCCGGTGATGGTCACGTTCGCGTTGCCGGCCCCGCTCGTGGCATCCAGGATGAGCTGATCCGTGCCGGCCGCGTTGGCGTCGGCCACGGTGCCGTTGATCATGATCGTACCGGCCGCCGAAGCCCCGCCATTGGTGGTGTCAATGGTGATGGGCGTGGCGCCCACCAGCACGTTGTCCTCGATATCCACCGCGCCGCCGGCCGTGGTGATGTTCGCATTCAAGTTCGTGGTGCCGTGGGAGCCATGCACGGTCACGCCGTGGCCCGCGCCGGCCATGACGATGTTGTCCCACACGGTAAAGTCCGCGCTGAGCGTGTTCGCGTAAACCACCAGATTGGTATTGCTCAGGTTCAGGTCGCCTTCACCGGCCGAGGTGTCCACTTCCACAGCGCCGCTCTGCCCGGTCGCGTAGCCGATGACCAAGTTGGTGAAGCTGTTCTGCACGGTCTGAAGTTCCGCTTCGGTCAGGTTCAGCGTGTTCCCGGAGTCCGTGCCCAGGCCGATGGTCGTGGTGTCCGCCGCGCCTCGGAACGTGGCGTTCGTGCCGCCGCCAGTGGACAGAAGCGTGGCCCCGCCGTTGATGGCGATGTCGTCCGAGCTGAAGGTCAAGTTGCCGCCGTTGGCGTCTATGGCCACAGCCGCCGAAACGAGAATCTGGGTGGTGCCAAATACGTTAATCCCCACGGCATCGACGGCCGCCTGGAAGTCGATCTGATCGCCGGTCACGTTCAACGCGCCGATAGGCCCGTTGGCAGCCACGCCCACCGTGTTGGTGAAGGTCACGTCCCCGTCGCCGGCCACGATGGTCAGGCTCGTGTTACTGCCGGCCGCGTCCACGACCGTGCCCAGGCTTACGTTCTGGTCCGTGCCCGCCGCATCCGTGTCGAGGGTGATCGTGCCAGCGGGTTTGTCCAGGACGATGTTGCCGCCCGTGGCGCTCAGCAGCATTTGACCCGCATTGAAGGGCGCCTCTGTTTCGCCGTCCGTTTTGAGATCGCCGGTGATGGTCAAATTGCCGGCCCTGGTGGTCAAAGACAGACCCAAGGTGCCGTTGCCCGCGCCGTCGCCCACCGTGGTGGCGCCGATGGTCAGCGAGCGGGAATCGATGACCAAGTGGTCGAGCGAGTTCATGATCACGTCGGAAATGTCCACGATGCCTTTCGTGCCGCCGCTGGCGTCGCCCGCGATCAGCTTCAATCCGTCTTCCCAATCCGTGAGACTCTTCCAGGTTCCGCCGCCAAGCAGGGTGATGTTGCCGGCATTACCCGCGCCGCCGTCCTCGGTGTTCAAAGTGCGGCTGCCCGCGCCGCCGCCGGCCGGGTTGAATTGAACCGTGCTGCTGGCGTTGACTCGAATAGCGCCGGTGTTTACGCCCCCGCCGCCGCCGGCCGTGGTCATATCACCATTTAAATTGACCGTGCCGCTGATGGGGTTGGTAAAGCCCAGGTCGATCGTGGCGTTGTTGGCATTCTGGCCGCCCGTACCCGTGGTGGTGATCCCAGTCAATGTCACGGCCGCGCCGCGGTTGATCTGGAACAACGTCAAGGGTGCGTTCCCGCCCGCCGCGCCGCTCATGACGATGTTGCCGGCGGCTCCGGCGTCCAGGATCAGCTTCTGGCCGCCTTCCACGATGTTCGAGAAGCTGATGTTGTCCCCGGCCCCGCCCGCGCCGGTGACGGTCACATCCGCGCCCAGGAGGACGTCGCCGGTGAAGGAGATGACGTCCGCGCCGCCCGTGCCTGTGCTGGTGATGGTCGTACCGAGAAGGTGAATGTCGTTCCCGCCGAACGCATTGTTACTGCCGGTGATCTGAATGCTGCCGTCAATGGCGGTCACGTTACGGAGGTTCACCTGGCCGGTGCCCGCGTTCACGGTGAAGGCCCCCAGGTTACTTACATTGGCCGCGGCTTGGAAATCCACCGTGGCAGGGATGGCCGAGGTGTTGATACTCAGCGTCTCGGTGCCGGCGCCGAAGCCGGTGACCGTATTCTGGAAGGTCACGGGGCCGTTATCGGTGATGATCTGGGTGGCTGCGCCGCGCACGTCCACCGTATTCGTGAAGGTGAAGCCGTCCACGTCGTGGTAAGCCTGGCCGCGCAGACTGGTCGGGGCCGGGAAGCTGACACCCGAACCGGCCGTAATGCCCGTGACACCTGGGATCGTGCCGATGTCGCCGATGACGATGGCGGCCGCGTTGGTGAAAGTCAGGCCGTCCATGGTGGTGAACCCACCGATGACGTGGACCGTGGATGTATTAGAGTTATAAGCCAGGGTGGCCGTGCCGCCGGTGCCGGCATCAATGGTCAAAGTGTCAGTCGGCCCGCCGAGCCCATCGATGTTGCCGGCGATGGTCACGTTACCGCCGGTAGCCGGCCCGGTCGTATCGAGGGCCCTCGCGCCATCGACGACCACGGAATCCATAATAAGGATATTGCCGCCGTTCGTGGTGACATCCGCCGAAAGCGTGGTGGTGGCGCCTGAGCCATTGATGACGAAATGATCGCCGAGGGCCCCGATAGTCACCAAGCCGGCAATATCCGTGTTGCCTGCCTGGGTCCGAATAAATAGGCCGGTGTTGTTCAGCGTCAGGGCATTCACGGTCACCAGGCCGGACTGGGTATTGTTGAAGCCGATGACAATGTCCCTGAAGTCGGCCCCCACCAGGTTCAGGTCGGCCTGGAAAAGCTGAAGGGTCCCGGCGCCGCCGGCCAGGCCGATGCTATCGCCGGCCGCCTCCCCCATAAAAATCGCGTCCGCGGTGTTGACCGAGCCGGTCGAAATCAGGCTGGCACCAGCGTTCAGGAGGATATTGTCCGAGGCGAAGCTCAGGTTCCCGCTGTTGGCGTCCAGGGTGACGGCCGCAACGTTGATGGTTCCCGAATTTTGGGTGGCGGCCGTGATGCCCGTGGCCGTCACGTCTTGGTTAAACCAAATATCATTCCCGATGATGGACAGGAGGCCCAGGGGGACGATCCCGCCGACCACCGCGTTCAAAAACACGTCCGCGTCGCCGGACAGAATGGTCAAGCCCTGGACGCCGGAACTTAGGGCGTTGATCGTATTATTAATGGTTACGTCGGCGTCGGTGAGGCCGTCGGTGCGCAGCGTCACGCTCGTGTTGAGCTGGGTGACGTTGCCCAGGGTGATGGTGCCGGCGTTGCTGGTGCCGTTATCGGTCGTGTCGATGCTGCCGCCGAGCTGGATAAGGCCGGTGCTGTTCAGGTTGACCGCGCCGGCGTTTTTCGTGGTGATCGAGCCGGTGGTGACGATGCCCGAGGCGGTGAGTAGCACGTCGTTGATGCCCGTGGCCCCGCCGGAGTTGTCGCCGATCTGCCCGACCGTGACCTGGCCGGTCCCGGCGGCGATGGTCACGTCGGCCGGCGAGCCGGCATTGCCGTTGATACCCGCGGTGACGACGTTGCCGTTATTGGAATTGATGTTCAGGTCCGTTCCGGCGGCCAGACTTATCGTGCCGGTGCTGAACTGGATCAGGTCGTTGCTCGAGGTGAAGGTCACGGGCGCGCCGGCGGTCATGGAGAAGAGGTTTCCGGCCGCGTACGTCTGCTGGTTGGCGTTGTAGGTGGTGCCGCTGAAGACCAAATTATGAGTCGCCGTGAGGGACGTGTTGCCGGTCACGCCGGCGCCGCCGTCGCCGATGTTGTTCAAGTTCACGTCAAAGCCGCTGGCGGTCAGAGACGACAGGGCCGGACCACCGATGGCGCCGGTGAACGTAGCGTTGCCCGTGCCGGCGGTTACGCTCAACTGGAAGCCGCCGCTCACGGTGCTATCGAACTGAATATTCCCAGCGCCGGCGCCGCTGCCGACGTTGGCATTATTGGTCATGGTCACCGCATCGCGGAAGCGAATGGCCGCGGCATTGGTGCCCACGTCCGCGCCCAGGTTGATGCCCGCGTTGCCCTGAATATCCACGGCCCCGGCGTTGACAATGACTCCGCCCAGGGTCACCGTATTCGTGGCGCCGATGTTCACCGGCCCGCCATTCGTGGTGATGACCCCGCTGGCCGCACTGACAAAATTGTGGCCCAACAGCACGCCGGCGGGCACACCCGCGGTGAAGCCGCCGCCATTGAGCGAGATCACACCGTTGAGGTTGACGTCATGGACTGCCTTGAAGGTGACCCCGCCCGAGCCGAGGTTGGCGATGGTCTGGCCGAGGGTGACCGTGATGTCATTATCCGCGTCCAGGGTCAGGCCGTGGGCGCTGTTCCACAAAAAGCCATTCTGCACGGTAATGTCGCCAAGATCGACCCCGGCGGCGTGTGTGTCAACGGTCACGTTATTCAAGCCGAGGTTGGTCACCAGGGTGCCCGTGTTGACATTATTTGCAGAATCGGGATTCAAGCTGATGGTCATGTTTGTGGGGTCGAGCAGGAGGGAGCCGGTCTGGCCGTTGGGCGCGGTGGTATCCACCAGGCCGCTAAAGGTCAGGGACTTGCCCGAAACCTCGACAAAGCCGCCGTTGCCGGCCGCGCTGCCGCCGCGGGCCGAGATTTTGCCGTTAAACTGGGTGGCCTGGTTCGACCAGACCACGACATTGCCGCCGTCACCGGCGGTCTTGGCGTCGGCCTTGAGCTCGGCGCCGGCCCCGACATAGGTAGCCGTGGCGTTCTGCACCGTGGGATCGGCGCCCTGGAAGCCGCCGCCCACCAGGACCTTGCCGCCGCCGGCCTGGCCCGAAGCGTCCGCCGCGCCGGCCACGACCACGTAGTCGCCCGTGATCTTGATGACGCCGCCCTTTTCGCCGGCCGCGTCGCCGGTGGCCGTGAGCTGGCCGGAGTTCTTGACAGTGCCTTCGTCCCCGCCCGCGAGAATGATCTCGCCGTTCTTCTGCTGGACGGTCTTGGCCTCGATGACGCCCTCGTTGTTGACCACGCTGTCCACGATGGCGGCCGCCGCCTTGGCGGTCAGCGTGACCCGGCCGCCGTCAGCCTTGATCCGGCCCGCGTTCAGAACGGCGGAGGTCATGGCCGCTCCGTCCGGACCCGTGATCTTGGCCGCCGTCTTCTCGTTCACGGCAAAGCTGAGGAAGCCGTCGCCGTCGAAATCGACGGTCATCGCCCGGCCCGAGGCCAGCACAACCTGGCCCATGTTCGCCTCGATATTGCCCTTGTTGACCACCGAGGCGCCGGCCAGCACCGCGTAGCCGCCGTTCTTCATCACGAGGTTGCCCTCGTTGATGACAAAGCCCCCGGCGCCTTCCTGCTTCAGCGTGTAGCGGCCGGCAAAGAAGTCGTCCTCACCCATGACGAGGCTGGTGGCCAGGAAGCCCGCCGTATTCACCTGGGCATGGCTGCCGATCAGCACGCCGCTGGGGTTCATCACCCAGACCTGGCCGTTGGCGACCAGTTGGCCCAGGATGCTGGAATAATCCCCCCCGGTCACCCGCTGCAGGAAGATCGAGCTCGAAGAGGGCTGGTTGTAGCGATGCAGCTCGTCAACGGCGATATTGTAGCTCGGGACCTTGTTATACACCTTCTGCGCCGTCTGGTTGTACGTCGTGGTCTTGCCGTCCGTCACCTGCGTAAAGCCGCTGCCGGCCATGGCCGCGGAAGGAAGACCAAACAACACCAAGGCGCCGCCCAGGCCGATCCCCAAGCTCTGCAGCCGTTGCAGGCTGCGATCGAGCGAATAAGCGCCGCTGACCTTCTGCAACTGCCTATCCCTCTTCAACTGAGCCCTTCGAATCTGTCTGCTCAAACTGGCCATGTCATAACCTCCTAAAGTGTGAGGACACAACTATATGGTGCGAAACTGGTAACCTTTGTCGTCTTGTTTCTCGACGTCACGCGCCCTCTCGAGAAACGATGAACCGGATTGACTGCTTTCGTCGCTGCTTAAGGTTTTAAACATCATCACATCGAAAACCCCTGGCCGCCCCGCGCCTGCCGGCCCGAACGCCGCCCCCTCACTTAAGCGGGAAAGCCGCGTCCCGATGCCGCTCGGCCCAGACCGAGGGGAAAGCATGCATCAATAGGAAAAGACCAACTGAAAATACCATACGCCCCTGCTGTTCACGTCGTCATCCAGGGGTCGCGTCCCGCCGATGGTCTTGGCCCAGTCCAACTGGAACTTTAGATAAGGCGCCACGGCCACACGAACTCCGAAGCCCCCGCCCATGATCGTCCTGTCCTTCAGGTCCACCTCGCCCGGCAGGGGCTCGTTGATCAACGCCCGACCGAAATCGGAGAAGGCGGCCAGTTGCAGCGTGAGCTGGTCCGTGTTCACGATCGGCACCCGAAGTTCGAAGGTGCCATAGTAACCCCGGTCCCCGCTGTACTCTCCCTGGCTATACCCGCGTACAGTGCCCGCGCCGCCGATGTGGAGCTCTTCCGAGGAAGGCAGCCGGCCCGTGGCATACTGGCCGGTGCCGGAAGCTATGCCCAAAAGCCCGTAAGGCAGCCGCTGAAGCCGCGTAATGCTGCCGACAAACGAGGTGTAGGTGATGTCCGTCTTCAAGCGGATGAAATCCGGATAGTCGGGCATCTGACCATCCAATATCTGGGCGAACCCTTGGTAGGCCCTCAGGTCGATCGTGGTAGACCCGCCCTCCAGCACGCTGTCCACCGACTGAAACGTCGTACCGAGATTGGCCACGCGGACGTGATCCTTGTTCACTGTCTCGTTAAAAATGTCCTGGCGGACGTTCTTGGCTTCGAATCCGGCGCTTGCCCACCAGTTAAAGTTGCGGCTGCGGACAAAAGGATGACTGTACCAGAAGCCGGCGGACTCGGAAGCCCCCCCGGCGTCGAGGTTCGACAAGCCATCCCCGATAGTGTACTTCATGGAGGAGTAAAAGACGCCCAGGCGGTTGCCGGTGTAGCCGATGGGGACGGTGTATTCCAGCCGGCCGTAGTATACGCCGGCGTCCTCGGACCCCACACCGAGCGTTCCCTGAAAATGCAGGTTGTCGGCGCGCCGGGTCAGATTTTGCAGATCAAACGAGGCCCCCAGTCTGGTCTTGCCCGTATAATCACTGCCGAAGTTGTTCAAGTCCAGGCTGAATTTCAGGAAGTAATCCTCTTTGACGTCCAACACCAAGTCGGTCGTGCCGGGCTTCTCGCCGGGCTTCAGCGTGGCCTTGACCGTCAGGCCGGGATAGTCCATCAGCAGCATCAGGGCCCGTTCCACGTCGGCCGTGCGCACCGCCCCCTCGCCGCGGATGATCTTGAGGGTGTTGCGAATCATCTCCCGGCTGTAACGCTGGTTCCCCCGGACAATGATCTCGCCAAGCTCCCCTTCCCGAATCTTCATGACCACGGACTTCTTGATGGTCTGCGGCGGATAATAGGCCCGACTCAGAAAGTAGCCCTGTTCCTTGTAATAGGCCGTCACCTTGTCGGCGATCTCCATGAGGGTGTTGACCTCGATGGTTTTGCCCAGGTAGGGGCTGACCAGGGAGCGCAGGGTCTCCTCGGAGATCACCCGGTTCCCCTCGAAGACGATCTCCTCGAGCTGGAACTTCATGCCCTCGGCACCCTTGAACTGCTTCCCTTGCTCGTCCTCAAAGACGATCTGAGGGAGCTGCGTCACCTTGGGCAGTTCCTTCTGCTCCACGGACGACTGGACCGCTCCGGGCTTGGCCCGGTCAGGCACGGGGTCTGCCGCCCATAGCGTCGTACAGAATGCCACGAGAAGAACCACCAGAACGACCTGACTCAATAACCCCGCTTTAGCTATTAGTCTCTTCACCGCGCCCTCCTTGAGTGGTAAACCTGTTTCTCTCCGCCGTCGGGTTATGGCAAAAGGATTCTGGGCCACACCTTCACCCAAGGCGGAACACCTGGGTTCCTCTTCATGACCCCTACCTTCAACCTTAAACGCTCTTTATCCGGTTTTAAAGCCGCTACGAACACTCCCGTACCGTTGAGGCTACTGGGTTCCTTCGTCGCCATGTAACTGTTGTATCGGTTCTAACACCGTTTTAGGGGGTTGTCAATAAAAAATGCTTGTCCGGCAAACATTAGACCGGCACGGCAGCCCGCGTTCCCCTTTGACCCGGACCAGAATCGGGTCCCTCTGTCCACATTCAAGATAACCTATTAAAATAAAATGAAAAATAAAGAGGCCTCCAGAGGTCGCCCCCTCGCCTCAGGCCTATTGATCCGCCGGCCCTGGACCTGCCCGCGCTATTTTTCAGAGTTTTTCTCAGACTTTTTCTCATACTCTTTCTCATACTCTTTCTCATACTCATGACCTACCCGGCCCACAAAGGGGTCAAAAGCCTTTTCCCGTGATTTAATCGGGAACGGGACCTTCATCAACCCAGAATTTCGTTTGATCGAGGGCGCATGTTCTCAAACGCTTCCTGACCCCTTTTCCTTGACGGATCGACCGACCCCCAAATAACGGGATTGGACCCGCCCCCTCCTCAGGCTAAAAAACCCGGACGCGCACGAAAGCCTTGACTTTTTGCCAAAAAAGACAGAGAATTGGCCGCGTTTCATCTCTAGCCTGCACAAGGCGGAATCAAAAAAGCGTTCGAAAGTTCGAAGAGCTATGAATGACACCTCGCACCCGAAGAATCCTTTCCTGGTCACCCCGTTCCGTATTGGAAGCCGGCCGTCCCTGGATGAAACAAAAGTTGAGGAACAGCCGTCTTCCGACCAAAACCAGGTTGTCGTTCCGAGGGAAACTTTTGAAAAATGGCAGGAAATCCTTGAAGCTGCCAAACAGCTCAAAACCCGGTACGACAGGCTGCGCTCTGCTTTTCAAAGGCTTGCCGACCGATTGCGGGCGCGCGAGGAAAAGACCCAGGGCCGCGATCGACGACTCGACGCCGAACGGCTCCTCTTTCTCGTCGGCCAGCTCAAACGCGCCGGTTGGAGGCCGAAGAGCCGCCGCCTAGCGCTTCTGGCCGAGATGGAAACCTTGCTGACAGAGGTCCTGAACGCCCACCGGCAGGCCGGCAGAGACCCCGAATCCCCTCCCGTGAAAACCGAATGAACATCAAGTGCCCGAAATGCGGACGCGACGTCATCGTGACCCCGGAGCCCGCCGGCTTCCGCTGCCCCGAGTGCAACACCCTTCTTATGGAGGAGGAGACCGGAGAGGGTTTTCTCCTCGTCGGCGTCAAAAAGGAACCCGAACCGGATCGAAAACGCACCCTGCTGGTTCACGATCCGATCCTGGAAGATTATGCCAAGTGGCAGCTCGGCGCGATCTTCGGCATCCTCCTCGGCCTCTTTCTGGCCCTCATGGTCGTCACCCCGCTCCTCAAACAAGCCCTCACCCCCCGCCCGTTCGCACCCCGCGGCCCTTCCGAATGGCTCTGGGTCGGGCTGTGGTGCGGGCTTTCCGTCCTGCTCGTGGTGGGCGGGCTGGTCGTTTTTTTTAAAGCCCGAGCGTCCAGCCGGGACTATGAACACCAGTTCGACGAGGAACCGCCGTTTCCGGAAACGCGGTAGGAATCCCAGGCCAAGGCCGCCACAGGCCGGTTGAACAAAGAAGGCAGGTCTCCCCAAGGCAATGAGAAAAAAACAAGACTTCGACTGGCAGGAAAATAACGCCCGTCTCGTAGCCCTGATCCAGGAGCGAAAGATCGACGAAGCCCTCGCGCTGGGCCAGGAGATGGTCGATTACGTGGACAAGATGTACCGGAAGGACCACCCGGAAAAGGCCACCACCTACAACAATATGGGCATGGTCTTTCTGCTGGCCCGAGACTACGGCCTGGCCGAAACCTGTTTTCAAGAGGCCCTGGCCATGCGGCGGCGCATTTTCGGCCGCGAGCATAACGAGGTGGCGGTCATCCTCCTCAATCTGGTCCAGCTCTACAAGGTGCAGGCC
>Ga0315282_10002320_pt1 | contig 35249 bp, 32 predicted proteins | sample YL17G07_20_MG_FD_203693 | JGI IMG/M metagenome (GOLD analysis project Ga0315282, IMG submission 203693) | Sediment microbial communities from Yellowstone Lake, YNP, Wyoming, USA - YL17G07_20 | ecosystem: Environmental > Aquatic > Freshwater > Lake > Sediment | place: USA: Wyoming | collected...
CAAGTTCGGCATGACATGGTTTGTGTCAGGCCTGACCTTGTTTTCCCACCTGCAGTTGATTCTGAGGAAGAATCACCCTATCATTGCTTGCCCTGACGCCTATCGGTATTGATTGTCGAGGCTGTGCAAAAAGGTCGATCGACGCGATGTGCAAGTTCGAGATTTGAGGAATTCAGGCCGTTTTCGCAATACCAACGTGGGCGAGAAGGGTTCTCGCCCTACATTTTGCACAGCCTCCCAGAGCCGAGCCGAGTTCTGGATTCCCGCTTCCGCGGGAATGACAGGGTATTCTCTGTCACCCCGAACTTGCCTGCCCCGATGTCCTTTGTCGGGGTTTCGGGGTCTGGATAGATGCCGAACTCCCGCCTCTTAGGGATCCCGCTGGGTGGCGGGATCCGGAAAGCGGGACGAGTTCGGTATGACTTAGGAGAAAGACATGTCCCCAGGGAAGAAACCATCAACCACAAGAGCAAACCAAATCCGGAGACTCGAGGCGCTCATCAACGCGTCGAAGATCCTCAATTCGACGCTCGATCTGGATAAGCTCCTGAAGATCATCCTGGAGCTCGCGACGACAAATCTCAAAGCGGCCCGCGGCACCATCTACCTCATCGACGAGGAGACGAACGAGCTCTGGTCCAAGGTGCTGAAGGGAAAGGAGCTTGTGAGGATCCGTCTGCCCATCGGGACCGGCATCGCGGGGCATGTGGCGAAGACAGGCAAAACGGTCAACTTGAGAAACGCGTGGAAGGACAAGCGGTTTTTCTCGGGGTTTGACCTGCGAACGGGGTTCCTGACCAAGACGATGCTCTGCATGCCGATGCGCGATAGGAAAGGCAAGATCATCGGCGTTTTTCAGATCCTCAACAAGAAGGGCGGGGCATTCGACAAGCAGGACGAGTACTTCCTTGAAGCGTTCTCAGACCACGCGGCCCTCGCGATTGAGAACGCCCGGCTCCACCTCGCGATCGTCGAGAAGGAGCGGATCGAGAAAGAGATCGAGATCGCAGGGGCCATTCAGCGGCGCTTGCTCCCCAAAGAAATCCCGAGCCTCCCCGGCTACGAGGTCGATGCAATCGCGCAGCCGACGAAAATGGTAGGAGGGGATTACTTCGACATCATCAAGATCGGCGACGCGAAATTCGCATTGGTGGTCGCCGATGTCTCGGGCAAAGGAGTGCCCGCCGCCCTGCTCGTATCGACGTTGCATGCGTCGCTCCACGCTTACATCGAGGGCACGCCCGATCTGGCCGAGCTGGCCGGCAAACTCAATCAGGTGGTTTACGCAAATACGGAGCCGGAGCGCTACATCACCTTGTTCATCGGAATCCTCGATATCCCTCAGGCAACCTTCACCTACGTGAATGCCGGCCACAATTTCCCATTCGTGTTCAGGTCGTCATCAAGCTCCGTGAGCACGCTGTCGAGCGGTGGGCTCCCGCTGGGAATGTTCGAGACCGCCCAGTTCCAGCAAGAAACCATCAGCCTCTCACAGCGTGATACAATGGTGCTCTACACAGACGGTGTGACAGAGGCGATGGACAAATCCTTCAAGGAGTACGGGGAGGAACGCCTGCGGAAGCGAATTCTCGAGGACGGCGGGAAACCGGCCGCCGAGCTGAAGCATACCATCGTTTCGGATGTCGGGAAATTCGTCGCAGATGAGCCGCAATCGGATGACATGACGCTGATGGTCGTCAAGAGGGTAGCGTAGGAGTGCCAGAAATGGGAAAACGGTGTGTCACCCTGAACTCGATTCGGGGTCTAGATGCTGAAACAAGTTCAGCATGACATAGGTATTCATTGTCACCCCTGCGGAAGCCTGCCCGACTGGATAGAGCAATGTGCGGTCAGGCGGGCAGGGGTCCAGATCGAGGCTCTGTTCTGGATTCCCACGTTCGTGGGAATGAGATTATATTTCCTGGCTAGGGTCGATCCGATCCATTAAACCTTTCTGCAGCAATTCTTGTCGAAATTGTGTGAAGTCACCGGACTGAATGGCTGATCGAAGCGACCTCGAGCTCGTCCGACTCTTCCAGAACGGCGACGAATCAGCATTCAATCAGTTGGTTTTGCGCTACCAGGAGAGGATTTATTGGGTTGCTCGTCGGTTCGTCAACGACCACGAAGCGGCTGACGACATAGCCCAAGATGTCTTTGTCAAAGCGTATGAGTCGCTTCGAAACTTCCGAAGCGAGTCGTCCCTCTACACGTGGCTGTATCGGATCGCGGTCAACACCGCGCTCAACACGCTTCGTCGTCAGAAGGTGAAGGAGTTTTTCCGGATCGATGAGTTGTTCGAGGTTGAGGACACCGGCGCACAGGGTCCGGATGAAGCCGTTGAGCGGGAGGAGAACCGGGCGCTGATCGAACAGGCGATCGCCCGACTCCCCAAGAAACAGCGTTCGGTGTTCGTCCTGCGATTCTATGAAGAGATGCCGTACGAGGAGATTGCCAAGATCCTGAAAACGTCCGTCGGAGGTCTCAAGGCAAACTACTTTCATGCCGTTCGAAAGATACAGGAGTATGTCAGACATGCACACGGACCACATTGAATACTTGCTACCGGATTATGTCAGTGGGAAGCTCGACGAGGAGCTGAAGGAAGCCGTCGAGTTGCACCTGCGTTCGTGCGTCTCATGCCGGCTGGAAGCGGACAGAGTGCGGGAAGTCGTTCTCTTCCTTGATGCTCACCGTCCAAACGCCCCGGCGCCGTCGTACTTCACGACGGTTCTGCCCCGGCTTCGTCGGCGTCTGCAGCAGAAGGAGTCGCCTTCTCTTCTCTCTCGTCCGGTTGTTGCCCGGTTGGCTCTGCCGCTCGCTGTTGCGGCGCTGTCGATCGTCCTGCTCCTCCATCTGCCGGTTGTGCCGGGAGAAAGCGGATCACTTCTGAATTCGATGAGGGTCGCTGTGGGAGATGTATCTGCTGACGACCTCACGCAGGCTGTGATGGACGAATCACGGCAGCATCCCTTCGTGAGCGTTCTTGGCGACCACGAGCTTGCGGCGGCTGTTCCGGATCGCATCGTGGAGCAACATCTCTTCACCGAGGATTTCTATTCCCAAGCGTCAGAGGCGATGGGACCTCTTTTTGACATAACGCCGTCACAGGCAATCGAAGGGCTCAGCGACTCAGAGATTGATGCTCTTCTCCAACGGTTAGTTGAAAGGACGATGTTATGATCCATCGAAGACCGTGCTTCTTGCTTCTTACTCTGGTCCTTGTTTTCACCTGCGCTGCCGTTGCCCAGAGGATACCGAGAGGCCCCAGGGGCCCGGGGCCTGAACGGGTCGAACAGTTCAAAAAGATACGAATGATGGAGGTCCTGAAGCTCGACGAAGAGACTTCCGTCCGCTTCTTCGCGCGCTATGACAAGGAGCAGGAGTTGATCCGCAGCTTGACTGCGAAGCGGAATCGCACCATCGACCAGCTGGAGAACTTGACTGCAACACCTGCTTCCGACGCCGAGATCGACAAGTACTTCAAGGAGCTGCGTGACGTCGAAGATCAGGTGCACGAAGCCAGGATCAAGTACTGGGACTCTCTGTCGGAAATTCTAACGAAGAAACAGCTTGCCGAATACGTTGCTTTTGAGCGGAACTTTTTCCGGGATCTGCGCGATTTAATGAGGGAGACGCAGGAGAATCGGATGGGGAGAGGAAGATAGCAGCTCCTCCCGCTTCTGTGCGAGCCTCGAACGCCGACCTGATCTCTCGAGTCGGCGTTTTTTATTGGTCTGTGATTCGACAGTCGCCAGGATGCCAGAAGGCGGAATCTAGAAATTAGCTTGATTCTGGACTCCCGCCCGCCAGACCGCATGTCGGGCTGGCTTTCGCGGGAGTGACATCAAGAACAGCTTTTCAGCAACCTCTTGGTCGCCGAACGATTTCGTTGCTTCTTCGAATGATGGAAGGTATATTAGGAACCCATGAAACGTGTCTATCTGGACCATAGTGCGACGACGCCGCTCGATCCCCGCGTGCGCGACGCGATGATCCCGTATTTCACCGATCCGTACGGGAATCCCTCATCCGTTCATGCGTTCGGAAGGGAAGCGAGAGCGGTTCTTGAGGAGAGCCGGGATCGGCTCGCGCGTTTCATCGGCGCGAGATCGGATGAGGTGTTCTTCACGAGCGGGGGGACCGAGGCGGACAATCATGCTCTCCAAGGTGTTGCGCGTGCGGCTCGCCGAAAGGGAAGGAACCACATCGTGATCTCGGCCGTCGAGCATCACGCAGTTCTTCATTCCGCTGAGAGGCTCCGCGAGGACGGATTCGAGGTTACACGTATTCTGGTCGATCAGTATGGAACGGTTGATCCGGTCGATGTAAGGAGGGCGATCAAGCCGGAGACATGCCTGATTTCAATCATGCACGCGAACAACGAGGTGGGAACCATCAACTCGCTCGCCGAGATCAGCGCGGCTGCGAGGGAGGGCGGCGTTCCTTTCCATTCCGATGCAGTCCAGACGACCGGGAAAATCAAGGTGGATGTGAACCGGCTGGGTGTTGACCTTCTGGCGATCTCGGCGCATAAGTTCTATGGGCCGAAGGGGATCGGTGCCATCTACATCCGGCGGGGGACTGCCGTGGAGCCTTTGCTTCACGGTGGGTCACAGGAGAGCAATCGGCGCGCGGGAACAGAGAACGTCCCGCTGGCCGTGGGATTTGCCAAGGCGGCGGAGCTATGTGATGAATTGATGGACGAAGAGGCGGCACGGCTTCGACGGCTGCGGGGAATCCTTCGGCAGCGCATACATGGCGAATTCAAGGGGATCATCGTCAACGGTCACCCCACGGAGGTACTTCCCAACATACTTAGCGTTTCGTTCGACTCCTCGGTCGCGCCGCTCGATGGTGAGGCGCTCATCATGGGAATGGATCTGCAGGGAGTTGCCGTCACGAGCGGCTCGGCGTGCACGTCCGGGAGCCTTGAGCCTTCTCACGTCCTTCACGCGATGGGCAGAGATGAGAAGACGGCGAAAGCCACGATCCGATTCTCCCTCGGCCGCGGGACGACGGAGGATGAGATCAATTATGCGGTCGATGCACTGCACAGCGTCGTTTCGAGGATGGAAGGTTTCGTGTCGGGCTAACGGGCTGTTGAGAAGCTCCGCTTAGGGTGAATGGAGATTTTCTTTGGCGCCCTCCTCAAGAAAAGAGATTCATTCTGAGCAGAGTGATCCCGACGAAGTCGGGAGAACGGAGTCGAAGAATGCTCCTGCCCTGCTTCTTAGAGCACCCTTCGACTCCGCGCTAGCGCTGAGTTGGTAAGCTCCGCTCAGGGTGAATCGAGGTTCCTTTGGACATTCTGAATCCGAGAGACATGCCGTACTTTGTTTCCATCCTCCGATGTGCTGACGATTCTTTCTATACCGGCAGGAGCCCTGATCCAGAGCGAAGACTCTCGGAGCACAACCTTGGGTTAGGAGGCAACTACACGATGCGGCGCAAGCCGGTGCATTTGGTTTGGTCTACCGGATTCGAGACTGAACAAGAAGCATACGTCGTTGAGCGCCAGATCAAAGGATGGACGAGGGCGAAAAAGGAAGCTCTGATTGCTGGAGATTTCGATCTGCTGCACGGACTTGCGAAGTCGAGCAACAGGAAACAGCGGGAGAAGAGGAAGTGAATAAGCGGGCCAGACGGTTGATTCATTCGGAGCGGAACGAAGTCGAAAAATGCTCTGGGCCCGGCATCGCGGAGCACCCTTCGACTTCGTCACGACTGGAAAGCGTCGTGACTTCGCTCAGGGTGAATGGTGATTTTGTTTGGCGCCGCCCTCATAAACTCTCTTATCGCGATTCCATACCGTAAACCCCGATCGCTAACCGTAATCCGCTCTGCGTTCAATCTCTTCATAACCTCCACGAGGATGAGGATGCCGGCAAGAAGGACATCGGCTCGTCCCGGAAGCACCTGTGGATAGGCGAGTATCTCATCGACGGTCTTGATCCCGAGATGGTTGAAGATTCGCTGGATCGTGTCCATGGAAAGCTGGTGTCCGCTTACACGCTTCGGATCATAGGCCGGCAACTGAAGATCCATCGCGGCAAGCGTGGTGAGCGTTCCTGCAACACCGATCAACCGGGTGTGCGACGGGAGCGATGAACAGGAAGTGACCTGAGCTCGGATCTCGTTGAGCGCTTGGCTCATGGCGAGCGAAGAGGGGGGTGAGCTCTTCAGGACTCGCTCGGTGAGCCGGACGGACCCGACCTCCAGGCTCTGCTTCCTCTCCACGGTTTTCCCTGTACCGAGCACCAATTCTGTGCTCCCTCCCCCGATATCGAGCACGCCGAAATACTGTTCTTCTCCCGGACGCAGAAACTCTGATACCGCACCGAGATAGGTGAGCTCTGCCTCTTCATCCCCGCTGAACACCGTGATCTCAAAGCCGAGCCTCTCTTTCATGGATCGAATGAACTCTTGCCTGTTGCTCGCATCTCGCAACGCGCTCGTTCCGCAGGCGATGATTTTTTCGGAGTGAAGCTGATCGGAAAGATCCCGATAGGAGCGGAGGAAGCCGAAGGTTCGCTCGAAGGTATCCGGCGTGATGGCCCGATGCTCATCAACCCCCTTCCCGAGTCGGGCGATGGCATGTTCATCGCGCAGCACGGTAAGTCTGCCGTCGGGCGAGAAGTCCGCAATGAGCATGAGGATCGTGTTTGTCCCTATGTCAATGGCCGTCAGACGCATGCACTTTTGTCAGGGCCACAGCGACCCACTCATCCTCATCGATGATTTCGAGCGGTACCAGACTCTGGTGAAACAGGAGATCCATGAGCCCGGAAAGATGTGACGTCAGGAGGCCGGAGAGAATAAGCGTGCCTTCCGGCCGGAGCTTCTTGACAAGGAGCGGCACCGTGTTGGTGATCGCCGGCAGGTCGATGTTGGACACGATCATATCAAACCTACGGTCCGGCAAATGGTACAGCTCTCTTGCGGCAACCCTCACCCTGTTCGCAAGCCGGTTCTTCCTCACGTTCTCCCGCGCGTTGATGATGGCCCATGGGTCGTTGTCGACGGCGAGAGCGGACCGGGCGCCCAACTTGACCGCGGCGATCGCGAGGACCCCCGTGCCGCATCCGAAATCCAGCAGGTGCCCGCCGCGCTGGATGTATTCCTGGAGCAGGAACAGGCAGAGTCTGGTGCTCTCATGGTGGCCGGTCCCAAATGACATCTTCGGATCAACGTGCAGGACGATCTTGCCCTTGTCCCTCTTCCGGAGTTTCTTCCACGACGGCTTGATGATGATCCGATCGGTCGCTTCGACGATGCCGGCCTGCTTCTCCCGTGCAGCGTTCCAATTTCGGTCGACGACCTTCTGTTTGGTATACCGAATCCCCGATTCCGGAAATTCGCTATGAAACCGGGCGAGCGTTGCCTGCGGCGCCCGCTCAAGGCTCGGGTTCCACGCCAATGCTTCATGAAACATTGCAGCGAATGGTCCTCCTGCAGAAATCCTTCGAAGCCCAGCGCGGCGACCTGCCCGACCAGGAGATCGTGATACTCCGGCGGCGTATCGATCGCGATCTGCATCCAACTCCGAGTGCTCATGACAATCCGCCGACGGAGCCTGAGTATCGTTTTCGCAAGATGCTCTCGACAATGTCTTCGTTCATCTCCAGCCAGTAGATTTGATCCTGATAGTTTTCCTGCATCTTTCTGTCAGCTTTGTTGTACCGGACATTGAGCGAGTAGATGAACCAGACGACGATGGTGAAAACGGTCATCGCTCGCAGATCGGGCAGGCTCGAGCCGGTCGAGATCCCGAATGCGAACGTCGCCGCCGAAAGCAAGGCGAACCAGAAGGAGGTTCGTCGGATCTGAATCATGATGTGGTAGATCGTGCCGAAGAAGAAAATCTTTTCGTGAAACACCGGCGGCATGTGGTTATTCAGGATGTAGAAATAGAGCCGGCGGGCTTCGGCATCCTCAAGGGAGGCCAGATCGGATATCGCACGGGCTTTGTTCTTCAGCCAGAGGCTCGGCTGATTCTCGAGGAACGCTTTGCGTCGCTTCGTGCTCTCCTTCGCATACAGCGTCAATCCCGCGATCATCGCCACTGCCAGGAACACGAACAGAAGAGGGAGGCCCTCCAGCCTCAACGGCGGAATCAGAGTCCAGCTGCCTGCCCAGAGATATGACATGAGCAATGCCGCAAAGTAGAACCCGGGGGCGAAGATGCGGATCGACTCGTACGCACCGAAGGACGATGAGGGATGGTTCATGGAGATCTCACTGGATTGTGGATGCTTTGGAATAGATGATGGCGACGAGCACCCGCCCGACCGCACTCAAGCTCTCGCTGCTGCATTTGTCGGGCGTATCGGCTATGGTATGCCAGTACTTGTTTGTTTCATCAGGGTAGGAAAAGTCGATCAGGTCCACGGCTGGAATCCCGGCGTTCATCAACGGCATATGGTCATCGGTAACCTCTGTTCCGGGAGAATCAATGAACTGCGAAATGCCGAGCTCCTGGGCGGTCGTGAAGATCAGATTCATGAGGTGAGGCGCGTAGCGATCGGAATTGACCTCACGCGGTATCAGGAGATCGCGATCTCCCACCATGTCGATGTTGATAGCGAACAGGGGGTTCATCCCGGCCGGGCGATTGCGTGCGAAGTATTTCGCTCCGGCTGAAAAACTCTCGGCTACCCCCGTTGTGCCCAGATCCTCACCGTCGAACAGGACGATGTCAACGCCGATCGGGGGAGGATTTCGCTTGAGCTGCCTCGCGAGCTCAAGCAGCACGGCGACGCCGCTCGCACCGTCGTTGGCACCAATGATTGGCTTCGCTCGATTCTTCGGATCGGGATCCTGATCCGCCCACGGCCGGGTATCCCAGTGCGCCGTCAGGAGAATGCGCTTGCTCGCGTTGATGTTGAAGGCGGAGATGATGTTCGTCAGCCGGATCCGCTTGCTGCCCGGAGGCAGGTTGTGCCAGAATTGCTGTCGCTGAACAGCGTCGGCAGAGCTTTTCAACTCCCGCTCGAGGAATCTCAGGCACTTCTCATGCCCGACCGACCCGGGAGCTCGCGGACCGAATTCCGTTTGGTGCAGGAGCATGCCGTAGGCGGCCTTTCCATCGAACTTTGGAACGTCACGTTGAAGCCGGCGCGCCCCTTTTGAAAGCAAAGGGTCCCCCTCCGACATCTGGTGAGTACACAGCGTTGCCGCCAGTATGCAGAAGAAGAGTGAGAGAATGCTCCGGTTATGTTCGTTTACCTTCATCTTAGTGAGTGACGCCTCGTGCGTCTAGCGCACCGCTGTCCTGCCCTTGCGGCTGAAGCCCGCAAGCAACGCGCCAATCCTGTCTTGCGCCTGCTGGTACAGTCTCGTTGGGTAGATGAAGTTCTGCATCAGCATCGAGAATGCCAACCGTTCGCCATCCGCCGTTCTGACGTAGCCTGATAACGAGCTGGCGCCGCTGATTGTGCCGGTTTTCGCGCGAAGGTTTCCCTCGGCCGGTGTTCCCTTCATCCTGTTGCGCAGCGTGCCGTCGACGCCGGCGATTGGCAGCGAAGTGTAGAACAGGGGAAAAATGTCTTCTTGATGACTCATGGACTCCAGCAGTTGAATGATCGCCTCGGCCGTGAGGAGGTTGTAGAACGAGAGGCCGGAGCCATCCACGTTGAGAAATTTCGTCGTGTCGATTCCAATTGAGCTCAGGAAATCCCGTACCACGTAGACGCCTCCCTGAAAGGTTCCCGGCGTCCCCCTCTTGGTGACGCAAAGTGTCTTCAGCAGAAGCTCAGCTGTGAGGTTGTCGCTGACTTTGTCCATATGAACCACAGCCGAATCCAGGCCGTGGTCAGATCGCGCGATCTCTTTGGCGTAAGATGGTGCTGTACCGACAGTCGGCTCATTCTCAACTTCGATGCTGTCTCTCGTCAGGGCCTCGGTAAGCAGTTGCGCCGCATAGAGTTCGGGCTGCCAGATGCTAATCCCCGTCTCGATGGGCGCGGAGTTCGCGAGGACCTCTCCTTCTACTACGATCGTGTTCAATCTCTCCTTGAACAGTCGAGTGATGACCAGAGGGTGGATTACGGTGTCGAGGACTGTTTTCGCAGTATTGATCAGTGAAACGTAGGCTGTGGCAGGCTCAATGGTGACAAGCGCCGAATCGCCTGCACCCCGGCCGGGGCCCACCTTCACTTGAACGCAATTATCGTTGATCGTCAGGGGACTGATCATGGCATCGTAGTCGTAAGCCTCATCATCCCACATCCAGCCGTTCCCCCAATACAGATCGTCAAAGTACGACACATCCGCCACAACCTGGCCGCGCACCGCCTTGATCCCGGAAGCCTTGATTTGTCGAATCAAGCTGTCAAGATCGGTGGTCTGAAGGAGCGGGTCGCCGAATCCCCTGAAATAGAGATTTCCATCCACTACTCCGTCGTTCATCGACGTGTCCTGTAACACCTCAGTTCTGAATTTGTACTCTGTACCCAGCACGCGCAGGGCCGTGGAAGCAGTCAGGAGCTTCATGTTCGAAGCCGGACGCATGAGCAATTTGCTGTCGCGCTCGTACAAAACTTCCTTCGAGTCGAGCGATACGACTATTGTGCTTGCCTGTGCGGGGACGAAGATGGAATCAGCAAGGACGGCGTCGATATCATAGCGGAGCGCCTCGACGGGATCAGACGGTCTGCCGACGAGTCCCAGGAGCGAGCATCCGGACAAGATGGATGACACGGCCAGGAGAGGGAGGAAATATTTTGCGGTGCGCATCGTGGGCATCCCGAAGCTGAATGTGAAGCCCTTCATCTGTGAGAATTCGTCGGAAAGCGAACGTGGGACACACAACTCCCAAGCAATGTGATTTGAAAAAGCCTCAAATGCAACAATTCGGCATCCGTGCGATTCCTTGACTGCGCGTCGAAAAAGAAGTATATTTTACCCGGTGTTTTTTACTCCAACTTGGTGAAGGGATTCTATGCTGGAGATTTTCAAGAAGCTGTTCGGATCGAAGCATGAGCGCGATATCCGGCTCCTGTGGCCAGTCGTCGCGCAGATCAATGCGCATTTCGAGCAGCTCCAGAATTTGACCGATGACGAATTGCGCGGGAAAACTGCGGAGTTTCGCGCGCGGATCAAGGAGGCTACGCAGGAGATCGATTCTGAGATCGGTCGCCTGCAGGAATCGCTCAAGCAGGACATCCCGTTTGAAGAGCGCGAGGATATCTATGGCCGGCTGGACGACCTGAACAAAGAGCTCGATGCGAAGATTCAGGAGAAGTTGAACGAGATTCTTCCAGAGGCGTTTGCTGTGATCAAAGAAACGTGTCGCCGCCTCCTGGGTCAGTCGTGGGAGGTAGCCGGCACGAAGATCGTCTGGGATATGGTGCCATTCGACGTCCAGCTTGTCGGTGGTGTTGTCCTGCACCAGGGGAAAATTGCGGAAATGGCAACGGGCGAGGGGAAGACGCTGGTTGCCACCCTGCCGATGTATTTGAATGCGCTGCCCGGACGCGGCGTACATCTCGTGACCGTCAATGATTATCTGGCCCTTCGTGACAGCCAGTGGATGGGCAGGATCTTTGAGTTTCACGGCCTGAAGGTCGGCTGCATTCTGCAGCAAATGGAGCCTGCCCAGCGTCGGGTTCAATATGCAGCTGACATCACGTACGGGACGAACAACGAATTCGGGTTCGACTATCTGCGCGATAACATGGTGGTCAGCGCCGAGGACATGGTTCAGCGGGGACACAACTACGCGATTGTCGACGAGGTCGATTCCGTCTTGATCGATGAGGCACGAACGCCTCTGATCATCAGCGGTCCCGTGGCAGTCGATGACCATAAATTCAATGAAATGAAGCCGTTTGTCGAGCGTCTCGTCAACGCACAGAAGAGTCTCGTGGCGAAGATGACCGCAGACGCCGAAACCCTCCTCGGTCAGAACAGCCTCGATGGGGCTGGTGTGCTGCTGCTCCGGGCGCAACGAGGCTTGCCCAAGAACAACAAACTGCTCAAGCTGTTTGCCGACCCCTCGAACAAGACCCTCGTCCAGAAGACCGAGCGCGTCTACCTTCAGGATCAATCCTCCCGAATGCATGAGATCGACGACGAGCTCTATTTCGCCATCGATGAAAAATCGCACACTATCGACCTGACAGAGAAAGGCCGGGAGTTCCTTGCGCAGGTCTATCCGGGGCACGACAAGGAACTGTTTGTCATTCCGGACATCGCCACCGAGATCAGCCTCGTAGAGGGGGATGAGTCTCTTCCCTTCGAGCAGAAGCAGCTGAAGAAAGACGACATCAACAAGCTGTTTGCCGACCGGAGCGATCGCATTCACACAATCCTTCAGCTCTTGAAGGCGTACGCCCTCTACGAGAAAGACGATGAATACGTCGTCTCGGAAGACGGGAAGGTCATGATCGTCGACGAGTTCACGGGTCGTCTGCTCCCGGGGCGGCGATACTCCGAGGGGCTCCACCAGGCGATCGAAGCGAAGGAGGGAGTCAAGGTCGAGCGGGACACCCAAACGCTGGCGACCGTGACCCTTCAGAACTACTTCCGTTTGTATAAGAAGCTCGCCGGAATGACCGGCACGGCGGAGACCGAGGCCGCAGAGTTCTTCGATATCTACAAGCTCGATGTCGTCGTCGTCCCGACGAACCGGCCGATGGTCCGGGAAGACCATGACGACCACGTTTACAAAACCAAGCGTGAGAAGTACAACGCCGTCATCGCCGAGATCGAGGATTCCCGTTCGGTGAATCGGCCTGTGCTGGTTGGCACGACGAGTGTTGAAGTCTCTGAGACGATCAGTCGCATGCTGAAGCGGAAGGGGATTCCGCACAACGTCCTGAACGCGAAACACCATCAGCGCGAGGCCGAGATCGTGGCTCACGCCGGTCTGCCGGGTGCGGTGACGATCGCGACCAACATGGCGGGCCGAGGCACGGATATCAAGCTTGGGCCCGGCGTGAAGGATGTCGGTGGTCTCCACATCGTCGGCACGGAGCGCCACGAAGCTCGCCGCATCGACCGCCAGCTCCGAGGTCGATCGGGCCGCCAGGGGGATCCGGGGTCATCCCGCTTCTATCTCTCCCTGGAAGATGACCTGATGCGATTGTTCGGCAGCGAGCGGATCGCGCGGATCATGGAGCGGATGGGATTGAAGGAAGGGGAAGTGATCCAGCACCCGATGATCACGCGGTCGGTCGAGCGCGCGCAGAAGAAGGTTGAAGAGAACAACTACGGAATTCGCAAGCGACTGCTCGAATATGACGATGTGATGAACCAGCAACGAGAGGTGATCTACTCCCGGCGCCGTCACGCGCTTCTCGGCGAGCACCTCCGCGATGACATCCTCGACATGGTGCGCGACGCCGCTGCGAAGACCTCGAAGAGCTATTACTCCGAAGGAGACATCGAAGGTCTGAAGAACGAGGTTCGCACCAAGTTCCTCGCGGATTTCACGATCACCCCTGATGAGTTCCAGAAAATCGGTGAAGATGGGGTCGCGGACCAAATCGTGAAGGCAGCAGAGGAGTTCTATCGGCGGAAGGAAGAGAAGATCGGCCGTGAGATGATGGGAATGCTCGAGCGGATGGCCATGCTCCAGGTCATCGATGCGAAATGGCGGGACCACCTGCGCGAGATGGACGATCTGAAGGAAGGCATTCACCTGCGCGGGTATGGTCAAAAGGACCCGCTGGTGGAGTACAAGACCGAGGCCTTCAGGATGTTTATGGAGTTGATGGACCTGATCGAGGATGAAGCCATTGACATCGTCTTCAAGTTCTTCCCGGAGACCCCGGAGCAGCTGCCCGCCCAGCGGGCGCGGCGCCCCGTGCGAGCGCAGGAGATGGTGATGACACACGAGTCGGCGCTCGGAGCCGGGTTCCAGGCGAATCGTGAACCGATACCGGCCGGCGCGACGGAGCACGCGCAAGCAGGGAAGGGACCTCAGAAGCAGCAGCCAGTCCGAGTGGGCGCGAAGATCGGGAGAAATGACCCATGCCCATGCGGGAGCGGCAAGAAATACAAAAACTGCCACGGAGCGTGATGGGATCGCCGGATGGCGCAGGCACCTTCGCTCTCTCCCGAGTTCGGACGCCTTTGAAGCTCACACTAATCGGCGCAACCAGCCACCAACGAGAGTACTATGAAGAAGATCGAAGCCATCATTCGACCTTTCAAGCTTGATGACGTCCGGGAGGCGCTCTCGGAGATCGGGGTCCGGGGAATGACCTTGACCGAGGTGAAGGGCTACGGTCGGCAGAAAGGACACACGGAGCTCTACAGAGGGTCCGAATACAAGATCGACTTCCTTCCGAAGATCAAGGTGGAGATCATTGCAAACGACTCGATGGTGGACAACATCGTCGCAACGATCATCAAAGCGGCAAAGACCGGGCAGGTAGGGGACGGGAAGATTTTCGTGTCACCCGTTCAGGATGTCATCCGCGTCCGGACGGAAGAATCAGGCGAGGATGCGATCTGAGGAGCAAGTCCAGAAGCGCAGGATCATCATTGCAGCGTTCCGTTGAAGTCTCCGCGGAACGCTTTTGTTTTTGAGACCACGGTGAATCAGAAAGTCCATAGGGCGGGATATGTCGCAATCGTCGGCGAACCGAACGTCGGTAAGTCGACGTTGCTCAACACCCTGCTCGATCAAAAGCTCTCCATTGTCACGAGCAAGCCGCAGACCACTCGGCAGCGGGTCCTGGGCATCCTCAGCACGGAGGAGTCCCAGATCATTTTCCTCGATACACCCGGCCTGCTCAGGCCCCAGTACTTGCTTCATGAGAAGATGGTTCAGTCCGCCGAGATGGCGCTGCAGGACGCCGATATCATTCTCGTGCTGACGGAGGTGTCACGCGGAAATGACCTGCCTGCTCCGGTTGAGGAAGCTCTCGCCCCGTTTGTCGGAAAGAAGAAGGTTGTTCTTGTGATCAACAAGGTCGATACGATCCATCGGGATCATGTTCTGCCTCTCATCGATCGCTTCGCCCAGCGTCAGAAGTTCAGTGATATCGTGCCGGTTTCGGCCCTTCGGGGGGAGAACCTCGACGAGCTCCTCCGAACAATCGTTCAGGATCTTCCCGTCCACCCCCCTTTCTATCCGCCGGACATCGTCAGCGAGCAACCGGAGCGCTTCTTTGCGGCAGAGTTGATCCGGGAGAAAATCTTCGAGCAATTTCGGGAGGAGGTCCCGTACTCTACAGCAGTCGAGATCGTCGAATTCAAGGAGCGGGAGGAGGGAAAGACGTACATCAATGCTGACATCATCGTGGAGCGGGAATCGCAAAAGGGCATTCTGATCGGCAAACGGGGAGCTGCGCTGAAAAAGGTCGGCCAGCAGGCTCGAGTCAACATCGAGCAGTTCATCGGTCGGCCGGTGTATCTCGACTTGCACGTCAGAGTGCGGGAGAAGTGGAGGGAAAAGGAGACCTGGCTGAAGCGGTTCGGCTATTCCATCGAAGGCTGAGAAACGAGAACAGAATTTTTGGGGGAAGAAGTGTATGCCGGAAATCCGCGCAGCGCCGTTCGATAGCAGGGTCCGTCTTGGTTCGAGATGGAGAGCCCGCCATGTATGTCCTCTGTCAGACGTTTCGGGGCAGGAACGGGAAGGAGCTCACGCGCAAAGGGTTTATCGCGTTGTGCCGACTCGAAGAGTTTGAGAGCCACGTCGTTCTGCCGCATGAGAAGACGCACGCTCAACCTCGTGAGGATCGATTCAGGCTGTTCAAGGCGACGAATGCCAACATGAGCCAGGTGTTTGCCTTGTATTCGGACCCGGAGGGTGCCGTCCAGTACCTGATGAGTGGCCTCTTGGACACGCGGCCGAGTGCAGAGATCGTTTTCGAGCGCGTTGACAATCGAATGTGGAAGCTGCACGATGAGAAAGCTATCGAGCAGATCCGAAGCATCACGCAGACAAAACAGGTGCTTATTGCCGATGGTCACCATCGTTATGAGACGGCGCTCGCGTACAGGGATTGGATGCGGTCTCAAAACCCGCATCATACGGGCGACGAGCCGTATAACTCTATCATGATGTATTTCACCAATGTCGATGAGGAAGGGCTGGTGATCCTGGCGAAACTGGAGCAGCATTTTATTCTTCACGAGTACAAGGACAAGGAATCGCTCCTGGCAGCTCTGAGCTCAAGCCCGGTCGTCGCGTTCGGTCTGACGCTGCAAGGAGGCTGAGGAAGAGAAACGTCACCTCGACTACACGCACGATTCGTGCGAAGCGATTGAGGCCGTGCAATCGGGCAGAGCCCAGCTGGCTCTTCTGATGAACCCGACGGAGATCGAACAGGTGCGCAATGTTGCGAGGGCAGGGCACACCATGCCGCACAAGTCGACGTTCTTCTATCCCAAGCTGCTCTCGGGACTCGTGCTCAACGTGATGACAGAGTAAGGGAATGTCATGTTCAAGAAAATTGCCCACATTGGAATTGCGGTGAAGGATATCGGTGTCTCAGGTGAACTCTTTCACAGGCTCATCGGAAAGGGACCCGATCACACCGAGAATTTGCCGGAGCACGGAGTCCGGATCGCGATGTTCAACGTGGGCGATTCGCAAATCGAGCTCACGGAGGCTACTGATCCGGACTCGCCCATCGCGCGCTTCGTCGACAACCGCGGCGAGGGTATCCACCACATCTCTTTCATCGTCGATGATCTCACGTCAGAAGTGGCGCGTTTACGGGGACTTGGATTTCAGATGATCAATGAAGAACCGCGACTTGGTGCGGATGGTCGCTACGTGCTCTTCTTGCATCCGAAATCGACAAACGGCGTTTTGATCGAACTGAGCCAGAAGAAGTCTTGACCGGCTGAGAGGGTCCGGGAACGGTGCAGGGTATGGAAATCAGGATGACAGCCAACGATCTCTCGCTTGCGGAGAAACTCGATTCGCTCCCCGCCAAGCCGGGCGTGTATCAGTTCAAGAACTCCGAGGGCAAGGTCATCTACGTCGGGAAAGCGCAGAGCCTCCGCAGTCGCGTCCGGCAATATTTCTCCGCCAGAGGCGCTCGCCCGACCGCAGAGGGCGGGCTGGCTGGCTCGTCCGGAGGACAGCAGTCCCGCGCGGCAGATCCAAAACTGGATGCCCTCGTCACAAAAATCGTTGATGTCGAGCTCATCGTAACTGACTCCGAGGTGGAAGCGCTGATCCTCGAAGCCAACCTCATCAAGAAACTGAAACCTCGCTACAACGTCAGCCTCAAGGATGACAAGAGCTACCCGTACATTGTCATCACGAACGAGCCATTCCCGAGAGTCTTCGTCACCCGAAGAGTAGCGAGAGATGGATCGCGCTATTTCGGCCCGTACACGGACGTCAAGACCATGCGGTTCGCCCTCAAGACGGTTCGGGACATCTTCATGATCCGAAGCTGCAACTACGATCTCACTGACGAATCGATCGCCAAACGGAAGTTCAAGCTCTGCCTGGACTACCATATCAAGAAATGTGAGGGGCCGTGCGAGGCCCTGGTGACACGGCAGCACTACAATGAAATGATCGATAAGGTCGCCCGGATCTTGAAGGGCAAGATCGACTCGGTGGTCGGATCGTTGGAGCAAGAGATGGAGCAGCTCTCCTCGCAGCTGCAATTTGAGGAAGCGGCAAAAACCCGCGACCGCCTGCGTGCGCTATCGGTTTACAGTGAGAAGCAGAAGGTCGTTGACGTCGAGCAGATCGATCGAGATATCATCGCGCTCGCCGTCAAGGGTGATGACGCCTCCGGGGTGGTCTTCAAGGTGCGCGAGGGAAAGGTCCTCGGAAGTCACCACTATTATCTGAGCAATGTGGAGGGAAGGGAGGAGGGAGAGGTTCTCGAGAGCCTGATCGAGCGTCATTATCTGGAACACGCAGACATACCGGGCGAGATCTCCTTGTCGGCGCCGATCGCGTCTGCCGAGTTGGTGAGATCGTGGCTTGCGAAGAAGAGCGGCGATGCGGTGGCGCTGGATGTCCCGAAGGCGGGTGAAAAAGCACGCCTGCTTTCCATGGTCAAGAAGAACGCGGAGTTTCTGTTGGAGGAGTTGGAGCTGCAGCGGATGAAACGGGGGGATTTCGTGCCTCATTCGGTACAGGCGCTTCAGCGTGATCTTCGGTTGCCGGCTCCGCCGAGGCGGATCGAGTGTTTTGATATCTCGAACATTCAGGGCTCGGACAGCGTGGCTTCGATGGTCGTCTTTGTCGACGCGAAGCCAAGGAAGAGCGAATACCGGAAGTTCAAGATCCGCACGGTTTCGGGTCCTGATGACTTCGCAAGCATGCGAGAGGTGGTCGAACGTCGGTATTCCAGACTTGTCGACGAGGAGGCTCCGCTGCCTGATCTCATTATGGTCGATGGGGGCAAAGGGCAGCTCTCAAGTGCCGTTGGAGTCCTGCACCGGCTGGGTTTGACCACCGTGCCTACGATTGGGCTTGCAAAGCGGTTGGAGGAAGTCTTCATGCCCGACGACAGCGATCCTGTGACGATTCCCCGAACCTCGTCCGGTCTCCGGTTGCTTCAGCATGTTCGCGACGAGGCACATCGGTTTGCGATCGCATATCATCGAGTCGTCCGCACGAAACGAGTGCTCGCGACTGAGCTCGACCTCATCAAGGGCATCGGGAGGAAACGCGCCACGGAGCTGCTCGAAGCGTTTGGCTCGGTACAGGGGGTTAAGTTTGCGACGGAGGAGCAGATTGCGGAGATCGTCGGGCCGAAGCTCGCGGCGGAGATTAAGGAATTCTTCTCTGAGGAGAGTCAATAACCGCTTGTTTTTGTCGGGTTTTTTTGTGATTTTGAGGCGCAAAGACACTCACCGAGAGTTCTGCTTGTTCTCCCGTACACCAGAGGCTTATGGCAAATCCTGACTTTACTCGCATCCTCATCGTTGACGATGAAGATTCCTTCCGCCTCAGCGTCGAGATGGCCCTGAAGATGCAGAATGATTTCGCGGTCCGATCCTGTAATTCGGGTGAAGCCGCCGTCGAGATTCTGAAGGAGGATCAATTCGATGTAATTCTCCTTGACCAGAAGATGGAAGACATGACCGGACTTCAGGTCCTTGAATGGATGCACAGCCAGGAGATCCAGACGCCGGTCATCATGATCACCGCGGTAGGGTCGGAGGCGATTGCGGTCGAGGCGATGAAGCTCGGAGCATATGACTATTTTCGCAAGGATCAGCTCGACATCGAGCGGCTCTCGATGGCTGTCAAGAGCGTCTATGAGCGATTCTTGTACCGGAGGCAGATCATCGAGCGCCAGGCTGAGAGGCGTCTGCTGAAAGAGAAGCAGAAAGATCTTGACTCCCTTCGGCTCTTTCACAGTACCGTGAATTCCGTCGGCCAGCTCCTGGAGAAACATCTGATCGAACTACAGAAGAATTTGAAACGATACGAAGGCGACCTCACGGCGACCGTCACGGCGACGGGAGCGGAGCGGTTCAAGGACCTCTTCGCTGAGCTGCGTGAGAGCGTCGACGTTCTCTCGTCCGGTGTGACCTCGATGCGCGGGCTCTCTTCCGTTGTGACGCACATGCTGGATGAGATACAGATCGCACCAAAAGCAGCAGAGGCGCGGGGGGACGGTGAGCGCCCTCCAGCCGATTGAGAACAGGGAAGGATATCAGAACTCTCTCATCCTCGGTAGGATGGAGATTGCATCGGTGAGTGACGGATTCCTTGACATTCGAGGTACTTGTCGGTACGTTCTTGTGAGATTGGGCGATTAGCTCAGTTGGTTCAGAGCGTACGCCTCACACGCGTAAGGTCGTAGGTTCGAGCCCTACATCGCCCACATTCGGCGGACAGGCGCGTCCAGTAGCGCCCACGAGACTCAATCCCCCCCTACGATTCTCATCAAGAATCTCTCTCTGTCGGGCACTCTAAGCATCCGCGATTTGTTTGTGGGTTCAACGTGCGCAGTTCGATCTCAGCTCCGTGCACCGTCCTTCTCTCTATCCCCCCATCAGAGTAGTCAAGACAAATGACGCCTAACTGATACGAGACTCTCCCAGAACGCCAAATTTGTGCGAAATTCACAAAAAACATTTGCGTTGAGGGGGAACTTTTGTTATTGTTGAGAGGTTAATTAGGAATCATTCTCATTTCCGATACGTTGGCCGGATCAGCTCTCTCTGCAAGCCAGTCATCTCATTTTCAACACCTGCCGATCACCCATCGAGCTTCGCTCGGATCTAAAGGATGAAGAAATCGCTTCTTGACTACACCCTGCGTGTCCGACTGCCGATCCTCGTCTTCGTGGCGGTGGCGTCGTTTACTGCCACATATTTCTTGTCTCGTGCAGAGCGGGGTGGTGTGGGCTACGCGCCGGTTCAGCCGATCGCATTTTCGCACAAGCTGCACGCCGGTACGATGCAAATCGACTGCAAGTACTGCCACACGGGCGTCACAGTCTCGCCTCACGCGACGATCCCGGCTCTTTCGATCTGTATGAACTGCCACACCGTCGCTCGCAAGAACCGCCCCGAGATCATCAAGCTGACGAAGTACTACGAAGAGGGTGTCGTGCTGCCGTGGAAGCGTGTGCACAGAGTACCAGACTATGTTTACTTCAATCACAGCGTCCATGTCAACAAGGGGATCGATTGCGCAAACTGTCACGGCAATGTTGCGGGCATGGAAGTTATCAGCCAAGTTTCGGATTTCACGATGGCTGCCTGCTTGAACTGCCATCGCAATGCGCCAACGATCCTGGCGAATGTCCCCGGCATCAAGAAGGGCCCGGACAATTGCTGGACGTGTCATCGTTAAGGAGACGTCGATGAGTGAGATTTCAGGAGAAAGAAGTGCCGCTCCGTCGACACGGAGATCGTTCTTCGGCTATCTGGCCGCCGGCGTCATCGGGGGGTTCCTCGGAGGAGGGCTTCTGCGGGGCCTGTTTGCCCGAAGATCCGCGCCTCCCCGGCATGATGAGTCGATGAAAATCTCCATCAATCCGCTCGCGGTTCCCAGAACGAAGGAAAGCTCAACATCGCATGTCTGACGGATCGAGATACTGGAAAAGCCTCCGCGAGCTGTACGATCAGGACTCTGTGAGCGAGCAGAAGGCACAGGAGTTTATGGAGGGCGTGACGGACGACTTCAAGATGTCCGATCTCTCCTCGATGTCTCGCAAGCAGTTCCTGGCGCTCTTGACGGCATCAGCCGCTTTTGCTGCTGCGGGATGTAACAGCTATCGTGATGAAGGAGAGATTATTCCCTATACGAAGAAGCCTGAGGAGATCACTCCGGGCGTGCCGAATTATTATGCATCGACGTGCACAGGATGTGCACAAGCGTGTGGGATTCTCATCAAAACGCGTGAAGGGCGACCGATCAAAATCGATGGAAACCCGGATCACCCGATCAATCGAGGCAAGATCTGTCCGAAGGGTCAGGCGGGCATCCTGAGTCTTTATGATCCTTACAGGCTCAGAGGCCCCGTGCATGGCAGCGGCACCGGTAAGTCCGGGAACCTCACCTGGAATCAGGTTGATGAAGAGGTGCTGCGTCATCTCGATGAATGCACACGCACTTCGAAAGAGATAGCGGTCCTGACGCACCCCATCCATTCCCCCTCAACAGCAAAGGTTCTCGACGACTTCAAAGCGAAATACCCCACAACGCGCTTCTATTCGTACGAGCTGTTCAACGATGAAAATCGCCGGCGCGCGTGGGAAGCGTGCTACGGAACCGCGGATCTCCCGACGCTCGAATGGGGGAAGGCAAAGGTCATCCTTTCGCTTGAGTCGGATTTTCTCGGCGCTGAAGGGATGACGATCGAGCAGATCCGCGAATTCACGAGCGGCCGGGACATCATGAAGTCGAAGGACTTCAACCGGTTATACGTCGTCGAGGGAACGCTGAGTCTCACGGGAGCCAACGCGGACTACAGGCTCCGCCTCCGTCCTGACGCACAGCTCGACTTCGTCCTGGCACTCATTAATGAGATCGCCCTCCTACGGAGGAAGGGAACGGTGAGAGGTCCCCTCGAGGCGCTCGTCTCGGCAGTGACGCTGAAGGCGTTTGCCGATCAACACGGGCTCTCCGCCGAAGTCCTCCAACAGCTTGTTGAGGATCTTATCCAAAAGGCCGGTGAATCGATCGTTCTCGCAGGAGACACGCTGCCGACGGATGTGCATATTGCCGTCCATTACCTCAACGAGATCCTCGGAAACACAAAGCTGTACCGGCTATCGGAACGATCCGTCTCGTTTTCGTCTCTGACCTCTCCGGAGGATCTTGAAGAGCTCGTCAGAAGGATGAAGTCAGGAAATGTCGGGATGATCGTTCATTTCGATGCGAATCCTGTCCATCATCTCCCACAGGGCTTCGGGTATGCGGAGGCACTCCAATCCGTGCCGGTGACTGTAAGCCTCGTCGAGACTGACGACGAAACGTCGCGTCTCTGCACGTACGTGCTCCCCGTTCATCAAGCGTATGAGTCGTGGGGGGACTACAAGATCCGAACGGGGATCTACTCGCTCCAACAGCCCGTGATTGCTCCACTTTATGACACGCGCCAGAAGGAGGCGGTGTTGTTGATGTGGATCGGCGGAAAAGGATCGTTCAAGGAGACGATCTACCACGAGTACCTGATGAGCCGCTGGGAAAAGGAGGTTTTCCCAACGCTGAAGAGGGGGGTTGACTTCAAGACGTTCTGGTACGCATCGCTGCATGACGGTGTGGTGATGGCTGACGAGAAGGTTGAGGGGAGGATCCGGTTCCGATCGCCCGCCCTCACGAACGCGGGCTTCTCATCCTCGGCTGGATATGTCGTCGCGCTCACTCCGAACTACTCCATCGGTGATGGTGCGTTTGCCAACAATGGCTGGCTTCAGGAGCTGCCGCACCCGATTTCGAGGGTCGTTTGGGACAACTACGCCGCAATTTCGAAGAATACTGCACATGAGCTCGGGGTTGAGGACAACAGCACGGTCGAGGTTTCGTTGCCGCACGGCGCTCAGACCTTTCCTGTGCTCGTTCAGCCGGGTCAGGCTGACGGGTTGATCTCCGTCCAGCTCGGCTACGGCCGATGGAACGCCGGATCGGTGGGTAGCTGGGTGGGGTCAAATGCGAACGTGCTGCTTTCGAAGGAAGCGCTCGTGGGACCTCGGATCTTGAGCGGTGCGAAGGTCGTGAATGTCCAGGAAGAGCACAAGCTCGTGACGGTTCAGGAACACCATTCGCTGGATGACACGTTCGTGAAGGACATCGACCGCAAGCGCGGGGTTATTCGTGAGGGGACGGTCGGAGGGTACGAGAAGGATCCGAAATTCCTCCATCACGAAAAGGTCGAGCTGTTCGATATCACGAAGCGGGTCGAGTACACCGGCGTGAAGTGGGCTATGGCGATCGATATGAACAAGTGCGTCGGATGCCAGGTCTGTGTCGCGAGCTGCAGCGTTGAGAACAACGTCCCCGTGGTCGGCAAGGATCAGGCCGGCAGGGGAAGGGAGATGCAGTGGATCCGGATCGACCGGTACTACTCCGGAACCGCCGACGGGCCGGTACCGAGCCATCAGCCGATGTTGTGCCAGCACTGCGACAATGCGCCGTGCGAGAACGTCTGCCCGGTGGCCGCTACGAACCACAGTCCGGACGGCTTGAATCAGATGGTCTACAACCGCTGCGTCGGCACGAAATACTGTTCGAACAACTGTCCGTACAAAGTGCGCCGGTTCAACTTCTTCGACTGGCATGAGTATTTTGACAACGGGTACTACTACGAGGAGCCCGTGAACCTGATGTACAATCCTGAGGTGACGCTCCGGTCCCGCGGCGTGATGGAGAAGTGCACGTTCTGCGTCCAGCGTATCATGGAGGCGCGCCAGCACGCGGTGGAGCAGGGAAGATCGCTCAAGGGGAGCGATGTCAAGACTGCCTGTCAGGAGGCGTGCCCGGCCACGGCGATCGTGTTCGGCGACATGAACGATCCTGCCTCGGAGATTTCCCGTTATCGGGCGCACAATCTTGGTTACCACGTGCTCGAGGAGACCAACGCTCGACCGAACGTCACGTATCTGGCGAAACTGCGAAATGTTGAATCGGAGAAGTCCTCGTGAGCACTGCGGCGATCGACTATACGCAAGAAATCCCGGTCGTTGAAGGGAAGCCGAAGGCAGCTGAGATCGATGCCACGGTGGCGGCCCCCTTGGACGAGTTCCCCAAGCGCGCATGGTGGATCACGTTCGCTGTGACGGCGTCGATGCTCGCGTTCGGTGCCTACTGTGCCTTCATGACCGTTTTCGAAGGTCTGGGTTTATGGGGGATCAACATTCCGGTCGCGTGGGGGTTCGATATCACGAATTTCGTCTTCTGGATCGGAATCGGTCACGCAGGGACACTGATCTCCGCGATCCTCTTCTTGCTCCGCCAGCACTGGAGAACGGGCGTTGCACGCTTTGCCGAAGCGATGACGATCTTCGCCGTCATCTGCGCCGGCGTGTTTCCGATCCTTCACCTCGGCCGTCCGTGGCTTCCGCTGTACTTAACTCCCTATCCGAATCAGCACGGGATCTGGATTAACTTCATGTCCCCGCTGGTGTGGGATGTCTTCGCGGTCTCGACCTATTTCACGGTATCGCTGGTGTTCTGGTACACCGGGCTCATCCCCGACCTTGCGACGCTGCGCGACCGCACGACGGGCAAGGTGAAGAAGACGATCTACTCCATCTTCAGTCTCGGTTGGCGTCACTCGAACCGGCACTGGCGGCATTACGAGCGGGCCTACTTGATCCTTGCGGGATTTGCGACGCCTCTCGTGCTTTCGGTCCATACCATCGTCAGCTTCGACTTCGCCGTCTCCGTGCTTCCCGGATGGCATTCGACGATCTTTCCGCCCTACTTTGTTGCCGGCGCGGTTTTCTCCGGCTTCGCGATGGTGCAGAACGTGTTGATCTTCGTGAGGCAATCGTTCAAGCTGAAGCACTTCATCACGCTGAATCATCTCGAGAAGATGAATCAGATTATGATCGTGACCGGATCGATGGTTGCGTATGCTTATCTGATGGAGTTCTTCATCGCGTGGTACAGCGGCAACGAGTTTGAGCGGTTCGCGTTCATCAACAGAGCTCTGGGTCCGTATGCGTGGGCATACTGGGTTATGGTCTGCTGCAATGTGCTCGCTCCACAGCTCTTCTGGATCAAGAAGATCCGCCGGTCGATTCCGGCGATGTTTGTCATCGGAGTGCTCGTCAACGTCGGTATGTGGTTCGAGCGGTTCGTGATCATCATAACGTCGCTGCACCGGGATTTTCTGCCATCAAGCTGGGGAATGTACTACCCGACGATCTATGACATCGGTATCTTGATCGGCAGCTTTGGATTATTCTTCACGCTGATACTGATTTTCGTGCGCGTCCTCCCGGTTGTCTCGATTTTTGAGACGAAGGCGGTGACGGAGGGAGCGCAGCCGGGGCATCATTGAGTAGAAAGAACGTTTCATGAACGAGGGTCCACTTCATTCGATCACAGCGCTCTTCGACACGCCGGATGAGATCATCCGCGCTGCTGAGGAGGTCAGCAGGGCCGGATACACCCGATACGACGTCAACACCCCCTATCCTGTCCGCGGCATGGACAAGGCGATGCGGCTGCGTCAATCGCGTCTCGGCATCTTCACGCTGATCTTCGGTCTGCTGGGGACGATCACCGCAGTGGGATTTATGACCTGGGTGACGCTCGTCGATTATCGGCTTGTGATCGGTGGGAAGCCGTTCTGGACCTGGCCGGCATTTGTCCCGATCGCATTCGAGGTCACAGTGCTGTTGGCATCCGTGCTGACTGCCGTCACGATGATTGTGCTGTATTTCAAGTTCCCGAACATCAGTCACCCGCTTCATGATACGCCGTATATGAAGCAAGTGTCATCGGACAAGTTCGGGATCAGCATCCAGGCGAACGACCCGAAGTTCGACGAGGCGGCTGTTCGGCAGTTGTTGCGCAGTCTCGGTGGGAAGGAGATCGCTCCGATCTACTTTGATGCCGAAGGTCTCTCTCACGGGCAGAGACTGTTCGATCCAAAGTTCCTCGGCGCGCTGGTGCTGACGGCCATCGTCGTGTCGGGGGCCACCTACTTCTCGTTCAACAAACTTCTTTTTATGCAGCCGTTCTCGTGGATGAGCGAGCAGAACAAGCTGAAGGCCCAAATGCCGAGCGATTTCTTCAAGGACGGTATCGGCATGCGGCCACCGGTCGAAGGAACGGTTGATCGTGGGTTCTTGCCGTATCCGTTCAAAGGAAAGCCGGAGGAGGCGGGCAGGAACCTGGTCAATCCGCTGCTTCCGACCCCTGCGGTCCTCGCGCGGGGAAAGGCGAAGTTCTTGACATTCTGCAGCCCATGTCACGGCAATTTCGCACGAGGTGACAGTCGGCTGCAGGGCCAATTTCCCAACCCGCCGACGCTACACTCTGACAAGGTGCGCAACTGGCCTGACGGGAACATCTACAGCGTGATCACAGATGGACAGAACGTGATGCCGTCGTATGCCTCTCAGATCTCTCGAGAGGACCGCTGGGCGATCATTTTGTACATCCGAGCTTTGCAGCGAGCCCAGAACGCCAAGGAGTCCGATTTCAAATGAGCAATCCTCTTCCCGCAGAAGCTGTAAGAAAAGAGCTGCCTGCGAAGGTCACACGCCTCGCATGGATTCTTTTCGTGCTCGGAGTTGTTTTCTCTGGCGCAGGGTATTTGCTGGACGCCAAACGAAGCGCTTTGAACAATATCGTCGGGTTCATGTTCCTGGCGAGCCTCGCCAGCGGTTCGGTATTCCTCGTCGCTCTGGAATACCTCGCCGGCGCCGTCTGGAGCGTGCCGATGCGGCGGGTGAGCGAGTTCCTCGCGGGTCTGATGCCGTTTGTCCCACTGCTGGCGATTCCCCTGTTGTTCCATTTGCGCGATGTCTTCCAATGGACCCATGCAGGGACGGTGGCATCCGACAATGTGCTGGCCTCGAAGTCTTCGTATCTGAACGTTGGTTTCTTCATCGCGAGGTTCATCGGCGTATTCCTCGTGCTGAATCTGTTCTGCTTCCTCTTCACCCGAAACTCGAAGAAGCAAGATGTTACAAGGGACCCGAGGCTCACAACGATCAACGTCCGGCTGGCGGCTGTGTTCATGCCGGTCTTTGCGTTCGCGTTGACGATCGTGGCGGTCGACTGGGCGATGAGTCTTGAAGCACACTGGTATTCGACGATCTTCGGGGTGTACTACTTCGCGGGAACGGTCCTCGCGGGACTCGCCGCAGCAACGTACATCATTGTGAGGTTTCACGAAAGCGGATTTCTCCCCGGTCTCCGCCGTGATCACTTCTACAGTCTCGGAGCGCTGCTGTTCGCCTTCATCAATTTCTGGGCGTACATCGCGTTCAGCCAGTTCCTTCTCATCTGGTATGCGAATCTGCCCGAGGAGACCTTCTGGTTCTTGAATCGGTGGAGGGACGGTTGGGAGTACGTGTCGATTCTCCTGATCATTGTCCACTTCGTTGTCCCGTACTTTGCGCTCCTGACGCAGGATTCGAAGATGGATCCGAAACGGTTGAAGTTGATGTCCCTCTGGATCCTCTTCGCACATCTTCTCGATATCTACTGGCTTGTCATGCCCTCGTACGGTGGGGGGGTGCCTCTCAGCTGGATGGAAATCGGGTTCCCGATCCTCCTCGTCGGTCTCGTGATGATCGTTCTCTCATTCAAACTGAAACGCAACAACCTTGTGCCCATTGGCGATCCAAAGCTCGATCGGGGCTTGAGTTTCCGTCTCTAGCAACAGGAAGCTCGTATGGACAAGAAACCTGAATTCAAAGATGAAGTTGATTTCCGGGAACTCCTGCGGAAGCCGTGGAAGCTTTTCGGATATTCCTACATCTATTTTCTCTTGGTCCTGACGGCGTTAGGGATCTCGTATATGGAGAACCTCACCGTCATCGGCAAGAACTCTGTCATCCCGACGGTGCTGGGAGATTCGTCTTCGTTCGTCCAGGACATCCCGTACGAAAGTCCGAAAGCGCTGCCTCCCGTAGACGTGATGAAGGTCGCGAAGCCGACACCGGATTTGATGGAGAAGGGGAGAGAGTTGTTCCGTGCGAATTGCTCGTCCTGTCACGGTGACAACGGCCTGGGTGATGGGCCCGCAGGGGTCACGCTCAATCCCAAGCCGCGCAATTTTCACAGCCTGGCGGGCTGGACGAGCGGTTCGAAGATCTCGCAGATCTACAAAACCCTGCAGGACGGGGTGCCGGGAACCGGCATGGCTCCCTTCAACTACATGCCCCCCCTCGATCGATTTGAGTTGATCCACTTCGTTCGATCTTTCGCGACCAGGCCCGTTAACGGGGCCGGCCAGCCAACCGACACGCCCGAAGAGCTGGAGGGGCTCGAGACGACGTACCAGCTTTCGAAGGGCGTCAACACGCCGGGCCAGATCCCCGTAAGAAAGGCGACCCAGATCATCGAACGCGAGACGGCGCCGGCGGTCGCGAGAGTCTCGGAACTCGTGAAGAGCTCCGGAGATCCTCGGTCGGGAACGGGGCTTGAGATCTTTGATCGCGTGGCGCGTGACAAGAGTAAGATCCTTGCCGGCCTGCTTTACAACAGCAGCTCATCGCTCGGGAGCCTCGATCGATTCATCAAAGCTGTCACGGGAAGTCCCATACAGCTTGGGTTCAAGGCGGAGGTTGTTCAACTTACCCCGTCCGAATGGACAGCATTGTATCAGTTTATGAACGAGCTGAAAGCTCGAAGAGGTTAGCCATGAGGAAATATCTCTCTTTTGTCGCCATGCTGCTCGTGGCAGGGCTCAGCACGCCTCTGCGCGCAGACGAGGAGATCCCTCCGAAAGTCGGAATTGTGGAGAAACTCGGTCAGACGATTCCTCTCGATGCAGAGTTCTATGATGAGACCGGCCAACTGGTCACGCTGAAGAGCCTCGTCAACAAGCCGACTGTCCTCACCTTCGTTTACTATCGCTGTCCCGGTATCTGCACTCCGCTCTTGAACGAACTGGCCAGGAATGTGGGGAAGGTGGATCTGCAGCTGGGCAAGGATTATCAAATCCTGACGGTGAGTTTCGATCACCGCGAGACGCCCGATATCGCCGCCGACAAGAAGGAGAACTACTTGACTGTGGCAGAACGATCGATCGACCCGCAGGCCTGGCGGTTCCTCACCGGCGACAGCGTGAACATCCACCGGCTCACGAACGCGACGGGGTTTTATTTCATGCCGAGCCCGGACAGCAACTGGGTTCACCCGACTGCCCTCATTTTCCTCTCGCCGGAGGGGAAGATCACTCGTTACATCAACGGGATCCAGTACTTGCCCTTCGACATCAAGATGGCGGTCATCGAAGCTTCGAACGGGAAGGTCGGACCGACGATCGCGAGAATCCTTCAGCTGTGTTACAGCTACGATCCGGAAGGGCACCGGTACACGCTGAACATCGTCCGGGTTTCGGGAATTCTGATCATGGGGTTTGTGGGTGTGTTCGTGATCGTTTTCCTCATCAAACCAAGAAAGAAGAGAGCAAAAATCAAAGAGGGTTGAAAGAGCATGACGACACTCGCGATGCCGGTTGAGGGAACAGAGCCGGATTTCTATCATGCTGCGACCAGGCGCAAGGGGATCTTTGCCTGGATCTTCACGACCGATCACAAGCGCATCGGTATCCTGTACCTGGTCACGATTCTGTTCTTCTTTTTTGCCGCCGTGACGCTCGGTGCGCTGATGCGGCTCGAGATGTGGCAGCCGGAGGGGACCATCATGCAGCCGCAGACGTACAACACGTTCTTCACGCTGCACGGGATCATCATGATCTTCCTGTTTGTCATCCCTGTCGGTCCTGCGGTCTTCGGCAATTTCATGATCCCACTGATGATCGGCGCAAAAGACGTGTTCTTTCCACGTCTCAACCTGCTTTCGTGGTGGTTGTATCTCGCGGGCGGTGTGCTGGCGCTGATCTCGGTATTTCTGCCCGGCGGTGCAGCTGACACAGGATGGACGTTCTATGTCCCGTATAGCATCAGGACAACGACGAACGTGATCCCCGCTTTGATGGCGGCGTTCATCCTTGGGTTCTCATCGATTCTCACCGGGCTGAACTTCATCACGACGATCCACCGGATGCGAGCTCCGGGGATGACCTGGTTCAAGATGCCCCTGTTCGTGTGGGCTTCGTACGCAACGGCCTGGATACAGACTCTTGCCACGCCGATTATTGGGATCACCCTTCTGCTGGTCGCGATCGAGCGATTGTTTGGCGTCGGCATCTTCGATCCGGCCCTCGGCGGCGATCCCGTCCTTTTCCAGCACCTGTTCTGGATGTATTCTCACCCGGCAGTCTATATCATTATCCTTCCGGCGATGGGGGTAGTTTCCGAGATCATTCCTGTCTTCGCACGCCGGACGATCTTCGGCTACAAGTACATCGCCTATTCAAGCCTTGCGATCGCGTTCGTCGGCTCTTTGGTCTGGGCGCATCACATGTTCACCGTCGGAATGAGCAACACCGGGATGTTCGTCTTCTCGTTCCTCACGTTTCTCGTGGCCATCCCGAGCGCAATCAAGGTTTTCAACTGGGTTGCGACGCTCTATAAGGGATCGATCGACCTCGACGTGCCGCTTCTCTTCGTTCTCTCGTTCATCGTGCAATTCTCGATCGGCGGATTTACGGGCTTGATGCTGGGGGCCCTGGCGGTCAATATTCACGTGACGGACACCTATTTCGTCGTCGGGCATTTCCATTATGTGATGTTCGGTGGAACGGGATTCGGTATCTTCGCTGCGATGCACTACTGGTTTCCGAAAATGTTCGGCAGGATGTACAGCAAGAAGCCTGCGACGCTGGCGTGGCTCCTGATGACGATCGGGTTTAACACGCTGTACCTCCCGTTCCTTATTCTGGGCTACCTCGGCATGCCGCGCCGCTACTACCACTATCTGCCGCAGTTTGAGTCCCTCCACAGGATCGCAACCGTCGGCTCGTGGATCCTCGTCCTGGGCATGATCATCATGTTTGCGAATCTCTTTCTCGCGCTCCGGCGTGGCGCGAAAGCGCCGGCGAACCCGTGGGATGGAGAGACACTCGAGTGGAAGACCTCCTCGCCACCACCTTTAGAGAATTTCCACGAGATTCCTCGCGTAACGACGGGCCCTTATGACTACAGCAAGTACGAACAACCCGCTCAGGAGGTAGCGTGACAACCTCTGCCGCAGCCGCCGTGTCGCAGGGACACGTCCATCGTGACGATCTTGGCTCCAGGATGGGGATGTGGCTCTTTCTCTTCACCGAGCTCATTCTCTTCGGGGGGATGTTTGTCGCCTATGCGGTGTATCGCTTCGATCACCCCGCGGAATTCGAGCTGGGCGCGAAAGAGCTCGATACGCTGATCGGCACGATCAACACGATGGTTCTGTTGACGAGCAGTCTGACGGTGGCGATGTCGATCACGGCGATCCAACGGGGGAAGAACAAGCTCTCGTTGGTCCTCGTGGCGATCACGATCCTGCTCGCTCTGGTATTTCTCGTGAGTAAGTATTTTGAGTGGCACCACAAATTTGAGTCCGGGCTGTACCCGCAGTCCCCAGACCTTTTGAACAAGCCTCCGGGCGAGATCCTTTACTTCGGACTGTACTTCGTGATGACGGGTCTCCACGCGCTGCACGTCATCATCGGCGCGGTTGTCCTCGCGGTGATGATGCTCTTCATCCAACGAGGCGTGATCAACAAGGACTCGTATGTCAAGCTCGAGGCAGGGGCACTGTACTGGCATCTCGTCGACATCATTTGGATTTTCCTCTTTCCACTGTTCTATCTTATCCACTGACCACGTATGATGACAGAGCACGAGCGTCAACACGGAGATGAAGTCCACGTCGTCAGCTACGGCCGCTACGTCCTGATCTGGCTTGGCCTCCTCGGGCTGACCGGAGCCACGGTCGCGCTCGCCGGATTCGAGCTTGGACGGTGGATCATCTTCACGGCGCTGACCATCGCCTCGATCAAAGGGCTTCTTGTGCTAAACGTGTTCATGCATCTGAAGTTCGAAGATCGGGTCTTTCGCATCTTCGCGATGGTGGCCGGAGTGATTCTTCTGATCTTCATTGTCCTAGTATTCTTTGACTACGCGTTCCACTGACGAGGAAGACTGCAATGTTCCAAAGTGCCTCTCCATTTTCCGACTATGTTGATTCGACGTTCCTGTCGATCGTTGGCATCTCTGCGCTTGTGCTTCTCGGGATTCTGGCGTTCATGGTGTACTTCCTCGTGCGATACAGCCGAAAGAGGAATCCGCATCCCACGAACATCGGCGGGAACGTTCCCCTCGAGGTTCTCTGGACGGTGATCCCGCTGGGTCTCTTCATGGGGATGTTTTATTTGGGATGGCAGGGATACTTGAAGGAAACGGATGCCCCCGAGGATGCGATTCCCATCAGGGTCACGGCGCGCATGTGGGCCTGGTCGTTCGAATATCCCAACGGCGTCCAAGCGGACACCCTCTACGTGCCGGTCGATGTCCCGGTGAAGCTGTCGTTGCACTCCTTGGACGTGAACCACTCCCTCTACATACCCGCGTTCCGGATCAAGAGGGATGTCATCCCCAACCGGGTCAATAGCATGTGGTTCAAGACCTCGCAGGTCGGGTCCTACGACATCGCGTGTGCTGAATATTGCGGTTTGCGCCACTCCTACATGTATAACAAGGTTGTGTCGGAAGACTCAGCCCATTTTGAGCAACGGTACAAGAAAATGTCACTCGATCAGTCGAGGCCTTACAAGCCGATCACGAGCTCATTTCGATAAAGAGTCCGTCATCATCAGAAACACAAAATAACTCAGCGAGCATGGATTTTCTCAAGAACCTGGCAATCCCGCAATCGATTGGACATTTCCACCTGCTGCTCCTCATCGCGGGGATGATCGCCGTCGTTCTGTATCCTTACCTCGGGTTCCTCCTGGGCTCTTCCTTTTTCTCCTATCTCTTCAATAGGAAGGGGACAAGGGAAGGGGATCGGCTGCTCGTGAGGTTCGCGAAGGATCTGATTGACACGGCCCTCTTCAACAAGACGGTCCCGACGTTCCTGGCTCTCCTCCCGAGTTTCTCGCTGGTGTTTGTCTATGCACAGCTGCTTCAATCAACGGATGCGATCTCCGTGGGCCTAGCCGGCTACGGGTTCATCCTTCTTCTTCTTGCCGTCGTCCTTCTCTATACGTACAAATACACGTTTCGTCTGAGCGGCGTTCTGGCGGGCTATGAGGACCTGCTGAAAGCGCGGAACCAGCCCGCAGGCGGGATTGAAGAGATTCAGGAATATTCCAGGCAAACGGTCGAGTCGTACCGTAAAGCCGGTCGGTGGGGGATCATCGTCCTGGCGGTGGCAGCGTTCCTGCTTGTTTCCTCAGTCAGTGTAACCGTGAATCCGTCCAACTGGACGGATGTGAGCAGCGTTTTTGATCTCTTTATTTCCCTCGACGTTCTGATCAAGTTCCTGCAGTTCATAGCGCTCGCCGCGGGAGCAACGGGAGTCGGAATCCTCTATTTCTTCTTCTCCTGGCAGGGAGGAAAGAAGGATCTTGATCCGGAATACAGCTCGTTGGTACGCCGAGTGGCTCTCAGGCTCGCCGTAGCTTCGCTTCTAGCTCAACCGATCCTTATTCTCTTCGGCGTTCTCCTGCTGCCGGGCGTATCGCTCTCCGGGACTCTCTACGGGTTCACCGGGGTGTCCCTGGCTCTCTTGTTCCTCACGGCGCACTTCGTCTATGCGTACGTCAGAGATCCGCAAGCCGGGTATGCGAGTTCTGCGTTCTACACGCTTCTCTTCGCGTTTGCCTTCCTGTTTGCGAACGATCAACTTGCCGTTCACGATGCCACGAATGAGCACGCTGCCTATCTTGCGTATCAATACGACCAGGCGACCGAGGCGTTGAAATCGAAGCTCGGAGTAGCCGTTGTCAGTTTTACCGGCGAGGACATCTACAACGGGCGATGCTCAGCGTGTCACCTGTATGATCAAAAGAAGATCGGACCTGCATATAAGGATGTCATCCCTCAATTCGAGGGAAAGAAAGCTCAGCTCGTTGCGTTCATTCTGAACCCTGTGAAGGTGAACCCTGCTTTTCCGCCAATGCCGAACCCGGGCCTGAAACCGGCTGAGGCTGATTCGATCGCCAGCTTTCTGCTCCAGAAGTTCGCGCCCAATGCTCCGGCATCCGGCGCCGCCAAAGGTCCTTCAAAACAGCAATGAGACATGATGTGACATCTCAGGGCGCCCTCACTGTCACGCGATCGCATGTGGCGGACTATGTCGCCCTCGCGAAGCCGGAGCTTACGCTTCTGTCCGTGCTGACGTCCGTCGGAGGGGCGTACCTGGCGGCGCGCGATTTCATCCCGTACGCAGCTCTGGTGCACACCCTGATTGGAACGACACTGGTGGGAGCGGGCGCGGGAGCTTTGAACCAGTACATCGAGCGCAACTCCGATGCCCTGATGCGTCGGACGGAGAACCGTCCGCTGCCGTCAGGTCGAGTGCAGCCGCGCGAGGCGCTGCTGTTTGGAATCGTGCTGTCCGTGCTTGGAGTTCTTCAGCTGAGCCTTCTGACACATCCGCTGGCCGGATCCCTCGCCGCGGCGACCCTTGGAACCTATCTGTTTCTGTACACGCCGCTGAAGCGCATGACCCCTTTCTCGACCGTGGTGGGCGGAATTCCCGGGGCTCTCCCCCCGCTCATCGGCTGGGCCGCGGTGACAGGAGATCTCCCGGCCGCTGCGTGGTCGCTTTTCTTCATCCTCTTCTTCTGGCAAATGCCCCATTTTCTCTCGCTCGCCTGGATGTATCGAAAGGACTATGCGAGGGCAGGTTACAGGATGTTGACGGTCGTCGATCCGAGCGGCCAGGTCGCGGCGCGGCAGATTCTTATCTACAACCTTGCCTTGGTGCCGGCTGCGCTTGCACCGACGCTTATGGGAATTCTCGGGCCTCTCTATTTTTTTGCCGCCCTGACCCTTACCATCGGTTTTCTCGTGCAAGCAGCCCGGCTCCATCACGAGCGAACCAATGTCAATGCCAGGAAGCTCTTCTACGGCTCACTCGTCTATCTCTCCGTTCTCATCGGCCTGATGATTTTGGACAGGACGCTCTGAGTTCGACCCGGAAGATCTTGCATTCCGATTGTTTGCATCGTATATTAACGCAGTCCAAAACGTTCTTTGACCGAATCCTTTAATCCTATCCGGCGAGGTAGGGAAGGGAAATGAAAAAGTAAAAGTGAAAAAGGAAA
>Ga0315282_10002321_pt1 | contig 35247 bp, 37 predicted proteins | sample YL17G07_20_MG_FD_203693 | JGI IMG/M metagenome (GOLD analysis project Ga0315282, IMG submission 203693) | Sediment microbial communities from Yellowstone Lake, YNP, Wyoming, USA - YL17G07_20 | ecosystem: Environmental > Aquatic > Freshwater > Lake > Sediment | place: USA: Wyoming | collected...
ACGCCTTGACAGGCGCCCTTGGGGGGCGATATATTCTAATTCTCAACGTTCGCCGAACAGCACTTCAGGGAAAATGATTTCTGAGCTTGGGAAGAAGCGGTCGTCTTCAAGTCCGAAGGGGAAACCTGGCCGTTCGATCGAGCCGGAGCTCTGGGCCGATTTTTTCAGGGGCCATCGCCAGGCCTGCGCCCGGTTGATCACGCAGGTAGAAAACCATCCCGAACTCGTCCCCGACATCCGGGACAGGCTGAGCCCCCGGCAAACGGGGGCGATCCGGATCGGCATCACCGGCCCGCCCGGAGTCGGCAAGAGCACGGTCACGGCCGCCCTGGCCCGCCGGGCGATGGAGGCCGGCCATTCCGTCGGCGTCATCGCCGTGGACCCCTCCAGCCCTTTCACGGGAGGCGCCTTCCTGGGAGACCGGGTCCGGATGCAGAGCTTGAGCGGCGACCGTCACATCTTCATCCGCTCCCTGGCCTCGCGGGAGGGCCACGGCGGCCTGTCGCCGTCCACCCCTTATGTCGCGGACATCTTCGACGCGTTCGGAATGGACCGGATCCTCATCGAGACGGTCGGAGTCGGCCAGGCAGAGCTGGACGTGCTGACCTGCGCCGATTTGGTCATCCTGGTTCTTCAGCCCGGCACGGGGGACGTCATCCAGGCCCTCAAGGCCGGCATCCTCGAGGTGGCCGATATCTTTCTCGTCAATAAATCCGACTTGCCCGGGACTGAGGCCCTCCTGGATTCTTTGAGATTCCTCTTCGATATCAGCGTTCGCCAGAAGACAAGGCCCGTCCCTTCGATCCTGACGGCCTCGGCCATCAAGGACGCGGGGATGGACGACGTCTACGCCGAAATGGAACGGCGGATCTGCGGGCTCGTCCAGTCCGGAGAGCACCATGAAAACAGGCGCGCCCGGCTGGAACGGGAGATCCGGGCGTCCGTCGAACAAGATTTATGGGAGAGGTTTTCGTCCCTGACCAAAGCCGAAGACGAAATCCGGGCCGTATCCGAGCGGCTCCTGAACGAGCGCCGGTCGCGTAATCCCTTTATCCGAGCCCTCTGCTCCCGCATCCGGATCACCGTCGCTCAAGAAAAGGCCCGCCATGAATAAGACTTCAAAAAAACGATGGGAAGAGAATTTCCGGAACTCCGGTCTGCGCGAGGCGGATTTTTCGTCGATCTCAGGCAGGAACCTGCAGCCACTATACACCCCGGAAGACCTGGCCGATTTTGACGCGGCCGCCAGCCTGGGCTACCCCGGCGAATTCCCGTACACCCGGGGGGTCCACCCGTCGATGTACCGGGGCAAGCTTTGGACCATGCGGCAATTCTCCGGAATGGGCACGCCCGAGCAGACCAACGAGCGCTACAAGTTCCTTTTGGCCAAGGGCCAGACGGGGCTTTCGGTCGCCTTCGACAACCCGACGCTCTATGGCCGCGATTCCGACGATTCCCTGGCTCGCGGGGAGGTTGGAAAAACCGGAGTGGCGGTGGACAGCCTCGCCGATATGGAGCGGTTGTTCAGAGGTATCCCTCTGGAGAAAATATCGACATCCATGACTATCAACGCTCCCGCCGCCTGGATCTTCGCCATGTTCCTGGCCAATGCCGAAAACCAGAATATCCCGCTGGCCAAACTGCGGGGGACGCTTCAAAACGATATCCTTAAGGAATACATCGCCCAGAAGGAATGGATCTTCCCGCCGGGACCCCATCTGCGCCTGATCACCGATCTGATGTCTTTCTGCGCGGACCGGGTTCCTCTATGGAACACGATCTCCATCAGCGGATATCACATCCGGGAAGCGGGCTCGACGGCCGCTCAGGAGCTGGCGTTCACCCTGGCCGACGGATTCACCTACGTCGAGCACGCCCTCCGGGCCGGGCAGGACATCGATGAATTCGCCCCGCGCTTGTCGTTCTTCTTCAACTCCCATCTGGATTTTTTTGAGGAGATCGCGAAGCTGCGGGCGGCCCGAAGGATTTGGGCCAGGCATATGAAGGAGAAATATCGGGCCAAGAATCCCCGGTCATGGCTCTGCCGGTTTCACGTGCAGACGGCGGGTTGCAGCCTGACGGCCCAGCAGCCGGCCATTAACGTCGTCCGGACGGCCCTGGAAGCCCTGGCCGGCGTCCTCGGCGGATGCCAGAGCCTCCATACGAACTCTATGGACGAAGCCCTGGCGCTTCCCTCGGAAAAAGCCGTCGAAATCGCCCTCCGGACCCAACAAATCATCGCCTACGAAAGCGGCGTAGCCCACGTCATCGATCCGCTGGGGGGCTCGTTCTACATCGAAAAGCTGACGGACGACTTGGAGGCGGAGGCCGAAGATTATTTCAAGAGAATCGAGGACCTGGGGGGGGTCGTCAGGGCGATCGAGCAGGGGTTCTTCCAGAAAGAGATCACCCGGTCCGCTTATCAATATCAAATTGCCCTTTCCCGGAAGAAAAAGATCCAGGTCGGAGTCAACGAATTCATCAATAAGGATGAACACCTGGAGATCCCGGTCCTCGAAATTGATGAATCCGTCGAGAGGGATCAGCTCCGGCGCCTGCGCGGGATCAAGCGACGGCGTGATAGAGGGGCGGTTCAAGACCGGCTGGCCGGCCTCGAGAAAGCGGCCGCCGGGGCCGAGAACCTGATCCCCTATTTGGTGGAAGCCGCCCGTGTCTACGCGACGGTGGGCGAGATCAGCGACGCCCTGACCCGCGTCTTCGGGGAATACAAGGAGCAACCCTTTTATTGAGATATCCGAAAAGAGGCATGCGAAATGGCTGACCCTCAAATCAAAGTCATCATTGCCAAACCGGGACTGGACGGCCATGACCGCGGCGCCAAGGTGGTCGCCCGGGCCCTCGTGGAGGCCGGGATGGAGGTCGTCTATCTGGGACTGCGGCAGACCCCGGAATCCATTGTCAGCGCTGCGGTCGAAGAGGATGCCGACGTCGTCGGCCTCTCCATTTTGTCCGGGGCCCACATGACCCACTTCCGGCGGGTCAGGGAGCTCCTCGACAAGAACGGCCTGGGGGACCGCCTCCTGACGGGAGGTGGAATCATCCCCACCAAGGACCAGAAAAAGCTCAAGGAGATCGGGGTCGGAAAAGTTTTCGGCCCGGGAGATGACCTCCGAGACATTGTTGAATACATCCGTCAATGGCATAAGTCTCATTCTAAATAGGGCCGGCAAGGAGGAGAAGGCATCATGGATTTTGAGTTTTCCGAAGAACAGAAAATGGTCATCGACGGGGCGAGGAAGTTCGCCGAAAAGGAGCTGGCGCCCGTTGTCGAGGAACTGGACGCCAAGCAGGAGACGAACATCGCCGCCCTCAAAGCGCTCGGCGAGCTGGGCTACCTGAGCATGACGGTCCCCGAGGAATACGGGGGGTCGGGCATCGGGGCCGTGGCCTATGCCGGGGTCATGATCGAGCTCAGCAAAGTGGATGCCGGGACGGCCGTTGGCGTCTCGGTCCAGAATTCCCTGGTCAATGACGCCGTCCTGATGTTCGGGAGCGAGGAGCAAAAGCGGCGCTTCCTCCCCAAGCTGGCCACGGGGGAATGGCTCGGCTGTTTTTCCCTGACGGAGGCCGGCGCCGGCAGCGATCCGGGTGCCCTCCGGGCCGTCGCCGTCCGCGACGGTCAGGAATACGTCTTAAACGGCGCGAAGAATTTCACGACCAACGGCGGTTTCGCGGACGTCATTATCGCCTTTTTCAGCACGGACAGGGAGAAGGGCGCCAAGGGGATTTCGGCCTTCCTCGTCCCCAAAGAGGCCCCGGGATTCGCCGTGGGGAAACACGAAAACAAGCTGGGCATCCGCACCTCGAGCACGACGGAAATGGTCTTCACCGACTGCCGGATCCCGGCCGAAAACCTCCTGGGGCAGGAAAACCGCGGCCTGAGCGTCGCCCTGGGGACGCTCGATTGCGGGCGTATCGGGATCGCCGCCCAGGCCGTCGGCATCGCCGAGGCCGCCCTGCAGGAATCCGTGCGCTACGCCAAGGCCAGGGTCCAGTTCGGCAAGCCGCTGGCGGAATTCGAGTCCCTGCAGTTCATGATGGCCGACATGGCCGTGGACGTCGAGGTCGCCAAGACCATGCTCTACCGCGCGGCCTGGATGAAAGATTCGGGGGCCAAGCGGTTCACAAAAGAATCGGCGATCGCCAAGCTGTTCGCCTCCGAGATGGCCCATCGCGTCTGCCACAAGGCCCTTCAGATCCACGGCGGATACGGATTCATGAAAGACTACAAGGTGGAGCGGCTTTACCGGGACCAGAGGATCACGGAAATCTATGAAGGAACGTCCGAGATCCAGCGCCTTGTCATCGCCCGGTCCCTCCTGACCGACTGAGGAGTCCAAAGATGGAATATCAGATCCTGAAAACGGCCGTGTCCGAGGGAATCGCGACCATAACGGTGTCGCGGCCGCAGGCCCTCAATGCCCTGAACTCCCGTTTTTTCCAGGAGATGGACAATCTCCTCGCGGAGCTGGGCCGGCGCGACGACGTCAAGGTCCTGATCATCACCGGAGAGGGGAAGGCCTTTGCGGCGGGAGCCGATATCGCCGAAATGGTCCAAAAGACCCAGAGCGAAGGCCAGGAATTTTCCCGGGCCGGTCAAAAGACTTTTCGAAGCCTGGAGCTCTTCGCCAAACCGGTGATCGCCGCCGTGAACGGCTTCGCCCTCGGCGGAGGCTCGGAGCTCGCCTTGGCCTGCGATATTCGGGTGGCGAGCACGAAGGCCAAATTCGGCCAGCCCGAGGTCAACCTGGGTCTCATCCCCGGTTATGCCGCCACCCAAAGGCTGCCGCGGCTCATCGGGCTCGGGAACGCCCTTTATCTCCTGCTGACGGGGGAGATGATCGGCGCCGAAGACGCCCTGCGGATGGGCCTGGTTCAGAAGGTCGTCGAGCCCGATCAGCTCCTCTCGGCCGTGACGGAACTCGCTAAGGTCATCGCCTCCAAGGGCCTCCAGGCCGTCCGCCTGGTCAAACAGGTCACCCGCCGGGGTTTTCTGATGGATTTCGAGGCCGGGTGCGCCCTGGAATCGGAGATGTTCGGGTCCCTCTTCGGAAACGAGGCCGCCGAGGGGATGCGGGCCTTTCTCGAAAAACGTCCCCCGAAGTGGACCGAATGATTTCTGAGCCACGGGAGAAAGCTATGGACTACGCCGATCGTCTGGAGAATGTGGCCGTGTTGGGCGCAGCCGGCAAGATGGGCAGCGGGATCGTCCTGCTGACCGCCATCGAAATGGCCGATCTCGGCCTGGATTCCGCGAACAGGTCCCGCGGCTTTGCCCTCCATGCCGTCGACATCTCCGAAAAAGCCCTCTCGGCATTGATGAAGTACCTACGCGAGCAGGTCCGGCGGGCCGGCGAAAAGAAGACTGTCTGGCTGCGGACGATCTATGCCGACCGGGCCGACCTCGTCGAGAACGAGGAGATCATCGGGCAGTATATCGAGGACGTCCTGGCCATCGTCCGCCCGGCGATACGGATCGAGGCGGCTTACGATGCCAAGGTCATTTTCGAGGCCGTCAACGAAAACCCGGACCTCAAGGTCCGGCTTCTTGGGGGGATCAAATCCCACGGCCGTCCGGACGCCTGGTTCCTGACCAACACCTCGTCCATCCCCATCTCGGAATTGAATGAGCGGGTGGCACTCGGCGGCCGGATCATCGGCTTCCACTTCTACAACCCGCCGGCCGTCCAGAAGCTCGTCGAGCTGATCCGGGCGGATTCCACCCTCCCGGCCCTGGCGGATTTCGCGGCGCAATTCGCCAAGAGACTTCGGAAGACCGTCGTCCCCTCCCGGGACGTCGCGGGATTTATCGGCAACGGGCATTTCATGCGGGACGCGCTCTACGCCGTTTCCGAAGTCGAACGTCTCGCCGGGGAGTTCGGCTTTGCCGAATCCGTTTACATGGTGAACAAGGTCAGCCAGGATTTCCTGATCCGCCCCATGGGAGTTTTCCAGCTCGTCGATTACGTCGGCCTCGACGTCTGCCGGAGCATCCTGCGCGTCATGAACGAGCGGCTGGCCGGCGGTCATCTCCAAAGCTCGTTGATCGACGGACTGGTCGAGATGGGGATCACGGGAGGGCAATTTGCCGATGGATCCCAGAAGGACGGCATCCTCAAGTACGAAAAAGGGAGGCCGGCGGGCGTTTTCAATCCCGGCAAAAAGGTCTATGTCCCCTTGGCGGATATCGCGCCGCGAGGCGACGAGCGGCTCGGCGCCCCACCCTCCGCCGCCAAACCCTGGAAAACCGTCATCCAGGCTCCGGACCGGACGGCCTACCTGGACGGCTATTTCCGTGAGCTGGCCGCGATGAAAACTCTGGGCGCCGACTTGGCCAGAAGCTACGGTCTGAAGTCCAAGGAAATCGGCCTCGGCTTGGTGAAGGACCGGGTCGCCGAGCGCAAAGAAGACGTAAACACCGTGTTGCTGACGGGCTTCTTTCATGCCTACGGCCCGGTCAACCGCTATTTTGATGGAGAGGATACGCCATGAAAAAGATCCGGCGGAAAGTCTTCATGACGGCGGGATATCACACGATCGCTCTGGGAACGGGGCGGAAGGAATTCAATCCCAAAAAGCCCCGGCCCGGACTTGAGGACTATATCCGGGAAGCGGGTCAGGGGACACTGAAGCAGATCGGCGGCGGGACAAACGTCGACGAGGGCGTGATCAGCAATTTCATGGCCGCCCGCTTCAACAAACAGGGCAATCTGGCGGCTTTGATCCCCTCGATCGACGAGAGCCTGCGGTGGAAGCCCTCGACGCGGGTCGAGGGCGCCTGCGGTTCCGGCGGACTCGGCCTCGTCACCGCGATCAAGTCGGTGCTGGCCGGCACCGCCGAGGTCGTCCTGACGATCGGCGTCGAAGTCCAGAACACGGTCAAGGCGATCTACGGAGCGGACATCCTGGCCGGGGCGGGCTGGTACCGCGGCGAACGGAAGACCGGCCACGCCTATTTCTTTCCGTCGCTCTTCAGCGACCGGGCCGGGGCTTACTTTGAAAAATACGGTCGGGATAAAACGCGGAGGGCCTTCGCCCGCTGGTACCGGAACGCCATCGAGAACGCCCGGCTTTGCGAAACGGCCCAGGAGTTCCACAACGCATGCGAGGACCTCGAGGCGCTGGGCCTGACCGAGCCCAACCCGCGGACCTTTGTCGACCATCTCAACGTCTACGATTGTTCCAAGGTCTCCGACGCGGCGGCCGCGATCGCCGTCGTCTCGGAGGAGGGATTGAAGCGCTGCGGAATCGCCGGGAAGGACGCGGTGGAGGTCTTGGGGTGGGGCCAGGTCGAAGCCGATCTGACCGTGCCTCCGGCGGACCTAACCGAGCTCGAGACCTCGAGGCGGGCCGTCGAAAAGGCCTTCGACTCGTCGGGCGTCCGGCGCGAGGAACTCGGCACCGTAGAATGCCACGACTGCTTCACCATCTCCGGGCTCCTCTCCGTCGAGGCCATCGGCTTTGCCGGCAAGGGCGAAGGGCCGGACTACATACTCGAGGGAAAAGCGTCGCGGACGGGGGAGGTGCCCTTCAACACGTCCGGAGGGCTGATCGGCTGGGGGCATCCGACGGGCGGGACCGGCGTGCGCCAGGCCGTCACAGTCTGGCAGCAGCTCACGGGGAAAGCCGGGAGGTGGCAGGTGGAGATCCCGTCCAAGCGGCCCTACGCCCTCTCGGTGAACATGGGCGGCGACGACAAAACCGTCGTCGCCGTCGTCTACAGGCGGGCGTCCTGACCGGGACGCGGCCCCGCGCGCCTACCCGCCTAGGATCTCGCGGGCGATGACCAGGCGCTGGATTTCGCTCGTGCCCTCGCCGATCGTGCAGAGCTTGGCGTCCCGCCAGAACTTCTCGACGGGATAATCCTTGCAGTAGCCGTAGCCGCCGAGGATCTGGACGGCTTCCTCTCCGACCCTGACCGCGACCTCCGAAGCGTAGAGTTTCGCCTGGGCCGAGAGCAGCGTCGTCCTCCCGCCGTGATCTTTCTCGTCCGCCGCGGCTTCCGTCAGCAACCGGGAGGCGTTGACGCCGGTCGCCATATCGGCCAGCTTGAAGCGGATGGCCTGGAAGGCGGCGATGGGCTTCCCGAACTGGCGTCGTTCCTTGGCATAGGCCACGGCCGCGTCGAGCGCGCCCCGCGCGATCCCGATCGAGAGGGCGGCGATCGAGATGCGCCCGCCGTCGAGGATCTCCATGGCCTGGATGAAGCCGTCGCCTTCGCCCCCGAGCAGGGCGTCCGGACCGACTTGGCAGTCCTCGAAAACGAGCGACGCCGTGTCCGAAACGCGCATCCCGACCTTGTCCTCATGCTTGCCCACCGAGACGCCTGGCGTCTTCAGCGGGATGACGAAGGCGGAGATCCCGTGATGGTCCGTTCCGGGCTTGGTCCGGGCCATGACGACGGCGACCTCGCCGACGGAGGCGTGGGTGATGAAATTCTTGGAGCCGTTGAGGACCCAGCCTTTGTCGTTGCGGACGGCGGTCGTCTTCGTCGCGCCAGAATCCGACCCAGCCTCGGCCTCGGTCAGGGCCCAGGCGCCGAGAACCTCGCCGCCCGCCAGCCGGGGCAGCCATCTGCGGCGGAGGCCCTCGCTTCCGTAGGTGAAGATGTGGTTCGTGCACAGGGAGTTGTGGGCGGCCACCGAGAGCCCGATCCCACCCTCGACCGCGCCCAGTTCCTCAAGGATCGCTGCATAATGCCTGTAGGACAGCCCGACGCCGCCGTAATCCTCCGGAAGGAGGATGCCCATCAGGCCCAGCCCGCCGAGGCGGCGGAAGATTTCGGGGGGGCAGCCCGCTTTCTCATCCCATTCACGGACATGAGGGGCAATCTCCGCGCGGGCGAAATCCCTCACCATCTCCCGGCATTCCTTCAATGATTCGGCGCAATCGGCGGTCATGGCCCAACCCTCCTTGTGGAGATTTAGCTCTTGGACTCGATCTCGACCAGAGGCTTTTCCGAATCGACGAGCTCGCCGACGGACGCGTAGATCGTCTTGACGGTCCCATCGGCCGGCGACTGGATCTCGTTCTCCATCTTCATCGCCTCGACGACGACCAGAGTCTGGTTCCTCCTCACCTCATCCCCTTCCCGGACACAGAGCTTGATCACTTTTCCCGGCATGGGCGACTTGACCCGCAGGCTTCCCTCGGGGGTCCTCTCGTCCCCTCCGAGCGCTCGGGCCGCTTCTGCCGGGGCCTCCGTGACGGTGAAACCGCGGCCGTCGACGGCAACCAGGGTCCGGCCGCCTTCCCGGACCAGATGGACCCGGGCGGTCCGGCCACGGAAATGGAACAGGATCTCGTTCGCCGATACCCTCCTCACCTCGGCCTCGATCTCGGCCTCCCCCTCCCTGAAAACGACGGTCCGGTCCCGCTTCTCAAGAGCGATCGTACGCGGCACGCCATCGATCAGAAATTCAAACTCCATGAGGTTCCTGTTCCCCCGCCCTCCACCGGCCCAAAGACTTCCAAGGCCCTGCGTTCTCTCTCTTCGTTCCCTGGGCCGGAGCGTCCGCAGGTCCGGCCGGACGCGTCAGGGCGTCGAAGGCGGCTGCGGCCAAGGCCAACCGCTGTTTTTCCTCTTCCTCCACGCCCGTCCCCCAGCCCGGGAAGTGGTCCCTGATGAATGCCGTCGTCGTCCGGCCGGCCCGGAATTCCGGGTCGTTCACGACGTCCCTGAGAAAACCGGCCGTCGTGTGGATCCCGAGGATGACGCAGTCGTCGAGCGCGACCGACATCCTCCGGCAGGCCGCCTCCCGGTCCTCGGCCCAGACGATGAGCTTGGCCAGGATCGGGTCGTAGTGGACGGGGACGTTCCAACCCTCGAAGATCCCGCTGTCGAAGCGGACGCCGGGTCCCGTCGGCTCGCGGAGAAAGGCGATGCGGCCCGGGGAGGGAAGGAAGTTCGTCTTCGGGTCCTCGGCGTAGATCCGGCATTCGATGGCATGCCCCCGCTGACGGAGGTCGTCCTGCCGCAGCGAGAGCCGCGCTCCCGAGGCGATCAGGATCTGCTGGCGAACAAGGTCGAGGCCGACCACGAGTTCCGTGATGGGGTGCTCGACTTGGAGCCGGGCGTTGACCTCGAGAAAATAGGAGCGGCCCTCGCGGTCCAAGAGAAACTCGACGGTCCCGGCATTATTGTAACCCGCCGCCCGCATGGCTTTGACGGCCGTTTCTCCCATCTTCGCCCTGCGCTCGGGGTCCAGGGCCGTGGAGGGCGTTTCTTCGAGGATTTTCTGGTGCCGTCTCTGGATCGAGCATTCCCTCTCGAACAAGTGGACCGTCCTCCCCTGGTTATCGGCCAAAACCTGGAACTCGATGTGGCGGGGCGCCTCGATGTATTTCTCGAGGTAGACCGTATCATCACCGAAGGCGGATCTTGCCTCCCGCCGGCCGGCCTCGAGCGCCGGGACGAGGCCGTTCTCATGGGGGACGATCCGCATCCCCTTCCCGCCGCCGCCGGCTGAGGCCTTGACCATGACCGGGTAGCCGAGGGAGCGCGCCGCGGCCAGGTATTCCTCGGGAGACCCGGAGACCGGTTCCATGCCAGGGATGGTCGGGATGCCCGCCTTCTCCATGGTTTGCCGGGCCCGGACCTTGTCGCCGACGAGCGCGAGCGCCGCGGAGTTCGGCCCGATGAAGACGATCCCCTCTTTCTCACATAGGCTCGCGAAATCCGCGTTTTCGGCGAGAAAACCGTAGCCGGGGTGGATGGCCCCGGCGCCGCTGCGACGCGCCGCCTCGATGATCCTTCCCATGTTGAGATAGCTCTGGACGGCCGGGGCCGGGCCGATAGGGACCGATTCATCGGCCAGCCGCACATGGAGGCTCTGCGTATCGGCTTCCGAATAGACGGCCACGGTCCGGATCCCCAGCTCGCGGCAGGCCCTGATCACCCGGACGGCGATCTCTCCCCGGTTGGCGATCAGGATCTTATCGAACATCACCTCTTTTTTCACCGGACGGGACGTCGGGCCGACGGCCCGGCCCCGCGTTTTCGTTACTCGGACCATTTCGGCTTTCTTTTCTCGAGGAAGGCGGCCATGCCTTCCTGGGCTTCGGCGCTCACCCTCAGCCCGGCGATCATCTCAGCCGTGAACCGCTTGGCCTCGGCAAAGCTCATGCCCGGAATGCGCGTCAGGAGCTCTTTAGCCTTGACCAGAGCCTCGGGGCCGGACGAAAGCAGCGAAGAGACGAGCTCCTCGACCTTCCGGTCCAGGTCAGGGGGCTCAACGACGATGTTGACCAGTCCGATCTCGAGGGCCCGGCGGGCGTCGAACCGTTCGCCCGTCAGGAAATATTGGCGGGCTCGGCCCTCACCGATCCGGCGCAGGACGTAAGGAGAGATGGCGGCGGGGACGACGCCGATCTTGACCTCGCTCAGGCCGAAGCGCGCCTCCGTCGAGGCGACAGCGATGTCGCAGGCGGAGACGAAGCCCGTCCCGCCCCCGATCGCGGGGCCGTTCACCCGGGCGATGGTCGGCTTGGAGACGGCGTAGACATCGTGGAGGCACTCGGCGAGGTCGAGCGATTCCTGAAGGTTCTGCTTGTAGGAAAAGCCGACGATCTCCCGCATCCAGGCGAGGTCGGCTCCGGCGCAGAACGCGGTCCCCTTTCCCGAGAGAACGATGACGCGGACCGCATCGTCACCGGCCAGGGCCCGGAGCGCCCGCCGCAGCTCGCCGATCATGCCGGCGTTGAAGGCGTTGCGGACATCGGGCCGGTTGAGCCAGATCCGGCCGACCGAGCCGTCCCGCTCGAGCTCGATCGTCCGGAAAATTCTCTCGCTCATGGGGCACAGCTTCTACATCCGGAAGATCCCGACCTTGTAGTCCGGTATGGGCGCGTTGAGGCTCATGGCGATCCCAAGGCCAAGGGCGGCCCGTGTATCTAGGGGGTCGAGGATGCCATCGTCCCAAAGCCTCGACGTGCTGTAATAGGGGCTAGCTTCCTCCTCGTACATGTCGATGATGGGCTTCATGATCTCGGCCCTTTCCCGCTCCGTCATTTTCATCCCCTGGCCCTGGAGCCGCTTGATCTTCACGGTGGCCAGGACCGAGGCCGCCTGCTCGCCGCCCATGACGCAGATCCGGGCGTTCGGCCACATCCAGAGCAGGCGCGGCCCGTAGGCCCGGCCGCACATGGCGTAGTTGCCGGCGCCGTAGGAGCCGCCGACGATCACCGTGAACTTAGGCACGTCGGCGTTGGCCACGGCGTGGACAAGCTTGGCCCCGTCCTTGGCGATGCCGTGGTGCTCGTACTGCTTGCCAACGATGAACCCCGTGATGTTCTGGAGGAAAACGAGGGGGATCTTGCGCATGGCGCAGAGCGTGACGAAGTGGGCTCCCTTGAGAGAGCTTTCCGAGAAAAGGACGCCGTTGTTGGCCAGGATGCCCACGGGATAGCCCATGATCCGGGCGAAGCCGCAGACCAGGGACTGGGCGTAGAGCTCCTTGAATTCCTGAAAGCGGCTTCCGTCGACGATCCGGGCGATGATTTCCCTGATGTTGAACGACTTGCGCAGGTCCGGAGGGACGATGCCGTAGATTTCCCGCGGGTCATAATAAGGATCTTCGGCGCGAGTGGCCTCCAGCTCGAAGCGGCGGGGAGGGCCGAGGGTTTCAACAATATTGCGCGCGATCTCGAGGGCGTGGGCGTCGTCGATCGCGTAGTAATCCGAGACGCCGGAGATCCGGCAGTGGACGTCGGCCCCGCCCAGGTCTTCGTCGGAGACCTCTTCGCCCGTGGCCGCTTTGACGAGCGGCGGACCGCCGATGAAGATCGTACCCTGGCGGCGGACGATGACCGTTTCGTCGCTCATCGCCGGGACGTAAGCGCCCCCGGCCGTGCACGAGCCCATGACGATGGAGATCTGGGGGACGCCGAGCGCCGAGAGGCGGGCCTGGTTATAGAAGATCCGGCCGAAATGCTCCTTGTCCGGGAACGTCCCCGACTGATGGGGAAGGAAAATCCCGCCCGAGTCGACGAGGTAGATGCAGGGAAGCCTATTCTCCAAGGCCACTTCCTGGGCGCGGATGTGTTTTTTGATGGTCATCGGGAAATAGGTGCCGCCCTTGACGGTGGCGTCGTTGGCGACGACGAGCACCTCCCGGCCGTGAACGACGCCGACGCCGGTCACCATGCCCGCGCCCGGCGCCTCATCGTCGTACTGGCCCCAGGCGGCGAGGGAGCTGAGCTCGAGGAACGACGTGTTGCGGTCGAAGAGCCTCTCCAGGCGCTCGCGGACAAGCAGTTTTCCCCGGGACTTGTGAAGGTCCCGATTGCGGGGAGGCCCGCCCTGCTGGACTTTGGCCAGCCGCTCCCGGTATTCGGCAGCGGCCCTGGCCATCTGGTCGAAATTCTGCCGGTATTCCGGGCTCCGGGTATCGACCTTGGACTCGATCCTGAACATCTCTTCTTATTCCGGAACGAACTTGTATCCGTAATAAATAACGCCCGCCTCGCCTTCCTCGTAGATCCTGCGGAACTCGATGCTGACCCGCATGCCCACCGCCAATTCCGAAAAATCGCAGTCGACGACCTGGGCCGTGAGCCTGACGCCGTCATCCAGCTCGGCGATGCCCACGGCGTAGGGCACCTGGTCTTCGAACCGGTGCGGGGCGACCCGGATGATGGTGTAGGTCAGGAGCTTTCCCGAGCCGGCGAGTCTCGTTTTTTCGAACTCGCGCGACCCGCACCGGGGGCAGATGATGCGGGGAGGGAAACAAACATAGCCGCAGCCCTTGCATTTCACCGCTTCGAGCCGGTAGCGCTGGGGGATTTCCCGCCAATATCTCGATGGTGTCGGCATCTCGTCCTCCTCTCACTCCGCCTCAAAGACATGGACGACGGAGCTGCCGCCCGTGCCCCCCATGTTCTGGGTCAGGCCGCGCTTGGCCCCCTTGACCTGCCTCTCCCCCGCCTCACCCCGGAGTTGCTTGATCACTTCGACGGCCTGGGCCACGCCCGTGGCCCCGACCGGGTGACCCTTGGCCTTGAGCCCTCCGCTGGGGTTGACCGGAAACTTCCCCTTGAGGGACGTCAGACCTTCCTCGACGGCCCGGCCGCCGCGGCCTCTTTCCGCGATGCCCAGGGCTTCAGTGATCATGATCTCGGCGATCGTGAAGCAGTCATGAACCTCGAAGAGGTGGAGGTCCTCGATCTTGCGGCCGGCCATGGCCAACGCTTTCCGGGCGGCCAGGTGCGTGGATTCGAGCCAGGTGATGTCCTGCCGCGAGCTCAGGGCGATGGTATCCGTGGCCTGACCGCTGCCCGTGATCCGGACGGCCGGTTTCTTCATCTTCTTGGCCATGTCGGCCGGACAGAGGACGACCGCGGCCGCCCCGTCCGTGATGGGCGAGCAATCCAGGATCCGGAGGGGGTCGGCCACGAGGGCGGAATTGACCACCGCGTCGACGGTGACTTTAAAGGGAAACTGGGCCAGGGGGTTTTTCGATCCGTTGTCGTGGTTCTTGACGGCGACCCGGGCCAGCTGCTCCCGCGTCGTTCCGTACGCGTGCATGTGGGCGAGGGCCATCATCGCATAGAGCCCCGGGAAGGTCAGCCCATGGTAGCCTTCGTACTCCTGGTCCGCCGCCGTTCCCAGGGCGTAGGTCGCTTCACAGCCGGTGACATCGGTCATCTTCTCGACGCCGGCCACCAGGACGATGTCGCTGATCCCGGAGGCGACCTCGATGAATCCCTGGCGGAGAGCCAGGCCGCCCGAGGAGCAGGCCGATTCGACCCGGGCCGCGGGGATGGGAATTCTCCCGAGGTAATCCGCGAGCATCGAGCCGAGGTGCTCCTGGCCGACGAACAAGCCCGAGGACATGCACCCGACGACCATGGAATCGATCCGGTCGACGCCGGCGTCGTCGATCGCCAGGAGGGCCGTCTCGACGAAAATCGTCCGCAGCGATTTGTCCCAGAGCTCCCCCCACTTGGTCATGCCGACGCCGATCGCAGCTACGTCTCTCATCATCCTCTCCTATTCCGCCTTCCGGATCTTGCGGCGGTACTTGGCGTAGACGCCGTATTCCAGATAATTCTTGCGGCGATCCAGAAGATCTCTGGTCTTGGGAGCGAGATCCCTGACCTCGTCCATCCGCTTCGTCACCTTGAAGACGAAGGCGTCGCTCCCCGCCCCCGACCCGTACGAAACGACCAGGATCATGTCTCCGGGCTTGGCGATGTCCAGGGTGGCCGTCAGGCCGAGAGGCGACGATCCGGAATAGGTATTTCCCAGTTTGGGAACCAGCCAGCCCGGCTCGATCTGCTTTTTCGTGAACCCCAGGATCTCTCCCGCCCGGAGCGGGAACTTGCCATTGGGCTGGTGAAAGACGACGTAATCGAAATCCCCGGGTTTCATCTTGACCCTGGCCATCATGCCGCGGGCGGCTGCCGTGATGTGCTTGAAGTAGGCGGGATCGCCCGTGAACCGGCCGCCGTGCTGGGGATAATACTGGTATTCCCGGCGCCAAAAATCCGGAGTGTCCGTCGTATAGGAATAGGTGTCGATGGACTCGGCCACGAGTCCGTCTTTTCCGAAGATGAAGGCTGCGGCGCCGGCCGCGGCCGAATATTCCAGCGCGTCTCCGGGCGCGCCCTGGGATGTGTCCGCGCCCACAGCCAGGCCGTACTTGACCGCGCCGGCCTGGACGAGGCTCAGGGCGACGAACATCGCCTCGGTCCCGGCCTTGCAGGCGAACTCGAAATCCGCCGTGTGGACATCGGGCGTCGCGTCAATGGCTTCGGCGAGCACGGTGCCGCTCGGCTTCACAGCGTACGGGTGGGATTCGGAGCCGACATAGACGGCGCCGATCTCCCGGGGGTCGATGCCCGCCCTCTTCAGGGCTCTCTTCGAGGCCTCCACGGACATGCTGATCGTATCCTGGTCCGGGGAGGGGACGGATTTTTCCTCAAGCATCAACCCTTTTTTGTAGCCCGGGGCGTCCGCTCCCCAGACCTTGGCGATTTCCTCGACTTTGATCCGGTTCCTCGGGATGTAGGCCCCATAACCGACGATTCCAGCCATGGATCGGACCTCCTTTTGGGACGGACATAAACGGCCGCACGAAAGATTGCCGATGGCTTCTAGCCGCAGACCACGACGTATCGCTGTTAATCCCGTGAATGAACGTTATCCTTCCACAACTCAATGGTGAAGTCAAGTCTCCGGGCGCGGGCGGGGAGCTTCTCCTGCCCCGCGCGTATTGATTTTCGGAAGAAAAGCCGTTATAGAATGATTATCGAGTTCGTCCGCGAAGGGGAATGCGGAGGATGCGATCCCGGTTTGGCGACAGGCGTTCCGCAATTCTCCCTTGGGGATACCTTAAAGGAGTGGCTTCATGACCGGAAAGATGATCGACCTTCACACGGCGGCAGCCCTTGTCCCCGACGGGGCTACGATCTCCTTCGGCGGCTTCACGACACAGCGCCATCCGATGGCCTTCGTCTACGAGCTCATCCGCCTCGGGCGGCGCGATCTCTATCTTTTCGGCCACTCTCCCGGCGGCGACTGGGATATCCTCATCGGCGCGGGCTCCGCGAAGCGGGTGGAACTAGCCTACGAGGCCGATGAGGCCTTCAACACCGTCGGGCCGCGCTGGCGGCGGGCCGTGGAGCGCGGGCGGATCGAGTGGGAGGATTACAGCAATTTCTCCATGGTCGCCCGGTTCACGGCCGGGGCTATGGGAATTCCCTTCATGCCGGTCCGCAGCCTTCTCGGCAGCGATATCGTCGGCCGGGAGGCACTCCTGCCGGATCAGAGGAAAGCGGATCCGCGGACCTCACCCAAGAAACTCCAGGTGATGGCGTCGCCTTTCAACCCGCAAGAACAGGTCGTCCTGGTACCGGCCATCCACACCGACTTCGCCGTCATCCATGTCCAGAAGGCAACGGCCGACGGCACGGTCCGGATCCTGGGGCAGACTTTTGCCGACGTCCAGCAGGCCCTCTGCGCCGAGACCGTGATCGTAACGACCGAGGAGATCGTCGAGGAGGATGAGCTCCGCCGCGAACCGGAGAGCAACCAGCTCCCCCCCTTCGCCGTTACGCACGTCTGCCATGTGCCCTTCGGGGCCCACCCCTATGCCGTTTACAATTATTACGACTACGATCCTCTGCAGCTCAAGGAATACCACGATGGGGCGCGGGACGACGCCTCTTTCCAGAGGTATCTCGAAAAGTACGTGATGGGTGTGAGGGACCATGCGGAGTACCTGGAGGCGGTGGGCGGCCGGGCCCGCCTCGACGGCTTGCGGGCGGCGCCGGACTTCGGCTATAGCCCGAACCTGAAGCGGAGGAGACTGTAGCCATGGCCACTCCCGGATATACGCTGACGGAGCTGATGGCCGTGGTGGCCGCCCGAGAAATCAGGGACGGTGAGGTGGTCTTCGCCGGAACGGGCCTGCCCATGCTGGGGGTGATGCTCGCCCAGCGGACCCACGCCCCCCGGTGCATCATCATCTTCGAGGCGGGCACGGTGGCCAGCCGGCTCGCCCATCTCCCCATGTCGGTCGGCGACCCCCGTGTGATGCGCGGGGCCGCCACGGCGGCCGGGCTGATGGAAGTCTTTACGTATATCCTGCAGGCCGGCCGGGTCGACGTTGGCTTTTTGAGCGGAGCGCAGGTGGACCGTTTCGGGAACATCAACAGCACATCGATCGGGCGGGACCCCCGGCATCCCTCCGTTCGTTTCTCAGGGAGCGGCGGGGCCTGCGACATCGCCTGCCTAGCCAAGCGGACAATCATCATCGCCAAGCACGAAAAGCGACGTTTCCCGGAAAAGGTGGACTACGTCACCAGCCCCGGCTGGCTGGGAGGCGGCACGAGCCGCCTGGACTCGGGGCTCGTCCGGGGCGGGCCGGACGCGGTGGTCACGACCATGGGCGTCATGCGCTTCCGCGCGGACTCTCGAGCCGCCTATCTCACAAGCTATCACCCCGGCCTGACGCCGCGCGCCGTGGCCGAGGCCACAGGCTTCCCGCTGGAGGTCTCCGAGGCTGTCGAAACCCCCGCCCCCGGTCCCGAGGAGCTCCGCATTCTCCGCGAAGACGTCGACCCTGAAGGGATCTTCCTGGGATAGGAGACGCCGCAGGCCGGGCCGCTCCGGAGAAGCCTAGTCCTCCAGCTTGATCGGGCCCTGGTACATGGTCACGCCGCGGGGCGTCTTGCCCATGAAGGAACCGTAGGACTTCGTGAAGAGGCGGTCGTCGTAGATGCCCTTGAGATATTCCTCGCGGTAGAGGGGATGGGCGATGCTGGCGATGGCCAGCGCTTTTTCGCCCGCCGTCAGTCCGCGAAGGTCGGCGAAGCCGTACTCGTCGACGATGACCACACTGTCGTAGGCCGAGGCTGTCAGGCTTACGCCGGGAGGATGGACCTTGGCGATCTTGGATCTTCCGTCATCCGTGATGCTCTTCAGGGCGATGATGGGAACGCCGTACGTCGGGTCATTCAGGGCCCGGACGAAGTCCGGCTGGCCGCCGACGCCACTGTAGTAGTGGCGCGCGTCGATATAGTCGGCCCAGACGTTGCCGTTGAGGTCAACGCCCATCGCCGTATTGATGGAGATGAAGGGGCTGTTCCTCCTGATGACCTCGGCCGCATTGGTGATGGTGCAGGGACGCATCTGGAGGCCGGCCCGCATGTGGACGAATTCGTAGAGCTCCATGGAGCCCATGATGAGTGATGTCGTGCTGTACCCCATATGCTGCTTCTTCTTCCGGTTCGTCACAATACCCGATTTCTGAAGCCGCATCAGGCCGTCACCGTAGAGTTCCGTCTGGATGCCCAGGTCCTTGTAGTTGGCCTCCTGAATGGTACTCACGGCGGCATCGGGAATCTGCCCGATGCCCGCCTGCAGGGTGATCCCGTCCCGGATAAAATATCTGGCGATGAGCTCGCCGATCCTCCGCTCGGCCTTGGGGAGGTTTTCGAAATCTGGGCTGGGAAAATCGTAGCAATTCTTGATGTTGTCGTCGTCCACCAGATAGTCGATGGATTGGGCGTCGACGATGCTCTGGCCCTGGGTGAACGGCATGCTGTAGTCGATCTCGGCGATCACACACTTGGCTTGGTCGATGGCCGTATGGATGACCTCGACCGACAGGCCCAGGCTGTACTCGCGGGTGATCTCGTGAGGGCGGAGCTTGATGATCGCGACATCCGGTACGTACGGCCGGTCCTTGCCGATGAGGCTGTCGAGGTTGGCCAGAGTGCAGGGCAGATAGAAGGCCCGCCCCTCGTTGGCGGCCTTGCGGACCTCTCCCGCCGAAAAGATGGAATAGGTCATGATGCGGTCCTGCAGCCCTTCCTCGACGTACGGCACAGGCCCCTGGAGGAGGAGATGGACCATCTTGATATAGGGCAGTTTGGGCCGGCGGGCTTTAATGGCCGCGGTCAAGGACTCCAGAGACGCCGTGGGCACGGCCGCGTTGGAGCCGATATAGCAGGTGATAGTGTCCTTGTTCTTGAATTCCCGCGCGAGGACGTCCGCGATCTGGTCGAGCTTGATGACGGCCGGCTGATGGATCATCTCGGTTCTCCTATGACCCTAACAAATTATGAAAAGATAAGAAGAGAGACAAAGATACCTAATTTTCCCTCCGTTGGCAAGATGGACAGGGTAGCCAATTCCCAGGCCCGGCGGGGTCTTTTGTGATAAACTATTCGTGGAGAGGGACATCAGCGGCCCGCCCGGAAAAAGCGGGCGGCAGGGCGAGATCTTACATGATGACTTTCGGACGATTTAGGGTTTCCCTGGTCAATCACGGCTTTTACCGCCTGGACGGCGGGGCGATGTTCGGGACGGTGCCCAAGAACATCTGGTCGCACCTGATCCCTCCCGACGGAGAGAATTGCATCAGACTCGCCACCCGGTCCCTCCGCATCGACGCCGGCGAGAGGTCTTTCATCGTCGATATCGGCAGCGGCGAAAAATGGCCGGATAAGCTCCGGGCGATCTACGCCATTCAAAACCTTCTCCCCGGCGAAACCGGCTTTGATCCCGCGGCCGTCACGGATATCGTTCTGAGCCACCTCCACTTTGATCATGCCGGCGGGATCTCCCGATACAGGCCGGGCAAGCCGACAGAGGTTGAACTCTGCTTTCCCCAGGCCCGGGTCTATCTTCAGGCCGAGAATTATGACACGGCCCGGAACCCGAACCCGCGCGAGCGGGCCAGCTACCTGAAGGAGAACGTCCAAGTCCTCCAACAGGCCCGGCTCGTCCTCACGCACGGTTCAGAGGAGATCTATCCGGACATCTGGGTTCACCAGAATAACGGCCACACCCGCGGCCAGCAGTGGCTGGAAATGAAAGCGGGCCACGAATCCCTGGTTTTTCCGGCCGACCTCGTTCCGACCCATCATCATCTGCCCCTCCCCTATACCATGGGCTACGACATGTCGGCCGAGATCCTGCTCCGGGAAAAGGGGTCGTTCCTGAGCCGCGCGGTCGCCGGCCGGTGGATCGTTGTCTTTTGTCACGACCCGGACATCCCGGCCGGCCGCGTGAACATCGACGAAAAGGGCCGCTACGGCCTCGGGGAACAGGTCGCCTTATAAGGTCCATCCGGCAGGTGCGCCCGGCTCCCGGCGGCGGAGTTTCGGGTCGCGGGGGAACGGCCGGTCCCTTGAAACTCGTCAGGGCCTCGGCCGAAGGGAATTGAATTTCCGGCCCGTTTCTTTTATACTTCCGGCTCATCTTTTTGATGGATCCGCCATGATAAAGGAGTTCAGATGACAGGCAAGACATTCATCCCGGACATCCGTGCGAAGGCCAGGAAAAAGCGCATTCCTGTCGCCTTTCCGGATGCCGAGGACGTCCGCACGCTGAAAGCGGCCCTGACGCTCAAGGACCAGAAGATCGCCGAGCCCTGGCTCGTCGGCAACGCGGACGCGATCCTCAAGGTCGCCAAGGACAACGGGCTTTCGCTCGACGGTATTCCGATCGTCTACCCCCTGACCGACGGAAGCAAGGACGAGCTCGTCCGGCTGTTGTTCGAGAAGAGGAAGTCCAAGGGCTGGACGCTCGAGCAGAGCGCCGAAGCCGCCAAGAGCTCCCTTTATTACGCAGGCCTGCTGCTCGCGGCCGGCAAGGTCGGGGCCGTGGTCGGCGGCAACATCTCGGCGACGGGCGACATCATCCGGGCGGCCATCCACACGGTCGGGACCGCGCCCGGGATCTCGACGGTCTCGAGCTATTTTATCATGGTCTTCCCGGAGAAGCTCCTTTGCTACGCCGACTGCGCCGTCGTTCCCAACCCGACCGATCTCCAGCTCGCCGACATCGCCCTCACCTCGGCCAAGAATTTCCAGGCCGTCACCGGCGAAGAGCCGCGCGTCGCCATGCTGTCCTTCTCGACCAAGGGCTCGGCGACCCATGCCGATGTCGACAAGGTCGTGAGCGCCACGAAGATCGCGAAGGAGAAGGCCCCTTCGCTCCTTCTCGACGGCGAGATGCAGGCCGACGCCGCGCTCGTCGCCTCGGTGGGCGAGCGGAAGTGTAAGGGCAGCCCGGTCGCAGGCAAGGCCAACGTCCTCGTTTTCCCCGACCTCGACGCCGGCAACATCGGCTACAAACTGACCGAAAGGCTGGCCGGCGCCGAGGCCGTCGGGCCGATCGTCCAGGGCCTGAATAAGCCCTATTGCGACCTCAGCCGCGGCTGCTCGGCCGACGACATGGTCAACGTCGCCGCCATCTGCAGCCTCATGGCGTGAGACTCAACGACGAAAAGGCCGCCCGATAAATCCATCTGGCCGTTATAACCTCCCGTATTTATAACGGCCGATTATAAAGCCTGGGATTTATATTACGAGTGCCCTCTTAATCCTCTTCCGGCTTGAAAGGAATCTCCCCCTGGGGTCCAGATCCTCTTCTGGGCAGGGGGGGCTTCATGGGCTTCAGGAGGGACGGGGGGCAGGTCGGTCGCGAGGAAAAGGGGCCCCGCTAGGATTTCCTCCAGCAATTTCTTCTGTTTTGGGTATCCCTCCAGGGTTTTTTCCAAGACCCAGAGGAGTTCGAGAAGCTCCCGCGTCCAGACGTGGGGACGGATGTCGTCGAGAGGACTGGACTTGCGTCCCGACCGGTTCTTCATTCTGAGCCAAGCCAGGACTTGACCACTTGGAAACCGGAGACTTCGAAATGAAAAACTTCGGGTTCGACCGGTCCGAAGATCCCATCGCCGACGTATAGCTTTTTCGAGTCTTCATCATACCGAAATTCGTTGGGATAATGGTCTTCATCGTCCGGAACGGCCTTCAGGCATTTCGTTTTGCCCGGGTGAATCTGTCTTTTCGGCCTGTCCTCCGCGGTCATCCGTTCCCCGTAGGTATGAAGCCAGAGAAGCGCCCTGCCGAATTCGGCGGCCCGAAAAAAGAGCTCCGCTTTTCTGGTCAGCGGAAGCCGGATCTCCCGACTTCCGAGTTCCTTAGAGAACCGAGAGGTATATTCCGGCTGGGCGAGGACCGCGTAAATATAACCTGCTAGATCCTCGGCGGTGATGGGCTTGCCGAATTTTTTTGACAGCTTGTTCAGGAGGCCGGGAGCGACGTTCGGCTCGCGGGCCGCCGAATCACGGTAGAGCGGGATAACAGCTTTTGCCCCATAAGAGCCGCGAAAGAAATCAAGATTTGGGATCTCCGAGCATGCGACTAAGGCCGGACCTGAACCCAATGGAATTGAGAACAGGCTGCAAAGATAAAGCTGAGCGCCGCTATAGCTAAAGAATAATTGAGGTCTTGGTCGCGATATGACACGATTATCGGCAAGAAGAAATTGTTGGTCAAAAGAACGATAAGCGTATTTAAGAATTATTTCGGGTGGGGTATCTATTCGGAGTTCCTGTATTGCGGGTAAGAGACTATTCGGAATCCTTCTTCTCTTTTCTCCAGGCTATAAATATCGCAACGGGTGTCTTTATAGCGAAAACGTTCTCGTCTTTACGGGTCCCCCGGCCTTCACCGCCCAGGTCGATGATGTCAATCCGGTCGCATGCCCGCCTCATGTGCTCCCGAAGCCCGGCAAAAGCGTCCCCGTCGAGATAGCTTGAGGCCGTGATAAAGGAAACGACGCCCGGCCCGACGGCGGATTCATGCTCGAAGACTTTCCAACGGGCCCAACGGATGAAATAGACATATTGGTTGTAGAGGTTCTTGAGATGAATTCCAAAGCCGGCCTTCCGCGCCGGTTCGAGGAAATCCTCGAGGATAGGCGCATGCTGCTCATCGCCGTAGCGGACCCATCCGCCCGTCACCGAATGGTTGGCTTCCTGCGATGCCTCGTGCCGTCCGGAGGGAGGGTCGCTCCTTTAGTCATCAGAGCGCGCGAGAATCTGAGCTGAGCCACGGCATAGGGCCCCACCATCCACTCAAAGCCGTGGAGATTGTTGGCCAACGAGCGCGCGCCTCCCCTGACGGCCCCGCTGCCCTCCTCGGCCTCGACCCGCCTTAAGGCGTGGTCGATGATTCCGAGAAGATAAGTTCCTGTTCCCGGCGCCGGGTCTAATGTCACAACGCCCGGCTCAACGAACCCCATTGTCCGGCCGAGTTCTTTGGAGAGGACCTCATCAATCAGGCTGACCTGGCAGCGGACGACTTCGACGGGGGGATAGTAGACTCCCCATTCTTTTCGGAGCTTCGGATCATACTTGGCCAGAAAGAATTCATAGAAGAAAAGCCAGTGGAGACCGCGCGTTTCCCAGCGCCTCTTCGACCTCCCCGCGGATAAGCCGGCAGTAGGGCGCTAAGAATTCAGCAAGGTCCTTCGGCTTTTGTGGGACGATGGGTGCCCAAGAACCGAAAGCGGCAAACAGCTGGAAAAGCGACGACGCGATCGCAGAATTGACTGCCGCACTCCCTTTGCCGCGGGCGTCTCCACGGAATCGGACAATCTGACCTTCTCCCTCGCCGTTCCTATAAAGCGCCCATTCGTTTCCGTCTCTGTAGAAAAGATTCGGGACAATCTGAAACCGATGCCATTGTTCCAGATCGTGTCCCTTGTAGAAAGCGGGATCCGCTCCCTTGCCGGGGGCCTTAGCTTCGACATAACCGATCGTTTGTTTCTGATGATGAGCCGCGAAATCCGGCTTTCCCACGCGGTCCCCCAGGTGAGGCTCCCCCGTAAGCAGGATTTCACGGTTGATGATCCGGCTGTAGGCTTCGAATAACGCCTCGAGAGGAGCCCTGAGCTGATCTTCAGGTTCGCCTGAACCGGAGACCGCGAATTTGGCCTTCAGCGTATCGGCAAAATCCTCCAGGGCGGCTTGAAAGAGCTCAGGCGGCGTCTTTGCTAAGTATTTTTGGAGTCTTCGGCAATAGCCGGAAATCGCCTGGCTCGCCTCGACGCCCTCCTGCGGCCGAAATCCATCGCCGTCGTCGGCGCCTCGGCCACCCCCGGGAAACTCGGCGCCGTCGTCCTCGCGAACATCCTCTCCAAGGCTATTCGGGAAAGGTCTTCCCCGTCAACCCTTCCCACCCGGAGATCCAGGGTCTCAAGGCCTACCGGTCCGTGCTCGACGTTCCCGGGGAGATCGACAAAGGACACTTTCCCTCTCGCTTCAGCCGCCCGTGACCGGCCCTCATCTCTGCGTCCTCACCAACGGGGGCGGGGTTGGCGTCCCGGCCACGGATGCCGCTGAGCGTCTCGGGATTCCTCTCGAGTTCGCGCCGGGCGACCTCCAGGCCGAGCTCCGCCAAGCCATGCCCGAATTCGCCTCCGCTAAAAATCCCGTCGATCTCAGCGGAATGGCCGGGCCGAAGATGTATGACAAGACCGTCAGAGCCGCCCTGGCTCATCCCTGGGTCCACGGCCTGGCCGTCCTCTATTGCGAGAATTCGCTGACGACCCCGATGGAAATCGCCCGGAGCATCCCTGAGGCCATTCAGGATTCGGGAGTTCACGGCAAGCCGGTGACGGTCGCGTTTATCGGCGGCGAGCGTTCGACCGAATGCCTGAAATGGTTCATGGCAGGAGGCATCCCGACCTTCGAAACGCCCGACAAGGCCGCCAACGCCATGGCCGCCCTCCGGGAGTATGCAAGGATCTGTTCCATGATCACGGAAACCTTGCCCGAGCCTGGCGGGAGGTCACCCGAGCAGGCGAGGGAGGTCATCGCCGTCGCCCGGGCCAAGGGTCGGAGCGTCCTGACCGAGGTCGAGGGCGCCCCGATCCTGGCCGGGGCGCGGCAAGAAGCACCGAGGGACCGGGACGCCCTCGTCCAGCTCATCATGGCCTACTTACAGATGATCGTGGACCTCGAAGACGACATTGCCGAGTCGGATGCAAACCCTGTGTTCGTCTACGAGAAAGGGAAAGGCCTCAAGGTCGTTGATGCCCGGGTCATCCTCAAGAAAAAATAAGGTTACATTCCTTGACTAACACCTTATGCCAGAAAGCTTTACACCGTCAATAAAAACCCTATCGGCAATCTAGGATTTTCCCAAGACCGTTGACAGGTCCCGCGACTTGGGCTATACATAACAGCGCATAAAAAAAGGGAATTTCTCAGCCGGACCTCGTGAGGGGACGGTGTTTTTGAACTCAACGGCGGAGGAGAACACGGCCATGGTCACGGTCAAAGAAATCCTGCAGGCTAAGGATCCGGGAGTCTGGACCATCGCTCCGAACGTTGAGGTCTTCGAGGCCCTCAAAGTCATGGCCGATAAGAATGTCGGGGCCTTGATCGTTGTCGAAAACGACCGCGTCGTCGGAATCATGTCCGAGCGGGATTACGCTAGAAAGATCGCGCTTCTGGGTAAATTGTCTCAGAACACCCCCGTCCGGGACATCATGACATCCGAAGTCTATGTCGTGCCGCCCGAAGCCACCGCCGATGAATGCATCGTGTTGATGACGGAAAAACGCATCCGGCATCTTCCGGTCATCGCCGCCGACAAGCTCGTCGGGGTCGTCTCCATCGGCGATATCGTCAAGACCATCATCTCTCACCAGCAGGGCGTTATCGAGCACCTCGAGAACTACATCACAGGCAAGTATTTATAGTCCGGCCCCTTGGTCTTTTCCGCCGTCTTGACCAAAGGCCGTGCTCCGCTTCGGATCATGGCCGGCCGTCACCGCTTTAGAAGTGATGATGAAAAATGATGAGAAGGAATCACTTGACATCATTTCCGGATTTATTAAAATAGCAGAGATTGTTTTAAACTCAACAGCAGAACGTAGGAGTATTCACGCTGAGAAAGCGAAGCTTTTTTTCTGCCGTGCCCTTCCTCAGTCAGCGGCAATTGTCGTCAACAGATCCACGCCCTGTCGGCCTCTCGGACAGTGCGCTCCGTGCTACCGAAACGATATCTTGGTCACTCCGGTCGCGAGCATTTGCCCTCATCCCGCCTATCAGTTGAAGCGGCGGCGGCGCTCCGCGACCTCAGGCCCACGGGTCATGATAAAGGACACAGGGAAGGTGGCAGGTGCATATCAAAGCGTCCGAGTTTTTGGTTTTTTTGAAGCGTTGCGTCCAAGAAGGAATCGGCCCTTTCCAGGAGGTCGTCCTTCCCGCCCGCATCTCCGAGGGAGATTCGCCGCCCCGGCTGACGCGTCTCGAAGGGGAAAAAGCCTATGTCCTGGACGGCTTCCGGCCGGTCGATCCCTTGAAAACCGTTTTTTATCTCGCCCGTGAGCAGGTCTATCCGCTGACCCTTCGCCCGGTCCGACGGCTGGTCGCCGGGGTCAAGGCCTGCGACCTGAGGGCCCTCGCCCTCCTCGATCAAGCGTTGATGAACAAGGATTTTATCGACCCGGCTTACGCCGCCTGGCGCGAGAACACCATCATCGTCAGTGCGGATTGCACGGCCATTGCGCCGAGCTGCCACTGCACGTTGACCGGCGGGAACCCGTACGCCGAAGCGGGTTTTGACCTTAATCTTGTCTGGGCGGGAGACCGGACTCTCCTTGAGCCGGGAAGCGACAGAGGGAGGGCGCTGCTTGAGCTCGTCCGGGCCCAAGTACCCGTCGAAACGGACGACGCCGGGCTCCGGGCGGAGGCGGCCGGCCGGCGCGCCCGGCTGGTGGGCAGCTTGAAAAGGCAAAACGCCGCCTACGAGCGCCCGTCCGATTATTCGCCGATGCGCCGGCGCGAGCAGGCCGCATGGAAGGAGGAATCGGCCGAGTGCGTCGGCTGCGGCGCCTGCACCCATATCTGCCCGACCTGCTACTGTTTGATACTCAACGAAGAGAGCGGCGCCGGGCAATTCGTCAAGGTCCGCAGCTACGACTCCTGCCAATGGCAGGGCTACGCGCGGGTCGCCAGCGGCGCCACGCCCCGCCCGAAAATGACCGATCGTTTCCGGAACCGCTACCTCTGCAAGTTCATTTACATGCAGGGCGACTTCGGACGCCTGGGCTGCACGGGGTGCGGCCGCTGCATCGATGCCTGCCCGGCCGGGATCGATGTCCGGTCGGTCGTCAAGAACCTGTTGGACCGGCCGGCGGGCGGCGGCGCAGAGGCGGACCATGCGTAATCCTTACGAAATCATCCCCGCCATGATCCATGACATCGTCCAGGAATCGCCGACGATCCGGACGCTGCGGCTCCGGCCCGATCGGCCCATCGCTTTCCGGACCGGACAGTTTATCGAGTTGAGCATCCCGGGCGTCGGCGAAGGCCCATTCACGCCGTCCTCTTCCCACTTCGTCTCCGAAGTCATGGATGTGACGATCATGAAAGCGGGTTATGTCACCAAACACATCCACCGGACCCAAGTCGGCGATCGGGTCGGCCTTCGTGGTCCCTACGGGACCTGGTACCCCCTGGAGAAATTTGAAGGCAAGGACCTCCTCATCCTGGGCGGCGGCTGCGGTCTCGCCCCCCTCCGGTCTCTCTTCCTGACCCTTCTGGCCGAAGTCGAAAAATACAGGAGCGTCACCTTCCTGGCAGGAGCCAAAACGCCTCAGGACTGCATCTTCAAGGACGAGGTCACCGGCTGGCGAAAATACCCCAACGTCCATTTCCTTCGGGCGGTGGACGTCATCCCTCCCGGCGAGAACTGGGACGAGGAGGTCTGTTTGGTGACTAAGCTCCTGGAGAAAATCCAGATCGACACGGCGCACAACCCGGCCGTGGTCTGTGGGCCGCCGGTGATGATGAAGTTCGGGACGAGGGACCTGCTGAAAATGGGCTACCGGGAGGACCAGATCTACCTATCGATGGAAAAGAAGATGTACTGCGGCTTTGGGCAGTGTCGTCACTGCGTCATGGGCGAGTACTACGCCTGCAAACACGGGCCGGTATTCACCTACGCCCAGATCAAGAATGAGGAGGCCATATGGGATTGAAGAAGCTGGTCATCGACATCCCGGCCCTGATCGCCTCGGGAGTCCCGGCCGATAGGATCGAGTGTGAGTACCTTTTTCACCGCGGCAATCCGGGGGCTTTTTCGCTCCTCGAAGTGGCCGAGTTCGCCGTCACCTGCCGCCAGTGTCTGGAGGCCTTTTGCGTCGCCGCCTGCCCCAAGGAAGCGCTGGAGAGGCTGGCGACGGGAGTGGTCAAGCGCTATAACATGCGCTGTGTCGGCTGCAAGAGCTGCGTCCTGGCCTGTCCTTTTGGGACGATCTTCCCCGAGGTCATCAACTACGTCTCGACGAAGTGCGACTTCTGCCTGAACCAGCTCGTCGAGAATCCGGATTATGAGCCCGCATGCGTCAAGACAGCCCCGCCGGGGACTTTTATGATGAAGGAGGTCGGGGTTGAAGACCCCAAGACCCATCTCTTCTTCGTCGGCGAACGTCTGGCCATCAAAAGCCCGAACTGGCTGGTCAAGGAGGGGAAACGATGAAGGTCGTTTATCTTCTCTACCTGTTCGTCTTTCCCGGTCTTCTCTTTACCGCCGCCTTGGGCCTTCTGGCCGGTTGGCTCGACCGAAAGGTCTCGGCCCGCTTCCAGTTCAGGGTCGGTCCGCCGTTCTTCCAAAACTTCAACGATCTGTTCAAGCTCTTGACCAAAGAAACGATCCTGATCCGCGACACCATGTCGGGAGTCTTCATCGCTGCACCCCTGGCCGCTCTGGCCATGCTGGCTGTCGTTTCAGCTCTGGTCGGAGTGCCGCTCTTCTTCGGGACGGGTTTCGGGGGCGACCTGATCGTCGTCATGTACCTTCTCATGCTCTTTTCGGTCATGGTCGTCCTGGGCGGCGCTTCGACCGGAAATGTCTTTTCCAGCCTGGGGGCGGGCCGGGAGATCAAGCTCCTTCTGGCCGACGAGTTAGCCTTCATCCTGGTCTGCCTGGTCGCCGTCATCAAAGCCGGCTACACGCTCCGGTTTGACGCAATCCTCGCCTACCAGGCAGGGCATGGAGCCGTCGCCGGGTCGATCTCGGGAATCATCGCCCTTGTCATCGGCCTGCTCTGCGTCCAGGCCAAAATGACCCTCCCGCCCTTTCATATCCCGGATGCCGAGACCGAGGTCGTCGGGGGACCGTTCATGGAGTACGGCGGACCGCTCCTGGCCTTCTGGAAGCTCGGCCATTTCATGATGTACGTCATCTTTCCCTTTCTCCTCATCCTTCTCTTTCTCGGCGGATTCAAACTTCAGGGCACGGGGATTCTCTGGTCCCTTCTCAAATATCTGGGGATTGTCGTCGTCATGATCATCATCAAGAACACCAACCCGCGGCTGCGGATCGACACGGCCATCTCTTTCTTCTGGAAGGTCGCCTCACCGCTCGCCTTCCTGGCCGTTGTCCTGGCCGTTCTTGGAGTCTAACATGAGCTGGTCCAAAAAACGCCTGGCTAAGTCCCTTTGGGTGTTTCACGTCAGCGCTTCGCCCTGCAACAATTGCGATATCGAGATCCTGGACCTTTTGACGCCGCGCTACGACGTCGAACGCTTCGGGATCAAGCTGGTGGGTTCCATCCGCCATGCCGACGTCATCCTTCTCTCGGGCATCGTCAACCAAAAAGTGGCGCCTATGGTCAAGCACCTCTACGAGCAGGCGCCCAAACCCATCTTCGTCGTCGGTGTCGGGACCTGTCCGACCTCGGGCTGTTGCTTCAAGGACAGCTACAACATCGTCCCGCGGAGGGAGGACGTCATTCCCATCGATGTGTACATCCCGGGCTGTCCGCCCAAACCCGAGGCCATGATCGAAGCGTTAGCCGAACTCATGGGGGTGCTGCGTGGTTAACAAAGACGATTTCCTGCGTGCTATGGGCCCGAAAATCAGCCGGACGGTTGAAAAGCCGGGCCGGTTGTATTTCGAGGTCGCCGATAAGAACCTGACCGAGGTCGCCGTCTATCTTTTCCGGACCATGGGTTGCCGACTGTCAACAGCCACGGCGATGGAAACTTACCATGGCCTCGAGGTCCTTTATCATTTCTCCCACGACGTGACCGGTTGGTATTACTGTCCTCGCGTGGTCATACCCGATAAAGTCCATCCCCGGGTGACGTCGATAACGCCCATCATCCGCGGGGCAGAATGGATCGAACGGGAGATGGCCGAATTCTGGGGCATCACGTTCGAGGGCCATCCCCGTCCTGAGCGCCTTTTAAGCAAGGACCATCCTCAGCGCTTGGATAAGCCGTTCCGGTTCAGGAGGATGTCATGACCAAGACCGTTATCCCCGTCGGCCCTTTCCATCCCCTTCTCGAAGAAGCCGAATCCTTCACTCTCAAGGTGGACGGAGAGACTGTCGTCGATGTCGAGCTCGATATCGGTTGGTTGCACCGCGGCCATGAATACTTGTCGGAGGGCAGAACCTTTACCCAATCCATCTACCTCGTCGAACGGATCTGCGGTATCTGCTCGACGTCCCATCCCCTTGCCTGCGTCCACGCCATCGAGGACGTCGACAACATCGAGATTCCGGAGCGGGCGGCCTACATCAGGACAGTCATCGGCGAACTCGAACGGATCCACAGCCATCTTCTCTGGCTGGGTCTGGCCGGCCATTTCATCGGATACGACACCGTCTGGATGTGGGCCTGGAAATGGCGCGAGCCCGTCCTCCAGATGTTCGAAACGATTTCCGGGAACCGCAACCACTACGGAATGATGCGGGTCGGGGGCGTGGCCCGGGACATCAAGTCCAATGACATTCCCGGCTTGCTGAAAATCCTGAACGAGATTGAAAGCAAGCTGGCCATGATCGCCAAAGCCGTGCCCGACGACCCGGTCCTCAAGAGCCGGCTCAAGGGGGTCGGCGTCCTGACCAAACAGGCGGCGATCGATTTCTGTGCCGTCGGCCCGACGGCTCGGGCTTCCGGGGTCCTGATCGACGTCCGCAAGGACGAGCCCAAAGACGCCTACGGCTGGGTCGATTTCCGGGCCATCGTCTTGCCGAACGGCGACGTCTATGACAAGCTTGTCTTGCGCGTCCTGGAAATTCTCGAGTCCATCAAGATTGTCCGGCAATGTCTGGAGAAGCTTAAGACCCTCTCCGGCCCCATCCTCAACAACGTCAAGGAAATCGGTGTCGGCGAGGGCATCGGCCGGCATGAAGCCCCGCGCGGCGAGGTTTTCCACTATATCCGAACCGACGGCACCAACCGGCCCATCCGTCACAAGATCCGGGCGCCGAGTTACGTCAATATCCCCACCTTCGCCGCCTCCTGCATAGGCGTCCCGGTGGCCGACGCGCTCATCACCCTGGCCTCGGTCGACCCATGTTACTGCTGCACCGAGAGGGCGATCCGAGTCATAACTCCCGATAACGATCCTCTGGACATGGATCTATTGCGCCTGTCGCGGGAAAAAACTGAGCGCCTCCGGAGGGACATCTATGGCTAACCCCATCGTCCTCATCGTCCTCATTCCTCTGGCCGCGGGTTTGATCAATCTCCTCCTGCCGATCGGGCTGCGAAAGCTCGTGACTCTGCTGAGCGTTTCCTTCGGCGTCTATTGCGTGTACGGAATTTTCACCCAGACGCCTGAACCCGTTTCCCTCTTCGGCCTGGCCGTCGCTTCGGCGGATAAGACGTCCCTTTTCGCCCTTATTTTCCTTCAGCTCCTGAGTCTCCTCATTCTTGTCTTCAGCCTTTCCGGAGTGGAGAAAGATATTGCGAAACCATTCTTTGTTCTTTATCCGCTGACTCTGGCCTTCTGCAACGGCGCCGTCGTCAGCCGTCACGCTCTGGCGTTCTTGATTTTCTGGAGCCTCTCCGGTCTGACTCTATATGGATTCGCTTTACTCGGTCGAGGTCCGGGCACCCCGGCCGCGGCCAAAAAGACCTTCATCCTCGTCGGCGGATCGGATGCCTTTCTCATTCTGGGGGTGGCCCTGCTCGCTTTCCGGACGGGCAGTTGGACGCTGGCCGGCCCGTCCGTCGCGGTGAGCGGAGGAGCCGCCGGGGCCTTTGTCTGCCTCCTCCTCGCCGTCTTGGCCAAGGCCGGAGGCTTCCCCTTTCATACCTGGGTGCCGGATTTCAGCCGGGATGCGCCGATTGAAAGCGCCGCCTTGCTTCCAGCCTCGCTGGACAAGATTCTCGGCATTTATCTCCTAGTCCGGATGATGACGGTCATTTTCCGGACGGGTCTTTTCATTCATCTTGCCATCATCACGCTCGGAGCCCTGACCGTCATCACAGCGGTCATGATGGCCATGGTCCAGCACAACGGCCGGCGTCTGCTCGGCTATCATGCCGTCAGCCAGGTCGGCTACATGATCATGGGAGTGGGAAGCGGTTCGGCCTTGGCCCTCGCCGGAGGGCTTTTCCACCTCGTTAACAATGCCCTATACAAGAGCAGCCTTTTTCTATCGCTGGGTTCAGTCGAGAAGCGGACTGGGTCGAGCAACCTCGACGAGCTCGGCGGCTTGGCTAAGGTCATGCCGGCCACATTCCTTATGGCATTGATCGGGTCGCTGTCGATCTCCGGCATTCCCCCCTTTAACGGTTTCTTTTCCAAATGGATGATCTACCAGGGTCTCCTGGAACAGACGGCTGCCCCAAACCTTGCCGCCGGCTATAAGATCTGGCTGCTGGCCTGCCTCATCCTGGCCGTCTTCGGCAGCGCCCTCACTTTGGCCAGTTTCCTGAAGTTACTTCATGCCGTTTTCCTGGGGAAGCGTCCTGAACGCTTCAATTCCGTAAAAGAGGCGCCGGTTAATCAATGGGTGGCTACGGGTTCGTTGGCTTTGCTCTGTCTCGTCTTCGGCGTCTTCGCCCGCGAAATCCCCCTTCGCCTATTCGTCAGGCCCGTCCTCGAGGAAAACGGTTTGGCTGTGGGTGCCGCCTCCGGCCTTTATAATCCCCAAGTCATCCTCATCCTCTTCGCCGGAGCCTTCCTGACCGGGTTGATTATCTATCTCCTGACCAGAAAGGTCCGGTTCGATGATGTCTATCTCGGCGGCCGGCGGCCGGCCGAGTCCTTCCGGATCGTCGGGACCGAGTTCTACAACGAAATCAAGACAATGAAGCCTCTTCAGACGTTCTACGCCTGGGCCGAGAAAAAATATTTCGACGTTTACGACCTTGGTGCCCGGGCCACGTTCAGCGTCGCCCACGGTTTGCAGAAAGTCCATTCCGGTCTCCTCCCGCTCTACGTCCTCTTCATCGTCCTCGGACTGCTGGCCTTTCTGACATTAAGTCTGTGAAAAGGAGGACCTCATGCCCGTCGATATCTGGCTCATCTTCCTGCTGAGCTTCATGATTCTGGGATCGATCGTCGCCCTGGAGATCAAGGATATCCTATCGTCCATCGTCGCCATCGGCGTCGTCGGCCTGGCCGTCTCAACGGCGTTCCTCATCCTCCAGGCGCCGGACCTGGCCATCGTTCAATTCCTCTTCGAGATCTTCGCCCTGATTATCCTTGTCCGGGCGTTCATCCGGAAGGACTATCATCAGCTGGAACCCGCGCGGCTCGGCCGCCTGACCGCCGCCTTGACGGCTCTGACGCTCATCGCCGTGTTCGCCTTCAGCGTCCATGCTTTCAAGGGTCTGCCGGAGTTCGGCCGGCCGACTCTCGCCACAGCCCAATATTATCTCGATCATGCGGGCCAACAGGTCAAGTCGGCCAACATCGTCTCGGCCGTCGTCCTCGACTACCGGGCTTATGACACCCTGGGCGAAGTGACGGTCCTCTTCACGGCCATCCTGGGAACCTTCACCATCCTCCGGGTCCGGAAGGCGAAAAAAGAAGGGGGGGAGAAGTGATGTCCGAAAAGCAGGGATTGACCGTGATCGTCAAGACAGTCACCCGGGCCATCCTGCCCGTCATTTTCCTCTATGGTTTCTACATCATCCTCCACGGCCATCTCAGCCCCGGCGGCGGATTCGGCGGGGGGGTCGTCCTGGCCCTGGCCTTCCTCAGCGTCATGCTCGCCTACGGCCGACCCACCGCTCAAAAATGGCTGAACATTCGCATCCTCCATGACGTCGAGTCGAGCGGGCCGTTGCTGTTCCTGGCCGTGGGACTCCTCGGCCTGGCCGCCGGCGGCGCCTTCCTGCTCAACGTTCTCGGCAAGGGCCGCCTTTTCAACCTCTGGAGCTCGGGTTTCATTCTGCCCTTGAACATCATCATCGGCGTCAAAGTGGGCCTGTCGCTCTTCCTGGCCGTCTGGGCTCTGACCGAATGGGACCCGGAGAAAGGAGACGACACATGATCATCTATCTCCTCTGTTTCGCCTTATTCCTCGTCGGGCTGTACGAGCTCATGACCAAACGGGACTTGATCAAAATCATCCTGGCCTCGGGCATCATGGGTTATGCCGTCAACCTTATGCTCGTCCTATTCGGCTACCGCCGGGGAGCCGTTTACCCCATTTTGGAGAAAGGCCGAGAGGCGGCCGCCATGGTCGACCCCCTGCCCCAGGCTTTGGTCCTGACCTCCATCGTCATCGAGCTGGGGACGACGGCCATGCTCGCCGCCCTGGCGATCCGGCTCTTTAATAAATATAAGACCTTCGACATCACCAAGATCAGGAGGCTCCGCGGATGACACTTCCAATCTTCATCATCATCCCCCTGGCCGCGGCCTTTTTAATATCCCTCGTCGGCCGGAAGAAGGACTTCTGGGGACCTCTCCTGGCTGTTGTCGCGACGGTCGCCGTGTTCGTTCTTTCCCTGATCACCTTCTTCCAGCTGGGCACCGGGATCAGAGTTTATGAGATGGGCGGCTGGAAGCTGCCTTACGGCATCGCCTTAGTCCTCGACGCTTTCGGCGCTTTTATGTTGGTCATTGTCGCGCTGATTTCCCTGACTTCGCTCCTGTTTTCTGTGTCTTATATCCGGCACCTCGGTTCGGACTGGAAATACTACGCGCTATTCATGA
>Ga0315282_10002322_pt1 | contig 35247 bp, 27 predicted proteins | sample YL17G07_20_MG_FD_203693 | JGI IMG/M metagenome (GOLD analysis project Ga0315282, IMG submission 203693) | Sediment microbial communities from Yellowstone Lake, YNP, Wyoming, USA - YL17G07_20 | ecosystem: Environmental > Aquatic > Freshwater > Lake > Sediment | place: USA: Wyoming | collected...
CCCGACAGCGAGAGAAAGCAAAGCACTGGCCGAAATAAATAGGCCCACCAGAGAGACGATTTTGATAGCCTGAAAGTGGATTTCAGGGAAGAGAAAGAGCTGGAGGGCGACGAGAACAAAGAACAGCGGCCATAGAAAAGCGACCAAACCGAAAGTCTGGAAAAATATGTCCGCAAGATGAGCTCCGACGAACCCCGCCAGGTTAGTCGCTTTTTGAGGTTCCGAAAGTTGATTATTAAAAGAGGGATCGTCGGGGTTGTAGGAGAACAGGCTTAGGGCCAGGAGGACAGCGCCGGCTAGAAGGATAACCCCCAGAATTTCCCTTTGCAAACTGGACAGCCCTGGAGTGGATGTTCTGCTCATTTTTAAAGATGATAATAAAGAAAAACACGGATGTCAAAGGAAAACCGAACCCGAAAAAAGGCCGCGAGGGCGCAAGGCGATGGGCAAAAGGCAAAAGACTAAAACTAGCCCTTATTTTTACCCCTTGCGCCTTGCGACTAGCGCCTTGCGTCTTTTAGTATTTCAGGTTTTCGATGACCGTTTCCCTTACCTGTTCCATTAACGAGTGGACCTGGCGCTGGGAAAGACCCTGGGTGGAGATGGGCTTACTTATATAAATCTTGATGGTACCGGGCCAAAAGCACCAGCCCGTTCGGGGTAGCATCTCATAGGTACCCGAAATGGAGACCGGGACGACCGGAGCCTGGGCCTTCAGGGCCAGGAGAAAGGCTCCCCCCTTGAATTCTTTCACCCGGCCGTCCGGGCTGCGAGTCCCCTCCGCAAAGACCATGATCGAAGTCCCGCTCTTCAAGAGGGAGGCGGCTTGCTTCAAACTCTTCAGGGCTGAATGAGGGTTGTCCCTGTCGATCAGAATATGTCTGGATAGATACAGGCTCCATCCAAAGATGGGGACCCAGATCAGGGATCTTTTGGCAATGAAACGTACCGGGAACGGCAGGGCGGATATGATCCCGGGAATGTCGAGAATGCTCATATGATTGGAAATGAGGATGTAAGAATGGCTCTCCTCCAGGTTCTCCAGACCCTGCACATTCAGGCGAATGCCGTTGGTGCACAACAACCAGTTTGTCCAGGTTCGCTCAAAGGCTGAGAACCAGCGGCCGGAACGGTCCAAAAGAAGAGCGATAATAACCGGCGGGGCCAGGATACAGATGTAGACCCCGGTCGAGAAGATGAGGAATAAGGCTCGAAGAAAAGCAGCAAGTTGGAAGGAATGTTGGGAGTTCATGGGTAATCGAATCTTGTAGGGGCGGTTCGCGAACCGCCCCTACAGATCGGTTGCCTTCAGGAGCAACTATTTTTTGAAGGACATATCGAACCCAACCAAGCGTTCATCCGTGCGGGCTTTCCAGTTCACCCGTTCATTTACTCCATAGATGTCGATCTGCTGGTAGGTCCAGGCCCAGGGAACCTCTTCATGGATCAGTTTGCAGGCATCGGAATAGATCTTCTGCCGTTTCTTCGGGTCCATCGTGCTGATACCTTGATCGATCAGGGCATCGAGCTTGGGGAACGAGACATTGGAGAGCATTTTCTCGGTGCGCATCAGCGGGGCGATGGTGAAATCAGCGTCGAAGCTGGTGTTTCCCCAACCCAGGAGGTATGCCGGGGCATGGTTATGGCTGTACATCCGGCTCATGTAGGTTCCCCATTCATGGGTCTTTACCGTGGCATTGATCCCGATTTTGCGCAGGTCTCCGGCTGCCGCCTCAGCCATTTCTTTGTCGTTCAAATATCTTCCGGCCGGGGAGTTGATGGTGAAATCAAACCCTTTGTCATACCCGGCCTCGGCCAGGAGCTTCTTGGCCTTCTCCGGATTATACTCATAGGGTTTTACCGACGGATCGTATCCGAAATGCTTATCGGTAAGGGGTGACCCGAGAAGGACACCGTTGCCTTCCAGGACCTTCTTGATGTTGGTCTTCAGGTCAATGCCCATGGCAATGGCCTGACGCACTCTCTTGTCGGCCACGGGCCCTCCTTTGGTCGTATCAAAGGCAATGAAGATAACCCGCACGCTGGGCACCTTGGAAACAAAGGAGCGTCCTTTCCAATCCATCAATCGCATGAGATGGGGAGGAATATTGGTGATGATATCGGCTTCCTGGGTTTGCAGGGCGGCCACGCGGGTGGTGGCCTCGGGGATGGGACGGAACATGACCTTCTTGATTTTGGGCGCCCCGCGGAAATACTTCTCGTTGGCTTCGAGAAGAATATGATCGTCTTTTACCCAGCGGACAAACTTGTAAGGTCCGGTCCCGACCGGGTTCAGGGCGAAATGAGCCGGCCCTTTCTCCTGGAAGTATTTGATGGGGAGCGGCTGGCCGTAAATGCACATCATGGCATCCATGACCGGATAGGGTTCCTTGGTGATGATGCGAAAGGTGGTATCATCCATGACCTCCACCTTCTCGATAACCCCTTGGAAGACGGTCTGTCTCAGTTTGAGTTTGGGATCGGCCATGCGCTCGAAAGTAAATTTGAAGTTCTCCGCTTTGCAGTCCTCCCCATTGTGAAATTTTACGCCCTTTCGGATCTTGAATTCCCAGGTCTTATCATTGACGATCCGGTACGACTCGGCCAGAAGGTTCTCCCTCTTAATATCCGGAGTTCTCTGCAGGAGAGTGTCAAATAGCTGGATGTGAACATTCCAAGCGGGGGTTTCCATGTGGTTATGAGGATCTAAAGTCGTGGGGTCAACTCCCTGGGCAATCACCAAAGTGTCCTTGGGCCCGCCAAAAGCCAGGCCGAAACTCAACAAAACAACCGGCAGGATCAAAAACAAAAAAGCGCCCTTTTTCATAAAACCCTCCTCCTTCTGTTTTTTTATCCAAAACCAAAAGACCATTAGTTTATTCGGACGCAGATTTTCGCAGATACCCGCAGAAAAAAATTTTAAATTCAAAACCTGGAAAATCCGTATTTATCTGCGTCCAATAAATCTTCTCTAGGCCTTCATTTTACAATTGCGTTAACCTGGGGTCCAGCATATCCCGCAGCCAATTGCCCAGGAGGTTGATCCCCAGGACCGCCAGCATGATCACCAGTCCGGGAAAGGTGGCCAACCACCAGGAAGTGTAGAGATAGACCCGCCCATCGGCCAACATCCCTCCCCAGGTAGGGGTAGGCGGCTGGATCCCCAGCCCCAGGAAACTGAGCGCTGATTCCATGATGATCATGCGGGCCAACTCCAGAGTTACGATAACAATGCAGGGGGGAACGACGTTGGGGAAGAGGTGCTTGAAGATGATCCGCGCGTTGGACCCGCCCAGCGCCCGGACAGCGGTTATGTACTCTTTCTCCCGCAAGGAGAGGACTTCTGCCCGCACAACGCGGGCATAGATCACCCATCCGGTAATGCCCATGACGATTATGATGTTCTGCAGGTTGGGGCCCAATACGGCGATGATGGCGATGGCCAGGAGAATAAAAGGAAAGGCCAGCTGAACGTCCGCCAGACGCATGAAGATACTGTCCACCTTCCCCCCGTAGAAGCCCGAAAGAAGCCCGATGAGGGTCCCGAGGACGCCGGAAAAAGCCACGGCCGATATACTGGCCACCAGGGAAATCCTGGAGCCGTAAATCAGCCGGCTGACAATGTCCCGGCCGAGATGGTCGGTCCCCAGAAGGTACCGGGAATCGGATCCAACCTGCCCGACAGGGGGGAGCAGTCGTTTCTCCACATCCTGGAGAATGGGGTCGTAGGGGGCAAGATAAGGGGCGAAGACCCCCGAGATGATGACACAGAGGACCATGATCAGCCCGAAGATCGCTCCCTTGTTTTCTATCCATTTGCGCAGGATCTTCCGCCACCGGGTTACCCTGCGTTCCCCCTCGAGAAAGTCTAAGGATTTGGCGGCGCTCTCCAAGACGTTCATCGCCGCAAAGGCTCTCTCATTCCAGCTTCACCCGCGGGTCGAGGTAGGTATACAAGATGTCCACCACCAGATTCACCAGCACGAAAATCGCTGCCAATATGAAGACCGCTGCTTGAACAACAGGATAGTCACGGTTGTAGATCGCCTGCACAGCCAGGCGGCCTACCCCCGGCCAAGCGAAGATGGTCTCCGTGATCACGGCGCCTCCCAGGAGCGTTCCCAGTTCCATGCCCACAATGGTCACTACCGGGATGGAGGCATTCTTCAAGGCGTGCTTGAGGATGACAGCCCTGGGGGTGAGTCCCTTCGCCTTGGCCGTCTTCATATACTCCTGCCCCAGAACCTCGAGCATGCTGGAACGCATCATCCGGGCGGTCCGGGCCATACTGTACATCCCGAGGGTGACCGCCGGAAGGACCAGGTTTTGAATCCCGCCGCGACCGGATGAGGGAAACCACTGGAGCGTTACGGAAAATATCAGGATGAGCATTATTCCCAGCCAGAAGACAGGGGTCGATTGCCCGAGGAGAGCACCGGTCATCCCCACATGATCCAGGATGGAATTCCTCCGGATAGCCGAAATAATTCCCACTGGAATGGCAATGATCAGGGCGATGACCAAAGCGGCAAAGGTAAGCTGGATGGTGGCCGGCATGCGTTCCAGTACCAAGTCCAGGGCGGGCTGGCTGTGGCGGAACGAGAGGCCGAAATCTCCGTGGAGGGTGCCTTTAAAAAAACGCCAGTACTGTATAATTAAAGGGTCGGTAAAACCCATCTCCTTGCGGAATTGAGCCACCTGCTCCGGGGTGGCATCCATGGGCATCAACAGGGCTGCGGGATCGCCGGTGAGATGGAGGATGACAAAGACGACTACGGAGATGCCGATGAGCACAAAAATTGAATGGAACAATCGCTTCAAAATAAAAGATTTCATATTCAGAAGCGCGCTGGACCTTCTTTATTCAAATTCTCCCCAGAGTTTGCAGATTTACAGGCCTTTTCCACACAAAAATTTTATATAACACAATGGGTTCTTTAACGCAATGGCATAAAATGAGAACGACGAGTTACGCCTCCAGCGGGTTCAAGGGGTCGAGGAGCCGCCACAGCCTATTTCGGTAAGAAGACCTCGGCATCGTCCGGTCTGCTGGGCGGAACGCCCCCCGCTGTCCAGAGGGTCATCCATAGGATGGGGGAGACGAGATGTCCTTTGATCGAAATACTAGGGAACCCATAATTGACCAGGCTATTCTTCCGAAATCTCCCCTAGCCCCTCTTTGCCAAATCCCGCGAAACGCGGGACTCCCTTTGGTAAAGGGAGGGAAGGAGGGATTTAGTTCTAAGCGTCTATACAATTATGGACTGACTAATAACCGGGCTACTTATAACGGGTTTTTCCTAAAGGTTGAATGGGAAATAGGCGATAAGAGAGGAAAGATCCTCCGATGAAAGGATGAAGAATGAAAGAAGTCGTCGTTTACATCGTGAGCCCCGACCTTCCAGATCGTTTGCGTCCGCTGATGGATTTGGCCAAAAACATCTGGTTCTGCTGGAATCAAGAAGCCATCGAACTCTTCCGTTCCGTGGACCAAAACCTATGGGAAGAAACCGGCCATAACCCTTTGGCGATCCTGGGCCGCTTGAAAAATACTCGGATCCAGGAGCTTTTGGCGGACGAAGGCTTCCTATTGGAAATGGACCGCGTCAGCGGGGAGTTCAACCGCTACGTAGCGGATCGGCGGGCCTATGAATTCAGGCTGGAAACTCCTTTTGATTTTACCGTGGCTTATCTCTCGGCAGAGTACGGGTTGACCGACAGCCTGCCCATTTATTCCGGCGGTCTGGGTGTACTCGCCGGTGACCACTTGAAGTCCGCAAGTGACCTGCGGGTCCCGATCGTGGCTGTAGGCCTGATCTACCAAAAAGGTTATTTTCGTCAATACCTGAACGCCGACGGCTGGCAGCAGGAAACCTACCCGGACAATAATTTTCACGTCCTTCCCGTAACCCTGGACCGGGACCAAGATAACAATCTGATGATGATTGAGGTTCCCCTCAAAGACCGGAGCGTAAAGGTAAGAATTTGGCGCATCCAGGTCGGGCGGGTTCCCCTTCTCCTGCTGGATACCAACAATGTAGAAAACAGAGAGGAAGACCGGAATATCACCTCTTACCTCTACGGGGGCGACCGGGATATGCGCCTGAGACAAGAGATCGTCCTCGGAATCGGGGGCGTCCGGGCCCTTTCCAAGCTGGGCTATCGCCCCGCAGTTTATCACATGAACGAAGGCCATTCCGCCCTCGCCCTCCTGGAGAGGATTCGCATGCTAATGGAAGAAAATCATCTTTCCTTTGCCGAAGCCCGCGGGGCGGTTTATGCCAGCAGCATCTTCACTACTCATACGCCCGTCCCTGCTGGCATCGACATCTTCGATCGTTCCCTGATGAGTTCGTACCTGGGCAACTACATCCGTTCCCTGGGCATCTCGATGGAGGCCTTTCTTTCGCTGGGAACGCAGGAGGAAAACCCGAACGAACCTTTTAATATGGCTATCATGGCCATCAAGAATTCAGCCCTGACCAACGGAGTCAGCGAACTGCATAAGAAAGTCTCCCGCCGCATGTGGAGCGGAATCTGGAAGACTCTCCCCCAGATCGATATCCCCATCGAGGGGGTGACCAACGGTATCCATATTCCTTCCTGGATCTCCAGCGATATGACCGGCCTGTTCGACCGCTACCTCGGCCGTCGTTGGGCCGAAGACCCGGATAATATCAAGGTCTGGGAGCGGGTCAACCGCATTCCCGACTCTGAGCTCTGGAGGACCCATGAGCGGCGCCGGGAACGGCTGGTGGCTTTTACCCGGCAAAGGCTCCAGGAGCAGCTCCTCCGCCGCGGCGCCCAAAAGATGGAAATTCAGGCGGCCGGCGAGGCCCTGCACCCCCAGGCTCTGACCATCGGTTTTGCCAGACGTTTCGCTACCTATAAAAGGGGAGACCTCATCCTGAGAGACCCGAACCGCCTCGCCCGGATCCTGAACGATCCCCAGAGGCCCGTGCAGATCATCTTTGCCGGCAAGGCCCATCCCCAGGATCAGATCGGGAAGGAAGTGATCCGGAATATCATCCATCTGGCGAATCTACCCGACTTTCGCCACCGGATGGCTTTCATCGAGGACTATGACATGAATGTCGCTCGTTACATGGTGCAGGGCTCGGATGTGTGGTTGAACAATCCCCGCCGCCCCCTGGAAGCCTGCGGAACGAGCGGAATGAAGGCGGCGGCGAACGGCGCGCTCAATATGAGTGTCCTGGACGGCTGGTGGGCGGAAGGGTACCAGACCGGGGTGGGGTGGGCCATCGGTTCCGGGGAGGAATATGAGAACTCCGATTACCAGGATCAGGTAGAAGGTCAGGCGATATATGACCTGCTGGAACGGTATGTGGTTCCCCTCTTCTACGAGAGAGGCCGGGATAACTTGCCCCGAGGATGGACCGGCATGATGCGCAACTCGATGTGCACCCTGGCGGCTCGTTTCAATTCTCACCGGATGGTGCAGGATTACGTCCACCGGTTTTATGTCCCCTCGGCCCTCAACTGGAAACGGATTGGGCTGAATGGCTTTGAGGGAGCCCGTCAACTGACCCGCTGGGCCGATAGAATGCGGGCAAATTGGTCCCAGTTGCAGATCCTGGACAAACGGGCCGACACCGGGAAGGGAATCCAGGTCGGCCAGACGTTACGGGTGGAAGTCCGCATGCGCCTGGGGGTGCTATCCCCGAAGGACCTTGCTGTGGATATTTATTACGGGCCGGTGGACTCCAAGGCCGACTTACTGGACCGGGAGACCATCTCGCTTCAAGATTTTACCCAGGAGGAAAATGGAATGGTTTTCCGGGGAGAGATTCCCTGTCAGGAGGTGGGCCGCTTTGGCTTCCGGGTGCGCGTCCTGCCCTCTCATCCACTTCTCGTAAACCCATACTCTTTAGGCCTCATTTTGTGGGGTTGACTGAAAAACGTTTCAAGTTGCGCGCTTAAATTCAAGGGGACGCAGATTTTCGCAGATGAACACAGATACCCATTTTCTTTCGCCTATCCTGATAATCCGAATTTATCCGTGTCCCAAAAGCAATTTCCTATACAATCAAGTTAATAATTGGTAAATCTTTCTGCGATCCAACATTTTAACCTGCAACCAGACCCCGGACTCGAAACCCGAACCTTGAAACCCTCCCTTGAGTCCTCGAATCCTTTCGGCGTACTTTGGCAAAGGAACCAAATGTGATATACTTCCTCTATCACTGTAAAGGAGGACAAATGGATGGATGCCCTGCCCCGTATATTCAAAATACACCAAAAGATTGAAGCCCCCCGGCTGGCGGATGTGGAAAAAGAGATGAATGGACTGCTCGACCGGTTTGGACTGTCGGGCAAGGTCCGGGCGGGAGAGCGTATCGCCCTCACCGCCGGGAGCCGAGGAATTCGCGACAAAGCGAAAGTATTGAAGGTCATCGCCACCCGCCTGAAAGCGCTCGGCGCCAAACCTTTCCTCGTCCCCTGCATGGGCTCCCACGGCGGGGGGACGGCCGAAGGCCAGGTGAAAATGTTGCGTCACCTGGGGATCACAGAAGAATATGTGGGCGCGCCCATCGTGTCTTCTATGGAGGTGAAGGAGATCGGGCGAACCAGCTTCGGTACGCCCGTGCTCATCGACAAGAATATCTGCGAGCAGGCCGATAAGATTATCGTGGTGAACCGGATCAAGCCGCACACCGATTTTGACCATATGGTTGAGAGCGGCATTAGCAAGATGATGATCATTGGTATGGGCAAGCACAAGGGCGCTCTCATGGCCCATCGTCTGACGATTAAACACGGGTTTCCCGCAATCTTCAAAGAGGTTCTGCCGGTGGTTCGCCGGGCCCTGCCCTTTTTCTTCGGGGTGGGCATCATCGAGAATCAATACGACCAGACCGCTTCCCTCCACCTGCTGGAGCCGAAAGATTTCTACGAGGGGGAAAAAGCTCTCCTGAAAAGAGCCCGGGAGATCATGCCCCTCCTGCCCTTTAAACAAATGGATATTTTGGTCGTGGATGAAATCGGGAAGAACATCAGCGGGGCCGGAATGGACCCCAATGTGACCGGCCGTCTCTTTTTCATCGGCAGTCCCCCGCTCAAAGAACCAAAGATCACCCGCATCTTCGTCCGTGACTTAACGCCGGAGACCGAAGGAAATGCTATCGGCATCGGCTTCGCCGAATACACGACTACCCGCCTGGTCAAGAAGATCGACCCGATCCCCACGATGATCAATTCGATCACCGGCATGGGGCCGGAATGCGGGCGCATTCCCATCGCCTTCGATAAGGACCGCGATGCTCTTCAGGCCGCCTTCGACAACTCCGGAGTTCTCGACCCCAAAGACCTGCGGCTCGCTTGGATCAAAAACACGCTGGAGATGGAATACCTCTGGGCGACCGAATCCATGCTCAAAGAAGCGAAGGCGAACCCGAACCTGGAAGTGGTCTCGGGACTCCAGGATGTTCCCTTTGATGGGGTGGGCAATATGGTTATGGAATGGCCGCCACGGTGGGCCGATTAAAAACCTTCACCGCAGAGAGCGCAGAGCTCGCTCTGCGTAAATAAATATCAAAATCCAAATAATCAAATAATTTTTAGATTTATTTATTGGTATATAATTTCTTTCCTCTGCGTTCTCTGCGATCTCCGCGGTTGAAAGGTTTTAACCGGGGATGAGGCGGAAGTGCTTGATGTCCAGGAGATAACCCCGACGTTTTTCCTCGAAGACCACCTCAACTCTGGCTCCATGACCTTCGATGGCAAAAAAATGACATAGGCTATCCCAAAGATTGACTTTGCGGACTCCCGCACCACCCCCGATTCGAACCCTCACGAGAAAAAGATTAGTCATATCGCCTATAACCTCCTTGGCATACAAATTGCTGATATGGGGCGGGAGGTAAAAGCCATGTCTTACCCGCAAGAAATTTTATCCCTCATTGACCAGTATACCCAGGACAGCGCCTACCAGGCCCTTCACTGGGAAGGTGCCATGGCCGACTACCTGGAGATCCTCCGGCAAAAACCCGAGGTTCTGCGCGATGCCTTCCAGCGAATCTACGAGGTGATCTTATCTTACGGGACCGAAGACTACGTTGAAAATAAGGAAAAGCTTGTCCGGTACAAGTTCTTTTCGGACCCGGACAATGGAGGCGTAGATGCCGTTTTCGGCCTGGAACTACCCCTGATGCACCTGGTCAATATCTTTAAGTCCGCCTCCCGGCATTATGGAACCGAACGGCGTATCCTCCTCCTCCATGGGCCTGTGGGATCAGCGAAAAGTACCGTTGTCCGTCTGCTCAAAAAAGGCCTGGAGGCCTACTCCAGAAAGCCCGAGGGGGCCCTTTACACCTTTGCCTGGCACCTGCGTGATCCAGAAAAAGGCGAAGTCGTCGAGCCCTGTCCGATGCACGAGGAGCCTCTGCACCTCCTTCCTCGACCTATTCGGGACTCCTTGATCCATGACCTTGGCACCCGCATCAACGGGGGGCAAAAGATTCTCCTCGACGGCGACCTGTGTCCCTCCTGCCGCTTCTACTTCCGCAACCTCATGCAAAAGTACTCGGGAGACCTGAAGAAGGTTCTCGATCATGTCCGGATTTACCGTCTGATCCTTTCGGAGCGAGACCGCGTTGGGGTGGGCACTTTTCAACCCAAAGATGAGAAGAACCAGGACTCGACCGAACTGACGGGTGACATCAACTACCGCAAGATCGCCGTCTATGGATCGGATTCTGATCCGCGGGCCTTTAACTTCGACGGAGAGTTCAATGTGGCCAATCGCGGCCTCGTCGAGTTCGTCGAGGTTCTCAAATTGGATGTAGCCTTCTTGTACGACCTGCTTTGTGCCTCGCAGGAGCACCTGATCAAGCCCAAGAAATTTCCCCAGACCTGGATCGACGAAGTCATCATTGGCCACACCAATGAGCCGGAATACAGAAAGTTACAGAATAACGAGTTCATGGAGGCTCTGCGGGATCGCACCGTCAAGATTGACGTGCCCTATATTACCCGTCTTACGGAGGAGGTCAAGATCTACGAAAAGGGCTATGGTCCGGACCGGGTGCAGGGGAAGCACATTGCCCCCCACACCCTGGAAATGGCCGCCATGTGGGCCGTCCTCACCCGCCTGAAGGAACCGAAAAAGGCCAATTTGACCCTGCTGCAGAAGCTCAAACTCTATAACGGCAAGACCCTGCCCGGGTTCACGGAAGAGAACATCAAGGAATTGAAGGATGAAGCGGAGCGGGAAGGCATGGAGGGTATTTCCCCCCGATATATCCAGGATAAGATCTCCAACGCCCTGGTCTCTGAGGAGGCCGAAGGCTGCGTAAACCCCTTCATGGTCCTCAACGAACTCGAAGGGGGTCTTGACAACCACAGCCTGATCAAGTCCGAGGACCAAAAAAAGCGGTACCGGGAGCTCATGGCCGTGGTCAAGGAGGAATACGCCGAGACCACCAAGAATGAGGTCCAGCGGGCTATCTGTGCAGACGAAGAGGCGATTAAGAGGCTCTGCGCCAACTACATTGACAACATCAAGGCCTATACCCAGAAAGAGAAGGTCAAGAACAAGTACACCGGCGAGAATGAGGAGCCCAACGAGCAACTCATGCGCTCCATCGAGGAGAAGATCGAGATTCCCGAGAGTCGCAAGGACGACTTCCGCCGGGAAATCATGAACTACATCGGTGCGCTGGCCATCGAGGGGAAGACTTTTGATTACAAGACCAATGAGCGTCTGCACCGGGCCCTGGAACTGAAACTCTTCGAGGACCAGAAGGATACGATCAAACTCACCAGCTTGGTCTCCAACGTCGTGGATAAAGAAACTCAGGAGAAGATCGACGTGGTGAAGCACCGCCTGATTAAAAACTACGGGTATTGCGATGTCTGTGCGACCGACGTGCTCCACTTCGTGGCCTCCATCTTCGCACGTGGCGACCTGAAGGAGAACAAGAAGTAATCCAGCGGGACTGACGCCATGTACATGGCCAACCACATAGAACGGGATCGGGCCCGCTTCAAGAAGCTGGTCCGCGGGGCGATCCGTTCTGGCATTCGCAAATATATTTCCCACGGTGAGCTTATCGGGCGGAAGGGCAAAGACCTGGTGTCCATTCCATTGCCCCAACTGGAAATTCCGCACTTCCGCTTTGGTGAGCCCCGGCAGGGCGTCGGGCAGGGGGACGGCGCCGTTGGCGAACCCGTCGCCTTTGACCCGGATGGCCAGGGACCCGGAAGGGCCGGATCCGATCCGGGGGACCATATCCTCGAGGTCGAATTGACCATCGAAGAACTGGCGGAAATCATCGCCGAAGAACTGGCCTTGCCCAGGATTGAGCCCAGAGGGAAAAAGAATATCACCACTCAAAAGGAAAAATACACGGGCATCGCCAGTTCCGGACCCGAGTCCCTTCGCCACTTTAAACGAACCTTTCGGCGGGCGCTTCGCCGCCAGCTCATTTCCGGAACCTATGAACCGGTAGACCCCATGGTCTGGCCGGTCAAAGAAGATAAGCGCTACCGATCCTGGAAGACGACCCCGCAGTGGGATTCCAATGCGGTCGTCATCTACATGATGGATGTCTCCGGCTCCATGGGAGACGAGTCCAAGGAGTTGGTGCGATTGATTTCCTTCTGGATCGATACCTGGCTGACCTCGCAGTACCGAGGAGTGGAACGACGCTTCATCATCCACGATGCGGCGGCCCGAGAGGTGGACCCAGAAACTTTTTTTCATACCCGGGAAAGCGGAGGGACGCGAATTTCCTCTGCCTACGAGCTCTGCCTCAAGTTGGTGCGGGAGTCCTTTCCCCCAGCGGAATACAATATCTACCCTTTTCACTTCACCGATGGAGATAACTTTTCCGACGACGACGAACGGGCTCTCCAGCTCTTGGCCGGGATCGTGCCTGTGGCCAACGTCTTTTGTTACGGCCAGGTAGACGGGGGCTACGGATCCGGCTCATTCCTCAAATTGCTCCGGGAAAAGATAAAGGATGAAGAAAAAGTCCTCACCGCCACCATTCAAAACCGGGACAGCATCTATGATGCCCTGAAGGCTTTTCTCGGCACTGGCCATTAGCGAGGGAGGAGAACGGTGCTGAAATACCCACCCGCCCGTAAATTCCCCACGGAACTGAAAGAGATGAAATACCAGATCGAAGTCCATGCCCGGGACTTCGGGTTGGATTTCTTCCCGGTGATCTTCGAGGTTCTCGATTACAAGGATCTTAACGAAGTCGCGGCGTATGGAGGGTTCCCGCAGCGGTATCCCCACTGGTACTTCGGAATGCAGTTTGAGGGACTCTCCAAGAGCTATGCCTACGGCTTATCCAAAATCTACGAGATGGTGGTCAATAACGACCCGTGCTACGCGTACCTGCTCAAGTGCAACAATCTGGTGGATCAAAAACTGGTGATGGCTCATGTCTATGCCCACTGTGACTTTTTCAGGAATAATCTCTACTTCGCTCATACGAACCGGAAAATGGTGGACGAAATGGCCAACCATGCCAGCCGGATTCAACGGTACGTGGACCGCTACGGGGCCGAAACGCTGGAGGCCTTTATCGATTGCTGCCTCTCTTTGGAAAACCTCATCGATCCTCATCGTCCTTTTATGAGGCGCCAGGATGAAGAGGGGCCGATGGGGGCGAAAACCTTTTCCAGCACCCTTTTTCCGAGCCATGGAAAGGGCTCCTTGGAAGAAGGCCATGGGAGAATTTCACCTTCCCCCGTCGAGGAGGGTCAATCCGAGGGCCCTGACTCGGCGGGTCGGGAGGGCGAAAGGGAGGATCAAGGCCTTGACACCTTTTCCGATGCAGACGATGAGCGCATCCGGCCGCGGCGGCTCCGCAGTAAAGGCTATATGGACAGCTACGTCAATCCCCCCGACTTTCTCAAGGCCCGAGCGGAGACGATGAAGGCCAAACGCAAGGAGAAGAAGCGTCTGCCCGGGGCCCCCGAGGCCGATGTGTTGCTCTTTTTAATCGAGAAGGCCCCGTTAAAAAACTGGCAGAGAGACGTCCTATCCATCGCTCGCGAAGAGGCGTATTACTTCCTGCCTCAAGCCCAGACCAAGATCATGAACGAGGGCTGGGCGACCTACTGGCACTCGCGCATGATGACAGAGAAGATCCTGACCGACGGTGAAATCATCGATTACGCCGACCACCATTCCGGAACCCTGGACGGCTCCAGATTGCGTCTGAACCCCTATAAACTGGGCCTGCAATTGTTTCGGGATGTGGAAGACCGATGGAACAAGGGACGCTTCGGCAAAGAGTATGAGGAGTGCGATGAGTTGGCGACCCGGGAGAAATGGGACAAACAGTTGGGTCTGGGAAGAGAGAAGATCTTCGAGGTCCGGCGCCTTTACAGCGACCTGACTTTCATCGACACTTTTCTGACCGAAGATTTCTGCAGGAGGCACAAGCTGTTCGTCTATGCCAAGGATGAAAACAGCCCAATTTGGCTCATCCAGAGCCGGCAGTTCTCCCAGGTCAAAGAGATGCTGCTCACATCCTTGACTAACCTGGGCCAGCCATTGATCCGAGTCATGGACGGGAACTTCGAGAACCGGGGGGAGCTCCTTCTTTTACACCAGCACGAAGGACGAAACCTCAAGTGGGACTTCGCGAAAGATACCCTCGCCAACCTGCACCGTCTTTGGAAGAGGCCGGTACACGTGGAAACCACCCGGGAGGGGAAAAAAATTCGCCTGAGCTTTGATGGACGGGAACACCAGGAAAAGTCCCTGGATTAAAGGAAACTCCCATAAGAGCCGATAAGTAAAGCAAGCTCAGAGCAGAGAGGAATCATGAAACCGGCCGAACATATTATCAATCAGATTCGAAGAGTTCTATCGGGCCCGGCTGGAGAAATCCAGGCCCTGGTGGGCGACCTCCAGGTGCGTCTGCAATTGGCCGACTGGGACCGATTGGGCTGCCTGCTCGAAAGACTCGAGATAAAACATGCCCAGGGGGACTCCCTTGGGCTCGACCCGGCCCGCATCGCAGGGAAAGTTACCTATCTCGGAGAGGCTCTGGCGGTCATCGAGGCAGAAGTGAATGGAAAGAAAGCGATCCTGCGCAGCGCTCCGCCACGCACAGAGGGAGAGTTGGTATGCTTCTTCGAGATGGTCCTGGATCGATCGGAGGGCCTCTCCCTAGTCCGGTATGCTTATGACCGTCTACGGAAAGAGCGCCTGACTGTTCCCGCCCCCTTGACCATTAGCACCCTGGACCGCCTTCTGACGGATCTGGTGGATCTCGCTGAAAACTGAAAGCTTTATTCCCGGGTAGATGCCCCCGCCATACCGGTCTACACGCCGCAATAATTAAACGGTAACAGTCAAGATTTGATCGGACGGGCGTTCTCACCCATTTAAAGACTTCTTCCTCAATTTCGAAACCCTAAATTACGAAATAGTTTAGCCAAAAAATGAAATAGAATTAAGAGACCCAAACCTTTAAAAACATTTTGGCCACAGAGGTCACGGAGGCCACAGAGCTCTTAAGGCTCAAAAAAAGCATGAAATCTTCGCCGTAGGGGCGAGGGCCCCCCGCCTCTACAAAAGCTTGTCATTTTCGTTTTCAGCTTTTATACCTCTGTGCTCTCTGTGACCTCTGTGGCTAAACAGTTTCAAATTTACGCTTTTCCAAAATCTTTTTCGTCTGTCTCCCAGAAAATTTCTTCCATCTCGGGTGAAAGCCCTACCACCCCCTCTCCTTCTTTTTTCGCAACCCGGGTCGCATAGATGCCTTCCAGATGAGGAAGGATTTTTTTCAGTTCCGGGGTGGTCTCCACTTTTTGGCTTATTAAACTGCGTTGCCGGGCCGCCTTCTCAAAATCTTTCTTGTCGATCGGGATGTCATAGAGCAGATTCAAAATTTCCATTAACCGCACCTTTCCCAGGTAGTCTTCGTCTACGTTTACGTATTGAGGCAATGAAACGATAAAGGTGATCGTTTCGATGCCCTGCTCCTGGGCCTTCTGGTAAATCAAATTAAGGATAGTCGTTGGGCCCTGGTAATTGCTGGTCTGGACTCCCGCTTTCTTCAGATCCTGCTCGGCCACCTTTCCGGTTGCTCTCCCGCTGACGAGTAAAGGTTTCGTATGAGGGACCGCATCATACATGCTGCCGAGAAGGCAATATCTCTTCACCTTGAGGATCTGAAGAAGCTGTGAGACGGAATCAACATAAACTTCGGAAAGAGAATGGGGTTCAAGCATACGAAGAAAAACGAAGTCATTCCCCTTTTCCCTTTTGGCGTAGCTGAGAATGGTGTTGGGTATTTTTAGCCGGCGGATATCCCCCTCAAAGTAAACGGTGGGGCGATAGCGGGTAAAATCAAAAAAATTACCGGGTTTGGCCAGCGTAGCCAACTCCCTCGCTCCGAACTGTGCTTCTAATCCATCTAGAGTTAAGCTGCCAACATTATTTACATCTATCCAGGGGCGAAGAATGGCTAGAACATGAGGCTCCTTTAATTCCGGAATGGGTTCATTCAATCCAAAAGCACCGATCCTCATTTTTCCCCCCTTTATTTTCAGTTTTGGCAATCTTAAGTTTCCATCTATTTATTATTATAACCAGAATCAAGAAATGAATCCTCTTAAAATAATTCCGCGATTATCGCATTCCCAAAACCCGAGTGCCGTTGGGTGTAGAACGTGGGCAGAATCAGATGGGAGATCCCTTTTCCAAGGGAGGAAAGAATGCCGTAAAAAACAGCATTCAGGATTTTTTTAAGGCTTTTTCCAGAATCTCCAAGGCCATGTCGATCTCCCGCCGGCGCACATCCAGAGGCGGCAAGAAACGGATGACCTTGTAGCCACAGCCCAGAAGTAAAAGGCCCCTTTTGAAGGCGCTGCGGATGATCTCGTCCCGCCTTTCCCGGGAATCGATTTCGATGGCATCCATGAGGCCGATCCCCCGCACCTCCAGGATGGAGGGGTATTTTTTCTGCAATCCCCGCAATTGCCCCAAAAAGTAATTTCCGAGGGAAACGGCGTTGTCCAGCAGGTTTTCTTTCTGGATGGTCTCAATAATTGTGTATCCGATGGCTGAACTGGAAGCGTTTCCCTCACCCCAGGTGCTGGAGATCCGGTACTCCTCCTGGGGAAAAAGCTCTTTTTTTCCCAGGGTCGCGCCCACGCGCAGAGGCTTGGCGACGGTGATGATGTCCGGCTGGATGCCGAAGTGCTCGATGGCCCACCATTTCCCGGTTCGCCCGATCCCCGTCTGCACCTCATCGCAGATCAGGGGAATGGAGTATTTTTTGGCCAGGCGGCCCACCTCTTTCATGAAATCCACGCTGGGAATGTTGTATCCACCTTCCCCCTGAATCGGCTCCAGGATGATAAAGGCGACTTCTTCCGGGTCCACCAGCCCGATATCCGGGTCCAAGTAATGATCCAACCGGCTGCGTAGCCCTTCCTTTCCCGTACAGCAGACCATCCACCCGCAGCTGCAGGGATGAGCCCGGCAGGTGCAATAGGGGAAGTCCGCGATGTTGGGAATCTGGGGAAACCAGTCCCGCTGGATCTTCTTGCTGCGGTTGAGGGAGAGAGCGCCCAACGTGCGGCCATGGAAAGCTCCGTAAAAGCACAGGCCATAACCGTAATTTTTTTTGTGGTCATAGCAGATTTTGATCGCGTTCTCCACCGCCTCGGCCCCGGAGTTAGTGAAAAAAGCGGAGCCAAACCCGAACTGGGAAGTGAGCTCCATGAGCTTATAATGAAGATGAGACGGCGTGGGGACCTCGGACTTATCCGGGTCTTCGCCCCAGGCGCCGATGAAATCGCATCCAGCATACCGGTCCGGGTCGATGGACTGGAGCTTAGCGGCAATTCGTACCAGGGCAGGGTGGTTGTAGCCCAGGGCCGAGCTGCCCACGTGGGAGACGAAGTCCAGGATGACATTTCCATCCACATCGGTACAGAATGGGCCGGTGGCCGGCTGGGAGCGATCCCAGATGAACCCTTCATGGTAGGTTGAGCGGGCCGCATAGCGCCGGTGGAACTCGCCCCATTTCCGGGCGTTCGGGCCTGGGGGAGGAGTCTTGATTTTTACCCGGGCGGTATCTCTGTTCATGGGCTCCAACTCCTATGATTCAAGGATAGCGGCCAAAAAATATTAACAGGGGTGATGGCCTTTGTCAATTCGCCCATGCCTTGCGGTAAAAAGTATGCTATTTTAAACGCGGAAAGGGCTGGCTCAAGCACTTTCCGGAGAGACGATCTTGAAGTCCCAAGAAAAATCTTCGGGCATTCTATACATTGTCTCCACGCCCATCGGGAACCTGGAAGACATCACCCTGCGAGCCCTGCGCGTGCTCAAGGAAGTGGACCGGATCGCCGCCGAAGACACCCGGCGGACGCGGCAACTCCTCAGTCACTACGGAATTCACAAACCATTGCTCAGCTACCATGAGCACAACCGGCGGATGCGGGAGGAGTCTCTCCTGGAGGAACTTCGCGGGGGCAGGAATATCGCCCTCGTGACGGATGCCGGCACTCCGGGGATTTCCGACCCGGGGGAAAATCTGGTGCGAAGGGCGGTACAGGAGTCCATTCCTTTAGTTCCCATCCCCGGTCCTTCCGCTCTGGTGGCCGCCCTGAGCGTATCGGGTCTGCCCACCCAAAGCTTCCTTTTTTATGGGTTCCTGCCTTCGAAGCCCCCGGCCAGACAGAAATTTCTGCTGTCCCTGAAGGACTGCCCGGAGACGCTCATCTTCTATGAATCTCCCAGACGCCTGCGCTCCTTCCTGGAAGATACTTTTCGGATTCTGGGGGACCGGCAGGTGATGGTGGCCCGGGAGATGACCAAGCTTTACGAGGAGGTTTACCGGGGGACGGTCTCCGAGGTACTCCAGGAGCTCGGGGAAGAGGAAATCAAAGGGGAGGTAACGATTGTCCTTCAGGGCTCCACCCTTTCAGCCAAGATGGAGGGCCCGGCGGTCGAAGAAGCGCTGGAGCTCTACTACCGGGAGATGGGCCTATCTATGAAAGAGGCCATCGATCGGGTGGCGGAGGAGCTGGGAGTCTCCAAAAAGGAAGTCTACAGAGAGAGTTTACGGGTGAAGAGGAAAGTCAAAGATCGAACCCGGGAAGAAAGCCTGCCCCCCGGAAAGAATTCCGGAGAAAGCCCCGGGGAGCAGGGGACCTGAATTACTTCTTGGCTCGTTTCCTTTTCATGGGTTTCTCGCAGCAGATGATGTCGCAGGCATCGACGCACCCGCATACCTCATCGACGGTTACCGCCAGGCCGCAAACTCCGCAGACGTACGCATCGCCCTCTTTTGTTTTTCCCCTGGCCACGGCCTTCTTTGCTGTCTTCTTCGCTACCGCTTTCTTCACTGCCATCTTCCTGCCCTCCTCTTATTTATTTTTTGCCTGAGTGAACCCTGGGGTTCACCCCATTATTTCCACCGGACCTAATTGCTCGAACTCCCGGCGGAACTTTTCGACCCGGCCAACCACAACGATAAGCATCCTCTCCGGATGAATGTGCGTGCGCGCAACCCGGAGGAGGTCTTCGATCGATACCGTCGAGATGCGCTCCGGGTAACGCGCCAGGTATCCCAACCCCAGGCCATGAAGCTCGGCCTGGATGATTCTGTAGGCCACCTGGGAGAGGGTCTCAAATTTCATGGGGTAGCTTCCGGTGAGAAAGCTGACGGCTTCCTCCTTTTCCTGATCTATGGCCCCCTGAGCCATAAAGGAACGGATGACTGAAAAAATCTCCTGCACGCAGGGGAAGGTGGTTTCTGTAGGAGTAAAAGTGGAGATAATGAACGGCCCGGAGTTTTTTCGGGGCTCCAGCGACCCGCGGATGCCATAGGTATAACCCAGATCCGAGCGGATCCTGCGCATCAGCCGGGAGGCGAACCCACCCGCTCCCAGGATGTAATTCATGACCTCGAAAGCCAGGTAATCCGGGTGGGCATGGGGCATCCCGATATGCCCCAGGCGAATCTGGCTCTGGGTTAAATCCGGACGGTCGACCAAAATGGTCCGGACCCCGGAAAGAGAAGGAGGGGGAGCTTCCTCCGGCCCGAGGCCCTGGGAGCCCTGCACAGCGGAGGGGAAATGGTCTTCCGCCCAGCGAAAGCAGACCTCAGCATCCAGATCTCCGGCCATAACTAACAGACTTCCAGGGGGCAAAAAGGTACGCCGGTAAAAATCCCGGGATTCCCCGCAGAGAAGCAGCGGAAGCGACTTCAAGGTCCCATAAACGGGATGATCATAGGGAGTCCCCTGGAAAAGGAGTTCCTGGAACCGTTCATCGGCGATAATCTGGGATTCATCCTTCTGTTGCACGAGGGCAGCGAGGCGACGCTGCTTTAGCTGTTCGAACTCTTCCGGGGAGAAGGCGGGTTCGGTGTAGATTTCCAGGAGCAGGTCGATCAGACGTTGGCAATCTTCACTCATCCCGAAGAGATGCAGGGAAGTGGAGTTCCACCCGGAGGAGGCCGATAGGCTCGCTCCTAAACCGTCTACCTCCGCAGCTAACTGGCTGGCAGATCGCTTCTGCGTACCCAAGGTAAGCATCTCGGCGGTTAGATGGGCCAGGCCGGCTCGCCCGGGAGGGTCGGCCTCTGCCCCGCAGGGAATGATCAGGTGGATGCTGACTAAGGGAAGCTCCCGGCGCTGAACGACATAGACCTTCAGGCCGTTTTTCAGGACCGAAGAAGAGACGGGCGGGAATGAGAAAAATCTGGATGGGGACAGGTTGCTCATTCCACCTCCCCCAGCTCTTCATGCTCGCTCTGGCTCACCGGCTGAAGAGTAATCACCGTCCGGTTTTCCGGACGAAGATATTTCCGGGCAACCCGGAGGAGGTCCTCGGCCTTCACGGCCTCGTAATTGGGGAGGATGGCGTCGATCCGGCGAAAATCCCCGGCTCGCACCTGGTAGATTCCGGCCAGCAGTCCCTTGAAGAAAAGCGTCTCCTGGGCTTGGAGAAAGTAGGCTCGGGCTTGTTTTTTTACCTTGGTCAATTCTTCCGCGGGGAGGGGTTCTTGCCGAAGTTTTTCCACTTCCTCCCAGACCTCCTTTTCCAGAATATCCAGGGAAATACCCGGTGAGGCAATGGCATAAATCTGTAAGAGGCCCGGGTCCATGGTCAAGAAGGGAGGATACCCGACTTCCGCTCGGGCTTCCACGGCCTTCCCGGGTTTTTCAAACTTTTCAAAAAACCGGGAGGATCGGCCCGCGGATAAGGCGGTGCAGAGGTTCTGGAGAGGGAAGAGGTCCGGGTGAGTAATCTCCGGAATGTGGAACCCCGCGAAAAAAGCGGCGACTTGGGAGACTTTCTTGAAGACCGCACGTTTCTCCCCCCGTTGAGGCTTCTCCTTGGGAATGGCCGATCGCAGGCGAGGCTGAGACGGAATGGGGCCATAATATTTTTCCACCATTCTGAAGACCTCATCGGCAGCGACATCTCCCGCGACGACGACGACACCATTATCGGGGGAATAATGAACCCGGTAATACTCCCGGCAATCTTCCAGAGTCAGGTTCTTCAGGTCCTGGTCCCAGCCGATCACCGGCCACCGGTACGGATGCTGCTCGTAGGCCAGGGCAAAGAGTTGTTCAATCAAGAGTCCGAAGGGGCTATTCACCGCGCGCAGCTTGCGCTCGCTGCGCACCACTTCCCGTTCCGGCTCAAGGGTCTCCGGGGTCAGCCGGAGGTTTTCCAGACGGTCGGCCTCCAGGCGGACGGCCAGCTCCAGCTTATCCGCCGGAAGGTTTTCATAGTACGAGGTGTTGTCCGTGGTCGTAAAAGCGTTCAGCGTCCCCCCATTGGCCTGGATGATCCTGGAAAACTCTTCGGGACCCACTTGCTGGGTCCCCTTGAACATCATGTGCTCGAAAAGATGGGTAATCCCGGTAATCCCCGGCCTTTCATACCGAGAACCGGCAGCGAAATGGACCTGGTAGGAGACAATGGGCAAGGAGTGAACCTCACCCACGAGGACGCAGAGACCATTGGCCAGGCGATGCTCGATGATTTCGGGCAGCCCTTGCACTTCACTCTTCCCAATGGATGCACTGGACCGGGCAGCTATCGATGGCTTCCTGGATCTTCTCCTCGGAGGCTCCGGTGGGGTTGTAGACTTCCGAGAGGTCTTTATCATTCAGACGGAAGACTTCCGGGCAGGTTTCGACGCAAAGTCCGCAAGAGATACATTCATCCTGATCGACCGCGGGGATCTTGCTCATACAAATCCTCCTTTTTAAAGCATCAGGGGTACATAGGCGACCTATAAAAATTATAACACCGGGACGGGAGAATTGTCATCCAATGAAAAAAACAGTGTGAGGGTCAGGGTCAGTTCTTGAAAAAGGAATCGCTCGAATAAATGACCATAATCCCTGACACTCACACTGACACTGCTCTTAGGGTTGACTTGCCGCACGGCTTACGTAATAATGCATTGACGGAGAAGGCCAAAGATCCGGTGGCTTGTGACTTCACCCCTAGAGGAACCATAGAAGGCGGCCGGCAATGACCCGGGTATATCTCGTGCGTCACGGAACGACAGATTGGAACAAAGAGGAGATCTTCCGCGGTCGCCTGGACTGCAAGCTCAACGAGACCGGTCAGGCTGAAGCCCGCGCTCTGGCGGAATATTTTACGGATATTCCCCTCCAGGCCATTTACAGCAGCCCTCTATCGCGGGCGATGGAAACTGCCCAGGCGGTTGCCGAGGCCAAAGCCCTCCAGGTGGTCCCCCATCCAGAATTTATCGACATCGACTTTGGCGAATGGCAGGGCCTGCCCTTGAAAGAAGTACGGGAGAAATATTCAGAACTCTACCGGCTTTGGCGGGAGCGGCCCGAAGCTATCCATTTTCCCGGGGGAGAAAACCTCGCCCGGGTGAGAGCCCGGGCCTGGGAAGGTCTGCAAAAAGTCGTCCGGGAGAACCCGGATAAGACCGCCTTAATTCTTTCCCATCGGGTGGTCACCAAAGTCCTCATCTGCACGGTTCTGGGTCTGGATGACTCGCATTTCTGGAATATCCAGCAGGACACCACGGCGGTCAACTGCATTGAGTATAACCGGGGATTTTTCGTAACCTCCCTGATCAATGACACTTGTCACCTGAAGTCCATCCATCCGGACACCGGGAAGAAGGATTTTTGATGCGGCGTTTGAAGAAAAGAGTGGACGCTTTTTGGGCCCGGCGATCCCGCTTCGAACTAAAGACCGTTTGGGACATCCTGTGGGAAGCCCGCCGGGCCTTCTCCCAGGATGGATGCATGAACCTTTCGGCCGCCCTGGCCTTTTACACGATCCTCTCCCTGATCCCTTATCTCTTCCTGCTGGTCTCCGCCGCCGGGTACCTGTTAGGCTCTTCGGAAGAGGGCCACCGCATGGCCGTAGTTTTTTTTGACCGCCTGTTTCCGCAGGCCAGCGCTTTGATCTTGCGGGAGGTGCGGGCCATCTCGCACCGCGCGGAAGTGTTGGGGTGGGTCGGCTTTCTCTCCATGATCTGGACGGCCAGCGTCATTTTCTCTTCCTTGGAGTATGCCATGGGGGTCGTCTTCCGCGTGGAGAAAAGGAGAAATTTCTTTAAGTCTAAGCTTATGGCCTTGTCGATGGTCCCAGCATCGGCGGGTATCTTCTTCCTGTCTTTTCTTGTATCCGCCTTCACGGGCGCCACGGAGAGCTATTATCTCAGACTTTTCGGAGTGGCCTTTGCCCGTTCCGAACTTTTGGAATTCCTCGTAGGCTATCTCTTTCCGTATCTGATTCTGGCCGCGGCGTTCACGGCGATATACAGGATTATCCCAAACACCTCGGTTTCTTTTCGCCACGCCCTGGCCGGGGGGACAAGCTGTGCGTTCCTTTTTGAGGTGGCCAAGCATTTCTTTACTTGGTATTTCCAACGGTCCCACCAATACAGCGTGGTTTACGGATCTTTAGAGGCGATCGTCATCCTGGTCGTGTGGGCCTTTTATTCGTCGAGCGTCCTACTTTTCTGCGCCGAGGTGGTCTCAGCCTACCGCCGGCGGGACATCACCCTGCTGCAGAAAGCCTTTCTTTGAAACGCCGCGGGGAAGATTTTACCATGACCTGATCGTTCGGGCGGCGGATCCCTTCGTCACCCCCTGAAACCCATCGACGTCCCCCGCGAGAGGCCCCAGGCCAGGCGCAGTCCAGCTGAAGGAGAGTTTGAATAAATTGGTCAAACCGACAAAAGCCCGGTCCCTTTTTTCGTTCTGCTCCTTCCATTTTGTTGACGACGGCTTTGGAGATTCCATCTACTTGCTCCTGCCATTCATCGCTGCCGAGTTGCACCTCTCCTTCAGCCAGGTCGGGTTTCTCAAGGGAGTCTTCTCTGCATCCATGAGTCTTTTTCAGTTTCCCCTGAGTCTTCTGGGGGAAAGGATTGGAGAGCTTCCCGTAATCACGGCCGGGACTTTTGGTCTGGCCGTTGGCTTCCTATTATTGAGCATGTCTTACACTTTTCCGACAATTCTTCTCTCACTCATTTTTGCCAAAGGGACTGCGGGCGGCCAGCACGGCTTGTCCTCTTCGATCCTCTCCAGGGTCTTCGAAGCATCCGGGCGCCGGGCCGCGATGGGGACTTATAATTTTTCCGGGGATATGGGCAAAGTGTGTCTGCCTTTCCTATTGACTTTGATGATCAACCTCTGGGGCTGGAGGCCAGCCGTTCTTATTCTAGCCATCGGCGGGATGGTTGCCGGTGCCACCCTCTGGACTCTGGCTGATCGAAAGCGGGTCGGCCCCTCAGCGCCTCCGGCCGAAGAGAAGCCGGCGATAAAGGCCAAGGGGTGGGGAATTAAGGACCGCAAAAGCTTCTCATCCCTCCTGACCATCGGGATTATCGATATTGCGGCCCGCAATGCCTTACTCACTTTCCTTCCTTTTGTTCTTCTGCAAAAAGGAATTCCAGTTGCCCAGGTCGGGTTTGCCTTGACTCTTCTTTTTGCCGGTGGGGCGGTGGGGAAGTTTGCCTGCGGGGTTCTGGCGGAATGGTTCGGAATCATTCCCATGGTGGTGGGAACGGAGATTCTGACCACTATTGGCATTCTGTCTCTGCACGGGTCTTCGCCATCGGCTGTCTGGTTCATCCTCCCCTTTGTAGGGATCGTGCTCAACGGAACTTCTTCGGTACTTTACGCCACGGTGGCCGAGATCATCTCTCCCTCTGGCCGTTCTCGGGGGTATGGGCTCTATTACGCGATCACTCTGGGCTGTGGGGCGATCTCGCCGATGATCTACGGCCTCATTACCGACTCCCTGGGCCTCTCTTTCACAATTATAAGCACAGCCCTGATGGTTCTGATTACCCTTCCGTTGAGCCGGTACCTCTCCCGCCCCGTGAAAGTTTAATCCTTTGACTTCTTGGAATAATGGCGAAAAGTAGATTCGCGCCGTTGGCGCCATATTTTGCTTTTTATTATCCTTGATTCTATGGGCTCCCTTCGGCTAGAATAATTCTGTCTTGAAAGCTGGCCTGCCAGCCTCCTCTCCCGTTGGAGCCAATTCACAAACAAGTTAGTCGGAATAGTCGCTAAGAACGGAGCGCCAGGATAAAAATGGAGGAGAACAAAATCTCCTGAATTGGGTATTGCCTATGGAAATGAAGGAAATTTATCGTATTGCCAGGGAACGATTTAAGGGGGTCTGCCGGGTCTGCCCGGTATGCAACGGCCGGGTGTGCGCCGGGGAGATGCCTGGCATTGGGGGGATCGGCACCGGCTCATCATTCATGGCCAACTTTGACAGCCTCACCGGAATAAAATTAAACCTGCGCACAATCCATGAAGCGTCCGACCCGAACATCACCTATGATTTTTTTGGACGGCCGCTGAAGATGCCCATCTTCGTCGCGCCGGTGGCGGGCATGGCGATCAACCTGGGAAATGCCATGGATGAGGGCGAATACCTTGCGGCCATGGTTACCGGCGGAAAAGAGGCCGGGGCGATGACCTTCACCTGCGACGGCCCCAATCCCCTATTTTTCGACCTGGGCCTGGAGGTCTTAAAAAAAATTCAAGGCTGGGGCGTTCCGACCATCAAGCCCCGGGAGCAGGAAGCCTTCCTCTCGCGGGTCAAGAGAGCCGAAGATTGCGGCGTCGTGGCGATCGCCTCGGACATCGACGCTGCCGGGATCATTCATATGCGGCGCGCTGGCCAGCCCGCAGGCCCATGGCCTTTCCACGTCTGGGAAAAGACCATCTCCCAAATAAAACTCCCCATCATCCTCAAGGGAATCATGACGCCCCAGGAGGCGGAGCTGGCCGTGCTGGCCGGGGCCGCAGGCATCGTGGTCTCCAATCATGGCGGACGGGTCCTCGATCACGCCCCGGGAACGGCGGCGGTGCTGCCCGAGATCGCCCGAGCCGTGAAAGGGAAAATCAGGATCTTCGTCGACGGCGGAGTGCGCAGCGGGACGGACGTCCTGAAAATGCTGGCCCTGGGTGCAGAGGCCGTTCTCGTGGGCCGGCCCATGGCCATAGTCGCGGTGGGGGGTGGCTGGGAAGGCGTCTCCCTCCTTCTCAACCAGTACGCCGACCAGTTACGCACGGCCATGCTCTACACCGGCTGCGCCACCCTGACAGAAATTACCCCTGCGATCCTGCACATGAACAGATAAGCCATAAGTCCAATTACACTTTTTTTGAATTGACAGCGTTTTTGAATCCTAATAGATTTTTAAGAAAGAAGAGAAATCTCTGGTAGAAACCAGAAGAGGAAAGGAGAGAAGAGGATCATGCAGAAAAAGGCGTTTTTGCGGATGATGGTGAGTGTCAGCCTGGTGGCTTTTCTTGTCCTGGCATTCGCGATTCCCGGGAGCCAGGCGCAGGCGAAATTCCCCAGCCGGCCGATGACGATCATCTGTCCCTGGGCAGCGGGGGGAGGAACCGATGCGGTGGCCAGGATGCTCGCGGTTTTGATGGAGAAGGAGTTGGGCCAGCCGGTGAATATGGTCAACCGGATCGGTGGAAGCGGAGCCGTCGGACATACGGCCGCGGCCACAGCGGAACCTGACGGATACACCATGTGCATTGCCACTGTGGAAATTACCATGATGCACTGGATGGGCCTGGCCAAGGTCACTTACCGGGACTTTAAAGGGGTTGCTTTGATCAACTTCGACCCGGCAGCGGTCAACGTGCGGATCGATGCGCCCTGGAAGAATTTGAAAGAGCTGCAGGATGCCATCAAAGCCAACCCGGGCAAGATGAAAGCCTCGGGGACCGGCAAAGGCGGGAGTTGGGACCTGGCGCGGGCCGGTTGGCTGAAGATGGCCGGTATTCCAGTTGATGCCCTGCCCTGGGTGCCCAGCAATGGCGCGGCTCCGGCACTCCAGGAGTTGGTGGCTGGCGGCTATCAGGTCGTTACGTGCAGCCTGCCGGAAGCGCGAGCCATGATCGAGGCAAAGAAGGTGAAATGCTTGGCGGTCATGGGTGAGAACCGGGCCGAAATATTCCCCGACATCCCGACCCTCAAGGAAATGGGGATGAACTGGGTTGAGGGAGCCTGGCGGGGAATTACGGTCCCCAAAGGGACACCGGCGGATGTGATCGCGATTCTGGAGAAAGCCGTTGAAAAGGCTCATACGAGCCCGCAGTTCAAGGAATTCATGGCCAAGAACGGCTTCGGACTCCGGTGGAAGCCTGCCGCAGAGTTCGATCAGTACCTGGCGAGTGAAGACAAATCCAAAGGGGAATTAATGAAAGAAGCCGGGATAACCAAATAAAAAGGTCATGTATCGCGTCGAGGGCCAGTTTTCAGACGAGCTACTCGCGCTTTTAAGCTGGACGCAGATGAACGCAGGTCAGCAACCAAACCGGTTGCGATTGCTCGCTGCGGGTCGATATCATCTGCGTCCTTATTATTTTTTGAGGATGGATTTCAATATGGGGAAAAGAGATTATATCGGGGGAGGGATTTTTATCGCCCTCGGGGTTTTTATTTGGTCGTTGACGATGCAATTTCCATCTCTGGATGCCGGACATCCTGGGCCCTCTCTCTTCCCCCGGGTTCTGGGTACGCTTTTTATTATTTTCGGATCCATGGTGGTATGGGCGGGGTATCGAACTCGAGGGGAAAAGGAAGAGTCTGTTCGCCAGGAAGGTTCGTTGAATTATTTCAACCCGATTTTAGTGATCATCCTGATTGCTGCTTTCATCGCCCTGGCCAATAAGCTTGGCTTTATCATTACGGGAGCAGCGATTCTCTTTATATTGATGATGAAACTGCGGGTTTCCATCCTGAAAAGGTCGCTGGTTTCCGCATTGCTGGTTTGTTTCGTCTACTTCATTTTCTCTAAAATTCTCAGGGTTCCTCTGCCAATCGGCTTATTGGGATGGTGAGGTTATGGATTTTCTCATTCAAGGTCTCTGGCTGCTTTTGGTCCCGAAAACCCTTCTGGTCATCTGTATCTGTTCCCTCTACGGGCTATTCGTCGGTTCCATACCCGGTTTGAGCGCCACACTGGCTGCTTCGCTGTTAATCCCTTTCACCTTCTTCATGGATCCGGTGCCGGCGCTGGTTTCCATCGTGACCATGTCGGCCATGGCCATTTTTGCCGGGGATATCCCGGCCGCGCTGGTGCGGATCCCGGGAACCCCCTCTTCTGCCGCCTATACGCAAGATTCTTTTGCCCTCACGCAGCAAGGGAAAGCCGAGATGGTCCTGGGCGTGGATGTGGTGTTCTCCGCGATCGGCGGCTTGATGGGGGCCGTGGTGCTGATGAGCTCGGCTCCCCTGCTTGCCGATGTCGCGATGAATTTCTCATCCTTTGAGTATTTCTGGCTGGCGGCCCTGGGACTCAGTGCCACGGTTATGGTTTCCCGAGGGTCGCAGGTAAAGGGTGCCCTGGCCATGCTTCTGGGCCTTTTCCTCTCCACCATCGGTGTGGACATAACGCTCGGCTACCCGCGGTTCACTTTCGGCAGTGTGGAACTCCTGAATGGGATTTCCTTCATCCCGGCCATGATCGGCGTTTTCGGGATCTCTGAGGTCATGCGCAACGTCATGCAGGGCGAGATGCAGTTTGCCGTCGCCCGCGTGCAGGCCGGAAAGATTTTTCGGGGCACCGGGAAGCTTTTTATCCGGTATAAATGGAATGTTCTGCGGTCCGGCCTTTTGGGAACCTTCATCGGCATTCTCCCGGGAGCCGGCGCGGATATTGCGGCCTGGCTGGCGTATGCGGTTTCCAAGAGAGGATCCAAGGAACCTGAGAAATATGGGAATGGCTCGATCGAAGCCATCATCGATTCAGGGACCGCCAATAACTCCTGCCTCGCTGGCGATTGGGTTCCCGCTCTGGTCTTCGGAATTCCGGGGGATTCGATAACCGCTATCGTGATCGGAGTTCTTTTCATGAAGGGGCTCCGTCCCGGCCCGATGATTTTTGAACAACAGCCTCAGATTATATACGCGGTCTATCTGTCCTTTATCATTGCCAATATCCTCATGGTCCCTTTCGGTTATCTGGCCGTGAAGACGAGTTCCCAGATGCTGCGGGTGCCCAAGAATATTCTTATTCCCGGCATTCTTATGTTCGCCATTACCGGTGCTTTTGCCATCAACAACAGCGTCTTTGACATCGGGGTGCTGGCCATCATGGGAGTGGTCGGCTTCTACATGGAAGCCAACGGGTATCCCGTGGCGCCGATCGTTCTGGGTCTTGTGCTCGGGCCCATTTTGGAGCAGAACTTCATGACGAGCATGATCAAATCCGACTGGGATTTAACCCTTTTCTTCATGCGTCCGATCAGCGCCGTGTTGGGAACCATAACCGTTATCGTCTGGCTATTCCCCTTCTATGCGACCTTCCTGGAAAAAGGCAAAAAGAGAAATCAGGTCCCAGCGCAGTAAAAACTTGCAGCGCCCATAAAATCGCTGCATCCTGTAAAACCACCTGAAAAGATTTGCTTTATCGTTTTTTATATGCAGTAGGATTACTGCACCGACACCACCCTTAGAGATACTACCCCTCCAGCCTGATTCCCCAAGGTATATTCAACCTTTTTTAATTATTAAGCTTTTTTTGATTTTCCGGAATCCCGCTCTTGCGGCACGGGCTTTGCTCTGGGAAAGAGTGGAGCAAGATAATTTGAGGGAGGGGAGAAAATGGATGCCACTGTTTTATATAACATTCCCGATTTCGCGAACGCAGCCATCCCTCTGGGATGGCCCATCGCCATTTACTTTTTCCTCACGGGGTCTCTAGCTGGCCTGTACATCACCTCGGTGATCGCGACCCTGATGAAAAAGGAGGAGTGGCAACCCATTGCCAAGATCGGGGCCGTCGGGGCGGTCGTGCTTCTTCTGGTTGCTCCCGTCTTGTTGATCATCGACTTGAATCAGCCCTTCCGGTTTTGGCATCTTTTCATTTTCATGAATCCCACATCGCCCCTGAGCTGGGGGAGTTTTTTCCTCTTGGGCGATGCCGTCGTCTGCCTGGTATATGCCTACTTCGTTCTCCAGGGTAATCTCAAGATGGCCCGGCTGTGGGGGTTGGGTGGGCTGCCCATCGCCATCGCGGGCCATGGCTATACAGGTTTCTTCCTCGCTCTCTCCAAAGCCCGGGCGTTCTGGAACACCGCTTTGAACCCAGCCTTGTTCATGATCTCAGCCATGGTCTCCGGGTTGGCCGTCCTGATTGTCCTGAGCAACCTCTGGCTCCGGCGTTACTCTCCGGAGATGAGCCAGGAGCAGGTGGTGAAGTATAAGGGCGTAATCGGCACGCTTCTTAGGCTTTTCATCATTTTCATCGTTGCCGACCTTTTCCTCATCGGCAGTGACCTCACCGTGCTGGCCTCTTCCGACACGGAATCCTACGCGATGCTGCAACTCTTAACTACCGGAGAGTTTGCCATCTGGTTCCTGGGTGTCGAGCTTCTCTTGGGAGCGATCCTGCCCCTGGCTTTGCTCTCTTTTCCCCAGACCCGCAGGATCCCGGCAGTCCAGTATGCTTCTGCCGGCCTGGTGATCATCGGCATCTTCGTCATGCGCGTCATCATCGTCATCGGCGGCCAGTCCGTCCTACTCTTCTAACGGCGCAGGGGAGCGCTCTTCATCAGAGGTCCCTGTCCCGCTTCCGGGACAGGGACCTTCTTTTCTCGGCTCAGTGCCTTTGACCCAGCCGGTTGCGCACCGATTTTACCTTATCCCCCAGGGAAACCTTCTTGTCCCGCCGGTCATCCAGATGAATAGTGGTGTAAACCCGTGTGGCTCCCATTTTAAAGGGCAGCTCATGAAGCTTTTTGGCTAACGCCCAAAGCTCCCCCGCTTTCCCTTCCACATTCGTGCCCATATCATGCAACTGGTGGGGCAACTTCTGGGTTTTCAAGTAGCGATGAATCTTGGCCACGTAGGGACTGATGTGGGTCTCTTTGCCCCCTCTGGGGCCGATAACGATTTCCATAATTGCCATGTCTTTCCTCCTTCCGGCCTTGTGTCAAAATCTAAAGGACAAATTAAGGAATTAGGGAATTCAGGAATTCAGGGATTCGGGAATAAGTCATTTGGGCCCCTAATTCCGCAATTCCTCAATTCCTTAATCCCTCAATTTATTTCTCTTCTTTCAGGGCGTCGAGCGCGCGCCGTAATTGCTCCAGAGAAGTGTTACCGCCCGAGCATATAAGTCCAACCTTATTGCCCGTCAGCTCGCCCCGCAGGCGGTAGGCTGCCGCCAGCGAAGCCGCCCCTGCGGCTTCCGCCAGGGTATGGGCGCGCTCCACCATCCAGACCATGGCCCGCAAAATCTCCTCCTCGGTCAACAGCACAAAATCCTTTAGAGCCTCCCACAAAATCGTCTGGGGCAGAATAAAGGCCGTACCCGTTGCCAGGCCCTCCGCAAAGGTGCGGTTGGGCGCTTCGACTAATCTTTTCTGCCGCCAGGACTCGTAGGCCGCCGGAGAGGCTTCGGACTGAACCCCGATTACCCGTATGGCCGGGTTGACGGCGCGAGCCACGATGCAAGCTCCTGCCGCCCCGCTTCCCCCGCCAATGGGCACAATGATGACCCGCAGGCCCGGCTGGTCCTCCAACATTTCCAGGACTTCTGTGGCCACCCCGGCGATCAATAAAGGCTCATCGCCAGAATGGAGGTAACGATACCCGTGGTGTCGGGCTAGGCCTTCACAATGCAATCGGGCCTCGTCAAAGGTGGGGCCGTGAAAGATCACTTCCGCCCCCATCCCTTGCATCGCGGCGACCTTCCCCGGGTTCGCTTTTGCGGGCACGACAATTCTGGCCTTGACGCCAAACAGCCGGGCAGCAAACGCGACGGACTGTCCATGATTCCCCGTGGAGGCGGTAATGACTCCCCGCGTGCGTTCCTCCGGGCTGAGCTGGGAGATCAAATTGATCCCCCCCCGGACTTTGAAGGCTCCCACCGGTTGATAGTTTTCATGCTTAACATACACTTCGGTGCCTACCAGGTTGTCAATCGCCGGATAGCTGTGCAGCGGTGTGCGGAGCAGGTAGGGGCGAATCTGCCTCTGCGCGACCAGCACATCTTTGAAGTCCGGAACTTCCAATTTTTGATTGCGGATTTCAGCTTGCGGATTTTTCATTTATAATGCCTTTACACGATGCTGCCCACCGTGACGTGGCTCGGGGGCCAGGGCCGGGACTCCAATTTATAATCCGGCCGCGCCGCGAGCCCGGTCCCGGACAAAGATCTTCCGCAGAAACTGTCCGGTGTAGGAAGAAGGAATGTTCGCGACCTCTTCGGGTGTCCCCTCGGCGATAATTTCTCCGCCCGCATCCCCACCCTCGGGGCCAAGGTCAATGATGTGGTCAGCGGTCTTTATGACCTCTAAATTGTGCTCGATGACGATCACGGTGTTTCCGGAGTCGGTCAGGCGGTTCAAGACTTCCAGGAGTTTGCGAATGTCATCAAAGTGCAGGCCCGTGGTAGGCTCATCCAGGATGTATACCGTCCTTCCGGTCGAGCGTTTGGAGAGCTCCCGGGAAAGCTTGACCCTCTGGGCCTCTCCCCCCGATAGAGTGGTCGCTTGCTGGCCCAACTTGATGTATCCCATACCCACATCCGTCAACGTCTGGAGCTTCCCCCGGATCCTGGGGATGGGCTCGAAAAACTTCCAGGCCTGGTCAACGGTCATATCCAGCACATCCCAGATGCTCTTCCCTTTGTACTGGACCTCCAGGGTTTCCCGGTTGTACCGCTTCCCCCCGCAGACATCACAGGTCACATATATGTCGGGCAGAAAGTGCATCTCAATTTTGATGATGCCATCGCCCCCGCAGGCCTCGCAGCGCCCGCCCTTGACGTTAAAGCTGTACCGGCCCGGCCGGTATCCGCGGGCCCGCGACTCGGGAAGCTGAGCGAACAGGTCCCGGATGTGCGTGAAGACCCCGGTGTAAGTGGCGGGATTCGACCGCGGGGTGCGGCCGATGGGTGACTGGTCGATCTCGATGACCTTGTCCACCTCCGAGGCTCCCCGCAGCTCCCGAATTTTCCCGGGCCTTTCCTTGGAATGATAGATCTTCTGGGCCAGCGCCCGGTAGAGCGTATCCAGAATTAGGGTACTTTTCCCGGAACCGGAGACCCCGGTTATGCAGGTAAAAAGGCCCAGGGGAATTTTTACGGTAATGTTTTTGAGGTTGTTGGCACTGGCATCGATCAGGGTGAGATGCTTTCCCTTGGGCTTGCGGCGCATCCGGGGGATGGGAAGGTTTAACCGTCCGGACAGATACTGGCCGGTGAGAGAATTTTCCGCCCGCAACAGTTCCTGGGGCGTTCCGCTGAAGACCAGCAGCCCTCCGTTGACCCCGGCTCCCGGTCCAAGGTCCAGGACATAATCCGCACTGAGAATCGTTTCTTCATCGTGCTCCACGACCAGGATGGTGTTGCCCAGGTCTCTTAGCCGCTTTAAGGTCGAGAGCAGGCGGGCGTTGTCCCTCTGGTGCAAACCGATGCTCGGCTCGTCGAGGATGTACAACACGCCCAATAGTCCCGAGCCGATCTGCGTGGCCAGGCGGATGCGCTCCGATTCCCCACCGGAGAGAGTCGCCGAAGGCCGGCTCAGCGTCAGATAGTCCAGCCCGACATTAACCAAAAAACCCAAACGTTCAGAGATTTCTTTCAGGATCCGGCGGGCAATTTCCCTCTCCCGGGCCGAGAGATCCAGGTTCCCGAAGAAATGCAGGGCTACCCGGATGGATTTCTCCGCGACCTGGTGGATGTTGAGACCGTTGATCTTCACGAAAAGGCTCTCTGGCCGCAGCCGCGCTCCCTGGCACACCGGGCAGGGACGGATGTTCATGTACTTCTCCATCTCCTCGCGGATGATTTCCGAATCCGTCTCCCGGTAGCGGCGCTCCAGAGTGGCAATGACCCCTTCGAATTCCCGGTAGTAGAAGTGCCGCCGGTCGTCCCGGTCGTTATAAAACTTGATCTGCTCCCCGTTGGACCCGGAGAGAATGACCTTCTGCACCTGGGGGGGCAGGGTCTTGAAAGGAGCGTAGAGATCGATGTGGTAATGCTCGGCCAGAGAATCGAGGGTTTGATGAAAAGGCATCGAGGTCCGCCCCTGCCAGGGAATGACCGCTCCTTCGCGGATGGAAAGGTCTTTATTCGGAACGATCAAATCCGGGTCGAAGTACATCTTCGTACCCAGCCCGTCGCACTCGGGGCAGGCTCCGTAGGGATTATTGAAGGAAAACATGCGGGGGCTGATCTCGGGGTAGCTCAACCCGCAATCCACGCAGGCGAACTTCTCGCTGAAGACCAGTTCTTCTCCCCCCAGGATCTCCACCCTGGCAATCCCTTCGGATAGCCCGAGGGCCGTCGCCAGGGAATCGGCCAGCCGCTTCTCCCCCTTCTCCTTGACCACCAGCCGGTCCACCAGCACCTCGATGGTATGCTTTTTGTTCTTGTCCAGGATGATCTCTTCGCTCAGGTCCCGGATGGCCCCATCCACTTTCACCCGGGCGTACCCGCTCTTGCGCAGGTGGTCAAACTCTTTCCGGTATTCCCCTTTGCGGCCCCGGATGATGGGAGCGAGAATTTGCAGGCGCGTTCCCGCAGCCAGGGACATGACCTGGTCCACAATCTGCTGGACGGTCTGGGACTTAATCTCTTTGCCGCACTGAGGACAGTGGGGCCGGCCGATGCGGGCAAAGAGCAGGCGCAGGTAATCGTGGATTTCGGTGATCGTCCCCACGGTGGAGCGAGGGTTTTTGGAGGTCGTCTTCTGCTCGATGGCAATAGCCGGGGAAAGGCCCTC
>Ga0315282_10002323_pt1 | contig 35244 bp, 30 predicted proteins | sample YL17G07_20_MG_FD_203693 | JGI IMG/M metagenome (GOLD analysis project Ga0315282, IMG submission 203693) | Sediment microbial communities from Yellowstone Lake, YNP, Wyoming, USA - YL17G07_20 | ecosystem: Environmental > Aquatic > Freshwater > Lake > Sediment | place: USA: Wyoming | collected...
CAACCCTGCCAGAAAGCCAATCCAGGCTCCACGTGTATAAGTAAAGACTAAAGCTATTAACATCAAAAGACCAGCTAATCCTAAAAATAGTTGACCTTTTCGCAAACCATGACGGGAGTTCCTGAATGCAGACTTTGAACTCCCGAATAGAAGCAATCCAAAAGTAAGAGGAAAAACCATGTTTAAATATCCTGCAAAGGTCATATAATGATTAAAGAAACCCGTACTTCTCGGAAGACCCGCATGAAGACCCTTCGCAGTATGCATAAAATCTATTTTTGTCAAGCTTTGCCAAATCCCATAGGCAGCGGCAATGGCGGTAAAAATGAATAAAATGCTAAGTAACCTCTTAAACTGGTTCTTATCCTTGACATTATTGACTGTAAGGAAGAAAATAGACATCCAACCTAAGGTCATATACCCTCTTAGACTATGTCCAAAATCAATCGCGGTAACTACCCCTAAGGCTGCAACAGCCAGAAAAGCAGCAATCGGTATGTTAAGGGGATTTCTCACGAAGTGAAATTTCCTCGTCACAAACATTCTAACCACCCAGAACAAAAGAGCAAAAGATGCGGTAGTTTGGGCTCCCGTAATAGAAATCGGCGACCAGAAGACAAACAGAATAAGAAATGCCCCAATCAGCCAATCACAATATTTCAATAATTTATCTTCAATATCTTTCATATCACTTTTTTGTCCGCTTGTCACTCATATTTCAAATCTACCCTACTGTAGGCACAAATTCAATTTGTGCATTATCAATATATATGATACATGTTTTCAATATGCTCCCTTTCTAGAAAGAATTGCCGGAACAGTCTTTAACAATATCTTCAAATCGAGCCAAATTGACCAATTTTCAATATACTGAAAGTCCAAACGAATCATATCCTCATAACTTAAATCGCTACGACCACTAACCTGCCATAAGCCAGTGATGCCCGGTCTAATCTCTAACCGCTTCAATTCCCTGTCTCTATATCTTTCTACTTCATCCGGTATGGGAGGCCTAGGCCCTACTAAGCTCATATCACCGTTAAACGCATTAAATAACTGAGGAAGCTCATCCAGGCTATATCTCCGCATAAATCTCCCTACTTTAGTAACCCGAGGGTCTTTTCTTATCTTAAAGATAGGACCTCCTGTCTCATTCCTGTGGCGAAGGCTGTCTAACATCTGATCGGCACTCCTTACCATGGACCTGAACTTATAAAAATTGAAGACTTGCCCTTTCTTGCCACATCTCTTGGAATTATAGATGATGGGTCCTTTACTAGTCAGTTTAATAGTAATACCCAGAATAATAAATATTGGAGATAATAAAATTATTGCCAAAAAGGATACTACTATATCTATCATCCGTTTCAAAAAGATTTCTGTCCCATGGATTCCTTTGTAGTGATATTCCAGAAGAGGAATAGAACCAGCATAATGAATCTTAATCTTACTCATAGCTAAATCAAAAAGGTCGGGTACTACTCTTACACTTACACCCAGCTCTTTACATTTCATTACTAAGTCAGAAACCAGCCCTCTCTCTGATGGTATGGATATAAAGACCTCATCGATAAATTTTCTACGAACAACTATCTCGAAATCAGAAATTTTACCCAAGATTTCGTACTTACCTTCCGTATTTTTCTTGTCTTTGGAATCGTCTAAATAACCTATTATCCGAACCCCGAGATAGGGATGTTCGTCTATTTGACTTGCTAAAGCCTTTCCTACCCTTCCAGCTCCCACAATTAATACATTAAGGTTATTATAGCCATGAGAAATAAGCCTTCTGACTGTCCATCTTTTCGCCATCCTCCATAGGGATAAACTTAAAAACATCAAAACCCAACCCGAGCCAAATACTAAGCGGGAATAGAATCTAAATTTTAAAAGGAATATTGTAGCTCCTGCCGGTAAAAGTGAAATAAATAAAGCCTTAAATACAAGCCAGGTCTCAACCGGGATAGAAAGCTCCCGCTCAGTTTTGTATAATCCGTAATTATTGAGAAGCAGAATACTAATTATACCCCAGAAGAGAAAAGTCATAAGATATGTTGATAAATTGGGTAAATTCAGATTCCCCCAGATGAAAGGTAGCGTTAGAAAATCCTTGAAAGATAACTTGTTAAACCTCAATAGATAGGGGATAATGAAAGAAAAAGTGATTAACACAATATCTACAAAAATGTATAAAATTCTTATTTTATCCCTTCCTCTATACATCTCAATCCTCCCTAATTAACTTTTTCATCAATTCCTTCATCACCAACAGCACAAATACTATATTCTCAATCGCCTATCTCTTTTATGTTACTCTTTCTTTATTAACAACCATTTCCACACAGGGAAAAACAAATCCCTCTTTTTTCCTTAACCGGGTAATCCAACTAATCCAACCAATTCAACTAATGAAACTAATTCAACTAATCTAAACCAATCCAACCAATTGAACCAATCAAACTAATCCAAACACCTCAAAACTCCGCTCGGCAATTCCTAATCTAAACAACTCAACTATTTTGATGCGCTTTAAGTCTTGAGGTTTCTAATTCTCTGTAAATCCGCTTCAACCATCATTTTGACTAATTCCTCAAAACTAACCTTGGGCTGCCATCCCAATTTTCTTTTTGCCTTACTAAAATCGCCTTCGAGTTCATAAACCTCAGAGGAACGATAAAATTTTTCATCTTTAACTACGTATTTTTGCCAATTAAGACCTACATAACTAAATGCCAGTTCTGCAAATTCCTTAACTGAATGAGTTTCGCCTGTAGCAATTACATAGTCATCCGGCTCGTCCTGCTGAAGCATAATCCACATCGCTTTAACATAATCTCCAGCAAACCCCCAATCTCTCTTTGCTTCTAAATTACCAAGCCTTAATTCCTTCTCTAATCCCAATTTAATCTTAACAACAGCATTGGTTATCTTTCGGGTTACAAACTCAAAACCTCGGCGTGGCGATTCATGATTAAAAAAGATTCCATTGCAGGCAAACAAGTTATATGCCTCACGGTAATTCTGAGTCAGATGGAAACCCGCAACTTTGGAGATTCCATAAGGCGAACGAGGGTGAAAAGGTGTATCTTCATTCTGGGGAGTTTCTTTTACCAAACCAAACATCTCACTTGATGCGGCAAAATAAAATTTACATTTAGGCGCTTTCTTCTTTATTGCTGATAAAACAAAGTGGGTTCCATTGACATTGGTGTTAATAGTTGAGAATTCATCCTCAAAAGAATAACTTACAAAACTTTGTGCAGCTAAATGATAACACTCATCGGGTTTTACCTCTTCCACTACGTTAAATATACTGGCATAACTTTCTAAAGAACCGGGATGTAAAATCAGTTTGTCTAAAATATGTTTTATTCGCCATAGTCTATGCTCAGGGTCCTCCAAAGCCACACGCCTAACTATTCCATGGACCTCATAACCCTTCTCCAAAAGTAAATCTGCCAAATACGACCCATCCTGACCGGTTATACCAGTAAGTAAAGCTTTTTTCACATTCTCCTCCAATCTATAGCCTTACCAAAACTCAACAATCAATTCACTCCATATTTTCTACTATTTTAGTTTGTTTCTGTAATAATCTTCATTTTAATAAATTCTTCCAAAATCAACCAAATAAAAATCATATTTCCAATTAAATATCTTTCCTATCCATTTTAAAATTTCCAGCCATATTTATTAAAAAATCTAATAGCACTTTGAATATGCCAGATTGTCTTCTTGGAAAATTTTTTAGCACTTTCTCGCTGATGGTGGTGAACCACAACTGCATCTGGATAATAAAAAACTTTATACCCTGCTTTTCTTACTCGATAGCATAAATCTACATCTTCAAAGTACATTTTGTATTTTTCATCAAAATATCCTGTCTTCTCTAAAACTTCACGGCGAATCATTAAACAAGCAGTCAGTACCCAGTCAACTTCTTGAATCTGGTTATGATTCCAATCAGACATCAAATGATATTGCAACAATCTGCTGTGGGGAAAGACTTTACCTAAGACTGTCCTACGCAAAAGGATTGTCCTTAAATTATAAAAATTTCGGCAAGAACACTGTAAAGATCCATCGGGATATAGAAGTTTTGGACCAACAGCGCCAGCACCTGCATTTTGTTCCATAAAATTAACCATTTTTTCTAAAGCATACTTTTGAATAACGGTATCCGGATTTAAGAACAGCATAAACTCACTTCTTGCAGCCATTGCACCTATATTGTTAGCTTTTGCAAAACCATAGTTTTTTTTGTTTTCTATCAACTTTACTGAAGGAAAAGAGGATTTCACAAAGTTAATACTACCATTAGAAGATGCATTGTCGATGACTATGATTTCTTTTTCAACAGCATCTTTTGAATTGAGAAGTGATTCCAGGCAATTCTTAAGAAATCCTGAAGAATTATAGTTTACAATTATGATAGATAGATCCATTTTTTCAGCTTTGTAAAATCTTTTTATAAATTTCTGCTGTTTTTTTTGCTGCTTGCTCCCATGTTAGTCCCATTTGCTGTATGTGTTCCTCCAACTGCTTGCTTCCCCTGGGAGCATTATACGCCGATATCACCGAATCCCGAATGGATGGCAAACTCTCTGGATTACAATACCATGCATATTCACGGTAATATTCTCTTGCATATCCTTTCTCAGTGACAACTACATTACAGCCAGTTATCCCGGATTCCAGTCCGACTAAACCGGTTGTCTCAAACCAGCTCGCCAAAACACTAACTTTGGCATATTTGTTTAAAGTCATTATTTCATCCCGCTTTACTTCGCCAATATAGAAGAGATTTCTATTTTGTCTGACTTGTTTTAGAAATTCTTTAGAGTATGAATGATGCATTTTATTTAGAGCGCCGGCAAATACAATTTTTATCTCATCATTCTTTAAGGCTTGAATAACCGTGAGTTGATTCTTCCTTGGTTCAATTCTTCCGGAACAAAGTACAAAATCTTTTATTTCATTTATTTTTAACCAATCCAAAATTCTTGTAGATTCTTCATAAATTATGTTTTCAATACCGTTATAAACAATATCGTATTTTAATTTTACATTTTCACTGTTAAATAGTTCTTCCTTTATGCTTTTCATTTCCAATTCAGAATTAGGTAATATATAGTCCGCATTTTTTAATAATTCTTTTTGCTGTCCGGTATATCCTTTGCGCACTTGCGTAATCCAAGAATACCATGTTGATGGATACTTGTAAGTATAATATAGCGTCTTTATCAATTGAATTTTATTAGTATCTTTAAAAAGCTTCACGATAAAACCATGCAATCCAGTTAAGTTTTTGCGCTCGTAGTTTCTTATATCGTTAATACTATGATAGATGGGCGAAAGAACCACTTTTTTATTTTTCTTTTTTGCATTTTTGAATTGCACGTAAGTTTCGTGAACCCTGGTTATGTTAAACAAGTGGATAATATCATAATTTTCTAAGTTTGGGGTTAATTCTGTTGAAATATTAACTTGAACACCATTCTGCTCTAGATATTTTTTTGTATAAATCATCTGGTATGAATCCCCACCCTTATTTATTAGTGCATCGTATCTGTTCTGCATCAAAATTTTCATACAAATTTATTTGTCCTTTTTTTATTATACGGTAAATAGCGACAATCAATCCTAAAAAGAACCAGTAGATGAAAAACTGAAATGATTCGTTAGTAAAATTAAAACATACAACTAGTATAAATATTATCAAAAGATATATTCCAAACGGTTTATACTTTTTATTTGCTGACATTCTAAATACTATGGAAAATACATAAAAGTAAAATGCTAAAAATAATAAAAAACCCACCAATCCCAATTCCGCCAGAATTCTAGTTGCGAAATTATTAGTGACAGGCCAACGCATATTCTGAGGTTCTATTGTTGCAAGTATTTCATACGGTAAATTTACATTCTTGTCAACATTATCTGAATAATAAAATCCAAAATTACCCATACCAACACCAAATAACCAATTATTTTTAAAAACGTTTATGCTGGTCATCATATTTATATTACGAACAATCTTGGAATTATCAGACCCTTTCAATTTTTCAATTTCAGATATTGATTGACGTACCGGTGAAATAAAAAAGGGAAGCACAAGCAAAATAAAGAAAGTCGCTAAAATTAATCTATTTATTTTTTGATATAGGTTGAATTTAAAAATGAATAAAATAAATAACCCTATAAAAAAAATAATTTGAGAACTTCTAGAAAAAGAAAAAATTAATATTAAAATCAATAAGTACGGAAGGATTTTTACTTTTAACGAGTAACTTTTGTATGTATTTCTAATAAGCAAAATAAAGAAAAAGGATATAACAACATACATTCCCAATACAGATGGTTCACTCAATAATCCTCTTAACCTTGGAAATGCCCCTCTTTCAATTAATACCGGAATAAAAAGATCAAATACTCCGCTACCTGTACTGGAGTTATGCCAAAAATTGAAAAGAAAAGTAGTAACTGGATTTGTAAAACAATAATTAAAAATTTCTATTATACATATAAACACTAAAAAAACATATGCGTTTATATAAATTTTAAATATTTTCTTTAATACATTGTAGTCCTCAACATAATAAATCACTTGACAATAAAATAAAATAGCAAAAGAAAAAAGCATGATTTGTTTTATCGACCTTAAGTAAGGTATTTCTCCTTTGTATATAGCAAATGGTATTTTATAAGAAAGGAAAATTGAAAATACACAATAAATTAACAAAGAAATAACAATTAAATATTTAGTATCAAGGAATATGTTAGGCACCTTTCTATTTGAAATCATTTTTTTTAAAAGTTCTGATAAAAATGTAAGAATAACTATAAAATAAATATATAAAAATCCATTATTACCAAAATTAAATAGTGCAAATTTCCCAAAAGGCAAGAAGAAAATCGAACAATAAAATCCAAAAATTGGTTTTTTAATTATTTTATACGCTATTGCAACTGCCAATAAATAAACGAAGATATCTCTAATCATATTTTTTTGCTTTTACGTTTGCATAAAACGAACAATTGTCTTTCCTTAAACCCAAAATACTTCAATATAACATCAGCTAATTGTAAAACATAGAAAGGCAAGAGACTTGTAAAAAGATTTATGCATATAGAAATAGCATGAAGCATCGGATTATCTTTTCGTTGTCTTTTCATCGCTAATGGAGAAATAATATCCCAAATACAATCACATAGTTCACTTTTAATCGGTAAAAGTTCTGCTTCACTTAACAATTCGAGAAAGCTTGAACTAGTAAAGTTTGTAAAATGATTTAAATCTTCACCGGGCAATTCATTAACAGGAACAATTAAATATGCATATCCATCAGGAGACATAGTCTTAACCAATTCAAATAACACCGTTTTGGGATTTGCAAAATGTTCTAAAACATGTGATGCAATGACAATATCAAATTTTTCATTCCATTCAACTGGTAGATTGGGGTTATTTTTATCATATATTCGAAAATCCATTGAGGAATAACCAAGACGGTTTGCTTCGGAAGTTATTTGCTTGACTGTTACTTCGGAAAGTTCTATACCATACAGCAAACAACTTTTATCAAATAAAAACAACATTTTTCCAAGACCAAACCCATAATCAAACACATTTAGATTTTTCTTATCAATTAGGCCGGCTTTTTTTAGAATGTAACGGAATCGTTTTAGTTTAGTCTGTAAGCTATATGAATAAGTACGCCTAAAACGAGAAGACCAATATTCACTATAGTTCTTCTTATTCCTTTCATAATCTGTTTTATTATTTTCATTCATAATACTATTTTTTATTTTAATTTACCCTCGCTATTTCTAATCCACTTTACTATGCTATTAAAATTCATTTTTTCAAGTGTTTTCCTTATAAATATTTTTATCAGCATCTCACATCGATGTACTAAAAATACAAATCTTTTTTTGGGGAATAACTTGCATTTAATTTCATAGGCTTCTTTTAAATTATTAAAATAGTATTTTGAAGATGCCCCTCCCGTATTCATTACGACAATAGCTTTTTGAAGATAGTAATACCTATAATTCCCTTGAACGAGTCTCATACACCAATCATAATCTGAAGCGGTTTTATAGCTTATATCGTATAACCCAATTTTATTCACTATATCCTTTCTAATATATACCGTAGGATGTGCTATACTCATTATCTTTAAATTCTTCTTTAAAGCAGGACTATCACCAAAATAATGACTGAATTTACCTGTATCCGGATCAAAAAAACTAATTTTTGCACAGAAATAATCAATATCATTATTTACGAAACAATCCACAATATTTTGAATTACATTATTGTCCAGATAAAAATCATCTGAATTTAATGTGCCTATTATATCACCTGTTGCTACTTTATATCCCTTATTCATCGCATCATAAATTCCGGAATCTTTTTCAGAAATTAGTTTGGATGTCGGTGATAACTTTTTTATGATGTTAACAGTATTATCTGTAGATTTTCCGTCTATAAAAATATGCTCAATGTTTTTATATGTTTGATTATTTACTGATACAATGTTTTTTTCAATTGTTTTTGCACTATTATAACAAACAGTAATTATGCTTACTTTTGGTTTACTCATTTTTCAATCATTCCACAATTTCAATTTCAAGTTCTACAGAATTCTTTAGGATTTTCTTCATCATGTCAATAAATACCATAGCTTTCTTAAAAGTCAAATTTCCACGGTTTACTAGACAATTAAGAGTTTTGTCCGAAAATGGTTTTTCATGCCCATAATTCATATTGAAATATTTAATAGTAAAGTAATTAATGACTCTATTATTCTTTCTACCGTAAAACTTGCTAGTTTTTCTTAAAAACCATAGCAAATAAGCGTACATTTTATGTTGGCATGCGATATCTTCGTATATGTCCCTTGTCTTGAATAAACTTCCCAGATTCGGATACTTTGTTTCCTGATAGATATTACGGTCACGCTGACATAGTCTAATTTTTTCATCTATATCTTTTTGATTGCCATTTAATAGTCTAAACCGGGCTGATAAAATAATAAAATCCTTAAATTCCTGAAATATAGAATACCTGAAAGAGAATTTCGTCTCTTTCTTAGAAATAATTTTTATAATTCCATTTCTATCAAGATAAGAAATATCTATTAGATTGTCACATATTCCATTCCCATAGGCCCCGGCGTTCATGAAGATTGCACCACCTATTGTTCCAGGAATTCCGATAAGCCCTTCAAAACCTTGTTTACCTTTTTGCGAAAGTGTCTTTACAAATAAAGGGAGCATTACCCCTGCTTCTACATTGACCAGATTATTATTTTCATCAGTACTAATTTTTTGGAATTTCTTTAACGATACAATGACTTTATCTATGCCGGAATCCTTAAAAAGACAATTGGACGCATTACCAATTACTTTGTACGGATATTCAATTGTTTGTAAAAATTTTACCAAATTCACAATTTGTTCTATATTTTCCGGTGTAATAAAAAAAGGCACTGTTCCTCCTATCTTGAAATAACTTATTTTTGAAATCAAAAAATCTTTCTCAAATTTGATATTCTTATCCTGCAGAAACTCTACAATTTTTGCTTTTCTATCCATAATATTACTACACTTGGGAAAAGATCTTTTAAATAATTATCTTATTTATGTTCTAATCGAATTTAATATATACGCTTCTGATTTTTCTTTTTCTCTTGCTAATACGCTATCTACATAACGATAATCAATATTTTTGCTCAAAATGTTATCTAAACTATCCTTAGTGTCACGGATTCTATTTTCGAGGCCAAGTATCTTAAGCAGAGATAATTTATTAATACGATACGGATCAATAATCAAACAAAAATTCTTTTTATATTTTATTGAAAATAATATTCCATGGAACATACTTGTTATTATCTCATTGGCTTTCTTGCAATATCCCAAGAATTCAAATGGACCAACCGCAATTTTGTTGATATTACAAAATTTATTCCTGTAACCAACTGATATCAATTTCTTATTTTTGTAAGCGGCATACTCTTTTACTTTTCTCTGAGTAACTTCATCGAATCCAGTGGTATACACCATAATAAAATCATCATACGGACAATCTATTTCTTCTGCTGAAAAATCATATAACAGAGTAGGATCTAAGGTAATTTCAACTTGCCTACTGTAAAATTTTCTTAGAATTTTTGAAGAGTTCTCATCGCGAACGGAAATATTACTAAATCTAGATAATAATATCTTTATTTCTTCAGGAATAATTGTTTCTTCACTCAAATTTCCAAAACTTGCTGCGTATGCAATAAATTTATTTGCTTGTAAGCCCTTACCAAAGTAGAACAAATCTAACCCGAATAAAGGATTTTCAAAATTCCAAATTTCATCACTTCCAAAAAAGATTGCCTCATAATTTTCCATCTGATAAGATTCAATGTTGCTAAAAAATGGTGTTTTTTTAAATTTTTTCTGTTCTTTTCTAAATTTATATATTTTTATTATATTAGATAACAATTTCTTGGGATTTTTAGTATACAAAAAGCATTTATATTCATTAAACCAATGTATTCTATTTTTATAATTGATAATCTCGTTATCTATGCCTAATCTAAGTAAATACTTGTGTAATGCATAAACTTGCAAATAAGCACCAAAATTAATCCCATCATGAAACGTTACAATTCCATACATAATTTTATTCTTTCACAACAATTCTTTATAGACATTATAGGTTTCTAAAGCTGTTTTTTCCCAGCTAAAAAATTTAATCCTATTTAAGCCTTTGCTTATTAATTCTTTTCTTAGCGTTGAGTCACCCGCAATTTTATCCAAAGCTCCTAACAATTCCTCTTTTGAATGAGGGTCAAAATATAATCCAGTATCACCAACGACCTCGGGCATAGAAGCAACATTTGCCACAATAACCGAAGTACCGCAAGCCATTGATTCTAATATTGGGATACCAAAGCCTTCATATAAAGAAGGGTAAACAAAAACCATGGCCAGAGAATAGAAAACTCTTAAATCTTGGTCACTTACGTTAACAAACAATCTTACTGAACTATTCAAACCAGAATTATCAACTATCTCGCTTTCATCTCTATTCCATCTTTTATCTCCATCTATACATATCAAATCAAATTCTTTGTTTCTTTTCCATACAGAATATGCCCTAAGTAAAGTTATGAAATTTTTATATCCATTTCTTTGTCCAACATAAAGAACAAAGGGTTTACTTAGCATATATTTTTGTTTTAAGTTCTTCTTTTCTGCCTCAGAGGCTTCTTTGAAAAAAGAGCTTGCAGCCGGATATGTCACACATACCTTATGGGCAGCAACTCTATAGTATTGCAAAACATCATTTTTAGTACTTTCTGAAATAGTTATAACCTTATCAGCGTTTTCAATGGAATCCTTCTTTCTCTTCAAGAATCTTTCAGCATTTCCAAAATATGCTGGAAATTTTTCATGAATAGTATCATAAACTGTAACCACTTTCTTAGCTCTTAAATTTTGAGGTATTCTATAATATGTAGTGTGGTATATATCAGGATTAAACCTTTTTACAATTTTTGGCAGGGAAAGTGTGTCCATTCTTCGCAAAATTCCTCCGATTTTGGGAATCATAAAGTATTGTCTTTTTAATATCCAGTTCTTTTTGAATGAATTGGGGAATCTAAATAAGTAAAGAAGTACTGAACTGTCAATGCTCGCCACTCTATCGGGAATTTCTATAAAAATTCTATTTACGCCACCGTACTTCTGTTCTGTAAAAATGTATCCATCATAAAATATTTTCATTTCACTCAGCTAATTCACCGGCAATCTTCATTGGCAATCATTTTTTTTATTATATTTTTCCAGTTATCATCTTTAATAAATTCGCTCATAAAATCATCGTTTAACTTATTTATATTGAATTCATCAGGTGTTCCTTTGACTTTGATACTTGTGCCTCCTCCGATATAAAAATAGGCAAATAATAATGCCCTTTCAATTTTTTCTGGGGACAGTCTATCAATTTTTGATATATTTCTAAGGGTACTCCTATATTCTTCTATACTTTTACAAGTAACAGTAAAATCAGCACAGGTATAAGGACCCGTCCCTGCAGTGATTACCGGGATGCCAACACAGGCATACTCAATACCCACGGTTCCCCTTACAGTTACAACTGCGTCAACAACTTGCATCAAAGAATAGTTGTTAAATTTAAGACCCAAATCCAAAAACTTTATATGCGGTTTTAGTTTCATCTCCTTCAATACATCAAGTGAGCGAATAGGAGTTTGGTCAGTTCTCCTTCCTAATGTATCCATTTCTCCGGGGTGCGCTTTAAATATCCATACCACATCCTCAATTTCATTGGCTATTTTTGCTGTTTCAACCCACCACCAGTAATAATCCCTATATAAACTGGTATAAATAACCGGATCATCCCACATAACATGTGAACAAACCAATACAACTTTCTTTGTGCCATTTATATTAAGCATTTCATAAATTTCTTTTTTTGAGACCCATGGTTTTCCTACCGCAGCATCGGCACCGCCGAATGCAGTATCTTCACCCCTGAATCTTCCTTCCATCCAATTCTTACCGGCTTCAACCCACCCCTTCTTTTTATTTTGAGTAATAATTTCCCATTCTTTCGTTGTCGGATTCACCACACAAAGGTCTTCTAAATTATTCTTTTGGTCAAATTTCTTTATTGAAACCTTATTTGAAGCCGGCCAAACGGCTACATATGCAGGCACTTCATATTTTATTGCTAATTGGAATAATGTTCCACACTCAATGTAAGTATTGTTAGTTAGAATAACAAATTTTGGATTATATTTCTTAAATAATTTATCATAATAGATACAGTGCAGATAACATTTCCTCAAATATTTTTTTATTTTGGGAGTTATTTTAGATATTGTACCTGTCATATGTCGAAATAAATAACTTGAATACATTAATTCACCCATTTTTATCCCATCAAAAGAATATCTAAGCAAATCTTCAGTTGACTTGATCTTCTTATATTCTCTACTTGACCAAAGATATATCTTAAATAAATCAATTATATTTATATTTTTTAATATTAATTCAATCTTTTTCAACCCTAAATTTAGAAATAGACATTTTTGTTTTTTCACATACCTTGACATTATCATTACAGGAATAAATCCTTCCATCTCTCCTGCTTTTGCAAAAAGGCCTTGTACGTAAGAATGCCAAAATGTTACTCCGATTGATTCAATAAAAAATATATTATTTTCTTTTTTTTTAATATTTGTAAGTGAAAGATAATTCTGGTATTTTATATTCCAATTTTTTATTTTATTTAAGAATATTATTTCAAAAGGTTTGACATTAAATCTGTCACTAATACGTTTAAAAATCGACTCAATCTTCATAATTACTCAGAGAACCTATCAACTTCTCCTTTTTCTACAAACATTTTTAATTCCTTGGACTTTCTTTTGAATCTTTTAGATGCAGTGGTGGTCAATCCACTCTCTCTATCCAATACCCAAAAAACCCTATCAACTTTTATCTTCCTACCATCTTGTCTTAATCGTTCCATGTCTTCATCACTATCATTCCAATAGAATAATATAGCTTTTAAACTAACAATAGGATGTTTTTTACCATTAAGATCCCGATATTTGATTAGATTACTAACATTATTAAGAACTTTTTCATAATTAGCATTTTTTTTACTATAGCGTAACATATTCTCTGTTCCTGGTCCACCGTGTACTGAAACTATAACTTTACTGACATCGCAGTCAACTATAGCTTTAATATTATCTTCATTTAAAAATATACCATTAGTTGCTATATCAATCAAAAGTGATGGTGAAATTTGCTTAATCCAATGTAATATCTCACAAAAATTTTTATTCAATAAAGGTTCCCCCCAGTTATAAAGTCTCAATCTTTCAATTTTCTGTAATAATGCTATTAAATTACTTTTTGCTAAATCTAAATTAAAAAAGGGACTTCTATATCTATTTAACTCATTTGAAAAACAACCCTCGCAAGCGTAATTGCAAATACCAGATATTTCAAGTACCAATATTTTTGGAAAAGGAATATTTTTTGATTCCCAATTCTTTCTCTCTTCACTATTTGAAATAAACCCAGGGCTAAGACATGTTTTTGAACCAATGCAAGAAAAGCACAATTTTGAATCATATAGATTTTTTTTTCTAAATTTTTGAAAATTATTATTCCATATATCTGCAAAAGTCTGAGTATAAATATCCCCATACTTGTTTTGGCCCAATGCATCAATACAACAAGTTGTTACACTCCCATCAGACAATATAACAGTTCCTTCCATCGCGGTCTTGCATGCGGGATAAAACTTTTTAAAAAAGTATTTTGTGAATAATTTAGTTAAATAAGTTTTTAAGTATTCTGTAGCTAAATCTGGATTTTGAATACCTTTTTTAATTTTATTTAAGATTTTCCCAAGAAAACTCATAATAATTTATTATCTAACTTAAAATGTGTTTCAAAATAAGGCACTAATTCACCGTTAAAACTTAATTTATAATCTCCCCGCTGAGGTGAATTACATCCGACAAAATCTACTTCTTTTAAGCCATCCAACTTGCATCTCCATATGTTTTCAACTAAAAGTAGTGTAGAGGCAAAACTTTTTCTATATTCGGGGTCATTTGCCCCGAACATATAGTATCCCCGTTTTTCGTCAAGCAAAAACAAGATTGCTGAAGCTGGTTTCTCATCAATCATAGCAACCTGAAGCCGTCCATACCCTTTTGCAAGTGCGTTTTGTGAAATAGAACGTACAAGATTTTCTTCCAACGGGTCTTGTTTTATGCCCTGCCTTAAAAAAGTTAAATTATGCAATCTGCAAAGCAAGTCTACATCGGTTGAATCAACTATTTTTATTCCGAAATCTTTTGCTTTTTTGTATTCCTGCCTTCTTACTGTTCTTATGGATGCTAAATATTCTTCAAGGTTATTGTATTGTTCTAAATTTAGCATAGCGGTATAATTCAATACTAATTTAAAAATCCCTTTTTCAGGTGTAGAGTAGTTATACCACAGGAAAGGCCGGTAATCCTGGAGTCGAAAGTGAGTTTGTGATATCCCGCCATAAATAGAAATCAACTCATTAAGGAGATATTCTGTAATCTCAAATTGTCTGGAAACAATCTTATGATTAGAGGTTTCGCCATCGTCAATAAAAAAGAAACCTTGATATGGAACAAAAGGGTATGGCGATGACAAATATTTTCCTTGTTCGTCAATAAGTACAATACAACCTGCAACTGGTTCATTTCCCTTACTTACAATATATGTTTTGTAATTGACACTCAGAGATTGAACAAAATCCAATTTTAAAAATATTGTACCTTGATTTGAATTGTCAACATATTTCTCCCACAAATCGTTTTCTACTTTATCTGTAATATTGTATTCTGCCATTTCTATCTCACATTACCATATTCTTATAAACTGTTTTTATTTGAAGACGCTATGTAGCTGCCATTTCTTGGCTTTTGAGAAAAAATAACCAGGGCATTTTATGATAACGGGTGCTGAAACTAATTGTTATTATAGTTCCAAACAAAAAAGTAAAGAATATTGTATACGCTGCTCCAATAGTTCCAAATGTTTTTATCAAAACATAGTTCAGCACAAGATTTGTAACAGCGGATACTAAATATATGCCGCTAATCAAGAAATTTTTCTTTTCATAAAGAAGATAATATACGAATATTGAATTGATCCCGGCAAAACCCTGACCAAGACTTATCCATATTACGTATCTGTATGAGGAAAAATATTCTTTTGCAAGGAAGTATTTGATAAATATATAGGAAAGAAATGCCAAAGCAAGTGACATAAAGATAACAGAAAATATGAAGAGATATGTTAATTTCACAATTTTCATATTTTTTTCATTTGAATTTTCTCCAACGTTCTTAAAAAAGTAGGGTACCCATGCTCTGGCGAATGAGTCCACAAATAAACCCATAATCATCCCCATTGAAGAACCGATTCCGTATATTCCCGTTGCAGATATTGATACCATTTTTGTTACAAATAACTTATCCGCAAGATTAACAATCCATCCACTCATAGCACCCAATAACAATGGGAAACCAAAAAAAAGAATATCTTTTGTGTATTTTAGATTCATTTCAAATTTAATAAGTCCTTTCTTGTATAAAACAAATACGGAAATAGCAGCTTGCAAAAGTGCCGGTATAGCTATACCGATTATTCTACCCTTCCAGCCAAGTTTAAAATGGGCAACGAGCAGTAAAGACAAAATAAGATTTAGTATAGCTGTAATTATGATGATATAAATATATTTATTAGCTTTATTTTCCATCTGGTAATATCTTAAAACCAGGGTACCAACAACTGTAGCCATAGAAACAAATACACATATAATAATAATGTTCCAATTTATTGCTAATGCTGATGCCAATTGATTTCTTAAAATATACGATAATCCTAATGTAATAATAGTAGCTGATAATATTACTTTTAATATGTCAGCTGTATGTTTGGCAAAAATTGTTTTTTCTATCTCAAAATAATATCTTGCAAAATAAGTATCTGATTGTAATCCTACAAATGGTATGAAAAAAAACATTACTGAATTGAAAACATATACTATCCCATAATCAGCAGGTGAAAGATGTCTTGTTAAAACAGGCATCAGGATGTAGGATACGGAATGTACAAGAACGCCTCCGATTATGTATATTAAGGTGTTCTGAAATAACTTACTTCTAATTATCAAGAATTCTTATCCTGTAAGTCCAATATGATAATCTATATACCTCTTTTTTCAAGTAGATTTGCATTTCCTTGCCAGAATTCCGTGTATATTTTGTGATATTCTTTTTCCATATCTCTGCTAAACCAAGGAATACTCATAAGTTCATTATACTGATAATGAGATTTCTCTCCGTATTCCGCCCATTCCTCTAAACTATTCGGAAAATTAAACTTATAATCCTTTTCAAGTATATGATAAAGAGCAGTGCCAGGTAATGGCCTGAAAAATGTAGTGCTCACTTTGAAATTTCTCTTAATAGAACATAGTTCTTTGATGACTTTCAATGTCGTTTTGAGATTGGCAATAGTCTCTCCCGGAACTCCAAATATGACTCCACTTGCTATATCTATCGGAGAATCCTTAAAATTATTTATGATTTTATACATTCTATTAATATGCCCTTCCCCTTTTTTCATAATTTCTACAACACGAGCTGACCCAGTCTCTAAACCTATGGTTATACATTTTAACTTCTTCTTTTCTAACAACGTTATAGTATCTTTATCTAACTTGACTACTTCATCTGTACGTGCGTCTGAAGACCAGTCTGTTTCATATTTCTGAATATACTCAATAATTTCTATAACTCTCTTAATATTTACAAAAAACGTTGCATCGTAGAAGACTAAATGTTTAAAAGAATAAACTCTAAATAAGTTATCTAAGTCTTTCTTAACTTTCATAATAGAAAATGGAGTCCATCTTCTTAATGTCTGGGTTGAGCAAAATGTACATTTGCCAGGGCATCCGTAACTGGTCAAATACATAGTAGCTCTGGTTTTTGGGTTAATATATTTATTCATATCTATTGTGTCATACGGGATAGTAGGCATATCCGGACTCATGAGCTTACTGCATAATTTGCTTTTATCAAAAGCAACCCTAAAGTCTTCGCCTTTTGCAATTTTTTGTACTTTATCCAAAAACTCAAACTCGCCATATCCTGTTACTACATCATCAATTAAATAGGATTTTTTACTTTGCTCAGGTAAAGCAGTAGCGTGAGGTCCCCCAAAAATAATAGGTTTATCTGGATAATACTCCCTGCATATTTTAGCGGCTTTCAGTGAACCTTTTAAAGAAAACCCAGTAAAAGCTGTTATGCCTAAGCATAGCGCATTTTTAAGTTCATTTTTTAACCTGTTTTCTACGCCTTTTTCAACTCTTTCATCAATAATAACAGGCTCTAAGTTATTAGATTTAAGGACTGCGGCCAAAGCTAATAGCGATATCGGAGGCCAATGATAATCCTTGCCTTCTTCTAATAAAGGGAAAAACAATACTACTTTGTTTTTCATATGTATCTCTCTAATTACTTAATTAATCATCCTTTTTATGAACGATATAACTCTGTCCGTTGATTTACCATCTTTGTTAATAATTTGTAAGTTACTACCGATATATTTTGACAGTTTTTTCTTTAATATGATATTTGTTAGCGTTCTATTTAATTCATTAAATGAGTGTATTGCCTTTGTTAGATTTATTCTATTAGTTATTAAACTATCTTTTGTTTTAAGTCCAATCTGTATACTCAATGTAGGCTTACCAAGCAGAAAAGATTCTATCAAAAATATTGATGACATTCCGGTTACAATATCGGCATTTAAGATGAATTGTGTTGATCTACCCTGTCTTGCAAGTATAACCTTAAATGATTCGTTTGAACATATTGGGAATACGGAGTCATTTCGTTCGTCTCTGGGATGAATTTTTATAATCAAAGTTATATGCTTTTGAGTTTTCCGGGAGATTAATTGAAGAGATTTACTCAATTGCTTAACAATTTTTATATCGGTATAACCTATTTTTTCGTAATCCCCACTCCTGAATGGCTCCGCAGCAAAAACTACTATGATATCTTTTTTACCAATCCCGTATTTATCTCTGAAAAACTTCCCTTGCTGCGAAGAAGATATTTCCCTTTCCCTTACCAGTGAGTCGAAATAAGGCTGACCTGTGACAATCAGGCGCTTTGCAGGGAAACCCTCTGCTATCATCTCTTTTTTCGCTGTGTCATCCATTATTCCTATATAGTCAGGAAGATACCTAAGATCTTTATTCTTTGAATATATTCTGAATCTTTGTGAGTAATTACACCACTGGTCTATCAATGCGAATGTTTTTATTTTCTTTACTATCGCAACATAGGAAAAAGCATTATCTATGACTTTCCCAAAACTTGTAGATGTAAATACAAGGTCTGGTTTTTCTTTTTCCAAAATACTCCTTATATATTTTAAATCGTTTTTATCAATTCGGTATAAAGGTAAAGTTTTAAAAACAATATTCTCTTTTTTGAATAATTCCTGCGCATATTTACCCGCAAATATACTTACGGATAGTTTCCTGTCTTTTATCAAACGCTTTATAACGGGAATACAAGCCATAGTCCCGCCCGGGTCATTGCATGCTATTAGTATTTTTTTTCTTGTTAACTTCATTATTTAAGACTTTTCAAGGAATCCTTCTGTGAAATGACTTTTTTGATTGCGGTAACAATGTCGTCCATATCTTTAAAGGTAAGAAGTGGTCTACAAAGGTTTGTATACATTAACTCTTTTTCGTATAATTTTTCTGCTGTAGGACAAATGCCCTTCTTATAGTTAACTTTTTTACTATAGTACTTGCATGTGAACGGGCATCCTTTATTTCCATAAACTATCTGTTTCTGATAAATTGGCTGTAAATAAAGAGGTTTTGAATAACCATTATAAAAGGGGATACCCTCCGCTTTTAGTGCCCTTATAAAGATATCTCTTGGTATACCAATAACTTTTTCTTCATATTTAATGGCGTAAATATAATAGACATGTTTCGTTAAGGGTTTAACTACAGGGGGAGTAATTCCTTCAACATTTGAAAGCTTCTGAGTAAGGTAATTTGCTAACTTTATTCTTGGTTTAGTTAACCTGTCAAGTTTTTTTAACTGCTCAATCCCAATTGCAGCCTCAATTTCAGTCATTCTGTAATTAAATCCAAGAAGGTTAACTATATTTGTTACACCCATATCTTCAACGACTGCTTCGGCATGATTGCGTATTAGCCTCATTCTATTTGCAAGTTCTTTATCATCGGTTACAGCCACACCGCCTTCTCCTGTATGAATTGTTTTGTGGTAATTTAGACTAAATACACCGATATCCCCAATGGTGCCAACTTTCTTATTCTTATATTCTGCTCCAGGTGCCTGAGCACAATCTTCAATAACTTTCAGATTATGTTTTCTTGCCAGTTTCATTATTCCGTCCATATCCGCCGGATGTCCCATAATATGAACCACTACCATGGCTTTTGTTCGCGGAGAAATGACTTTCTCTATGGTTTTAGGACTAACACAAAAGGTATCTTCATCCACATCGGCAAAAACAGGTATGGCGTTGTATACTAAAACACAACTGGCAGAGGCGGTCATTGTATATGGAGAAACGATTACCTCATCTCCTGGTCCAATTCCAACCGCCCCACACGCAGCATAAAGGCCTGAAGTACAGGAATTTATACTTATCGCATACTTTGCACCCATATATTTTGCCCATTTCGTTTCCAACTCCAGAACTTTCGGTCCACCTAAAAAATCAGGGTCGTAACATCCTATAAATTTAGATAATACACCACTTGATATAACTTTACTCGCTGCCCTTAATTCTTCTTTACCTATGAAATTATAAGGAGCAAATGGCTTCCTGCGAACTGGCTTACCGCCGAATAAAGCTAATTTCTCTTTCATGGTTTGATCAACCCCTAAATGTAGTATTTCCTTTTTCCGTTTTCTTTTGCAGAACTTATCGCCAGATCAATAATTTTCAAAGTTTCTAGTGCATCCTGCCCGTCACATAATAAAGATTGTTTCTTTTCATATGATTCAATAATATTATCCACAGCATTTAACATTGCATCTTCCATATCGCTTTTGATAATTGTTCCGACTTTGTCCAACTCTTTATAACCCTTAAAAACAGGATTGTTTTTTACTTTATACCATTTGATATCATATCCAGATTCAGTAATTCTTATTCTTCCCAGAGTGCCAAGAATATCTATTTCAAAAATGCTGTAATACTTTGAATCACAACAAAAAATAGATACGAGGAACCCCTCGGAGAAATACAAATTAATATCTAGGTCATAATCTTCCTTTTTTTCCAGTCTATCAATCAGAGAAACTGAGCTAACCCATTCCGTCTTACCAAAAAAATAGTTAAACAAATTCATAAGATGAGAACCATTATTAATAATACCTTTGGTATAGAGGCAATTCACGGTTTGTATTTTTCCTAATTTCCCATCAGATATTAGTTCTTTAACTTTTTGGTGTCCTTTAGTGTATCTTCGGGTATAATTTACTGCGAGCAAAACGTTTTTCTTCTTGCATAACCCAACTAAATTTTCGGCTTCGTTAACATTTCCGGTAAAAGGTTTTTCACAAAATATCATTTTCACTCCATTCATAACAGCTTTTTTCACAATCTCGTAATGCAAATTTTTCCAAGTGCAAATACTAAGTATATCCAAGCACTCATTATGAAGCATCTCTTCAAAATCGGTGTAGATATTCTTTACCTTCCATTTTCTTGCGAAGTTAGTTAATTTTTCTTTATTTATGTCAGCAGCGGTTATCAACTGAAATTTTGGATGACAGGAATATGCTCCTGCATGAGTATATATCGGAGTTCTCCCAGGACCTTTATCAATTCTACTTCCAATATTTCCGCACCCAACTATGCCTGCCCTGTATTTTAAAATTTTCATATTTTGTTCCTAATCTGCACTTTGGGCTATTTTCTGTCCTTCAAATACCTTTATCTCAATGGCGGAATTTATTTTTTTAAGCTCGGGCTTTCTTTCTAACAAATCTATAATGTCGTAAATGTTAAAATCGGGTTTTGAAAAATACAGATTTTCATAAATCTTGGAAACCAATTCAAAATCTTCAGGATAATCTAACATTAAACGCAAATGCGGCTGAAAAAGTTCCTTAGGCCCTTTAACATTGAGTAATTTATATTTTGTCTTTTTTGGATTACGATAGATTAGCCATGAGGTATGTTCTCTTTCTTCAGGTGTTTTTACAATTTTAGATATTTCCTCCAATACCCTGAGTGAGAAAACCTGGACATCCATTCCGGCCGGATATGTTGCCTCAAGAATATTGCTTGCATAATCTACATCATTATTCAAAAATGTATTCACCATTTTGTCAACTATTTCAGGGTCAACCAAAGGGCAATCACCTGTAATCTCAACAATAATATCTCCATTTACTGATTTAGTAGCTTCTATTACACGGCTCAAAACATCATTAAGACTACCACGATAACTGTTTACACCTAATCTCTCTGCTAAATCTGCAATAACTTTGTCTTCCGGTTGAGTACTTGTAGCAACAACGATACTATCAAGTGTTTTAGCCCTTTTTAACCTTTCTATAAGCAATTCTAATGCTGGTCTTCCTAGTATTTTTTTCATTACCTTACCCGGCAACCTTGTTGAACTCATCCTTGCTTCCACGATACCGACAATCTTATTCATTTTCATTTGGCTCAGTTCCCTTCTCATTTAGATATTTTTTATAATTCTCTATTTTTAACCTGTATTCTTTCTCAAATAACTCCGAATCGTAATATTTTTCGGCAACGATTTGCGGAATCCGTTCTCCACCAAACCCGCGCTTAAACTCCGAAATATCACATTCCTTTTTGGAAGTGTTATAGTGAAATGTCGGCCGGTAAAACTGCCAGCCGAATTCAAAATATTTAATATTTCTCTCCTTTGACCATTTTACCGCCTCCCATAAGATAAAGTGGGCCGTTGATACTTCGGACAAATCATTTTTTTTACTTGCCGAAGCATAATAAATACCATTTTTATATGTTATGAAGTATGCAAACCCTGTAAATTGGCTTGTTTCTTTTGCCTTAGCTCCCAAAAGAACGGCGTATCCAAGTTTAATCCATTCGAACATAAGATCATAAGTAATCTGAGATCTTGTATAAATTCCTGCGTCTTTACGGTGCATTTCGCAATAGAGGTCAAACATTTCACGTGATGCGGAATCTGAATAAGATATATTGATGTCAAGAACACGTGACGATTTGTTTATATCATATTTATGTCCTTTTCTAACGCTGTTCTTCAATGTTTCTATAGAAGGAGAAATGTCAGCTATCTGTGTATCAAAGGATCTGTCAAGATATCCGTATTTCGTAAGATAGTTTGCCGGAGGCAGTTCTGATTCCAAAAATCCAGGGGCAAGCGGAGAAAACCTAAAAATCGCTTTTTTTACTCCGAGACTCTGTGCCTGTTGGTCAGTATAGTCGTAAATAAAATTCTGAACCTTTTTTTGAATCTTTGGGGATAATCCCTTAGCTAAAGCTGGAACAGGAATGCCAAATCCACTGAAACTGAATTCCTTTCCACCATTGTGGTCTTCCAATATCAAAGGGCATATTGCTACAAATTTGTTATCTTCTTTCACAAAAAAGGATAATTGCTGTGGTTGAAAATCCGGCCCATAATTTGTCACATAATCCATCCAATAGGTAGTATGCCAAAACCATGCATCATCACTTTCTTTGCAAAAAGTATTCCATAATTCCTCATTGGTTTTATCTAATAAAATAATTTCCATATAATTACACTATGATTGAAGCAAATTCATTTAATGCTTGATAGATTATTTTGTTTTGATTTCCTTCCCCTTCACTTAATTTAATAATTGGCCATAATTGTTTTGGCAGGCATAAATACAAATTAAAAGTTTTCTTTAATCCTTCAACTTCTTTGGGAGTCATTTTTGAAAGATGAAAAACTGAAGCTTCACTCATCGGGATAATTTTGCCACTTTTTCTTTTATATTTTATGTTATTCTGTATGAAAATCTGGCTTCCAGGAAATGGGTAAACAATATATGCATTAGCAGATTTTGCGTTTAGTTTTCTGTTAAGTTCTATTGTTTCAAAAACATTTTCCCGCGTCTCACCAGGTAAACCTATCAGATTAAAAGTTGAAATGCGTATGTCATAGTCGTTGATAATCTTAAAAGCTTTTTCTATTTGCTGGTTTGATATTTGCCTGTTTAGAACTTTACGCCTTATTTCTTCGTTACCCGTTTCAATCCCAATTGACATCGCTACACAACCCATTTCCTTTGCAAGTTTTACCTTTTCTTCTGTAACAGTATCGGGTCTGACTGAACATCCAAACATTATTTTTAATGGTTTAAGTCTGTCACTTAGCTCTTTTAAATTTTGCAAAGGTTGAAGCAAGAAAGTGTCATCTACAAACTTAAACCAAGTTGCTCCATATTTTTTCTTAAGTTCGGTTAAATGTGTTGCAGTAGTTTCTGGTTTCTGGTATCTGAAATAACGCCCGCATTCCTTAAACATCTCTCTGAGAGTTCTATTAACACAATAAGTACACCCGCAAGGACAACCTCTGGAACTTATATAAAGGCCACCTTTATAAATCTTACCCACAAACGGCCGGTAAAGATGTCTTGAATCAAATATTGACCAGTCCGGACAAGGTAAAGTATCTAAATTTACAAAGGGACGAATACTATTTTTGTATATTTTGCCATCCTTGAATTTTACCCATAAATTTCTTATATTTCTGTAATCGCTTCCACTTTCCATTGTTTTGCATAGCTCAAGTAAAGCATCTTCACCTTCACCAATACATATCATATCAATAATTTTTTCAGATATAACTTCCTCTGGACTTATCGTTGGATGAATACCCCCAAATATAATTGGACACTTTACCTTTACTTTTTTTAATTGTTGTATAGCAAAATCATAGTTAGTAGTCATTACTGAAACAGCTATTAAGTCAGGCTTAAAGTTATCAATTTTCTTTTGAAATTTTTCTTCTATGTTGACCGCAGGGTCATCTTTAACCAAATCTTCCAGTGTATATAATGTTTTTTTGTATATTGTCGGACCAGCCATAGCACCTTCTTGTTCCTGTCTGTAATTTTTTCTTTTAAGAAATGTTGTATCAAACAGTTCTATTTGATGTCCTTCTTTTTTTAAAATGGCACTTAATATTGCTATTCCCTGAGGTATACCTATCTCCAAATAATTTGCTGGATTAAAGAAAAGGACTTTCATTTTTTTATCTATTAAAAAACTCATAATTAAAAATTTTCACGATATTAGGTCCCAACTCAATGGAGTCCCTTTTTTTATATCCTTTTTTGCTTTTTTGCCTATAACATCTTTTATATATTTCGGTAAAAGTCCAAAACCTGGTCTAATGGACTTTACATTATTTTCTGTAAATATTTCTCCAGCCTTCGTATCTTTTACTACAAATAATGAACGAGAAAACTCCCTGTTTCTTTTAATCTTTTCTGTAAGCACATAATTAATTTTACCAAGTGATTTCTCAACTTCCCTAATTGAATCAACCATTTTCTTAAATTCCGTTGACTCAAGAGAAAAAAACGCATCAGGGCCACCGATATTTCTATTCAGTATGAAATGTTTTTCTATTATTTTTGCTCCAAGCACTACAGCCGCTATAGGAGCCGAAAAACCTAAAGAATGGTCAGATAAACCAACAATTACATTAAACTTTTCAGCTAAATCCGGTATCGTTCTTAAATTCATTTCTTCAAACGGTGCTGGATAAGCAGAAGTACATTTCAAGAGTACTATTTGATCATTACCCATTCTTTTGCAAGCATTTACTGCCTCTTCTATTTCACTCAATTCCGCTATACCTGTTGAAACAATAACTGGTTTTCCTTTTGATGCTATATATTCGATGAGGGGTAGGTCGGTTATCTCAAAAGAGGCAACTTTATAGGCAGGAACACCCAACTCTTCCAGGAAATCTACAGCAGTTTTATCGAAAGGGGTTGAAAAGAAGGCAAGACCCAATTCTTCAGCAATCTTTTTGAGTTTAGGATGCCATTCCCAGGGGGTGTATGCTTCTTTATACAATTGGTAAAGAGTTTTCCCATCCCATAAAGTTCCTTGTTTAATTCTAAAATATTCATTATCACAATCCAATGTTATTGTATCTGGAGTATATGTTTGTAATTTAACAGCATCTGCTCCAGATTCTTTCATAGATTCAATGGTTTTAACTGCTATATCAAAATTATGAATATGATTTCCTGATAATTCTGCTACTATAAAGACCGAAGAATTTTCCTTTGATTTTATTTTTTCAAAATTAAACATTTTTTCCCCAAAATGTAAATACAGCAACATTTACACCGCTTTTAAAGATATTGTGTGAAAATGTATAATTAGCCCTTTCAAATGCTTTTTTTGAAGCAATATTGAGATCGTTAATCTCGGCTACGATTGTCTTAATATCTTTTTTTTCTTCTATAAAAATCTTCGTTGCTTTTTCTATCATTTTGCTACCAAAACCCTTACCAAAATATTCTGGATTTAGATTGACATTTATAACAGCTTTCGCTTGCTGGTTGATATCAAATCTTACCTGTCCTATTTTCTTTCCTTTTTCATTCTCAATAATATATATTCTTGTATTTTCATCTTTATTTTTTTTTCTAAACCACTCCTTATGAACTTCGAAGTCAATTTCATTTGTATTGAAACACCATTTTCTTACCTCTGGATGATTCCTCCAGATCCATAGATCGTAACAATCCTCATCTGTGGCTCTTCTTATACTTAGTTCCGTTTTATTTCTAACTTTTGAGCTAATACTTTTCAATGTTTCTATTACCTTATCAACACCATTGCCTTTACATATAAGAGAGGCCTTCATACTCATTTTTTCTATTTTCGTATCATCAATCTCATTTAACACTTTCGCAATATCTTCAGGTGTAGTATCTTCCCACCAGCCAATATTTATTGCTGCTCCTTTTTCTTCCAGCCCTTTTGCATTATTACACTGATTTTCAGCTAGAGGCATTAACAGCATGGGTAATTTTAAAGTACACATCTCCCAACAACTTGAACCACCTGTACCTATGGCTAAGTCCGCCTTTAACATTAAATCAGCAAGATCTGGGATATCCTGATATATTTTGCAATCTAACAAACTATCTTTAATAAACTTTTCAATGGTTTCTTTGAACCTATATGCGGGTCCTAACACAATATCTACATTTACCTTTTTATGGGACAATTCTATACCTTTTAATACTTTTAGAGTCTGATTATTAGAATCCGCTCCTCCCATAAAAATTAATATATTATTGATGGACTTCCTTGTCCTTGCTTCTTTTTGTTTTATACGGTAAATATTTCTTAATAATGCAAATTCAGGTCCTAGCAATTTTACTGTATCTTTATTGCAGTTATAATTAACCATCTTTCCATTAATATTTTGGTTCAACAAAATATCAACAGGAAATTTTGTATGGTTAATATCATCGATTGCCATCACTTTTACTCCGGTCTCTTTCAGAGCAACATAATAGTTTTCTTTAACTTCATAGTGATCAATTATTATCCAATCAGGCGTTTCTTCTTTAATATATCTTAAAACAAGTTCCCTTTCATCTTCAAAGATATCCGTATCCGGAACAGAAATAATTCTTAGTCCCTCGTTCAGAATTCTATTAGCAGGGAATCCTGGTAGGTGCCGACAAATGTATACCACGTCATTCCCGAGAGATTCAAGTTTTTTAGCAAGTACCAAAGTGCGGAATATGTGTCCAGCGCCAATAGTATCCGAACCATCCGCTCTGATAAAAAATTTGATATTGTTTATTTTCTGGTTAAATTTCTCTATCATTTTCTAAACTTTTTTGTAACCCTTCATTTCTTTTGATGTGCTTATTTATTTCAAAGAGCTCAGGATTTTTATTTTCAAATTTTAGGATATCATACATGTCAAAATATGAATTTTCCTTATATAAATTTTCAATTATTTTACTTATTAAGATAAAATCCTCTTCATTATCAACAGTCCATCTCTTGCTGGAAAAATCATTTTCGGCTCTGACATTACCAATTTTAAACTTTCCCGAATTTATAATATAGGGTGTTACGTGTTCTCTTTCAGATTTTAACTTTGCGTTCTTCCAGGCTTCTTCTAATGCTTTGAAAGAAAACACCTCCGTATCAAGTCCATCAGGATATGTTGGAGGGTTAACGTTAGATACATAATCAAAATTTCCCTTTAAGTAATAACTAATAACCTTATCAATCACCTTATAATCAATCAAAGGACAATCTCCTGATATCCTTACAATTGCATCGGGGTTAAATTGCGAAGCTGCTTGATAATATCGGTCTAACACATCGTCTTCTTCGCCTCTATAAACATCGAGCCCTAATCTTTTGACATATTTGCATAACTCATCATTATTTCTTTTTCTTGAACTAGCTATTACTATCTTATTTACCTTTTTTGATTTTCCCAATCTTTCTAGCAAATACCCAATTAAGGGTTTACGTAATATTTTTTTCATTACCTTACCTGGTAACCTTGTGGAATTCATTCTCGCTTGAACAATTGCAAGAATCATAATTGTTTCCAGCACCTTGGATCAATTAGCAACTCATCCTCTATGCTGAGTTCCTTTATCTCTTCGATAACATTTTTAATATATTTCAGTTTTTCCAAAACTCGCACATTTTTTTCTACTTCTTCAGGAGAATCAACACCTACAATAGTAGTATGAATATAACTATTCGAGACAACAAATAATAAAGCCAACTCAGCTACTGAAAGTCCAACTCTTTTGGAAACATCAGAAAGTTTATCTTTATAAGGCTTTATTTTGTTTAATTCATCGGGTACTTTTTCATTTTCAATAGGTATTATTCCTTTTAAGAATACTGAGCGACTGATAATATTTACTTTTTTTTCTGACAAAAAAGGAAATAAACTGTTAAACCTTTGATCAAAAACATTATATGGGAATTGTACAAAATCAACATAGTTCGAGTAACAATTAACTAATTTTTCTGTTTCCTTTACATCATATAAAGATACACCAAATAAACCGAAAAACTCTTTATTTTTTATCTGATTGATAATTTCCCAGAAGAAATTATTATTCAATAAATAATCCTCAGATTGATGCAATTGTAATATATCAATTTTTTCTATCTTTAACATTTTTAGGGAAGTTTCTATGGACTTCAAAACATATTTATGTAGTTTTTGTTTATCGAGAGCGGTGGTTTGATTTATTTTGGCTATTTTAGTAGCAATAATAAAATTATTTTGTGGGTTATTTTTTATAAAATTTCCTATTTTAGATTCACTGTCCCCGTATACTCTAGCAGTATCAATAAAATTTATACCTAACTCCAACACCTTATTAAGTATTTTATCAACCTTTTCCTGAGCTTTAGCTTTTGTAAATCCATAATCTATCCCAAATTGAACTGTTCCTAATCCAATTTTAGAAATTCTGATATTACTTCTCATTAATTGAGAATATATCATTTAAGTTAACCTTTTGAAGTCTGGATGACATATAGGTCCTTCTAACACATCCTCTAACTTTCCAGAAGTATATGCCGAGGTAATTTTATCGAGAACTTTGGCAGCAGATTCCATAAACTTATCTATATTATTTTTTGTATGAGCATAAGAGATATAAGTCAAAGTGGATGCCAAAAATCCTTGCTTTAACATTTCCTGAGTATAAACTGTTTTTATTACTAATGGCATTGTTTCCTTTATAACTATAAGAGGCATAGGTGGTATACCGACAATTTCAGCTTTCAGCCCTTTTGAATCGAATATTTCTTTTAGTCCTTTTTTCAAATAATTTCCCGTTTGTATTAGGTAAGAAGCAACGTTATTCCTTTCAAATTGTCTAATGACTTCTAATGCTGCAGCAAATCCAATTCTTTCTGTCCAGAAACTACTGCTTATAAATGTATTCTGTGCTGCTTCCATTATTTCCTTTTTTCCAACTACAGCAGCTATTGGGTATCCATTCCCCATGGCCTTCCCTAGAACTACAATATCAGGTTTTATATTGTACAAAACATGGAGTCCCCCTGCTCTCATTCTAAATCCCGATGTCACCTCATCAAAAATCAATACAGCCCTATTCTGACTCGCAATCTCGCGAACACCCTTTAGAAATTCTAGGTCAATTTCCTTGTGTCTAACTACTTCCATTATTATCGCACCAATTTCATTTTTGTTGTCTGAGATTATTTTTTTTAATTCTTCCAGATTCCCGTAACTGAAAGGAATGGCAGTGTCTTTGAGAGCTCGTGGCACCCCCAACGGAGATAATCCAGGCAATAGATGTCCATCTAAATTTTTTGAATCTGCAAGATTTGCTGAAATATACCAATCATGCCAACCATGATATCCACAAAATGCAATTTTATCTTTCCCTGAAGCAGCTCTGGCAATTCTTACCGCAATAGCACAAGCTTCTCCTCCAGTTCGTGCAAATCTTACCATATCTGACCACGGATGTAGTTCAACCAACTTTTCAGCTAATTCAACCTCCTCATAACAATTTAGGGTGCACATACTACCTGATTTAATTGCTTTATTGACTATTTTATTTACATCGTTATTTGCATATCCCAAAATGCAAGTTCCAATACCCATTATGCTCATATCTATGTAATGCTTATTATCAAGGTCCCATACTTCAACACCTTTTGCTTTTCTATAATATGCAGGCCATTGATTGGGTAAAAACATTTCCACTCTTTTTGATAATAATTGATTACCCCCGGGTATTAACTTCTTAGCCTTGTTCCATAATCTTATTCCACTTTTCATTTCTCCTCCAGTCAATTGATAGCAGATTTTATTGTTTTTGTTACTCTTTCTTTTTTCATTTCTTATAATAACAAATTACTTTCTTAACTGCTTTAATAACATCATCTATATCTTTATCATTCATCTTAGGAAATATGGGTAAGGTCAATGTTCTATCATAATAATCCTCAGCAACGGGGAAATCCCCCTTTTTATAACCAAACTTTTTTTTATAATATGGCTGAAGATGAAGTGGAATATAGTGAACGTGAACTCCTATGTTTTCTGCACGAAGGGCATCAAAAACTTGTCTTCTATTGACTTTTAATCTGTCTAGATTTAATAAAATGACATAAAGATGATATACACTTTTAACCCACTGTTGTTCATAGGGTATAGTAATTTCCTCCGTATTCTTAAAAGCTTCATTATATCTTTTAGCAATTTCTCTCCTTCGGGTAATAAAGTTGTTTAGTTTTTCTAACTGACTAATTCCCAATGCACACTGAATATCTGTAATTCTATAGTTATATCCCAATTCATGCATTTCATAATACCAGTCACCATCGTTGTTTTCCATATATTTCCGATCTTTAGTAATACCGTGCGTTCTGAATAACTTCATTTTCTCATAGAATTCATTGTTATTTGTTAATATCATGCCCCCTTCTCCTGTAGTAATATGTTTAACAGGATGAAAACTGAAAACGGTCATATCAGCAATACTCCCAACCTTTCTATTTTTGTATTCCGCTCCAAGGGCATGACAAGCATCCTCAATAACAATTAATCCGTGCCTTTTAGCAATATTCATAATTTGTTCTATTTCACACGGATGGCCGGCAAAATCCACAGGAATAATTGCCTTTGTATTGGTACTTATTCGCATTAATATTTTTTCTGGATCTATATTATAGGTGTCCTTCTTGATATCGGCAAATCTGACTTTTCCTCCTAAAAACAAAGCACAATTTCCACTTGCCGCAAAAGTAATAGGGGAGGTGATAATTTCCTTATCTAAAGTAATTCCTGTTGCGAAGCAGGCACAGTGGAGTGCTGCAGTACCGGTGGCAACAGCCACTGCATATTTCGCTCCACAATAATCCGCTATTTTTCTTTCGAATTCAGAAATTCTTGGGCCTTGAGTTATAAAATTTGATTTCAAAGTTGCTACGACGGAATTTATATCGTTTTCATCCAAATTCTGCATACCATAAGGCAACATCTCTTTTCTAACGGGTTGACCACCTAATAACGATAATTTTTCTTCCATTTATTCCCCCCCTGAAAACTCTTTTAAGGATCTAACATTACTATACTTTTTTTCCATAAAATCTTTAAAAAATCCTGCTTTAAACTTTTCAATTAACTTTTCTGCACCTTTTTGAATAGTAAACTTCACATTATAATTAAGCACTTTTTTGATTTTTGAAAAATCTACACGGTAAGACCTTAAGTCACTGACTTCCTTACGCAACTCCATTTTAGCTGATGAGCATATTTCTTGGATCTCCTTGCCTAAATCGACAATTCTATAATTCATATCATTAGAACCCAAATTAAAGATTTGGCCATTTACTTGGTTAATAGGTGTTTCTAAACACTTTATATATGCTGAAGATGCGTCGCGAACATGTATTAACGGTCTATATTGATTGCCGCCAAATATTGGTAATATATTTTCAAAATAGGCTTTGGCTATAAGCAAATTTGCAACTAAATCGAAACGCATTCTAGGGGAATAACCGAATATTGTAGCCATTCGAAAAATTGTAGGAGAAAAATTGCTTTCAGCAGCTCCCAAGATAATTTTCTCTGCCTCTATTTTTGTCTCTGCATATAAAGAAAGCGGAGCTACTGGTGATTCCTCATCTAAAAGTCCATCCTTAGAAGCACCTTTTCCATAAACACTGCAAGTTGAAGCGAAAAGAAATCTGTTTATTTGATGATATTTGCAAATTCTTACTATCATATCAGTTGCGTGATAATTAGTTTCTAATGTTTTTTGAGGATTGATAGTACCAGCTGGATCTCCAACTAACGCCCCTAAATGAATCGTTGCATCTATACCCTTAATTGCTTCCACAATATCGGTAATATTTCTCATATCACCTTTTTTAAACTCAAAATTTTTATTTTTATAAAGTTCCCGAATTCCATAATCACCGTAAATAAGGTTATCGAGAACTATAACTGTATATTTTTTCTTTAGCAATTCCCTTGACAGAACTGAACCTAAATATCCAGCACCACCAATTATTAAAACTTTTTTGATATTTCTGACTTTTTTTTCTTTATTTAACAAAAACTCATAAAATAACTCATTTTCGCTTTGACGATGTGTGGATATTATATTTAGGAGTTCATTTTTTTTATTAACAACCGGGATTATAACATTTGACGCCAATGGTTTCATATTTAATTTCTTAATTAATTTATCTTTTAAATTTTTTTTATTATTTACTTCTGTTTCATGCAAAACTAAAGGATGTAAATTGGTTATTTTAAATATAGGTGAATTCAGTTTACATCCCATAATTATTGCCCTACGAATATCTCCGTCAGTTACGACTCCCGAAACCTCTCTCTGCTCATTGCAAACAATTGCTATACCAAGACCATTATGGTCAATAATTTTCATTGTTTCTATAATATTTTTTTCTTTGTTTACAATTACGTCATCAAGGGTAATCATCTTTCCATCACCTTCCAAACATCGCCCCATTTGTATGGGTCATACCGTATATCGTCATTCACACTTTCTTCAAATGTAGAAGTAGACAGAGCTACTATAATTGTATTATCTTCTAAAGAAACCCAGCCGTTAGCATATCCTGGTGGTATGATTACTAATTGTGGACAATGATTGCTTGTGGTAAATATATATCTGTCTTTTTCTGGTCTTTTGGGATTTATGGCAATAAATTTTGCGGCTCCATGAACAACATGAAAAATTTTTATTTCATTTTTGTGAAAATGAAATCCTCTAATTGTACCTTTACCGTAATTTTCTAGAACATAAGTTCTTTTTATCTCCTTGCGTATAATCTTCTTTAAACCATTAGTGAGCGGTACAAGGTACCCCCTATCATCACTGTAATACTCTAACTTAATAATTTTGGGAATTGCCATTTGTCCTCCTTTTTTAATCTAGCTACTAATTTTTGAAACTTTTGTTTTATTCTTTTATGACGTAACAAGGCGTCATACAAAAAGGAAACTTATGTATTTTGACGTTCTTGTCTTTGAAATAGTCGTCAACAGCTTTTGTTTCGCCGGGGTAAACTTCATAATCATCTAAAATAAGTATGCCTCCTTTTACAATTCTTGGGTAAAGATATTCTAATATTGTAACTGAGGGTTCATAAATATCAACGTCTAAATTTAACAAAGAAATCTTTAATTCTTGATGGGAATTCAAATATTCCGGGACTGTTTTTGTGATATCGCCCTCTACCAATTCAACAAATTGTTCTGTTTTTTTGTGCTTCAAAATATCCATTAACTGCTGTTTTGATATACTGTGTTTACCTGCGGTTTCAATACCACGCTGTCTAAGTTCCTTGTCTGGTTGAAAGTTAGTTTCCGGGAACTTGTCAAATGTATCAAAACCAATTATCTTTTTTGAAAAAGGATTACCAAATAAATTTCGAAATGTCGCGAACCTAATTAGTGAAGCCCCTTTGAAAACACCGCACTCCACTATTGCACCCGGAATATCCAGAACCATTTTGTACAATTCATAATGAGCAAGTATTTTACTGATTCTTGTAATGTCGCAAGATAGGTAAAAATTATTTTCATACTCGAATGCCTTATTAAAATCTGGTAGATTAATCATCTTGGATCCTCCTTGGTTTATTTTTCAACATAATTTCCCTAAATTTTTATCCAAACAAACCTGTTTTACCCGTTAGTAAAATTGTTTTTTCAGATCATTTTATTTTTTTTCTGTTAGAACTTATTTTTCTTATACCATTGAATAACCCTTTTTAAACCCTCCTGAAATCCTGTTTCGGCTTTGAAGCCAAATTCTTTATATGCTTTTGAAGTATCGAGGCATCTTCTTGGTTGACCATCAGGTTTTGTTGTATCCCAGACGATTTTTCCTTTAAAACCAGTTAATTTAGCAATTAGTTCAACCAAATCTTTAATAGATATTTCAAAGCCTGCGCCAAGATTAACTGGGTCTGATTTATTGTATCTTTCAGTTGCCAGTAAAATACCTTCTGCTGCATCTTCGACATATAAAAACTCTCTGGTTGGCTTCCCTGTACCCCAAACAGTAATTGGTGAATGGTGAATGGTGAATGGTGAATTGGTAGGAGACTTTTGCGCATCAAAACATTTTCTAATTAAAGCAGGGATTACGTGCGAAGTCTGGGGGTCAAAATTATCTCGGGGGCCATAAAGATTTACCTGGAGTAGATTTATTGAATTAAATCCATATTGTTTACGATAGGCTTGTGATTGAACAATTAACATCTTCTTTGCCAATCCGTAAGGAGCATTTGTCTCTTCAGGATAGCCGTTCCATAAATCTTCTTCTTTGAATGGGACTGGGGTAAATTTAGGATAGGAGCAGATTGTTCCAATATTTACAAATTTAGAGACCTTTCTGATTCTTGCTTCTTCCATAAGTTGAACTCCCATTATTATATTATCATAGAAGAATTTACCGGGATTCTCTCGGTTTGCCCCAATTCCACCAACAACTGCAGCTAAATGAATGACTATCTCAGGAAGAA
>Ga0315282_10002324_pt1 | contig 35238 bp, 30 predicted proteins | sample YL17G07_20_MG_FD_203693 | JGI IMG/M metagenome (GOLD analysis project Ga0315282, IMG submission 203693) | Sediment microbial communities from Yellowstone Lake, YNP, Wyoming, USA - YL17G07_20 | ecosystem: Environmental > Aquatic > Freshwater > Lake > Sediment | place: USA: Wyoming | collected...
GCCTCACGAGGTCTACTTCCCACAGCAAGGGAGCTTCTCTCCCTTTGAGCAGGCTCAAACTATGCACCATATACCCCCCAATATTTTGTCTTGACAATGGGGAGGGGTTCAATGCCCCCTTTGGATAGGATGTCCCCTTTATCTTTAGGGATGTTCACCCTCTTTTTCAGGGGGGGGCCGGTGAGGGATTATCATACTGCCAAGATGAGCGATACGAAACGATTTGCGCGGTTCTTTATCGAGATGATGGAACAGGGAGTCTATCTTCCGCCTTCCCAATTCGAAGCCTGGTTTTTTTCTCTGGCCTACACCCAGAAGGATCTGGACAAAACCATCGAAGCCTGCGATTCGGCTTTTCAAAAGATTTGATCTTGGGCTGCATAGGCCTCTTCTTGGACTTACGACATAGCCACCCAGGTCAGTGTCAGCTTCCACCTGCGAATCTGTAGTGTCGGATAACTTTGTATATTGAATATTATCGTTTGAAATTTGCATAAAAAAAGGCAGGGCCATTCCCCGACCCTGCCCTTTAATTGGGTATTGGTCTCATTTAGATGTAACAAAAGAGACCAATGAGAGAATAGTTGTCTCGTGTGATAGAGGAAACAAAGGGTTGGATTTCTCCATCCTCATTGTTGCCATCAAGATTCATTGTTGAAACCCACGACCACGACGATGGCCTTGGTCCTGGCCCTGCAGGAGCTGAAAGTTAATTAGGTTATACTCAAATAGATATTCTGTCGGATTCCAGCCAACCATTTTGGATTTAACATCCGGACTGCCACAATCCACGTCACTTGAAAGGACTAACCATATTTTGGCCCCTACTGCACCGGAAGGGCAATCCGCTGGAGCATTCTCTCCGCAGGGGGTCCAATTGGCATCGTAATCTGCAGGCAAACTGGTATCCATAGTCTGCCGCCCTTTAATAAGAAGGTTGCCACCTCCATTCGCTATGCCTACACCCAAACAGATTAGTTGCTCTCCAGGCCAAGGATCGGGATAGTAGATTAATGTGTACTGTCCGCCAGGGACCAGACCGCGACCATGGAATACAAAGTCAAATGTGGGCCCCCAGAGATTGTAAGACATACTTCCCCAGGCACCATCTGGAACAATTGGCCAAGGTCCTACTGGCTCGGTATTTGACAGCGGTGTTTTCTCAAAGAGGTACAGGATCCCCACTTTATTGGAGCCAGGTGGATTCTCTGCAAACGATGGAGTAACGGTTAACAAGATTAGCACAACAAAAATAGCCATCGTTATGATCTTTTTCATTGGTCGCCCTCCTCTAAAACTTGTTAAAGGTTAATGGAAAAAAACAAACCCGGCAGATCTGCTGCTACATCCCTCCTTTCGTGTAGATTGATTATTCTTAAAAACTGGGCTGATTTGCCCATCGACTAATGACAAACCCTTTAGAAGTTCAAGACTGTATATTATCTCAGCTCCGAGAATATCAATCTCTGGTGTCGCCATGATATGAACATTTTCTTTTTCATTGCATGTAGTAGATCCGGGCGGACGAGTCCACTTCCAGACCATGGATGGTTCTTGGGGGAAGGTGAAGTACCCTTATAAGGTTATTCTATGACAAAACTTGAAAATAGGGTGGCAGAAAGGGCGTCGAATATCTTGTTTCATGATACGTCTTCTTCCTTTTTCCGGTAGAATGACGTTGACGTTAAGGTACGCATTCCTGTCAAAATTTGTCTCTTCCCATCTTGCGATTGAAGGACAACCGTATCGTTTACAATCTTCTTAACTATGAAATCCACCCCATCAGTAGTATTTTTAAATACTTCCCCCTCCCTGATGTTCATGGCGACTGCGGCCCTCCTTTCTGTCTATGCCCTTTCCGCCAAGGAATTAGGAATAACTAAGCAAGAAGAATGCCAGAAGTTTCGGATTCTGATATATGGTTGATATCAAGACATTTTTTGATTTAAGAAGGAGTGACAGCTAATGATAATTGTAAGGATTTTCCTACATGAGGAAACAGTAGGATTCTCCAAATTAGGATGATTCTATTGTAAATCTGATGTATTAGAGTATTTGGGAATTTCCTACACTCTTCCGGGAGTTTCCTCTTCCAAAATCAGACGTTCTTCCTTCATAGCTGGAGGTAATTTGATTGCAGATATGGTGGCTCGTGGATTTCAGGAAAGGTCTTCCAGAAAAGGGATTGCGAACTTCAGCTGCAAACAATAGGAATTCGTTTATCCTAAAGGTTAAGGATTTTCGGTTAAAAGAGTGGACAAGGCAACAGACCCAGATATCTCCTTCAGCCTGAGAAGCCGAGAGGCATGCAACCCCCGATTACTAGAGTATGCTCTCTTGACAGTCTCGCCTGCATTATATCCACGACGCTTCGGCCAAACGCGGTTCCACTCCTTGGCCTGGGGCGCTTTTTCTACTGACGGGTTTCTCCGCCCACACCCGTAGCCGATGGCCTCTTAAAGCGATCCGGACGGCAACGTCGAGCACTCTCTCGGAAAATTCAACGAGTCGCCCGCTGAGCTTCCACAAGAGGAGTGTCTCTAAGTTTCGATCCTTGGGGGTCAGTTCAATACCTCGAGTGCAGAGTCGAACGACTTTGAACCCTTCAGTTTCCAGGAGCCTCCTAAGCGTCTTCAGACCCATTAAGTAGATGTGGCTCTCTCCCACGTATCTCCACCTTTCGCGCTGCAGGGCCATACTCCAACTGTCCACGTTTGGGGTTGAAATGTAGAGCAGGCCTCCCGGTCGAAGTACGCGTCCAATGTCGTGCACCAGTGCTCGCGGGCTCGAGGCATGTTCAATCACGTTATTCAGACGAACGACGTCGAAGGAATCACGTTCATAAGGCGCATCAGACAGATAACCCTGGAAAACATTATGGTAGCGGGCAGCGACGGATGCAGGGAGGGACGCCACCTCCACACCGCATGCCTTCCAACCCACAGACTTCGCTGCACCCAGAAAGGCCCCGAAACCACACCCTACGTCAAGCAGGAAACCATTGCGTTTGTAAGGTAAGTAACTCCGGGCTGCCTGGGTCAACGGCTTCATGTGTCTGAAATTCCGGACATGTTCCGCCGCAGCCTCGAGATGTCCCGCTGTCGCGAGTTCGTAAGAATGGTCCTGCTGTTGAAGGTGGTTCCGCAGTCGGGGAGTTACGTATACCAGCCCGCACCTGTGACATCGCACATAATGGAACCCGCCCTTCTCAAACCAGAAAGCGGGGTCGTCGGCCCCACAGAGGTCGCAGACAACATGCTCCCACCTCGCCGGGAATGGGATATGCCCAATAGACTGATGCCTGTCTTCCGCATTGTGAGTGTCTCCACGCTGGAGCCGTATTACTGCTTGGCATTGCCGGTCTGTATCGGCAGTTAGATTATTAGGGGACAAAATGCGTTGGCTCGACATATTGGGATATTGAGTGTCATTACTCATAGCGGGATACCTGTGCCATAGCAGTGAAGGAAAATATAAAATCATTGGCCCAATAATAATAACAGGGCAGGAGAGATGCCTTCCCTCTTGCATAGATCGGAAACAGGGATCTGATTGTGGAATCCCTCCAAGACACGATCCTGATTTTGTCTTCGGCTGAGAATGGAAGATGGCGGGATGGGTCAATTAGTTTGGTTGGTTCCATCCGGTGATCCGCCCTTCCTCCTACAATGAGAATGCACATGAGGAGAGTCCCAAATAAAACTGAAGCCATTGAGCCAGTAATCCAAAGTATGTACGTGCCTTTCTTGCAGATAACACATTTCCGTCACTAACATCTTCCCTTTGAGTAATCATATAGGAGTGATTTATGAAGTAAATAAGGCAAATGCCGTATTTAAAGGAGGCAAAGGCAGTATTTAGGTGGACTTTCCATGACTCGATATGAACGATTTGGGTTTGAAATGTTGTATCGTGAAACGAAAATGTAAAAAGAAAGTCACAGGAAGTTATCTTGCAGAGCTATTTCTTATCATGATTCCTCGGCATCGAATTAAGACAACGCCTGATTAACCTTGTTGGATCGATAAAGCAAGAAGAAGTGGATGTTTATGCGAGGGAAAGAGGGGATGGAAATTCTTCTGGGTTCAAATGTTCAACGGGAAAGACTTTCTCCAGCCAGGCGTGGATACCGCCGGCGAGGGGCCGGACCCGCGTAATTCCCACGCGCTTCAGGAACAGCGCCGCACGGGCGCTCCCAACCTCATTGGGTCAATAACAGCACAAAACGATATCACGGTCACGGGGAATCTTATGATGTTCCTCTTCCAGTTGTTCAAAAGGTAAATAAGGAGAATCCTGTATTTTATCAGGGGAAAGCATGTATATGATTGTAATCCGGAAAAGATACTTGATACCCTGGCGTCGTTATTTTATGATTGTTTCGTTCTTAAGGGTGGGGATCTGAGATACCTTTCATGCTAAGAGAACCTTTTTAGTGCGGATAAAGCCGGGAGGTAAAGATGCAACAACTTGATTGCCTCATCATACACACTCCGAAGTTCAATAATTATTATAAGCCGGTTGGACAGTTTATGTGGGTCAACTACATGCCCCTCGGGTTACTGGGCATTGCGGATTACCTCGGCAGGAACGGGATGAAATGCCGCGTGGTCCATCAGGGTGTGCAAAAGATGGACGGGAAGTCGTGGCAACTTGAGGACAGCTTAAGGTCAGTGTCTGCGCCGGTGATCGCACTGTCTCTGCACTGGCACTATCAGGCGCACGATGTCGTCGAGTCATGCAGGAAAATACGCGAAATAAATCCGGACAGCTATATTGTTGTCGGGGGAGCGACCGCAAGTTTTTTTCACGACGAGATTGTTCGTGATTTCAATTGTGTCGACGGCGTGATTCGAGGCGATGGTGAAGTGCCTCTGCTCGATCTCGTTAAAAAAGTTAAAGCCGGGGAGAAGGATCTGAGCGGGGTGGCAAATCTCACGTGGAAAGATACCGGCGGCAGGGTCGTCTCGAATAAAACGACTTACTGTGCTGACGAGAAGATGCTCGCTGAGCTGCGCTTCGCCAACATGGAGCTTCTGGAGAACTATAGAACTTATATCGATTATGTCTCGTTGCCCTTTATTGTCGTGAAGGGGCTACCGAAGAAATTGAACTTCAAAATGTTCACCGCGCGTTCCAAGCTTTTTCCACTCTGCGTAGGAAGGGGCTGCGCATTCGACTGTACATGGTGCGGCGGTTCTTTCACAACGCAAAAAGAGTACATCTCGTGCCGAAAGAAAGTGGTCTGGCGGCCTTACGATGCAGTGATCGCCGACATCAAGCAGGCGCTTTCCTACGGATACGAGGCGATGTACACGGTCTTCGACCCAACCCCGGACGACCAGGACTACTTCGTTGGGCTTTTCAGGCGCATACGAGATGAGGGACTGACCAAGAAGCTCGGCTGGATGCATGAGGCTACCGGAGTGACCTCCAAGGAGTTTGTGGATGAATTTGCCGAAACGTTCTCCGAAGACTTCCGGGTGATCGCCCTTTCACCCGAGACCGGAAATGAGGAAATAAGAAGGCGCAACAAGGGGTTCTTCTGCTCGAATTCGAAATATCTTGAGATGCTTGAATATGTTACCTCAAAGAAAGTAAATGTGGAGGTGTTTTTCACGTATGGTATCCCAGGTGAGAATGAGGAGTTGATTAAAGACACCTACGAGATGCGTAGAGAGATCGTGAAAAAATACGGCAGACGCAACTGCCTGCGTGCCCTCTCCATCGAGATTGAGCCGGGCGCTCCATGGCAAGTCGACCCGGACAGGTACGGAATCGTAACCTCACGGAAAACTTTTGCCGATTTTTTAAAGGCCCACTCCCGAGCAACAGCCGGTACTTACACCGACCTGGGGTATTACATTCCGGACTATTTTAAGGCCCCGCTCAACCCGGAGGACCCGGAAGGCGATTTTGGGAAGAGACTCCAGGCGATCAAATGCAAGCAGTTCTGCTTTGTGCATCCGGACGGTCGTAAGACCTCTTCGCCTTTCTGGGGGAGGACGCTCTGCCATACCATGCAGTTCATGCGCTTCATTCTGATGCGATAAAGGGAGTTCGCGTCAAGGATCCTGTTGGGTTTCATTCTCCTCTTTTTCGATACCGATCCTTTCTGTCCTGATGACGTAGTGGCAATCCCTGCAGATCCCCCAGTCGCCAGATTCAGCCTTAACAAGATTCGAATTTTCATACAAGTTATCGCTGCCACACACCGGACATTTCAAACCGATCAGCTTCTTTCCCTACACTCAAATTATTTATGAGAATGGGTTTTGTCAATGTCGCGTGGATGGTCTCTGTTTCCCAAGCACTGACCTCCCAAATGTATGAATGTGCGAGACATATTGTTCCTCTCGCAATTGTCAATATCTCAATTTCTCAAGCCCCCACAGGACGCTGTCCAATTTCTCAGAGGTTCCGCTCTAAGATTTTCTCGACCGGCCATCTTCGTCATCGGAGAAAGATGCTTAAACGATAGCATCTCCTCATTGACCGACCTGTCCTAATTTAGTAGAATTCCAGGAAAATAAAAGCTCACATTCAAAGACGGAGGAACGTATGAGATCCCCATACCTGGTCATATTTTTATGCCTTTTTCTTTTCATCCTTCCTGCTGTCCATGCAGAAGAGGGGGCTCGTGTTGAGATGTTTTCCCCACAGGGGACCGTGAAAGGGGTTCGCCAGGTAAGCGTTCGATTCTCGGATCAGATGGTCCCTTTTGGCGAGCCCCGTGGTTTCATCGAGCCCTTTGAAATCACCTGCTCTGAGAAGGGAACGAGCCGTTGGGCAGACGGGAAAAATTGGGTCTTCGACTTTGAAAGAGATCTCCCTGCGGGAATTCGATGCGAGTTTCGCTTGAAGTCGGAGCTGAAGACTCTTTCCGGGAAAGAGATGACAGGCCAAAAGGTATTTTCTTTCTCCACAGGCGGCCCTGCCATTAAGTCTTCCGTCCCTTATGAAGGAGCACAATCCCTTGATGAAGAGCAGATATTCGTTTTGACCGTTGACGCCGAACCTGACGAGGCATCCGTGATCCAGAACGTCTCCTTCTCCATCGAAGGCATTCAAGACCGTGTGGGGATAAAATTCATCGCTGGGAGGGAGAGGGAACAGATATTGAAAGCCCTGTTTCGATACAGGAAGCCTCCAGCCCTTCCAATGATTTTGATCCAGAGCAAACAGCGGTTCCCTTCGGATGCAAAAGTGAGTCTGATCTGGGGCAAAGGGGTGATGTCCAGGACAGGGGTGGCAACCGACCAGGATCAAATTCTTCATTTTCAGGTCAGGAAGCCCTTTTCCGCAGAGTTCAGTTGCGAAAGAGAGCACAAAGGGGCAGGATGTATTCCCCTCTTGCCCATGGCCCTCCATTTCTCTGCTCCTATTGCGAAAGATCAGGCGAACAGAATCATATTGAAAGGACCAGAAGGAAAGGTGTGGAAGCCGCAGTTGGGCGAGCAGGAAGAGATCAATAGTGTCTCCTTCAAAGGTCCATTTCCAGAAAATACAAATTTTAGTATCGAACTTCCCAAGGGTCTTAAAGACGTGACAGCCAGGCCACTCATCAACGCGGATAAATTTCCTCTCTCCGTCCGGACCGAACAGTACCCTCCCTTGGCAAAGTTCTCAGCAAGATTTGGAATCATAGAATTGAAGCCAGAACCCGTGCTTCCCGTCACGTTAAGGAATCTGGAACCCGAGGTGAAGGCAAAAATGTTGAAAGTGGGTGAAGAGGAAGGGGTTCTTGGAAAGGTGATGGGAAAAGTCCTGACGGTTCAGCCGGAAAAAGAGAGTATTCAGGCATGGTTGAGGAAGGTAGCTTCTGCCTCGCGAGGGAATTCTCTTCTGGGCAGCGAGAAGGGAGCGAAGGAATTTACGGTTCCCAAGCCGATGGGCGGGCGTGCTTTTGAAGTCATCGGGATCCCGTTCAAAAAACCCGGACTCTACATTGTTGAGCTGGAAAGCATGATCCTGGGAAATTCTCTCCTCGGTTCACCCAGGCCCATGTATGTTCCGACTGCTGTCCTGGTGACCAATCTCTCTGTCCATTTTAAGTGGGGGAGAGAATCGTCTTTGGCCTGGGTAACGACCCTCGACACGGGAGAGCCTGTGAAAGAGGCGATGGTGGTTGTGAGGGACTGTCAGGAAAAGATTCTATGGCAAGGGAAGACCGATGCGAGTGGCATCGCACGGGTTGAAGGAACATTGCCTTCGTTGGAAGAACTTCCAAGATGTGATTATCGGCCGGATTACATCGATTATCCTCAGATGGGAGCCCTCCATTCCCTTGGAGGGGGTCTTTTTATCACGGCCCAAACCTCCCAGGATCTGGCCTTTGTCCATTCCAGCTGGGATAACGGAATCGAACTCTGGAGATTTAATGTCCCGGGAGAACCTTACTCAGGCCCCTTCGTCGCCCATACGATTTTTGACCGGCCTTTGCTCCGGGCCGGTGAAACGGTTCATATGAAGCATGTCTTTCGTCAACAGACCATGAAGGGATTCTCTCTGGTGCCTCAGCCCCAATTGCCCGATTCTGTTACCATCGAACATTACGGAAGCGGGCAGAAATATCAATTTCCGTTGAAATGGGATGCCAGCGGGATTGCTGAGATGACGTGGACGATTCCAAAGGAGGCAAAGCTCGGATTTTATGAAGTCCGTCTGCTGAGGAAGGCTGAAACAGAGCAGAGAAGAACAGTGCGTCGAAGGGAACGTGGAGAGTGGACCTCTGGCCGATTCAGGGTGGAGGAATTTCGGATTCCTCTCCTGAGAGGAATCATCCAGCCGCCCGGCGAGCCATTGGTCAATGCCAAAGAAGTCACCCTTGATTTGAGCATCCAGTACCTTGCAGGCGGTGGAGCTGGTCTCCTTCCCGTCAAATTGCGAAGCGAAGTCCGACCTAAATATATCACTCCCTTTGAAGGATTTGATGATTTTACATTTAGCAATGGGTCTGTGAAAGAAGGGCTCGTTCGTAGGGGAGGGCCTCTGGAGTTTGAAGATTTCGAAGAGGGGTTTCAAGAAGAAGAGAGAGTTACCGAGAAGAAGGAGATGAAACTCCCCACGCTCGATTTGATCCTCGATAAATCGGGGTCTGCACGGACCACCCTTTCTAACCTACCAAAGGTTGAAAGCCCAAAGGAGATATTGACCGAAATGGAATTTCAAGACCCCAGCGGAGAGATTCAAACGACCTCTTCCAAAATCCCTTTGTGGCACTCTAAGTATCTCATCGGGATCAAGCCTGATTCTTGGGCGGTCTCGAAGGACGCCTTTAAATTTCATATCGCGGTGGTTGATCTCTCGGGCAAGCCAATTCCGAATGCTTCGGTGAAGGTGGATCTTTTTGAAAGAAAGGTCTTTACTCATCGAAAGCGTCTCGTCGGAGGATTCTATGCCTACGAGCACTCAACGGAAATAAAGAAGGTCACCACGCTTTGCGAGGGGAAAACAGATTCGAAGGGGCTTTTAATCTGCGAAGCTCAATCCCCCATCTCCGGAAATGTGATCCTTCAGGCTCAGAGTTTTGATGACGCGGGCAATAAGACCGTCGCCCACCAGGATGTCTGGGTAGCGGGGAAAGATGAATGGTGGTTCGAGGTTGGAGATCACGACCGGATAGACCTTCTTCCGGAGAAAAAAAGATATGAACCCGGCGAAAAAGCGGTCTTTCAGGTCAGGATGCCATTTCGGAGCGCCATGGCTCTGATCACAGTAGAAAGGGAGGGGGTGACGGAGGCATGGGTGAAGAGGATTTCGGGGAAGAAACCTGTTATCGAAGTCCCGGTCAAAGGCTCTTATGCCCCAAACGTCTTTGTCTCCATCCTCGTGGTGAGGGGACGCCTCCCCTGGATCAAACCGACGGCCATGATCGATCTTGGGAAGCCCGCTTACAAGCTTGGCATCGGCGAAATCAAGGTCGGATGGAAGGATCACGAGCTGAAGGTAAGTGTCTCTTCAGATCGGAAAGTCTATAAGGTTCGACAAAAAGCAAAGGTTGATATCAAGGTAAGAACGTCGGATGGAAAGGCTCCTCCTCCCGGGAGTGAGATTGCGCTGGCTGCCGTGGATGAGGGCTTGCTCGAATTAATGCCTAACCGGAGTTGGGAGATCCTCTCTGCGATGATGGGTCGAAGAGGTTACGGCATTCATACCTCAACGGCTCAAATGCAGGTGATCGGAAAGCGCCACTTCGGGTTGAAGGCACTACCTCCCGGAGGGGGTGGAGGAAAGCAGTCAACAAGGGAGTTATTCGATACCCTTCTTCTTTGGAAGGCACGTCAGGCACTGGATTCCAATGGAGAGGCAACCATTGAAGTTCCCCTGAATGACTCGATCACCAGTTTCAGGATTGTGGCTGTGGCAACGGGAGGTACCGGCCTCTTTGGAACAGGCTCTACCTCTATTCAGTCCACGCAGGATTTGATGATCCTGTCCGGACTTCCTCCTCTTGTGAGAGAGGGTGACCGATTTCGGGCAGGATTTACCCTTCGCAATACAACGAACCGGAATATGGAATTAGATCTTTTTGCGAAGGTTGAAGGACTGTCGAAGCCTCTAAACCCCTTGAATGTTTTCTTGATACCGGGAGAGGCAAAAGAGATCGGATGGGATGCCACCGTGCCGCTCAATATTGAGACGCTTCGCTGGGAAGTGGAGGTGAAAGATAAAACCTCAGGGGCAGAAGATCATATTAAAGTAACACAAAGAATTGTTCCTGCCATTCCGGTGAGGACTTTTCAGGCGACCATCGGACAAGTGGAAAAGGAATTCAAGACTTCTGTGGAACGACCGAAAGACGGACTCCCGGGTCGCGGAGGGGTGAGGGTGACCTTGCGGCCAAAAATCACGGATGGATTGAATGGTATCCTCGAATATATGAAATGGTATCCCTATGGATGCATGGAGCAGAAGATCTCGATAGCTGTTGCGTTGCGTGACGAGAACCTTTGGAAGAGGTGTATGTCTGAACTTCCTTCTCATCTCGATTCCGATGGTCTGGTCAAGTATTTTCCCCCATGCTCCTACGGAAGCCCCACATTGACCTCTTACATCATGGCCATCGGTCATGAGGCAGGATGGAAGATTCCCGACGAGACCAAAGAGAAGATGGAGACGGGTCTCAGAAGATTTGTCGAGGGATCGATCATCCGGTATTCACCCATTCCAACGGCAGATCTTTCCATCCGGAAATTGGCAGCGGTGGAAGCGTTATCAAGGGGTGGAAAGGCAGAGCCGAAGTTATTAAATTCCATCTCCATCGAACCCAACCTCTGGCCGACCTCCGCCGTGATTGATTGGTTCAATATTCTTCAAAATGTTCAGACCATTCCAGATCGGGAAGGCCGAAGAAGAGAAGCAGAACGGATCATCCGGTCACGGCTCAATTTTCAGGGAACGGTCATGAATTTTTCCACAGAAGGTTCAGATTGTTTATGGTGGCTGATGGTTTCCAACGATGTGAATGCGGTTCGCGTCGTCTTGTCCCTTCTTCGCTCGGAAAGTTGGAAGGAGGATATGCCGAGGTTGGTTCAGGGAGCTTTGGCCCGGCAGAAGAGGGGAAGATGGGACTTGACCCTGGCCAATGCCTGGGGCGTTCTGGCCATGGAGAAATTCTCGAAGGCTTTTGAAAGCGTTCCCGTTTCTGGTTCCACGCGTGCCACTTTATCCAGAGAATCCTTTACTGTGGATTGGAATGGTATGCCCAAAGGGAAAACTTCTTTATTTCCATGGCCGGCCAGGAAAGAAGAACTCTCCATCTTGCATCAAGGTGCAGGAAAGCCATGGGCAACCATACAGAGCCTTGCTGCCATTCCTTTGAGAGAACCGTTCTCGACCGGATACAAGATTAGGAAGACGATTACCCCGATTGAGCAGAAACAACCCAGGCAATGGAACCGCGGGGATATTGTTCGAATCCGTTTGGAGTTGGAGGCCCAGGCAGACCAGACGTGGGTTGTGGTCAGCGACCCCATCCCCTCGGGGTCGACCATTCTCGGCAAAGGGCTGGCAAGAGATTCGCAACTCCTTACCAAAGGGGAAGAACGAAAAGGCTGGGTCTGGCCGGCCTATGAAGAGCGCTCGTTCGAGGCATTCCGGGCCTACTATGAGTATGTCCCCAAAGGACAGTGGACCGTCGAATATACGGTTCGATTGAATCAGAGCGGCATATTTCAACTTCCGACGACAAGGGTGGAGGCCCTCTATTTTCCGGAGATGTTCGGAGAAATTCCGAACCAAACGATCGAGATTCGTCCTTAAGGCATGGAAATTAAACAAAAGGATTCAAGGAATGGAACCTAATCCTTGCTCTGATTCAAAAATGTCATCCTGAACCATGCCCTGAATCAAGTTGAGGGTCTACGATTTCAGGATCTCGAATTATACTATGAACCAATATTTCGTTTACATTCTCACAAACAAGTCCAACAAGGTCCTTTATATAGGTGTTACCAATAGTCTTGAGCGGAGAATGTATGAACATAGAAACAAGATGATAGATGGTTTCACAAAAAGATATAACCTTACCAAACTGGTGTATTTTGAGGAAACCTCTGACGTAAGAAGTGCTATAGAAAGGGAGAAACAATTGAAGAACTGGCATAGGGACTGGAAAATAAGTTTGATCAATCAGTTCAACCCAAACTGGAATGATTTGAGCAAAGGGTTCTAAGATGATGGAGTCTTAGACTCAGATCCTGAACCAAGTTCAGGATGACAGAAATAGCCAAGTAATTATACTTGGTCATCCCGAACTTGATTCGGGATCTCGGTTTGGTTTTGAATTTTGGCTCTTATAGCCCACCCCTATATGGAGGGATTCCTTACTGGGTCAAAACGAGATTCATGACAGATCATTTTTATTCCGCGTAAAAAGACACTTAGAATCCAATGAAAAGATTTCTTTCTACACTTATTGTATTATCTTTTTTTCCCTCTTTAGCTCATGCCATGCCCGCTTACGATGAGGTTCGGCAGTCTTACGTAAAGTCGGACTCTCTTTTACTCGACCGGCATGGAGATGTTCTTTATGAATTGAGAACGGATAAGGTTCGAAGGAGACTTGACTGGGCTTCGTTGAAGAACATTTCACCTGTCTTGAAGGTCGCCGTGATTAAAGCCGAAGACAAACGATTCTACGAGCATCCTGGAATTGATTATAAATCCATAGGGGGCGCGATCGTTCAGGGTCTGACTTCCGAGAGCCTTCGGGGAGCGAGCACGATCACCATGCAACTGGCCTCCCTCCTCGACCGAGAGCTTCAACCCAAGAAAGAGAGAAAATCAATATGGCAGAAGGGAAGACAAGCCCTAAAGGCGTGGGAGATTGAGAAAAGCTGGTCAAAGGACGAGATCTTGGAAGCTTACCTTAACCTCGTCACATATCGCGGAGAGCTTCAAGGAATAGCCGCTGCTTCAAGAGGGCTATTCGGAAAAGATCCCCATGGCCTGGATCAATCGGAATCTCTGATGCTCGCATCCCTGATCCGATCGCCCAATGCTTCTTCGTCAGAGTTGGTGAAGAGGGTTTCACACCTGAATGAGGTGACGGGCTGGAAAGTTGGCGATGAAGAATGTCGTTCTAAGGTGAGACAATTATTTCTCGGTCCGAACTCACCCCGCCCCCGGGAGGATCTCGCACCCCACATTGCCAGGCAGTTGTTAAAAGAGAAACCCCCCGGATCATCGGTTATCTCTACCCTGGAATGTCAAATTCAAAGATTTGTTTTCGATCGGTTAGCCCATCACCTTCTTCCACTGAGAATGCAGAATGTGAAAGATGGGGCGGTGCTAGTTGTAGAAAATCAAACCGGGAATGTGCTTGCCTATGTGAGTCATAGTGGAGATCCGCTGTCTGCCAGGTTTGTGGATGGCGTTCGAGCTCAGAGGCAGGCTGGTTCTACCTTAAAACCTTTTCTCTATGGTCTTGCTTTCGATCAACGGATTCTTACGCCGGCTTCTCTCCTGGATGACTCGCCTCTCGATATCGCCGTCTCAAGCGGGGTCTACCAGCCCGGAAACTATGATTCCCAGTTCAAGGGGTTCGTCACTTCAAGAATCGCTCTGGCTTCCTCTCTCAACGTTCCTGCCGTTAAGACGCTGTCCCTGGTCGGCACGGAGCCTTTCTTGAGTAAGCTGCGGCAGTTGGGGATTAAAAAGCTCAATGAGTCGGGCGATTTCTACGGTCCTTCCCTTGCCCTTGGGTCAGCAGATGTAAGCCTCTGGGATCTCACGAATGCCTATCGAACCCTGGCCAATGAAGGGATTTGGAGTGAACTCTGTTTCATCCCCGGAGAAAGTACTGCGCTCCAGAAGAAGCAAGTATTTTCAAAGGAGGCGTCCTTTCTCATCTCAGATATATTATCCGACAGGGAGGCCCGGAGCGTCACCTTTGGCCTTGAGAATCCTTTGTCGACCCGTTTCTGGACGGCGGTGAAGACCGGGACGAGTAAGGATATGCGGGATAACTGGTGCATTGGATATTCAAGAAAGTACACTGTCGGTGTCTGGACAGGAAATTTCTCGGGAGAGCCGATGTGGAATGTGAGTGGTGTTACAGGGGCTGCCCCCATCTGGATCGAGGTAATGAATTTTCTTCATCGAAACGATCCCAGTATAAAAAGAGGAGCCCCTTCCAGTCTTGTGCGGAGAGAGGTTGAATTTCCACAAGGCGTAGGGCCCTCGCGAGAGGAATGGTTTATTCGGGGAACAGAGCCCGATTCAAAGCATCAGAAGATAGGTCAGTTCAACCCGCGAATTGCCTACCCACCCTCAGGAACGGTGATTGCATTGGACCCTGATATTCCTCCCGAGCTTCAAAAAATCTTCTTTATCTCTCAAACCAATGGAAACGAGTTTCGATGGCTATTGAACGGTGTTCCGATGGAGGCAATGGGCAAAACGATTGCCTGGACTCCAAGAGCAGGAAAATACTTCCTTGCCCTTGCAGATAGGGAAGAAAAAATTTTAGATTATATCTATTTTGAAGTGAGGGGACCCGTAAGCTCTGATGGGGAGCATGGGAGATGAGGTGATGACCCCTTATCTCCTTATCGATCTTCAGACGATAACCCAAGAACGAGGAGCTTTTACCCATTGATTCGTATTTACATTGCGCGGCATGGCGAGACGACCTGGAATGTGGAAGGAAGGATTCAGGGCCGCAGTGACCCTGACCTGAGTCCCAAAGGCTGTGCCCAGAGCCTCGCATTGCACGATCAACTTAAGAACCGTCCCATTTCAGCCATCTACACCAGTACCTTAAAGCGGTCCGTTTTCACCGCTCAACCGATTGCGAGCCATTTCGGTCTTTCCGTTCAAGAACAACCGGAGCTGGATGAGATCGCCTTCGGGATATTGGAAGGGAAGATTCTTTTTAAATTTGACGAAGGGTTGAAGAGCGAGTGGGAGCAATTCAGAGATTACCGGTTCACCTATCGTATTCCCGGGGCTGAAAATTATACAGACGTCGCGAACCGGGTAAGGCCCTTCATGGAAAGGATGCTCAGGAATCATGAAGGTCAGGAGGTTCTGATCGTGGGGCATCGGGTGGTCAATCGGTTGCTGATTGGTATGCTTCTGGAGTACCCTTTAGAGTGGGTTCTGAACATCGAGCAAAACCATGACTGCATTTATTTGGTCCAGAAAAGTGACGAAGCCAAGGTTTTTCATTACGTCAATGGAGAAGCAAAGGAGGGGATTCTCCTCGTTGGCGAGGCGGGGACCATATAAACGATGATGGATACTCAGAAGGCTGATTCGAAAATCCGTTGTGTCATCTACGACTGCGATGGTGTTCTCTTCGATTCCTTCGAAGCGAACACGAAGTTATATAATGACCTTTGCGCGATGGTGGGGAGAGGACCTCTGAGGCAGGAGGAGATGGATTATGTCCATATCCACACGGTATTCGAGGCCATCCATTTCATATTCGGGGGAAGAAATGATTTGGAAAAGAACGCATTAGAAATTCTGAAAGAAAAACAGGTCGATCTGAGAAATTACGTCCATTACCTGAAGATGGAGCCCCATCTGTTTGAGGCGTTAGGAGGGCTGAAAGAGAAAGGAATGCTTCGGGCCATCAATACGAATCGGACCACTTCTATGGAATATATTATGGAACGGTTTAATCTCTGGCCCTATTTCGAGATGGTAGTGACCGCCCTGGACGTCAAGAACCCCAAGCCCCACCCTGAATCGATCGAGAAGATTATTGCCGCGTTTAGATTGAATAAGGAGGAGGCTGTCTTCGTGGGGGATTCAGAAGTAGACAAACAGACCGCCGAGTCTTCAGGAGTGAGATTCATCGCCTATAAGAACCGTGCGATCGCAAACGACCTTTTTATAGAAGACCACCTCGAAATACTGAATCTTCTTTTGCCCTATAAACTGCTGTAAGTCATGTTTTGACTTTATAGACACTGCTGGGTTAAGCAGACAGTTCCTCCGATAATATTACTTATCCATTTCGTACCACATTTGAACGCTCGTTTGGAGCAGGTGTGAAAACGCATGTAATCATTTGACAAATTGATCATCTTCTATGAAAATGTAATAATGCCTCAAGAGACATAAAAACATGGAAAATGAAGACCTTTCAAAACTGAGGATTGATAAATCGAGGGTAGTGACCGGTACCCGAAAAAAGAGGAAGCTTATCTATTGGATCCTCTTAATCGTGGCCGTTTTGGTGCTGGGATTCCTCTATGTCGAGAGGGTTTTCACACCGGCCGTCAAAGTCCAGGTTGCCACCGTCTCGCAGGTCTACCCGTCTCAAGCCTTTACGATGCTTAATGCAAGCGGCTACGTGGTTGCCCAACGCAAGTCCGCCCTTGCATCGAAGGTGACGGGTCGCCTTATCTGGCTTGGGGTCGAGGAGGGAAGCTTCGTAAAAAAGGATCAGGTCATTGCGCGCCTTGAAAATCAAGATGTCAGTGCAGCAAAGGATCAAGCAGCAGCCAATGTCCGTGTGGCGCACTTTAACCTTGAACAGGCCCAGGCCGAGCTTCGGGATGCGACCGCCTCATTAAACCGGAATAAAGAACTCCTTTCAAGGGGAGTGGTCGCCCGTCAAACTTATGATGATGTGCTTGCCCGTTATGAAAAGGCTGTAGCAGGAGTGGCTGGGGCAGAGGCGGGATTGAAAGCAGCCACTGCCGCTCTGGAGGGTGCATCAGCCTTGCTGGAATATACCTTGATTCGAGCCCCCTTCGACGCGGTCGTCCTGACCAAGGACGCTGATATCGGTGATATCGTTACACCTCTTGGAGCGGCAGCCAATGCAAAGGCCGCTGTAGTCACCATTGCCGATATGAGCTCACTCGAAGTGGAGGCAGATGTTTCCGAATCGAACCTGAGTCGTGTCAGGCCCGGCCAGCCATGCGAGATTCAGCTCGACGCCCTGCCGGAGCAGCGCTTCCGTGGTGAGATTCACATGATCGTACCGACCGCTGACCGGAGCAAGGCAACGGTCATGGTGAAGGTCCGTTTCGTTGACAAAGACAAACGCATCCTGCCGGAGATGTCGGCGAAGGTCTCTTTTCTCTCCCGGCCGGTAACAGGAGAGGAAAAGAGACCAAGAATTGCCCTGAATCAATCGGCGGTGGTTAATCGAAAAGACCGAAAGGAAGTCTTTCTTGTCAAAGGGAACAGCGTGGTCGAAACCCCTGTTAGCCTCGGTGGTCCGATTGGTGATACGGTGGAAGTCCTCCAGGGCGTAAAGGTGGGAGACGTAGTCGTGCTGAACCCTCCGGATCGTTTGAAAAGTGGCTCAAAAATAAAAATGGAAGAAAAGTAGATCCTCGAGGGGAGCACTTTTTTATCCCTCTTAGGAAATTTTCACTTTTTTACGCTTTGCGCTACCTGTCCTCCGTAGCAGGCAACTGCGAAGAATGGATGCTCTATGCCTGCCCGCCGGTAGGCAGGCGCTTTGCGATTTTATGGGCGATGGAAATCAAGACACCGATTGTCGAGATAGACCACGTGAACAAATCCTACCATAGGGGTACGCGCACGATCCCGGTACTGGTGGATATTACGCTCGACATTGCGGAAGGGGAATTCTTGGCCTTGATGGGACCGTCGGGTTCGGGAAAGAGTACTCTTCTCAACCTGATTGCAGCCCTCGACAACGTGGACAGCGGCATCATCAGGGTTGGTGGCATCGACATCACAAAACTCACAGAAACCGAGCTGGCCGCGTGGCGATCGGTCAACGTCGGTTTCATCTTTCAATTCTATAATCTCATTCCTGTATTGACGGCCTTCGAGAACGTCGAGCTTCCCCTTTTACTCACGGGTCTTTCTCGCGGAGAGCGACGCCAGCATGTGGAGCTGGCACTTCAAGTCGTCAACCTTGCGAGTCGAATGGATCACTATCCCGGTCAGCTCTCAGGGGGAGAGCAGCAGCGGGTTGCGATCGCCCGCGCCATTGTGACCGATCCGGCGATCCTGGTTGCCGATGAGCCAACCGGAGACCTCGACCGTGTCGCGGCTGAGGAGATCCTCGAATTGATGGACCGGCTCAATCATGAGTCGTATAAAACCGTCATTATGGTGACCCACGACCCCCGGGCAGCGAAGAAGGCGCATACCATCCGGTATCTCGACAAAGGTATCCTGAACAATGTACATCCTCAAGCTGCTCCTTAGAAATGCTTTTCGTCATAAGCTCCGCACCGCTCTCACCATTCTGAGCATCACCATAGCGATCCTGGCGTTTGGACTGCTTAGGACCTTCATTGGCGCCTGGTATTCAGGAGTTAAGGCTTCCTCGGCAAGCCGCCTTGTCACCCGAAATGCCATCTCCCTCATCTTTCCACTTCCTCTTTCTTACAAAGATAAGATTCGCCAGGTCGACGGGGTAAAGCAGTTTGCCTGGGGAAGCTGGTTTGCAGGGATCTACATCGACGAGAAGAATTTCTTTGCCAATTACGCCATCGATGCAAAAAACTATATGGCTTTATACCCGGAATTTATTCTTCCCCCGGATCAAAAGAAAGCTTTTCTCGCCGATCGAAAAGGCTTCTGCGCGGGACGGAAGCTTATAGAGAGATACCATTGGAAGATCGGAGACACCGTCATACTGAAGGGAACCGTTTACCCGGGCAACTGGGAATTTGTCCTTCGCGGCATCTACCATGGAAGAGATGAGAGCACGGACGAGAGACTCTTCTTTTTCCATTGGGACTACCTGAACGAGACCCTGAAAAAGACGGCTCCTCGACGGGCCGATCAGGTGGGCTGGTATGTCGTCGAAGTGACCGATCCGAACCGCGCGGCTGAAGTGGCTCAGGCAATAGACAAGACCTTTAAGAATTCACTCGCTGAGACCCTCACCGAAACCGAAAAGTCCTTCTTTCTCTCCTTCATCTCGATGGTCGGTGCCATCATCGTGGCCATCCAGCTGGTCTCCTTCGTGGTGATCATCATCATTATCGCAGTGGCTGCAAACACCATGGCCATGACGGCCCGCGAACGGATCGGAGAGTATGCCATCTTCAAAACTCTGGGTTTTAGGGGCTGGCGTATCGCCGGCATGATCATCGGGGAGTCTCTATTGCTTACGATGATCGGCTGTCTTTTCGGAATAGCGCTTACCCCTCCTGCTGCAAAAGTTTTTGGCAAGATTGTCGGCACTTACTTTCCGACGTTCAGGGTGGAGATGGAGACCATTTATATGGACATCGGAGCCTCGATTCTGGTTGGCCTTTGCGCAGCCATCATTCCAACCTGGCGTGCTGTAAAAATCCGCATCGCCGACGGACTGAGGAGGATCGGTTAATTGGGACTTCCCATCTCATACAGCTTTCGGAACCTCTGGACGCGCCGGTTAACGACCGTGCTCACGGCATCGGGCATGGCCCTCGTCGTGTTCGTCTTTGCTGCCATTCTGATGCTGTCCGAAGGGCTCCGGAAGACACTCGTTGAAACAGGGTCGTATGACAATGTCATCGTCATTCGAAAAGGATCCAATTCCGAAGTCATGAGCGGGGTCACCCGGGACCAGGCTTCTATTATCGAAACCCAGCCTGAAGCAGCGATTGGGGCGGATGGTCATACGCTCCTGGCAAAAGAGATGGTTGTCCTCATCACTCTTCCCAAGAAGGGGACGAATGCGTCATCCAATGTGGTGATTAGAGGAATTGGTACAGCCTCACTCGCATTACGGCCACAGGTGAAATTGATAGAGGGGCGCATGCCCAAGCCCGGGTTATCAGAGATCATCGCGGGCCGAAGCATCGCGGAGCGGTTTAAAGGGAGTGGCATCGGCGAAATCCTTCGCTTTGGAATGCGGGACTGGAGGGTCGTCGGCATTTTTGACGCGGGCAACACCGGGTTCAACTCGGAGATCTGGGGGGATGCAGACCAACTCATGCAGGCCTTTCGCAGGACGGTCTACTCATCCGTCATCTTCAAGCTGCGCGATCCTTCCGGGTTTGAAAGCGTGAAGAAACGGATCGAAAGCGATCCACGACTGACAGTCGAAGCGAAGCGTGAGAATCGTTTCTACGCGGAGCAATCCGAAAGAATGGCCAGTTTCCTTCGTATTCTTGGAACAACATTGACCATCATTTTCTCTCTCGGGGCCGTCATCGGCGCCATGATTACCATGTATTCGGCAGTGGCCACCCGCACCGGCGAAATCGGAACCATGCGCGCCCTGGGCTTCAAGAAGATCAGCATCCTGGGAGCTTTTATTGTAGAAGCCTTGTTTCTCGGGTTGATCGGGGGTTGCCTCGGTCTCTTTCTGGCCTCTTTTTTGCAGCTTTTTACGATCTCAACGATGAATTTCCAGACCTTTTCCGAGCTTGCCTTTAGCTTTGCGCTCACCCTTGACATTGTTTGGAAGGGTCTCGGTTTTTCCCTGGTTATGGGTTTTGTGGGAGGTGTGCTTCCGGCGGTCCGGGCATCCCGGATGAATATCGTGGAGTCACTGCGTGCGGTTTAATCTAAGAGGATTGAAAAGAATCTGGCAGAATTTAATTTTCCATCGTCCCGTAAAAAGTTCAGATTGTCACCCTGAACTTGTTTCAGGGTCTCGTTGTGCGATAAATCCCTCTCAACCTCCTTTAACAAAGGGAGGAATTACCCCTCTTTGAAAAAGAGGGAAGAGGGGAGATTTTGTAGAAAGGAGAGCTATTGATGTCAGAGGCACGGTTAAACCCAAAATATACAGAAGCCATCTCGACACTTGTAAACCGATCTCCTTATTTTTCACTTATTTCGATGGAGATAAAGGAGCTCGAATGGGGAACCTCTGTTCTGGAGGTTGAACTGGAAGAGAAGCACCTTCAACCCTTCGGCTATGTCCATGGAGGTGCCATCGCTTCTGTCATCGACGCGGCAACGTTTTGGGCCGTCTTTCCTCAAGTGAAGGATGGAATGGGTCTCACGACGGTGGAGGTGAAGGCGAATTTTCTTGCTCCGGTTCAAAAAGGAAAGCTTGTGGTAAAAGGCCGGTGCATCAAGATTGGGAGGACCTTGGCTTTGGGAGAAGCCTATGTTAACAGTGCAGAAGGAAACCTCATCGCCCACGGAACAGCAACGATGATGATCGTCCCTGATTTAAAAGTTGAAGGACAAGAGAACCTGCCACCCAAACAGATATGATTTTTTCTTTTGTAGCCGCAAACTTTCGTTTGCGATATTTGAAGATAGGCCGGACATTCTTGTCCGGCAACCGCTTAACGTCTTACAGCCATTTATCGATTTTAAACGGGCTTCCACCATATAATCTGCTTTTAAGGCTTTCTATCTCTCTTTGAAGCTCATTTATTCTATCGGAAGACTCTCTTTGAATATGGAAGATCATTTCGTTTTGTTTTGATTCGATTTCGAGAGAGATTTTATAGTCACTCATCATTTTATTGAAGCGGAGGATAAATTCATCATAAGAGAAGGGCTTCCCTATAAAATCCCGGGCACCTGCCATGATAGCCGATTCAGTGGGATATTCTTTACTGTGTCCTGTCATGATCATTACGGGTAGCTTAGGAGATAGGCTCAAAAGTTCTTTCGTAAGAGCGATCCCATTCATTTGAGGCATAACGATGTCCGTGATGACAGCGTCAAATTTGTTTTGACGGATTTTCATCAATGCCTCAATACCATTCCTTGCTGTTACACATTGATGTCCCTCTCTGGATAGAAAAGCAACAAGCATATTTCTCAGAGATTCTTCGTCGTCAACCACAAGGACTTTGTATTTAGAAGATTTCTTTTTCTGGTCTTCTTCTCCTCTATTTTCCAAAATCTCATTCCTCTTTTGCTCTAAATGTTTCCTCAAGGCATCGGGTTTTTCACAGAACTGAATATCTCCATCACAAACTGTCCGGTTACCATCGAGGTTGCAATATCGTAACGCTTTCTCCATGGGTAAGGTTCCAGAATCTCGATACAATGAACATCTTAGTTTCTTCTCCATCTCAATACCTCAATTGGATGAAGCAGAAGACCCAAAGAAAAGGGCCCGTCTCCATAGGGGATAGACCACGGGCCCTGCAACACTCCCATTGCTTCGGCAACCCGGCTATCCCAGTAGGACCCGTGGCTTTCCGTCCCACGATTACTCGTGGTTTGGCTTTATCGACAATATTGAAATTAAATTAATCCTATTACTCTTACAGTAATAATGAGCAATTTCGATGCCAAAAGGGATTGAATGCTTAAACCCATTGATTTCTAAGGAATTGTTTTGAGAATTGAAATCTTCATAAAGGAAAAATTGTGACCTTTTTTGTCTCAAAAATAATTATTTAGTGCCAATCATCCACTTGGCATCCTTGAAATCTAAACTCACAGTCCTTAAAATTGGGTTCCGATTCCTGCACGATCTCCCATGGAGTGATCTTGCTGTCAAAGAAGGAAAGTACATTGTAGCAACGTGACGGGAAAAGCCTATGCGTCATAAAGACCGCTGCTCGTAAAAAACCCATCTGTTTTTGTGGTTGGGGTTTGGGATTCTTGAAACCTGGGCGGGTGGTTCTTTGAGAATGTCCTCAAGTTATTTGTGTTGCTTTAAGAACAATGCAAGCCTTATTGCCTCTCTTAATTTAAGCATTGCACCTACAAAGAGTGAGGATGATGCTATATCAGAATTTGAAGATTTCGGTTTGAAAGTTTGTAAGTCCTCTTCCTCAATTTTGTCTTCCAGAAGCCTTACGAAGTTTATCAGGAAAGTCAGGGGGGATTTTATACCCTAAATCCTGTGCTTTCTTAATATCATCCCAAGATTTCTTGTATTCTTGCTTCGAGTAATAAGCAACTCCCCTGTTATAATAGGCCCCGTCATCATTCGGGTTTATTTCGAGAGCCTTGGTGTAATCTGAGATTGCCTGATCATACTGGCTTTTATGGTAAAAGGCAATTCCCCGATGGTTGTAAGTCATATAATCTTCCGGCGTTAGTTCAAGAGCCTTTGTGAAGTCAGATATCGCTTGATCATACTGACCTTTTTCACTATAGGCCAAACCTCTGAATTGATATGCATCTACGTTCGTCGGGTGCAACTGAGCAACTCTACTGAAATCGGAGATCGCCTCATCAAGCTCCCCCTTTTCCTTATAAGCGATTCCCCGGCTGATGTATCTCTGCGTATCCTTCGGGTCTATCTCCAATATCTTCGTGTAATCGGAGATTGCCTTATCATATTCCCCTGTATGCATATAAGCCGATGCCCGAAATTGGTATGCTATCACATCCTCTCGGTTGATCTGAATAGCCTTGTTGAAGTTCGAGATCACCTGATCCCATTGATGTCTTCTAAGGTAGATAATTCCACGAATGCGGTAAGCCCATGAGTCCCTTGGGTGGGCTTCGATGACTTTATTGAGTTTGGTGATCGCCTGATCAAGTTCGCCTCTCTCCAAAAGCCCAATTACTTGGTGGGTCCATTCACTTTGCTTTTGTTGAGTAGAGGCACAAGAGAATAAAATAGGAATAATGATTATCAGTAGAACCGGTCTAATATTATAAAACTCATCTACCATGATGGCCTCTTCTGAAAATTCGGATGATGCGGTAAAAGGTTACCACTTTCGAACGAAAAGGTCAACAAGCCTTAAGGAGCGCCCAAGGATTATCACTTGAAAGCTTGTATGGTGGAACAAAAATGTAAAAACAACATTACAGCTTGCTATATTGTAGTTCATGATTGAGGGGAGCGAGGAATAAGGATATCCTCCTTTTCTGAAGCTGTTTATTCCGACCACAAACAAGGAGGAGACTACAATGAGAGGGCTGAAGGCGAGAACGATAAGGATGGTGAAGGAAGGAACACTGATTGCGACAGTGGATATAGGCGTAGCAAACAACACAGGATATTGCACTACCCTGGACGGGAGAAGCACCAAGTCTTTCAGGTTTGACAACACAAAGGAAGGATTCGAGAAATTCTGGTATATGACGGTAGCCAGTAAGAACAGGTTTGGATGTGATGAGGTACTCGTGGGCTATGAATCTACCGGCCCTTATGCCGAACCCCTGGTCCATTATCTTACGAATAAACAGGTCAAAATTGTCCAGGTCAACCCTATGCACACGAAGAAGATGAAGGAAGTCAATGACAACTCTCCGTTGAAGACGGACGACAAGGATCCGCGGGTGATTGCGGATATCATTCGACTCGGACGCGCCTTGAGCATTGTGGTGCCCGAGGGCGATGCCGCCTCTCTGCGGAGGCTGAACAATGCGCGGGAACGGCATGTAGGAGAGCAGACAGCGCTTCTCAATCAGCTTCAACAGCTCGTCTTCCTGATCTTCCCAGAGTTCAAAACAGTGCTGAAGAATATGAAGGGCAAGACGGCTCAGCACATCCTGAAGAGATATACCACTCCTGAAAGGATCGGCACTTTATCCAAGGAAGCTCTCGGTGAAGAGATGCGGAAACGGAGCATGGGTAAGTTTGGTATCAAAGAGGCGGAGTCTCTGATCGGCCTGGCGCGGGAGACAGTAGGGATCAAAGAGGGCCTTGCCGGCATTTTCATGGACATCAGGCATATCCTCAAGCAGCTTGAAGCGGAAGTGCGGTTTATTTCAGAGATAGAGGCCGAGATGGGAGTAACCCTCAAACGGATACCCTGTAGCCTCAGGTTGTTGTCGATCAAAGGCCTTGGCACCGTTTCTGTGGCAGGTCTCATCGGCGAAGTGGGGGACTTCTCAAAGTTCAGCACGCAGTCTGAGATCATGAAGCTCGCGGGACTTGATCTTTACGAGATCAGTTCGGGGAAAAGAAAAGGGCAGAGAAGGATATCCAAGAGGGGCAGAAGCCTTCTGAGGAAAATCCTGTTCTATGCGGCGATCCAAATGATCAGAAAGAACGGGATCATGTATGACTATTATGCAAGACTCACCGGCAGGGGCATGGAGAGGATGAAGGCGCTGATCGCCGTATCGAGGAAACTCTTACGGATCATCCATGCCATCGTACGGGATAACAGAGACTATGTCGGACAATACCAAGCTCCCCAAAGGAGGATGATAAAAATGGCGGCATAAGGTATGATCCTACAGGCGGGGAGATCATCATTTTCTTCCATTGAGGCGCTTAAGCGACCTCCTGTTACAGAATCCATGACTCCCCGTCAACATCCTAACCCCAATTGAGCAAGGTCAAAGCGTCTCTCAGACGACTTTCTAATGACAAGGGTTGGGTAGGATGTCACAGAGCTACGGGGAACCCGCCTGGCTGGGCAAACCCTATAACGCCTCAAAAGATAAAAAACACTTGACTGGAATAAACAAGGAAGAAGTTCTTAAGAGGAAGTTTGGTTGGAAATCAATCACTATGGAGGTCTGAGTGCGTCCTCCGGGCACTAATGATCTCTTACCACTACTGTTCCTGCCACAATATCCGGAGTCTCTGCCATTTGATAGCAGAAGGGTTTCCAGAAGAATGAATAGCAATCAATAAAGAAAAGAGGGACCAGGCAATCTGTCTGAATCCCTCTTTCTCATGGGACCCCCTCTTTTGGAGGCTTAAAATTATTCGATCTTTTTGAACAGTTGGCCCTTGGTTCCGCAAACCGGGCAATTTCCTGGCGCCTCTTTCTCTACTGTAAATCCGCAAACAGGGCAGACGTAATAGGAGTAGTTTTCCTGGGGTTTTCCAAGGCTATCCAGAATGTTCTGGTAGAGTTCGGCATGCACCTTCTCGACCGAATTTGCAAAGCTAAAGCTTCTTTCCGCCACTTTCTGTCCCTCTGCTTTTGCCGCCTCAATCATCTCCGGATACATTTTCTTGAACTCGTGCGTTTCCCCGGCAATGGCTTCCTGAAGATTCTCTTTGGTGCTATGAATTCCGTTGAGGGCCCTCAAGTGACTGTGGGCGTGGACGGTCTCTGCCTCGGCGGCCGCCCGAAAGAGCCGGGCTACCTGCGGGAAACCTTCCTGGTCCGCCTTTGCCGCAAACGCGAGATATTTGCGATTCGCCTGAGATTCTCCTGCAAAAGCTTCCTTCAAAAATCCTTCTGTCTTCGACATGATCCTCTTCCTCCTTTTCTTATTGCTTCTATCTTTTCGACCTTTTCACTAAGAGAACTCCTATCCTTTATGGAGAAGGAGTCTTTTTTCCAGTTCAGCCCAGTTGATATTTTTAAAGAAAGCCTCGATATAATCAGCCCTCTTCAGACCGTAGTCGATCATGAAAGCGTGTTCAAAGACATCCATGATGAGAATGGGCATGCCTCCAGAGGGGTGGCCCACATCATGTTCATTGATCCAGAAGTTGATGAAATTTCCGCTAAGGACATCCTGATACAGGACCGCCCATCCGATCCCTCTCATGCTTCCCGTTGCCTTGAAGTCCTTTTCCCATGCTTCATAACTTCCAAAAGATTCAACAAGCTTTTGGTGCAATTTCCCTGATTTGCCGATGCCCCCTTTTCCTCCGAGGTTTTCGAAATAATACTCGTGAAGTCTCATCCCGTTGAATTCCCATCCCAATCTCCTTTTCAGCTCAGCATACTCGGGGATGCCGGTCTTTCCTTCCTTCAGGAACTGGGTGAGTCCGTCCATTAATTTGTTGGTGTTCGTCACATATCCCTGGTAAAGTGTGAAATGGTTTTTCAGAAGAGTATCACTGAATCCTTCCATCCCTATGAGCCGATTGTAATCCTTTGCATTGTAAGTCATCTTTCCCTCCTTTCGTGTTTTTGCGGTAGAAGTGTTTGGTTTACCCGAGACAAGATTGATCCCCAGAATCCCCGACATGAACAGAAAATGGCGACGGTTGATGAAAAAAGACTCCATTTTTTTTCTTGATTCCTATCTTTTAGCGCAGTCCTTGCAGACGCCTTTAAAATTGAGTTGTATCGCTTCAACCTGGTGGCCGGCTATCTTTTGGATATTAGGGGTGAGAGAAACGTCAAAATCCACATCGTAAACCTTGCCGCAGGTCTTACAATAAAAGTGATAATGGAGTGAGGTATAGGGATCGAACCTCTTCTTGTTAGGATCGATATCCAGCTCCTGAATCTCTCCTGCCTCGACCAGCTTGGCAAGGGTATTGTAAACGGTAGCAAAGGAGATTCCGGGAAATTTTTGTGATATCTCGTGATAGATCTTTTCCGCCGAAGGGTGGGTTCGGTCCCCTTTAATCCTCTGCAGAATGGCGAGACGTTGGGGCGTAACTTTGAGCCCTATTTTTTTAAGTTTCTTAGCTTCCGATTCCATATTGTAACAATTATAAAATAATAATTGTTATTGTCAAGGAAATTTTACAACAAGCCATTTTTTAAAAAAAGCACCCCCAAAGGGAATTGCTGGAACCGGGAAAGGGTACAGAACAAACGATCACTTCTTGAATTCCCGGGCCATTGAAAGCCATGATGGAGATTCAATAAGAAAGTGGGGTTTTTGCCGCTTCAAGTTGACCTGCATTCACTTTTGGAATCCTGAAATCTGCTTCTTCCCTTTTCGTCATGTTTTCACCTCTGATAAAAAGGGTTCCAAGGATGACCTTTTCTGCGGATCGATCCACATAGACCACGACCGGAAACTCGTCATCTTTCTCCACGACGGCTAATTTAACCATGTAAAAATCGGGTATGAGACTCTCCCGCTTCTCAACGAATTTGACTGTCACGTTTTCCGGTAAAGATGCTTGAATTCTTACCGTTTCAATCGCCAACTGCACGATATTATTCTCTCTTGGCAAATGATTTATTCTTAAAAGGAGGGACATGAATAACAACCCCATGATTCCGATAAAGACCTTTGACATCGGCTCTTCCCTCCTTTCAAATTCTGATTTAATCATCTTAGTCAAGTGAGATTGGGAAGTGAATTAGGTCAAGTTGGTATTTTCAGCAGAAAAAGAATGTATTTCAAGCAAAGGCGGGATGAATTCCCACTCGATGATTTACCGGCGGGAAACTAAGCCCAGCCCTCCGCGGCCAAGGCTTCGTGAAGTTCGTCGGGGTGATGACGGCAATGGTATTCAAGGCGGCTTGATTCGGCATGGGCCTTGTTATAGGGCCAACCCCTGGCCATTCGATTGCGTTCGTGAAGCTCATGGAGGAGCACATAGCCCCTCTCTTTCTCCTCGATGTCATCATCAATCCAGACTTCGTTCTCCGGCACGAATTCGTAAACGTAATCGTGACCACCCTCCGTGAAGTCGATATCGAAGGCACTGCGGACCAGCCGTCCGTTGACGATCCAGACGCTGACACCGCTTTCGAGGTTTTTCCATAGGCGCTCATGGACTTCTTTACCGTCCGGAAGTTCCTTGCCGTCATGAGTCAAGCGACGAACATCTCCAGCCCGGCTACGCTCCCTCCGTTCGGTCTTATCCCCTTCTTCAAGAGCCTTATCATAGGGCACACCTTTCTCCATGAGACGGTGCTCCACCAGAAGATGGTCGATGAAAAAACGCCTTTCGTCATTCTTCGCTTCCCGGTCAATCCAGAGTTCGTTGTTTGGGATGAAAGGGAAGCTGTAATGATGGCCGAAATTGGTAAATTCTTCGTCGATATGAGTCCGAATGTAACTGCCGTCGACGACCCATATCTGTAGATTGCCTCGTTGGTCCACTTTTTCGAGATAGGGCAATTTGTTTTTTGTGCCTGTAAGCTTACCCTGGTCTTTCTCCTTCATCTCTTTTCGCATCGTCCGCCCAAATGACAACGATCGTACGATCATTCGAGGAAATTATAAAGGATTTCTTACTACGAAAAAAGTATCCATATCCATACCTTCCCAAATTATATATTTCCCCGACAAAGAGATGATCGGGGGGGCAGCGGCGTTGATGGAGGTCAGTTTAGCGATTTCTTTGCCGTTGGAGACTTGCATCATGAAAATGCCATTCTCATAGGCAGCCAGTGATGGATGTATGCATTTCATACTGTACAGGATCCGATTTCCGTCCGGTGTCCAGCCGAAATAATCACCGACATGATAGCCGTAATCACGGACTTCCATATTGCTCATATCTAAAATAAAGAAATGCGGGTTCTTACGTTCAACCTTTGACGGGTAATTGGGTGAAAGGCTCTTCTCAATATAAGCCAGCCTTCGTCCATCAGGAGAAAATAACGCCTTCTTCACGGCCACGGGGATGTTATAAATTTTGTTTGCCTTTAGATCGTGGAGCCTTGCGCTCAGAGTGCTCGAATCTTTGGAATCAGGAGTTGAGATGAAGGCATACCGCCCCGTACTCGAGAGATCGAAATTGGACGGCGCGGCATCCTCGTGGACGATAGAACGCGATTCCAGATTCTTGAGATCGGTTCTAAGGATTTTTCCCCCAACTCGGTAAAGCAATGTCCCGTCTTTAGCACACCGGAAGGAATCGATTCCCGTTTTCGATGAATAAATTGATCCGGGGTTTAGAATGCCCTCGGGATTCTTATTGGGAAATTTTTTCATCAGGTTACCGTGTTCATCCATGTATAGAAGAAAGCCATCTGCCCATTGAAAAGGTTTTTTTTCTGCCTTAAATGACTCCAAAAATCTTGGAGTCGTTCCTGAAAAATCGACCAGAATAATATGGTCTCTGCCGTCTATCCGGGCCGAAAGAGCCAGCGTTTTCCCGTCGGCAGGCCATTCCACATGGTCTCCAACATTCTCGAATTCATGTTTTTCATTGGGAAGGGAGAGAGGGAGAAGTCTTTTTTCCGGGTTCGCAACCTCACTATAAAAAAGTTGCTTCCACATCATGTCGAGACTCCTTTGGGAACCGTCCCGATGGAAAGATTGATGATGATAGAGCAGCCATTTATCATCGGGCGAGAGCGACGGATGATAAAAACCTTTTTCCGGAAAGCGGAAGGATTCGTTTACCTCGATTAATTTAAAACCTTTTTCCTCTTTTCTTATTTCTCCCTTAAGTGCCTGGCCTCTTTTGAAAGAGACGAGTTCAGATCGACTTGCGAGTTTTCGGCTGCCCGATTTGGTGATCTCAAAAGTCTCCATCAATACGGGCCCTACATTTGGACAATAGACATCCCTTGATTCAAACGAAAGATAAACGGATTGCCCATCTCTCACAAAGGCGTGGAAATCGGAATGAGAGATAATTCTGATACAATCGGCATATGTTTTTCCTTCTACGCTCATCGTGAGGCCCACTGCGTCAACACGATGCTGTCTTTGGTCATAATTGTAAATTCCGGATGTCCATTGGGCTCCCAGATCCAAAGGATCTTTCAGAATGAGAAAGCCAGATCCGGACATTATTCCATCATTTGTCTTGTACATAAAAATGGCGCCGTTCTCACCCATGAACGCCACGGTGCCCTTTCCCTTGTCTGCCTTGCTTGAAATAAGGATTTTCGAATAGTCCGGTCCTACCATTTCTTTCGTGTAGTACGTATGCTTATATTGCCATTCATTCCCCACAGCGAGCGGATAAAAATCGATCGCCGGATGATTTCCCGAAAGGACTGGTTTCGTGCCAAATAGGAGAAGAAAAAACGTAAAAGAAGCACACGCACATAAAAGGCAGGCTTTTGATTTTTTACGACCTAACTGACGATGCATATTCGTTTTCTTGATGGATTGAATATCTCTCTGGTGACGGTTCTGCAGTTCCATCTGACTTTAAAATATGATAGCAGCCTACTAAATTTTGAATGGAATCGTCAACAAGAATTATCAACCTGCCCCGTGCCAGTTTTCTTCTTTTGTGGAAAAGAAAGTTTTCAGAAAAGCCATCGACACAGAGGGATGTCTATGATTGCCCAACCGGGGCGAGTCCCTGAAGAGGCTTCATCGGCCCAACCCTTTAGGGTATGGCTGCGTAGGTTTCAAGGAGAAATCCGGGTTCAAGATCTTGGGTGAGTTCAACCCTGTTCGCCCTCAACGCGGGCCTTATGAAGCCTCGGAGGGGATCTACCCCGGGTCATGGGCAAAGGAAAAACTGGAAGTGGAGGTCAAACTACCTGATAGAACAAGTAGTCTATCCCTTCTTCAGAGGATTTAGCCTTTACATGAGGCCAACGGATCCCAACACCTCGCGGGGGCTGGTGAGCAACTTTTGGAGACCTACCTCTTTGGGATAAGCGCCAAAGGCGAGGCCCATCAACTGGGTGAAATAGAGGATGGGAATTCCATAGCGAGTCTTATAAGTCTCCTCAATCTGCCTCTGACGGCCGTCGAGGTTTGCCTGGCAAAGAGGACAGGCGACTGCGATGGCATTGGCCCCGGCCTCCTTTGCCTCCCGGAGGACATCGTTTGACAGTTTGAGGACCATATCCGAGCGGGTGAGGGTCATGGACACGCCACAGCACTCTGTTTTATAGGACCAATCGGTCGTTTCTGCACCCAGGGTCCTGACGATGGAATCCATGCTTTGGGGGTCTTCCACATTGTCAAACTGGGCGATTTTGGGCGGACGGGTGAGAACACACCCATAATAACAGGCGACCTTCAAACCCTTAAGTTTTTTTTGTATCCTTCCGCGAATCTTATCCAACCCCATTTCAAGAAAAACCTCCAAGGGATGATAAACCTTCACCTTGCCCTGATACTTGTAATCAAAAACCTCGTGGATCTTTTTCTTTAAATCGTCATCATGCTCCAGCTCCACATTGGCTGCCTTAAATCTGGAAAGGCACGCCAGGCAAGGAGCGATTAATTTATCAAATCCGTCCTTTTCCGCATGAGAGAGATTGAGAACGGGAAGAGCGATGGATAAAAGATGAGAAGTTGCATGGGCGGATGAGGCTCCGCAACAAACCCAATCCTTCACCTCCATCAGATCGATCCCTAACGCCTTCGTCACATATTTCAGAGACAGATGATAATCATATCCAGACGAACCGAGAGAGCATCCTGGGAAATAGGCGTATGGCATCATTTCACTTTGCTCCTTCCAATTTTCTGATTCTTCCCATGACTTGTCGCAATTCTCTTGCTCCGTGGCTCTTATGGGGAAAGGGTTTGAGCTTTCCCTTCAACAGCATGGGAGAAGCCATGTCGATGTCTTTAAAGGGTGTCAGCATTCTTAGATTGATCAGGAGGGCAAGGCCCAGCTCGTACACCTTTCCAAAGCGTCCCACCAACGTCATGAAGATCCGGTGCATGGCAGGAATGACGGGGTAGGGGTTATAGTAGTCAAGCTTCTTTGACATCTCCCTCATTCCATCAATGACCCGGATGATATTGATGTCCTGGGGACAGCGGGTGTTACAGGTTTCGCAAGAGAGACAGATCCAGATCGTGCCAGACCAGTAGATCTCCTCAGCCAGACCGAGTTGGGCAGCTCGCATCAGTTCATGAGGCTTCATCCTCATCGCATAGGCAGAGGGACATCCCAGGGTACATTTCTTGCACTGATAGCAGAGCATGACATTCTCGCCTGTCAGGGCTTGAAGGTCTCGGCTGAGTTGTAAATTCTTTTTTGAAAAGAGGATGCTCATCGTTTCTCCTGTCTACCCTGTAATAACCAAATGAATGATAACACAATAAATAAAAAGGTTCATCATCTCAAACGTTGTTTTCTGCCTCATCTCAGGGTCTGCAGGCGGCTGCGTTGGACTCTCTTGGGAAGAGGACATTAAAAGTAGTTCCTCCTCCTTCTTCGCTTTCGACGGTAATGGATCCCAGGTGGGCATCGACAATGCTCTTGACAATTGAAAGTCCAAGGCCTGTCCCGACGATCTGACGAGTCTCTGTGCTCTTCACTCGGTAGAATTTATCAAAGATTCGAGGGAGATCTTCTTTCTTAATGCCGATGCCTGTGTCAGACACGGTGGCCTTCACAAACCCACCCTCCTCATCGAGATTCACCCAGACCTTCCCACCCTCGGGCGTATATTTGATGGCATTGGAGATGAGATTCGTAAAGATTCCTTCCATACTATTCCGGTCTGCATTGATCAAAGAAATCCTGGAGGGAGCAGAAAATTCAAGATCGATCTTTTTGTTCTCGGCTTCGGCCTTCATCAAATCCACCACTCTCTGGATCACCTCTTGAAGGGCGAGAGGCTCCTTGTATTGGACCATCTTTCCTGCTTCAATTTTGGAAAGGTCAAGCAGGTCTTTGATCAGGGCGAGAAGTCCCCTGGTTCTCTCTTTAGCCCGAGAAAGGAGCTGTCCCTGTTTTTCCGTGATATCCCCAGCCATTCTATTCAGGATGACTGTCAACTGTTGTTCGACAGCTGCGATGGGCGCCCGAAGTTCATGGGTGACCATGGCGATGAACTCTGATTTCATCTTGTCAAGTTCTTTCAGGTGGCTGATATCCTGGAGGACGGTGACAGAACCCATGACTTCACCGATGTCGCTGCGCACGGGAGCGGTATGAGCACGAAGGAAGATTTCCCCAGGTTCGCCGACGCTCAATTCTTGAGACACCGACGTATAGTTCATGTCTTTTGTCTGCAGGCTTTCCTCGATGGTAGAAGACAATTCTTGGGGAAGGTTGCACTGATTGAGGTAGTTTCCCAGAAGGCAGGTCTCGGGAGCCTTGAGCATCCGACTTGCGGCCGGATTGGAGAGAACGATACAGCTGTCCCGATCGCATACCAGCACGCCGTCGCCCATGCAATTGATGATGGTTTTGATCTTAGACTTCTCGGTCGCAATATCCCGAAGGGACTTTTCCCTCTCCTTTCGGAGAAAGTCCGCTTCTTTTTGCAGCGATCTCCTCTCTAACGCTCTCCGTACCACGATGCGGAGCTGGTCTGGAGTGAAAGGTTTGGGAATAAAGTCATAAGCGCCCTTTTTCATTGCCTCCACGGCTGACTCGACCGTTGCGTAACCCGTGATGACGATCACGAGAAGATTCGAATCGAACGTTCGAATGTGATCTAACACGTCCATCCCGCTCATGCCAGGCATCATCAGGTCAAGGAGGATCACATCGACATTCTCCGGACGGGCTTTAATCTCCTCCAATCCTTGTTTCCCGTTCTCGGCACAGATGACAGACCATCCATCTCTTGAGAGAATGCGTGAACAGCCATCCCTCATGATCTGCTCATCATCAATGACAAGGATGTTTGCCTGGTTTGGCATTCAAACCCCTATTAAACGCATAGGGCCCAGAGCATAGTGCATAGGGTTTCTAACTCCATGCTCCATGCCTGCCTGCGGTAGGCAGACGCTCTGGGAATCCCTATTTGGCCAGCAGGGCCTCGATCCGTTTCACCAATACCTCTGGTTCAACAGGCTTATCGATGTAATCGTCGGCTTCGGTTTCAAGCCCGGCCTGTTGTGTATAGCGGGTCGTAGAAATCTTAGATACCACTGCTGTCAGAAGAAGAACGGGAATCTTGCTCAATTTGGAATTGGCCTTCAGTTCCTTACATACGGCGTACCCATCCTTGTCCGGCATCATCACGTCGAGGACGATAAGGTCCGGGTTTTCAGCCTTTGCCTTCTGTAGACCCTCAACCCCCCCGTAGGCAGCGGCCACATTGTAATTCTTAGACTCTAAGATCATCGTCACCGCTTCCACCAGATCCGGATCATCGTCAACGATCAAAATCTTCTTTGCCATGTTTCTTCCCCTCCTTTTTGATTGGCAAAGGGCATGGAGCATAGGGCATAGGGTATCACTCAGCCCTTCAGGGCGGATCATCAGGGCTTAAGCCCTGAGTTACTCTATGCTCTCTGCTCTTTGCTCTCTGCTTCTTTTGGTTGTGGTCTGGGCAGAAGACCTGCAGCCTTGGCAATCTCTGCCACCTTCTCCTCCCACTCAATCGCCATGATATGGATCCCCCTCACCCCGGGAATCTCCTTGAGCTTCTGTATCGTCTCCACACAAATCTTGATCCCCTCCTCCGT